>Ga0307513_10002470_pt1 | contig 25579 bp, 22 predicted proteins | sample 15_EM_MG_FD_202174 | JGI IMG/M metagenome (GOLD analysis project Ga0307513, IMG submission 202174) | Populus trichocarpa ectomycorrhiza microbial communities from riparian zone in the Pacific Northwest, United States - 15_EM | ecosystem: Host-associated > Plants > Roots > Unclassified | place...
ACCTCCGGTTACATTGTTCTATTCAATAACTGTTGTGTCTCCTGGCTCTCAAAGAAACAAGCCTCTGTCGCCAAATCAACTACCGAAGCAGAATTCGTTGCTATGTCCTACGGTACGCGCCATATCTGATGGCTTCTGAAAGGCCTCGCCGACCTTCGCCTTCATGTTCCGATCGCTATGCACGCCGATAATACCGGTGCAAATTTCTTAGCTGTTAACCCTCAAATCCATGTTCGAACAAAGCATATCGCCGTCGACTTCTTCATCACGCGCGAAGCCCTGGAAGACAACTTGTTCGTTCTCCTTAAGGTTGAATCAGTTAACAATCTTGCTGATATATGCACCAAAATCTTGGCAAAACCTGCGCATCAGCGAATGGTTACTTTATTGGGCTGTAGATAATGTGGGGAAGTGTTGAAATTCTTTGTATATTTCCTATGTATATTCAACAATTCTCGATTGTTTTTTTATTGTTCTTGTCGACGAAGGAGGTATAAATAGTGTAGAGCCTCTTCGAGCTGGAGGGAGTGGCCTTTAGCATATCTTCCAACCATTTCTTGTAAATCCCCGGCGCTCTCCGGATTCCAATACGCACAACTCTGCGGTGTAGAAGGTGCTAGAAAGATCGGAGGATTCCCCATGACCGGACAAACGGTGATTGGTGCGAGAAGAGGGGTTGATGATTCACCAAGCGGGGTAGAAAAGAGGGGAAAGCGGGGTAGTGGACATTGTGTGAGAACTTGTGGAAATAGCGTGAGAGTGTTGAGCAGATCTGTGGAAGACTGAAGAATAATCGTGTATTTAAAGACTCCCCTCTGCCCGTCATTGTAGATAGGGAAGTCAAGAAGAAAGCTATAAGTTAGTTTTTGATATAGTCTTCTGCATCCCCAAGCATGCCTCTTTGTCAACGCTGCACCTTCCATTCGCCACATTTTGAGACCATTGAGTCGCGAGCGTCTCTTGAAGAAATCGCGTAGACCTTTCGGCCAGTAATCGCCGTTTGAGGCCATTCGCCATGTCCCCCTTCCCAATGGATCTATCAATTAGATTGTCAAAGCCGTTCATGCTACCATGGTAATAGACAAGGAACCGAACTGCAAGATCACTCGTCGTCGGCTGGAGATCGCACACTGGGCTGCTGTCAATGGTCATTTGAGTTTCCCAGTTGGTCGTATAGATGTCCTTTATCGCTATCATAAAGTGACCCATGTCCTCTGTCTTCGGAGACCAGGTGAATACCCCAGCCACCACCGTCTCCTCCTCATTCTGCAGCTTTTGAACCTTCATCTTGAGCCCGACGACAGCACCAAATTACCACCACCGGCACCCCGGAGTGCCCGAAATAGCCTGTCCTGGTCTAACTTTGGATTGCTACTGTCCTTAAGTGTAACCTCTTCTCCATCCGCTGTAACATTAGTAGCCTCCAGTAAAGAGTCGCATCCCATTCCGAAGCTTCTTGTGAAAGGCGGAGGCCACCCGCCAGAATGAAACCACTCACACCCACAGCGGGGAATCGCCCCCCCGTTGATGATATACCAATCATAACGACCGCTGACCAATTTCGAGCATGCGTGGCCCCATAGCGCACCACCCTCCAGCGTCACGGTTTTTGATTGCATGTCGAGGTTGACCGTCTCCGTCCTTAAGAGGTCCAACAAGATACCAGTGCCGCTAGTGGAGAATCCTGCGTAGGAATGACCGCCATTCTTGATCGTGATTGGTATTTTTCTTTTGCTTTGCTTGCTTGAGAACGATCTGAAATATGCGAAGAATTCTGTGGTTGAAAAACGCGAGCCGGTCTCATGAAGCGGTACAGATTGGCAACGGCAACGGAACGCTGATACTCGGATTCGTTAGGTCTGTATACCGGGATATTTAGAGATTTAAAAACACCAATGATTTCATTTATCGTGGGGAAGAGTAAATGAAGCGATGAAGAATCGAAAATAAAGAATGAGGCTATGAAAGATTAAAGGCTTAGGTCTTGCCGTTGCTGTCTTCGAATCACTGCTGATTTATCCAAATTTTATACGAAGGCAAGCAATACAGACAACCTAAGCCGCAGCGAAGCCCTCCAATGCACCTTTCTGCCACCGCAATACTGGCCTACGGGAAAGCGATGAAAGCAATTAGAAACGTCCAGCACATCCCTGTTTTCTGTTCGAATTCAAGTTCAAAAAGTGATAGGTAAGACGACTCGAGTACGGCAGCAAGACTTCAAAAGTTGCCAAGAACAACCAGAGCATAACGTGATTAGTTCACAACCAGGTGATATGTCGCTTCGGCTGGTATATCGGGAGCCTGGGTAGGCGGAGAGTGTAGGCTGAGTACTGGGACCAAGGTTGTACTCAAATATACACTATCTTTGTGACAGCCTCCCGATATACCTACCGAAGCGACATACCCCCCGTCGCGACTATAGCGAAATGTCAATTTAGGCGGAGTGTGTAAGAGTACTGTACTCGAGTACAAGTATTTGGGTGATCTGCAATGGCATCCTTGCAGTTGTGCCCATAATTTTTTGAACTCGAATTCGGACTTGAATTCGAGCTGAAAACAGGGATGTGCTGAAAGCCCCGGCTCAAGTATTTCGATATTGTGCTCACCATGTCCCGCTCGCTGTCGTGCTGAAACCTATGGGGCGGGCCGGCAGGATGGATCGACAATGAACTAAATCGAATGGAGAATTCCATGCACAATTAACAATGACAATCTTTGCCCTTTGGGCAAGTTAAGCTCGGTTTCGCCTCGTTTCTGCTCACGCCCTCCAAGTGCCGTAGTAAGGTTCATACTGGTAGTCTATTTCTATCGTTATGAGATCTGGATAGGAGAAGTACGCGGTGGACAGGTGAAGAAGGACAAAGAAGCCAAGGAGGAATGTGTATATATTAATCGGAGGCGAGCCTTACTTCGCCCTATATGTATGAGAGAGCGGGGGGTTTAAATACAGAGACCTCCACCACCTACCCTGGTTGGCGCGAATCATTCCGGACAATATCGCTCTCTAATACGCAGTGTGGTCCGACCCAGTCCTCGCTTTGCTCCCCGTGCATTTCCGGCCATGTCTGCAAATCAATATACTAGTATACAAACCAGGTATACTCGCTCCTCCTCCGTTATTGATAATGAGTGGCAAAGGAACTAATGGCTAACAACCAAGAAAAATAGGAAAGGTACAAACACATAAAATGCTTGGGTACGCAGTGATCGCTGGTGATTTCCAACAATTTCCAGCTAAGAAGACGACCGATGGAGAAAATGGCGCTTGGTACTGGTGGACGGCACTTGGCTGGGTGGAGTGCACCGGACAGCCCAACGATAGTCGAGGACTCCCGATGTCTGGAGTCGCATCTTAAAAAGATCGTCATTGCATACCGCCTAAATCCGAGAAAAAAGTACTAAATTTTGGCGGTATGTAATAGAAGTTCTATTGCATACCACCCAGATCTTTTTTAAAAAAGGGCCAATTTTTGGTGGTATGCAGTAGCAGTGCTTTTTAAAAACAATTCGACATCACGAGTAGAGAGGGGTTTAGACGCACCGCGAAAAGTGATAATTGTGCTGTTGCTAGAGGTAGGGAGACCATTCACCATGGCAGCGTCGCTGGCCCAGATGTTTACTCGGGGGTGTGCATGGTTGATCGGACGGACAGGGGTTAGATAATGTATGCTGATACATACATTATCTAACCCTGTTCTTCCGATCGCCCACATACACTCCCGAGTATGTTAACTGGAGTTTGGAGATGCAGGATATGGTGAACGGTGTTTACAGGTAACACTCAAACCCACATCCGGCCTAGAGTTCCTGAAACCTCGGAACCTCAGCCCTCGGATCCGCCCTAAGAGAAGCGAAAGCCTGGGAAAAATAGGTTAGCGAGTGTAACACCAAACATCACACCTTGCGGAGACAGGACAGACGGTACGCACGAGACATGATTACACGTCGCTATTTGTTCGGACTTGTCGGATTTTACCTATCTTGTCGCTTCACTTGCATACGGCTCACTATTGATCTGCTATCATGCCCCGCGCTCCCACCCACAAACTGACTGAACTCTAGGTAAGTATTCTGACTCCCGCACGATCTGCACAAGGCTTTAAACAGCGACGACACTTGGAACGACGAAAACGGGGATGGATTTTCTATGATCAGATGACGGCAAACAGCGGAACGGCGGGCCGCGAGCAACGGAACAACGGAACTATGAAATGGCAAGACACCGAAGAAAACGAACCAAGGCTAGGCTACACCAAAGAAAGCTCTAATCGCCAACACACGACTTGGGAAAGTGGTGAGGTTCTCTCTCATTCAACGCCGTTATCGCCCACCCTGCGGCTCGGCACAACGAGTGACTAACGGTAAAGGCGGATTGGAGTATAAATCAACTGCCACAAAGATATCGTCCCATGCTTCCACCCATCACTAGAAATATCTATTTTGACCCATGCTCATCCACACAGGTCTCCTACCTCTCCGCACCCAGACTTCCTCCTCTCGCCGTGCAGTGCCTTGGACGCTCCGGTTTCCGACAGATACATCGTTCCCTTCCACCGAGGTACTGAAACGTCCTTTTCGGGCTCCAAGAGAAGTAGGTATCGATCACGGTTGTGTCACTTCTCTCCGTGGAAGTGACAGCACAAACGGGGAAAGACACAAAAGGAAAACAAAAGAAACTGCCGGAGGGGCAATCACCGCTCACACAGCCGGAAGTAGATCAAAGTAGATAAAATCACGAAGTTGCCGATGACGAAAGAAAGCAAAGTTTCGATACCATTCAGAAAAGAACCTCTTTCCATGAGGCTGTCGTTGTTGTTCCCCCTTTTCTCTCTACCTAAATACACCACCTTATAAACCTCGCACCCCTGCTCTAACTACGTAATCTCAAGCTAGCTCTATCTCGTGCGCCAAAAGCACTACTTATCTATGTACTGATATGAAAACTATCTACATCCAACGAGCTAAAGTCGTAAGCAGGATTTCATACGCCACAGTACTGGTCCAAAGTGCATCCCCGAACCTCTATCCGAACAAACCAAAGCAACAGAACGAACACTCGGAGCCTGCGACTAGGTCGTAAGCATGTCAGCCATATTCGGAACGTGTGGGGTGAGCTCTGAGTAGTCGAATGGGCTTTAAGCATGTCGAGCAGCATGTGCGATTTTTTTTAGCGATCTCCGACAAAGGAGACTGAGCGTGCACCCAGGCTACAAACATTAGGGGCTTTTCATCAAGTCTATCCTTTCCTTAGCTATCATAGGAGGCGCACGAAAAAAGGAAGGGGGGATATTTGGGGAGGCTAACTGATATGTGTCGAGATCGAGAGAGGGATAGGAAGATGGCTTTGTTGTGATTTATCATATATGCTCCCGCATTTCTACTCTCAAACCCTGGGTTGAAGCGCCTCCCGAACACGCTCTTAGTCTTACATACGGTAGTTTTAGCTTCTTAATTTAATTTTTGTTCGTAGGGCCTTGACATGGAGGGAGACCTGCGATCAGGTCAATTGTCAGCAAGTGTGTGAGGTTGAACAAAAACATTTCTCGAGGAAATATAGGCATTTCCCATCTAACTTGGCACTCATTACAGAATTAGGGTGGGGTAAAAAGGAGGGGTAATGCATTTTCACAAAAGGCGGCGAGTTTCGTATCGTTGCCTAATCTCCTAAGAGGGTCTCCGGAGGAGTAATGTGCCGGCATTTTATGATACAGCACTCGAGTGCCAGCGCCACCGATTATTAGGGTTAAGGTCTCCGGTGCGATAACCTTTCATGTTCTACCCTCCCACCCCCCCAGCCCCTCTCCAATTCCACGATGTTCTATCAGATCGAGTGATGATCTGATGATCTAACTAAATAAATTCAATTTCTTCATTTATTTATTTTTTGTTCCCTAAAACTATTTTTAAACATGATAATCTTTTTTCTTCCGCTTAGAAGCCTCTTTCTCGTTCCGACCGCACAGAGTATATTTATCTTCGGTATCCTGTTATTGCATAGTTATGTGCCGTTCAGACTTTCCAAACCATTAGACCCAGCGTGCCCTGAGCAAGGTCGTGCCCTCAGCGAGGCGCGGCGCTCCATAGTCCAAGGAGGACTCATACTAAACACCGGTTCCGTCACAGCAACTCTACCGTGCCTCGCTGAGGGCACCACCTCGCTCAGGGCACTGTGGGTCTATCCAACACTCGAGTTCTCCAACCGAAATAACTTATCATAAGCCTTCCAAGTTATCCCTTTAATATTTGATTAATTTTTAGCCATGCCCAGAGGTTTTTCTGACGGCTTGATCTGATTGAAATTTCAATCGAGTTAAAATTTGCCCTTAAAGCGAACCTATATACTATTATTTGACAGACGTGCTCCTGGTTCTGGAACTACTCTCAGCCTAAATTTACCGTACAGAATCTCGGTAGATAGCAAAACTTCCTCCTTTTTTCTTTCTTATGTGCTTTATTCTCTTCGGGCTTTCTGTGGGATCTGTACCTCGTGTGCCTAATCACTAAGCCTACAATCCCCAAACAAAGCCTTGCTGCGAATATCAAAAGAACAGACGAGTCCGCCTAACGTGATTCCCGGGGAAGTGGCTCACAACAGGGATCCGGCTCATCCATAGCAACCATGGGAAAATCTAATTCACATTTAATTATCTCAACAAATAATTGAGAAACCACCTTGAAAATCAAGACACAAGTACTTTGGAATATAGAGAATCTGAAAATCAAGTTTTTATTTTGTAGTAATAAAGTGTTACTCAGATATGGTGATTTTAAGATTGCTCATTTCATAAATGAATTGTACCCTTTCATTAGCATAAAGAAATTGAAAACCCTTGAAGAATAATATTTCAAAATAGATACCAGGATAATATAAGTCTGATATATTAAGAATAATCAGCTTTTAATTTTATTTATAGGCATTTTTGAATGCAGAAGTTGTTAAAAAAGAGTTAGAAAATACATACAAATTACATACAAATTGGACCAATTTTACCATAGAATAAGTACATAAATAGTTGACATATGAACTCAATATCCCAGAATAACCTTTATGATAATATCTCGAGTTAGTATCTATATATGAAGTTTGAAGTTAGATAAATACAGGATTTATATATTTTTCACATGTAGTTAAAGATGATTGCTATATGACAAGTAAGACTCAGGCAAGCCATCTACAAGTCAAAATTCAATCATTTGAATAACTACAAGTCAATTACCAATTAAAGAAGTTTTAGTAGACTAGAGTAGACACTTAGTAGGTTGGTGTAGAACATATATTTATTATGTTAAGTGGTAGGAAGGTAATTGTTGATTTGAAATTAGTAGTAATTAATATTGAATCTGATCAACAACTATCATTCAACCTGGCTCTAAAGGGTGCAACTGGGCTCCCTACGGCTGTTGAGTTAATCTAATAACTTATTATTCATTTAAATAATTTATTATTGCAATTTAAAGACACTATCATGTCCATTTCAACTTTTTGCTAGTTTGATATTGATCAATGTACAGATTATGCAAAACATTTCTATTTCTCTTCAAAATATATAAACTGACTTAGGATACGATGGTGAAACGTATGACAAGATAGTGGGAGCATAGGTCAACTATCTATGCAGATATTCTATGGTAAAATTGATCCAATTTGTATGTAATTTGGGTGAATTTTCTGACTCTTCTTTAACGACTTCTGCATTCAAAAATGCCTATAAATAAAATTAAAAGCTGATTATTCTTAATATATCAGACTTATATTATCCTGGTATCTATTTTGAAATAGTATTCTTCAAGGGTTTTCAATTTCTTTATGCTAATGAAAGGGTACAATTCATTTATGAAATGGGAAATCTTAAAATCACCATATCTGAGTAAACTTTATAACCACAAAATAAAAACTTGATTTTCAGATTCTCTATATTCCAAAGTACTTGTCTGTTGATTTGCAAGGTGGTTTCTCAATTATTTGTTGAGATGATTGAATGTGAATTAGATTTTCCCATGGTTGCTATGGATGAGCCGGATCCCTGTTGTGAGCCACTTCCCCGGGAATCACGTTATCCCCCATCTCACTCTTCCCCTTTCCGCCATCGCCTCAAAAATCATCAGCCCCAAATCGTCCACATCCTGCCCCACCCCCACAATTGGCTCTAACATCCCCCATCTTCACCATCATTATCTCCGTCCTCACCTCTAGCCTTGATAGACCTTCATCCCCATAATCGCCTTAACATCCGGGCTGTGCCACCCTCGCCCCCATCGCCAACTTCCTCACCTCCAGGGTACGGAAAGTTTTGGGACGCAACCGGACCCACAACCAACCACCATCCAGCCCTACCGCGCCAGACCTATCATACCGCTCCTCGCGGAGGGGACCCCGGTCTACAAGTACGATAGATAAAATAATCGAGCGGGTCTGGCAAAGCGCTCGGCAACCGGAAACTTCACCATATTTTTCTTATCACGTGACCAGTGTGTGTACAGTACGGCTTGGCCACGCCCTTACCTCACAACCCTGCTGTGGCAGGCAGGTATTTTTTACCCAATTTCTGACTACCTATGCTCGAATACTGGTTCCATGTCTGTAGGTACGGTAGTTCCCGTCTGTGGCTCTGAAATCCCGAGATCTTTCTAGCCCGACGGAAGCAAGCGAGGGAGACTCCGACTCGACAGTGATTGGTGAATCCTGCCAGGACTGTTCGTACTACGGTACAAGTGTAACGCCTTCCACGCCATAGCGAGCGCCCGGCACAGCGAGCCATCCACCCAAATACTAGCCACTATTTAGATCCGGACTGGGTTTAGCCAATCACATTGCCTAAACTTGCAGATGGCTCGCTATGGCGTGGAATACGTTACTAGTACTTGTATTCTAATCACGTATCCGGAACCCGGTTCCTACAAAAGTCTCTCAAAGTCAGTTAAAATTGGTTCTCGTGCAGGGACGAAAAAATCGGAAAAAAAATCATCGAGAAAATGGGCTTAAGAGACACCAGAAAGCCAGGGTTCCGAATGGTCGGCGGAAGACTGGACTGGACTAGCTAGTCCGGTCGAAAGTCAAGTCTAGTCTAATGGCGGAAATTAGACTAGGGTTCCGAATAGTCCGACGGGTCAAGTCTTGGAGGCTGGACCAGGCTGGTCAGTCCAGGTTGATGTCAATGACTGGACCTGACTAACTCAGGTGGTTCAGTCTAGTCTGGACTGGTCCCAGACCAGTCTGTATAAAATATTGTATAATCATGTAATATCACTCACTTAGTTCACCGAAAAAAATTAATACTCGTGAACCTATCTTTGCTGCCCCTAATCTAAACGAGGCAGTATCCCCATCACGACCCCCCGTGACCCCACAGCATAATATATGGAAACAATGAGTTTAATTAAGAAAAGCTTTATTCAAACACAATATATTGTGACAAAAATAGTAAAAAGCAAAACGGGATGGTAATTCTGTCAAAGGGCCGTGCATATCCTATCGCTTGGCGGGCCTAGTCGGACTGGTCCTGGCCAAGCCGGGTCCGATAATCTTGACTATCCAGTCGCTCTAATTTCCACCATTAGGCTAGACTTGACTTTCGACCGGACCGGCTGGTCTAGTTCGGTCTTCCGCGGACCATTCGGAACCCTGAATTAGACCCACTGGGCTGTCAGGATTATCGAAACCGACTCGACCAGGACTGGTCTGACCAGGCCCGCCAAGCAATAGGATATGCTATTTTTATCACAATATGTTATGTTCAAATAAGGCTTTTCTTAATAAAACTTATTGTTTCCATGGGTTGTACGGCGGATATAGTGCCTTGCTTTGATTAGGGGTAGCGAAAATATGTTCTCAAGTATCGAACTATTTTTCGTGCATTAAGTGAGTGATATTATATGACCAACTGCCACAATACCGGTATTCGATGCAACTTATCCATCGGGTAATTGCATTTCAACCACATGCTATCCTCTCCAGGATGCTCTATCAACCTGTATTGAGGGCCTGTTGATTTATACCGTGGCAAGCGGCTTTAAAATCCTACTATAGCTATCTATCTATTCCCAGCGAGCGCTGGCCCGGGTGCCACTCCGACTCTCATGTGATCTTCTACAAAGACTGATCCCAGACCAGTCCGGACCGGACCGGACCACCCACATTAGTCGGGTCCAGTTATCAACATCAACCAGGACGGGCCAGTCTGGCCCTGCCTCCAAGACTTGACTGGTCGGACTATTCGGAACCCTGCAGAAAGCTAGATGATGGGTTAAGGAAGAAAATAGCGGTACTCCACTATTGTCTCCTTGACTGTAGAGGAAAATGTTGTGCTGACCTCACTGTCATGTCTTAAATAAAGGTGACTAAGGGGCCCTCAGTATTTTTCAGTGATAATGTGCGTAGGCTTGATCACCTGGCTAACATTCGTTGGTAATAACAAATTCGCAGATGTGCAAACCTTCGATCATGGTATTGAATATGTGATCATATCATGACTACGCATATTATCACTGAAAATACTGAGGGCCCCTTGGTCATCTTGGTCAGGGACATGACAGGAGGGGTCTGTACAACATTTCCCCCTCTCGCACCAGTCAAGGGGAAGCCATAATCTAAACTTGACCATTCTAATTTTCTGCATAGCGAGAAAGCTATTATGTGTTCTGAATCGGTATATGCAACCACTTTGTGCAACAGCCCGGTTTAAGATGTTCCGCAACCTGACATCGCTTTTCATTAGTTGCCACATCGATCCTGCTGCCCCCTGCCTGGCGGTGATTTTACCCTTTTTTCTTCTTTCATCCCTACGCGAGTAGAGACACTAATCAACAGGGTTTAGTGTGTCAGATGACAACTAAAGCAAGCCTTAATAATACCAGATTTCGAATACCTGTACCCGATGAAAATACTACCCGTAATAGAGGTACCGTATCTCCTTGACTGGTGCGGGAGTGGACGATGGTGTGCTGACCCCCTGTCATCTCTCGGACAAGGATGGCTAAGGGCCCCTCAGTATTTTTCAGTGATAATATGCGCAGTCATGATCACATATTCAACATGATCCGAGGTTTGCGCATCTGCGAATTTGTGATAACCAACAAATGTTAGCCATGTGATCCAGCCTACGCATATTATCACTAAAAAATACTGAGGGGCCCTTAGTCACCTTTGTCTAAGACATGACAAAGGTGTCGGCACAACATTTTCCACTGTCGCACCAGCCAAGAAGATACTCGATACCTAGCCTTTGAGATAACTAAGCACGTGATAGGTACATCGGGCGCGAATACGCCACTATAGTGGGTCAATCTCTTAGAGAGTAGGGGAATAAAGAAGTATTTTATGGTATATCGCTATCGGGATCCAATCTTCTACCATGCTTGGTGCAACGCAAAAGAAGTCTGTATATTCACTTTTGTATTGCAATGAAGCCTATCCTAATATACGGGTAGTACCCATCCATCCGTATCAATCACAGCCGCAACCAAGCGCCATCCCAACCCCATACAAAATAAACCATGCAAAATAACAAAGGAAAACCAAAAAAGAAGGTGTAAAAGACCCCACCAGACTACCGTATACTCCACCGCTATCACTACCACCCCAACATCAGATAATCACACAAGGCCCGCCCAAATCGTCTCCCAGCATGCAACTTCCCCTCGCCCTCAACGTCCTCATGAACACCACTATCAGTACACAGACCGCGAACACATATACCGCCATCAAAAACCGAAAAAAGTAAATACGGAAATGAGGACCATACTCTATTTGGGCCATTCCTAGTATCCTATCTTTGTTCAAATCTTCCTGTAATCAACTTCTCCTTTCTCCTTACAGAAATAATTGTAAAATTTCCCTCCTCCTTCTTCCCCTTTCCCAATCACCGGCGGCACTATAACAAATTTTGGTAAAGGGTTCGGCGGAAGTGGGAAAGATGAGAGCGAGGAAGAGGAATGAGGGAATGATAATGATGATGATGATGATGATGATGATGATGATGATGATGATGATGGGGGGGAGGAGGAGGAGGAGGAGGGAGAAGGATGAGAAGAAGATGCAAGAGACAAGAACTGGAGGAACCCCTATGAGAAAAGTTCCAGCTTCCTCTTGACGGCTTCGATTTCTAGGTTCAGCTCTTTGACGGGGCCCCGGGTATCGTCCTCTGCGCGCAACTCGGCTAGCGCCACACTGACATTGCCGACGGCGGCAAGCCCGGGCGACGCCTGGTCCAATACGCGGATAATGTGCACGCCGTAGTCCTTTTTGGAAACTTTATACTCGAGCATGGAGGCCTTATCTTCCATCTCTAGCTAGCGACTCGAAGGTTTTCGCGGACATGGGGGTAGATGTGATGCTCTCCCTTGCTAGTTCTGCCTCGCTTTGAGCCTTAACACATCGGCCTCAAGGACCGCGAATTGCGCTGTCGGGCCTTTGCAGGTGCGGAGGACAAGTGAGGATGCTCCAAGAATCTGTTAGAGGAACTTAGGGAATCTTGTTAATAACCGGCGCTCCTTCTAGGTTCATCACCGAACATTACCCCCGCTATTGACATTCATTTCATAAGACAGAAGGAGAATACCGGAGGACTCACCAGGGTTCCGAATGGTCGGCGGAAGACTGGACTGGACTAGCTAGTCAGGTCGAAAGTCAAGTCTAGTCCAATGGTGGAAATTAGACCGACTGGACAGTCAGGATTATGGAAACCGACTTGACCAAGACTGGTCTGACCAGGCCTGCCAAGCAATAGGATATGCTATTTTTATCACTATATATTACGTTCAAATAAAGCCTTTCTTAATTAAACTTATTGTTTCCATGAATTATATGGTGGAGATAGGGCCTCGCTTAGATTAGGGGTGGCGAAAATAGGTTCTTGAGTATCGAACCATTTTTGGTTCACTAAATGAGTGATATTACATGACCACATGCCACAATACCGGTATTGGATGTGACTTATCCATTAGGTAATCGTATTTCCACCGCATATTATCCTCTCCAGGATATTCTATCAACTTGTATTGAGAGGCTGTTGATTCATAGCGTGACAAGCGACTTTAAGATCCTAGTATCGCTATACTTCTATTCTTAGCAAGTGTTGGGCGTGGTGCCATTCAGACTCATGTGATCTTTTATAAAGACTGGTCTGGGACCAGTCCAAACCGGACCGGACCACCCAAGTTAGTCGGGTCCAGTCATCGCCATCACCAGGACTGGCCAGCCCGGTCCCGCCTCCAAGACTTGACCGGTCGGACTATTCGGAACCCTGGGACTCACTGCTGAGTCTGGAACTCGGTAAAGGATGCGAGAAGAGGGGTAGAACACGTAGCAAGGTGGGGAAGCAAAGAGGGGCATGAGGGGAAGTTGGGTATTAATAAGAAAGATAATGGCTTTAGAAGATGTCGAAATGGTCACATATTCAAGCAGTGTTCCCAACGGGCCAGGCCGATGGTAGGCCGGCCTATAGGCCGTAGGCCGGGCTAAGGCAGGCCGCTCCGGAAGACAGCCTAGGCCCATGTGGGCCGAATTCGATCGGCCTACGGAAGCCTATCAGGCCTGATAGGCGCCTATAGGCCCGGAGATTAGCGTTGAGAACAGATTGCATTAATGGTATTCAACCCCCCCACCCCCTCTCCCCTCTTCCGAGTTTATCGCCTGTGATTTTTTTTTCCTCCTTTACCTTCGGCTATTGTGATACTTCTTAATTAATCACAAAACGAGTGATTCAACTAATTAATTCACTACCTCTAGTATTTTTTTGTGTATTTTTTGCTAATAAGCGAAACCGTTACTTTATTTTTAATCATATTCCGTAATCGGGAAACATTTACCGTGAATTTTGCTGTTGACACAGAGCAGCCGCTCACTATGAGTGGGTCGGCCGAAGCCGTATAGGCCGCCCTATCAGGCAGCCGGGAAAAAGCCTATATGGCCTATAGGCGGGCCCGGCCCGGCCAGGCTCAGGCTTAACCAGGCCTGCAGGCTCGGGCCAGGCTAGATCCGAGAGAATTTGGACAGGCCGGGCCCGGCTTTACCGAAGCCTGGCCGGCCTGGCCCGTTGGGAACACTGTATTCAAGCATGAGTAGTGGCTGTTTTTTGTACCCAAGAGTCTTAATATGTTATGATGGAACGAACGTAGTTTTATTGTCAATAGAAGCAAGATAAAAGAGCGAAGACGTGAACGAGAAAAGACTGATGATCAAATAAAACAATAAGGCAAAGATCCTGCTTTTATCCCATGAACGATGTGCAAAAAGAAAGTGACTAGAAAAGGTTTTCTTCAACATGATATAGGTAACGGGTAGTTAATCGGTAACATGTGCTCCAGATACTGTTGATGAGAAGAGGAGGGACAGTAACTACTGCATGATAAAGATAAAACCAAACATGAATCAACGGCTCCGGTCACAGGTTTCAACAAAGAGTCCCGCTCACGCTCAATTGTTGGAGTGCAGGTCACGGAACAATGTCTATCTTTTATACACTTCATTCGCATTTTTGAAACTAGAATCCTCCTATACGATCAGTATATATCACAAAATTATAAGAGAAAGTTCCCTGCCCCGGGAAAGGGGGGGACTCCCGGCGGGCCGATGAGCTGCCCAGCTGCTCTAAGAAACATGAAAAAACAAAACAAAACAAAAAAACACTAGACCTTACCACTGGAGGCAACTCCAACGGCATAGCACATAGTTCAATTATTTGAGATTAGACGATAGCTTGCATACCAGCCGTAGAACAAACCACCTTCGGAGCACACACTGGGGGAATAATTGCTTTCATATCCGGCCACTGGGATGCCAGTGCCGCTTCCACCTCGTACGAATCGCTCTCATCCATCTACTGTAGTATCTCACACGCAACACATCCACCGAAAAGCGGTCTGCATGCCGACACGGGCCTCTGTCTTGCGACCTTGGGCAACCCAGTCGGCCACTCACGCTGTTCATAAAATCTCCAATACCGAACTAATGCTGCGAAGCCTGTAGCGGAGGGCACAAGTTCAGCTGCAGTTTGGGTTTGTTCTCCAGGATGGGGTACTCGCTCAGCTCAGCTTAGGCAGGGACGGGTTAGCATCCTTGAAGTTCCCTCTTAAGTTTTTGGTTTCGTAGAAACAGGGGGTTTACCGGGCTACCTAGACCAGAGCTTCACCATTTTAGAGGGGGTTCTTGGTGAAGGTGCTGCCGCAGGCGGCGGTTGGGTAGGTTCTTAGGTCGGTTTTTGAGAGGGGGTCGGGGAGAGTGGAGTTGGTGGGGAGGTTGGGCTTTGTGTCGTGCTTGCTCCAGTACCTATTCAAGATTATTTTGGATAGGGGATCGTTAGACTTTAGGGCTATAGGAGGAAGGGATGGGGGAGAGAAAATTCTGGCAGGGGTTGGATGGAGCTGGGTCGGGGGATGGCGTGGTAAAAACACTTTTGACTACACGGATGTTGACGGCTGTTGTCCTCGCAGAGTAGACCTTCGTATCGGCCATAATGTATTCTGGTGATGTTTTGATAAAAATGGGCAAGAACCAAAAATAAAAGCACAAGGGGGAAATTGACGGTTTTTTCAGTCAGGAGGTGAAATAACATTCCAGGGGCTGTGATAGCTTACCAGAAACGCCCTGCCGAGTGGGTAAGTCTCAAACTCCCAAGCTCTTCACTGTCGGGCCTTGTTTTTCTCGTTAGAAACCTCGCCTCTCACTCGTGAGGAAACGATTTAGTTCAATCCTTGTCTCTTCCCATAAACCGCACAAAGAATGCTCTGCTCAGAAAATCTCAACCCGCCGCCGCCGCAACGGGAGCAAATATATATCCGGTACCTCACTCCGCTAGCCTAGAATGGCTGTCTTATTATGCTCTGACTTCATCTGAGTGGATCCTACATTTTTATCCTCCTTGTTGAAACAAATGGCTAGCGGAATGGAACGGATTCCGATGAAAAACTGCAAGCTTTTCAGGATCAGAAAAAGGCCATTGGAGGACGCGCACCGCAGCTCGTTGATATCGTGAGGATGCTGCAGGCCATCGTGACTTCAGAACCCACGTTTATGTGTATCGCTCTCGATGAATGTGTTGGAACGCAGCGACTGAGGTTCCTCGATTCTCTCAAAGAAGTCCTCGAGAGTTCTGCGGGCGCTAGGATATTTGTGACTGGAAGGCCCCATATTCGAGTTGAGATCAAAAAGCGCCTTCCTGGAAAAGTGACGAGTGTATCTGGAAACCCACCAGAGGGGATACGTTACATATCTTCGCGTTAGATTAAGCGAGGACGAAACACCAGCCGCCATGGATGACAGTCTGGGGGCAGACATTCTGGAGAACATTCCCGGGGAGATATCCGAAATGTGCGTAGGGAAATGGCGGAGAGAAGCCCGCTCACATTATCCGCTAGTAAATACATTTAAGTTTCTGCTTGTATCCTTGGGTATCGAAGCAAGATAGCAAGAATCGGCAATATATTGGAGAGGGGGGCGTCTCAGAAAAATTACAGACGGATTTGGGCTGGAGGATGCTTATCTTGCGACGATAGAACGGACTAAGACGCAGACTGGGGATAAATGGAGACCGGGGATGGAAGCTTTGATGTGGATCAGTCATGCGGAGCGGTAATCGAGGGCGGATGAGCTGCCACGCCCTAGCAGGGGAGCCAGATTCTAGGGACCCCAACGGCAACAACGCCCCCCCGATGCCAACACTAGCCAGCTACTGTCAAGGGCTCATCACTATAGAGAAGGAAGTATCAACTCTGCGACTGATTCACTTTACTCTACAAGAGTATCTTTCGGCCCTCCGGATATCTTCGGCAGACCTCATTCGAGTATAGCAGAGGTCTGCCTGACATAGCTGAATTCCGAACAAGTAAAAGCCCTCTCAACAGATCCCTCTACCATCACCCCCAATGAGGAGGCGTTTCTGCGATACTGTTCGGTATGCTGTGGACCCCATGCCAACAGGGGCCCCTCAGACAGCGCGGGGTCATTTGTACTGGGCTGTTTCAGAAATACGATGCCCACATATCCGCCGGGCTGCTTTTTGAAGAAGTTGAGGAACTGCATTATGGAGGTTTTAGGACTAGTTTATTGTTTAGTGGGCTACATTGCGCATCCTTCGGAATTTTTGGGGATGTAGCTACTTTGATTGAGGTGGGAAGTTAATATATCAACGGAGGGGATTTTGGAGACACCACAGGCATGGGCCGCGCATAATGGACACGGTGAGGTTGTAAAGCTGTTATTCGGGGAGGGGAATATCGGGCCAGACCACCCACATGATAGTGGCAGGGTACCACTCTGGTACGCCGCCTAGGGTGGGCACGTGGGGGAGGCCAAACTACTACTCGGGCGTGAGGAGGTCAACCCGATAAGCCGCATAATTCTAAAGCAGTGCGTACTCACTAGAAACCCAGGCGGGATTCAGCAGACGGTACTTCTCTTGGCAATAACGGGCGGCTAATGTTCTGGGCAGGACTACTTTTTCACCCCACCCCCTAATCCATCATCTGTCTCTCTCCCATTCTACACCTTCCCTTCATCTGTTCCCCTGCGAGTGTCCCTCAACCAGATTTTTCTTTCCACACATTAGGAATATTCATTGACCGCGAGAGTAAAATGTTGTGTACTCCTTTTGAGCTCCAACACCAAAAGCCCTCCATATCGCCAATAGGCAATCCCCTTTGATATTCTTCGCAAGATTCTACTAACAATTCCACCAGTCGGAATTCCTGTAGCCTCAGGCCGTGGCACCATCACGGAAAACATTTACGGAAAACCCATTGCAACGGGTCCCGAAATCATAAACGCTACCAGGAAAGCCAGCTGCGCCTTCATTTCCGATTCCCCCGATGGGCTAGGGACTCGCGTGGGAACCCCATGCGCCAAGCTCTCCGGAGGGCAAAAACAAAGAATGGGGATTGCGAGAGAGCTCGTCAAGAACACGCATATTTTGGTTCAAAACGAAGTCACTAGCTCAGTGGACGGAAACTGTGATGTTTATCATACCAGTAGCGACGTTGTTAGCCCCCGAGACGCCGACAAAAAATCCCTGAAGCGCCCGGCGGAGGATGAAGTGATCGAAGGAGTGAATCCCCCCTGTGTGAATGTGGGTGACACTGAGAAGAAGCTCAAGGTGAATGATGGCAAGGCAGTTGAAGTGACTACTGTACAATGGCCAAGGAAGCTAAGGGGGTGAAAGTTTCGGGACCTACCGGGTCTCTGGTCGAGGGCGGGGGGGATATGTTGGGCAGTGGGCCTCGGGTAGTTGAGGGGATGACAATTACGGATGTTAGGGTCGGAACCGGTCGGACCGCTACAAATGGTATGCAGCTCTACATACACTACCTTGGGAAGTTGGAGAATGGAACGGTATTTGATGACAATATGGATGGGCTGCCGTTGGTTTTTGTGCTTGGGGAGGGGGAGGTCATTAGGGGGTGGGAGATCGGGCTTTTGGGAATGCGTGTCGGGGGGGAGCGCAGGCTGGATATTCCACCTGAGCTCTGCTCTGGGGAGGACGAGGAAATCCCAGGGGCCCCGCCCGGGGCCCACTGGTTATACAATGGTATGTTTCTCTTGGCTTTAATATCACCCAAAATGCTGAGGCTAACTACTTTTGTCAATTTTGTCAATAGTGAAACTCGTTGACGTGGTCGGGTGGGGTACCGAGGTGGGTGGCTTGTGGGAGCTGGAGGAATTTAAGAAAAGGGAATTCACTCATGATGTGTAGATTAATAAATATTTGTCCAACCCGTTATTTGAAGGTTTTGTTATGGCCGTCCCTTCATACTGTGTACATCTGCACCCGCAAAGACCTCATACACCGCAATGGACATAGCCGTAGATCGTGATAGCAACATTTTAACCAAGACTTTAGTAAATAACAACTCCGACCATTTCGACTATGCTTAGTCTTTCCCACCCAGCACCACCGGTAGCCATCCTATTGTTCCTCGAGGGGGACATGTTGGTAGGCTTCAAGCTCTTGTGGCCTCACTGGAAGCACAGCGTTGCCATGTTAGCAAGTTCGCTTAAAGTTATAGGGCATTACCGTAACCATTTGAATTCTCAAGATTGCATACCATTCCTTTCCGCTAGCTAGAATGGACTCCAAAGCACTCCGTGGGGGAGGTTCCATATGAGAAATAGCCTCCCTATCAATACCCATATTCTTATATATTATATATTAGGTGGGGGTCTAGTGGGGGGGTCCCGCACCAGTCAGCAAAAGAGGCAGATTTGTCACTTGTACGAACGATGGAATGGAGATTATTTCTGATTAAGCCGGGATTTTTAAAGTACAGCACTTGGGTTTTCTAAGATTCCGCCAACAATGCTACTCACTAAACTTCCCGCTGTAGTACGATGGCGGAATTGAAGGAACAAGGAATGACCAATAACAATTCCCGCGGTGACAACAATCTTCCGAATGCATCAACAACTACCACAACATCAACCAACATGGTATTTTCTTTTAAATACATACCAGTATTCGGTATCATACTGGGTACACTATTCATTAGACTTAGCAAAAAAAAAAAAGAAGTGGTTAGGGTGTATTAGCTGAGTGGTAATGATTTTTTTGGGGGAGTGTTGGTTGTGTGGGGTTGTCCGGAAGCGCTTCGTGGTTGGGCACGCTTCGGTATTCCGTTAAATTTGTCAAGGCACAATATTCTTAAGAAGTTCTGTATTTAATCTGAGGGGCCCTTACTGTCAAACCTTTTTATTGTTTCATCTGCTATCCAGAGCACTTGCTTGTGGTGGTCTCTTACACTGCGGGCTGCGCTTATTCTAGTTAGATTGTGGTTCGCGTTACCGGAACCTTGTTTGCATAATTCCTAATCGGAGGAGGCGCGGGGGGGCAGATCCGCTCCAGTATCCTTGTGTGGTAGCGGTGGGGCTAGTCATGACTGGCGGGATATCAACGGTAACACGAGCGAAGTTAGGCGGGGACACAGCAGTACCACAATCGAGTCGCATGGAATACCGCCCGCCGATCACGAGCAATGGATATAATTATTTTGCTGGATATAGCTCCGACTCGTTTAAGCACCATATCTCATTCACACAAAGGGAGGTATTCGTACTGGTGCGTTAGGTTGGAAAAAAGAAAGAAAAAAGCAATAAGCATCCCTATTCTCATCCCCTCAGTCAGGTCTCCATAAATACAGTACTAGGCTCGGGACAAGATTTGTTGATTGAACGGCACGTAACATTCAAATACCCCCTGAAGAGCTGTTTAAAAAAAAAACGGGAAAGGGAAAAAAATGGATGATTACATAATCCGAATTTCTTTCCAAACATCACCCCAAGTGCACAGACCATTGCTCTCTAGAAAACTCACCAGAAAGTCTAAATAGCACAGCACAGTGCAGAGTTCAAAAGGTTTGGAATGCACTGTAGAATCTAGGGAATTGCTTCACATGGAGACGAAGATTTAGTTTAGATCTTTTTACTTGATCGGTGGCTCGCGGGTTGTGAATAATACATCACAAGTGCAACTTAACTCAACCCATCAACTCAAGTCAACGCCCCGGAGGCTATTAATAAAATCTTTCGAGATCGGATGTGGCACAGTTCCAGAAAGAGGAATGAGTTTGTAGTACCGCAAGGACTAACCAGTGATTTTTTCTTAATTCTCTCTTTTCGACAACAAGGGGCGGACCGAGTCTTTAAATACAAAAATCAGGAGACGGAGATTCTTCTCGGAGTCTCCCTCCTACAATCATGCCATTTTCACTATTCCTCATACGATCTTCCTTTTTCTTCCATTGCTGTCCATTTCAATCTTCCGTCCTTGGCTTCCTACCCTCCATTCATCCTATGTGAGTCTTTGGCACCACTTTAGGTATGTTGCACCGAGTAGCTAACCGTTCTAGGGCAGACACTACTACATCCTTCCGTCATCTTCCGGTGGAACGATGTCGGGTGACCACGGAATGAGTGCCGGTGATTCACAAGACCTCCCCTCACCGGTACTCATCCTGACTCCTTTCTTGCTACTATGACCATGACCTACTCGTACATTCTGTATCTTGATAGTAGAGTGACTAACCAAACCTAGGCCCAGGGTGTGCTTCGTAAATGAAGGTTCCGGAAGTGATTTATTGAATATGTCTGCTGTCATTTCACTAGTCGCGCAATATGTAAGTTGAATTTGCTGATTCTCGATGTGTTCCCGAATGAAATGATACTGGATACCGATATGTTTCGTCCGCGCATGAAATTCCGTGTTCCTGGATAATGCGATAGCTCGTTGATTATCAACATAGATCCTTTTGACATCAGGGACATGATTCGCTGCTCCTATGTCAAACAAAATTCCCTGCAGGCACAGGGACTCTTTCACAGCCTGAGTTAAGGCCATATACTCCGCCTCAGTTGAGGACAGGGCAACAGTGGCCTGCTTCTTGCTGTTCCAGCAAACTGCAGCACCACACAAGAGAAAGGTATATCCACCAATTGACCGTCGATCATCACTGGATCCCCAGTGTGCATCGGTCAATCCACTCCCAGTGCCCCCTCCACTATAGTATAGTGTAACAATCCTATTGTTGAGCGTGTATGTAACAGGCAACGACAGTAGTCTCCTGCGTATACGAGTCTCGTTTTCTTGCACCAAGTGGTAGGGAAGTACTATCTCTTCAGATAGTACAGGACTGGCTTGCGTGTTTGTCGGGAGCGATACTATCTCTTCAGATAGTACTAGAGTTCGTTACGGGGCGGGGCGGGGCGGGTTTTCACTCGCCAGGCCCCGCCCTTACAACGGGCCGGGGGGGTTATTGTGGGGGTGATCCCGGCCCCGCCCCCGTCCGGGGCGAGTCCCTGCTCATTCCCTGGAGGGGGTCCCGTTTCTCCCCACCTGTTTTAACGGGGACCCGTCTGGGGAACGGGCGGGGCAGGGGGCAGGGGCTGGGAACCGTAAAATAACAGGCCCCCCCTCGGGGTGTACAGCGGGGCGGGGCGGGGCTTTGAGCAAGGCCCTGCAACGAACACTAGATAGTACGGGACTGGCTTGCGTGTTTGTCGTGAGCGATACTATCTCTTCAGATAGTAAGATGGGTGGATTGTCGTGCTTGATAGAACTATGAAAATAGTCCTAGGTTCGGGCGGCCCGTTGAGACTATCACAATAGTCTCCGGGTTCTTAGAGCGTAGGCTCTCGTAGAGGAGGAGTGGATGTAAAGAGAGTAACATGTAATGGTATTGCAATCCCTTGAGTATAGAAAAGTACTTAGATAGTTGCGTGAAGATCGTATCTCTTGATCGTTTTTTTTTTTTTTTTTTTTAATAGAATCGTTGTTGTGTTTGAAGGTACAAAAGACTCATGCAGCGCTAGCTATGGAGATAAAAAACCTATAAGCAAACGTCATCCCGCCCGCTTTACCTCGTCATAGGAAAAATCAAACACCCCGAATCTATAGGAAAAGTCTCCCCCACCTAGCACCTAAGATAATATACCCCAGACACGTAAGGAAACAATACATAGAAACGTACAGGTAGAGAGACCCAAACCCTTCAGCAGGCTCCCCAAAACAAAAGAAACGACGGCTGTTCTAAGGCCCTTTCAGGGCCCGAGGGAGAGGATTGATGATCGCAGATACGGGAAAACTCATAGGTTGAGGGCCCACCAAAAACCATGATGTACGGTCGGGCAGGTCATTACATCGTTCCCAGGCGTTGGACAAAGCCACGGAGGCAGTGCTATACCACGACTTAGGCGTAACCGAGGAAGGGCCGAATGATCGGAGGGGGAGAGGGGCGAGGGGAGCCACCGAGCAGGGGGGATGCCAGCCAGGAAGGTGAGCAGTAGGGTGCCAGCCGGTGAGTAGCAGTAGGGTGCCAGCCAGAGGGGGGGGAGCAGTAGGGTGCTAGCCGGGGGAGGAGTTTTTAGCAGTAAGGTGCCAGCTTAAGGGGCAGTACGGTGCCAGCGGACGGAACCGGGAGGGGGTTGGAGGAAGGATCGCGAACGGGCGAGCCACAACCGACAAACGGGCCATAGCAAGGGCTTTTGGGACGACGACGAGACCGGGACGAGACCGTGATGTTACTAACCGAGGCTTTTCCGATGAGAGGTACAAGCCCAGCAAGCCGGGGCCTACTTTGACCGAGAGTCCGACACCGTAACGCCGACCGTGAGCGTAGCGAGAAGCTTTCCGACCCTGGAAAATCCTAAGCAAGGCGCGAAGGAAGTGCGGGGTAAGGGGGAGAACTGAACTTCATGAGCGGGTGTCAACGATGGACGGGAACAAGAACCCCAAGGAGGAGAGGCATGCGTGCCTCAGGAGCGCAGGGTAGATGGCTTAACGTCAACCCCTAGGCAGTAGCCATGATGGGGGAAGCGAGGTGGGTGGGGGATTGTGATGATGATTTCCCGTGGTGTTGAGGTTTCAATCGCCGGAGGTGGAGGAGAGATGGTTTGTCGTATCTCTTGATCGGAACCAAGCTCCTTTTATTGGCATCTTCCCACAACGCTAACCTTGGTGACTCATTACCTCGCATAACATAACCCCTATGACTCATAATGAGTCATAGTGGGAAATCCCTCAGCTGACTCGTATGAGTCAACTGCGCACATCCCTTTCCATCGATCCAAACCCATAAACTCAATCATGCACTCAAATGAGTCGCATGCGTGAAACCCATGACTCGTAATATGAGTCATGTCCAAAAGTCACTACATCATATGACGTCACAATCGTGAGTCATGAAACCATTAACCAATAATATTCAAACAATGACTCGCAAGTGCGCAGTCATGTGAAAGCTATGAGTCAAAGCGACATCATAGTGCAAAACCAACATACCTTATGACTAATAAGTATTAGTCATGTGAAATCAACCTTACTTAGTCACGATTTGTGACATATAGCCCTTTTTCTGGGGTCTGGGCCCGGTACCTAAACACTCGTTTTACTGCTGTCAACTGGGTCGGATCTGGATTCGTACTATATTGGCTAACCTTTGATACCGCATATGCTAGGTCTTGCCGCGTACCCCGCATTTCATACATCAAAGATCCAACAGCCGATTGGTACCCTCTTCTCTCCTCTTCCGATACTCCAATGGTCAAACTAGTTCTTTCTAGCCGGACATGCGGGTCAGCTGGTGTTGACACTGGATTGCGGTCCTTCATCCCATGATCCTCTAATATCTTCGTGATATATTTCTTCTCCGAGAGGAAAACTGTTCTCTGCTTCCGATTGTGCTCAATCTCAAGACCAAGGAAGGTACGCAATTCCCCCAGATCAGTAATATCAAACTCTTCTGACAATTTGGTTCGAATCCAATTAACCAGGGCCTGAGTTGGCGCTACAAGTACGAGGTCATCTACATAGAGCAGCAGAATGACTTGTTTCTCATAGTTTATGAACAAACTATGATCAGACTCACATCGAATGAAGCTATTCGAAAGGAAGAACTGATGGATTCTCCCGTACCACGCGCGTGGTGACTGTTTCAGCCCATTGATCGACTTGAGAAGTTGACAGACAATCGGTCGCCCACAAGTATCTGCCATCCTGGCTGCAGGAACTGAGATCCCTTCTGGGATTTCCATATACACAGTCTCTTGCAGTTCGCTGTTCAAGAATGCCGTCTTGACATCTATTCCATGTACCTCCCAATCTCGCTCACAACATAATGCTAACAATAGTCGGATACTAGTAAATTTAGCCACTGGAGCATATGTTTCCTGATAGTCAATCCCGGCTCTTTGGCTATAACCTTTGGCTACAAGACGGGCTTTGTAACGGCCATCGTCCTTCTTCTTAAATAACCAACGACAGCCTATTGCTGTTCTGTCTTCAGGCAATGCCTCCAATACCCATGTATTGTTTTTTGCCAGAGAGTGAAGCTCTAACTCCCATGCTTGCTCCCATTTCACTTGCTGACTACCACTTAGTGCTTCAGTCAAGGAATTTGGCTCTGGCTCTTCCATATTTGCCACTAGTAGTGTTCGTTACGGGGCGGGGCGGGGCGGGTTTTCACTTTGTGACCCCGCCGTTACTCCGGCCCGGGTCAACTCTTTGCCGTTCCTCCCCGCCCCGTATGACACGGGGCCCTGGCCGGCCTGTGGGGCGGGGCGGGTATTTTACTTTCCCCGCTGATTGCCTAGACGGCCCCCGTCTTCTCGTCCCCCACTCTTGCCCCTGTGCGGGGTCCCACTTATTCCTACAGGTGATATTCTCTGACTAAACAAATGGCAGGTTGAAATCTGAGGGGTGTTTGGCCTTTCAATTCTGATCTGAAATCACAATTTGAGATCAGAATTGGCTGGCCAAACACCACCTAATTACTTCGTATGTCTAGTATGATGACTCCACTATTTGGATATTCCATATAGCAATCCGGCAACTATCTCAAAAGATAGGATTTGAATATAGTGCTCATATTATCATTATGATTGGGGCTTCTAGTTGGAGATAAATAGTGTTTGGAAATCGCTCTCAGTATATGATTGTAAGCGTATAATCTAGGTATGTTTCTAAGTACTTCTAAGCATACAATTCCGGGTACATAACTCTAAGCGTATAGTTGTATAGTGGTGCATGCACGATTCCTATCTTCCTGAGGATATGGTCTCCGGCTTATCATTTCGTGATCTCATTCAGGCTGTATGGCTTTG
>Ga0307513_10002471_pt1 | contig 25577 bp, 30 predicted proteins | sample 15_EM_MG_FD_202174 | JGI IMG/M metagenome (GOLD analysis project Ga0307513, IMG submission 202174) | Populus trichocarpa ectomycorrhiza microbial communities from riparian zone in the Pacific Northwest, United States - 15_EM | ecosystem: Host-associated > Plants > Roots > Unclassified | place...
GATATTCGACGAGGGAAGGGGGTTGAGGTCGAAAACCGAACAGAGGAGGTGATCAGGTGTGACACGGCAACCTCAAACTTGAGTACTCCGGAGACGTGCAGAATTCGCAAACCAAGGGTCTAATGTTCTCTACAGTGACAGAAAATGCACAACAAGTAGTATCAAAGCGCCTTGTTGGATGAGCAAACGGTAGGCCAGGACCACGGCGACGGCTATCTCCCGGATCGAGAGGGCCGGCACCCACGACGACAGAGCTGACACAGAAGATACGTTCAAGAAACCGCTGGAATATCTGAGCGCCTCACAGAATCCATAAGTGTTTCTCCCGAAAAGTTCTGATCCCGGCCTATCGGGCGAGAGGCGTGGTGCCGATACCAGCTATGGCTTCAGAATCGCGGGAATACCGTAGTTCCCCTTTTTTGCGGTGCGCTAGAGCCTGGGAAAATCACCTAATCGAACTCAATGTCGACCCTCACCACGTACGTCCACCCGCCTACGCGACCCTCCCCAAAACCTCGCTGAGCACGGAATTAGGAGGGAATTCCGCTCACCGCAAGGGTGGTGCTATGGCTACAAGGTCGACGAATATGAAGCGGTCAACTATCTCCTTTCCAAACATTCCGAGTGGAGGAAAGTCTACAATTTTGTCTTAAACCACTGGGCCGCCATGACAGTCGTCGCCGCGGATCTCTCCAAGCATTGTGGCCTCACTGTTTACGCAGACAGCATCTGGGTCGGTCATGGAGAAATGGGCGTCGGTATGGTGTTCTTGGGTGCCGACATGGGGCGCAAGGTTCGTACCCCTGAAGCTGACGAGAAGCTGAAGAAGCTAGAGGAAAAGCTTGTGGAGTTAAAACTTGCCACCGCCCCCAAGTTTGAAGTTCTCTGCTCGTGCTCGTTCCCGCCTCACTTTGAGGAGCCGTACGAAATGGACCGGGTCCCTTCCCCTGAGCCACGCGATGGAATGAGGATCTTGGAGCTCACAGAGTATTGGAGGCCGGGAAGAGGGCACGATCGTAAGATGAAGCGGGAGGCTCAAGAAGAGAAGGACAGAGAAAAGGCGTTGTGAGAGTCAAGTTGTACTTTTGTTTCGATTGTTTGTTGACGCTTCGTCCTGCAGTGAGATGGCGGATGGCTTGGCGAAGTTGAAGGTTGACGAAGAGAACGGTGAACACGCTTGAGTTTGCGCGCACGTTGGGTCGTTACTGTGTACCATGTCCTCCATCGGAAATTGTATTTGTTCGAGATATTAGTGGGAGGCGGCCCTGATGTAGAGATTGCAGTAACGAGACTTTTCTGCGGCAGAGCCATCCCGCGCCTATATTCATCTTTCCGATCGTTTCGCTCAGAAGCGCCACCAAGGGGAAATAGCGACTTGCAACACCGTGACCCGTCCGACGATGGAAGAGTCGGCTGCTTACTCTTCGAACCCAAATCTTTCGCACAAATCTCAGCACAAGAGGAGCCCCTCTCGTTTCAAGCCTGGAGTCAACAACAGTCCGCACAGAATCGTTCCTCCTCCATACCACCACAACCAGCCCCCGACGTCAACCTCAAACAGCCTGAATACCGAAGATCTCCTCCCCGGTCTAGGTTCTAGACGCGGTCTGTCCCCTCTGGGCACGCGTAACGTCATCATGTAAGTCCACAAACCCATTCTATCGTTCCTCAAGCGACCATACGCCGATTCTACGGCTGAGCTGTCACCTAGGTCAGATAGCGAGCAATCCGAGATAGTTTCCCCCATCCCTCGAAAACACACTAGCATCACCGTTAGAGAGAGTCTTCAATGGCTGCGAGCCGAAACCCCATCCCCGACGCCATCCAACCAGTCCTTCGTGTCTAATTCCTCGGCTGTGAATGCAGCGACAAATCACATGCATCCGACCTTCACACCTCTGTCGATGCGTTCGCACAACCACATGCCATCCGTCACGAAGAGGATAAGGAAACCCTCGAGCGTTGGGTCCCTCGCTGAGAGGACGCGTGGGGGTGCGAGTAGCAGGATGGGTGTTCCGTCGGGTTTGATGCGTCATGCGCTTGATCGGCACGCGAGGGAACATGGAGAGTGGGAAGGTGGATTTGCGAGGAGGTGGATTAGGTGGATGCATAAGGAAGGGATCAAGCATTGGGTTCTCCCTTGCGTGCTCCTTACCACGACGTGGATCAAGTGGACTATCGGGTTGGGGTCATATTCTGGTAAGACACGTAATTGATTTTCAGACGCGTATATCGCTAACTTTCCATCTTTAGGGCGGGGTACTCCGCCGATGTTTGGTGACTATGAGGCCCAGAGACACTGGATGGAGATAACGATCCATCTCCCATTCCAGCAATGGTACAAATACGATCTATGGTATTGGGGACTCGACTACCCCCCTTTAACGGCATATGTTTCGTGGTTATGTGGTAAAATGTACATTGGTGGTTAGCGCATACCGGTGAACTGCACACTGATTACTCCATCTGTAGCGGTTCGTGGATAGAACCGTCGTGGTTCGCCCTCGATGCTTCGCGTGGTATAGAAACGGATGGGAGTAGGGTATATATGCGGGCGACTGTCCTCATATGTGATTTACTGTACGTCTGGGCCGTGATCATGTTTACACGCACGATACAAGCCACGAGATCGACGCGAACGCAGGTGAGGCCCCTTACTGTGTCTTTGGTTTGGGGTGTAACACTAAGGTTCAAGAGGAAAGAATCTCACGATAGTTATTCTCCTGACGCAACCGGCGCTGCTACTCATCGACTTTGGGCATTTCCAATACAACTCTGTCATGCTAGGTTGGTTTGGTTGGCCGCCTCGGATACACCACGGCTAATATATCTTCTGCGATAGCGTTGACACTTCTCAGCGTCAACTACATGTACAAGGGACAGGACCTCATCGCTGCGGTTTTCTTTGTGGCAAGTCTTGGCTTCAAGCAAATGGCGTTGTACTACGTGCCGGCAATCGGATCGTACTTGCTCGCCAAGTGCATCTATCTTGGTCAAAAGAATGGGTACATTTCCCCCTCCTTATTCTTCCTTCACCAATTGTCTCATAACCACCACACTATTCCGCAGGGGTAAACTGTTCCTACAGCTTGGCGCTGTGACCGTTGGATCATTCATCCTTCTCTTCTTGCCATTCCTCCCCCCGTTTGCCTCCCCAGCAGCGATTCTCGACCCCATTTCTAGGATATTCCCCTTCTCCCGTGGCCTCTTTGAGGACAAAGTCGCGAATTTCTGGTGTTTTTCGAACGTGGCCCTCAAATGGCGTAATCTTGCGAGTCCCGGAACTTTGGTGAAACTTTCGACGCTTTTGACGGCGGGTGGGTTCTCGCCTGCGATTGTGGGTCTGTTGAGGTCCGGGTTCAGTTTGAGGGTCAAGGAAGATCCAGCCCCTTCGACGGCTCCTGCGGTTTCCACGGAGAAAGAGGTTTTGACTACGGCTGACACAACCCCACCAACGGAAAGGGAATTGAAGGGGACGAGAGCGGAGGGAGACCAGGGCCGAGGGAATGAAGTGTCCACGACAGGACCGGGTCCTCTCTTCCCTCTTTTACTCCTTTCAATGCTCACTTCTTCGATCTCGTTCTTCCTTTTCTCCTTCCAAGTGCACGAGAAGACAATCCTCGTGCCATTGTTGCCGCTCACCTTGATTATGGTTGGAGGTCTCGCGAGCGCGGAGAGCACGACGTGGGAGCTGGGGATGTTGACCAACAATGTTGCCGTCTTCAGGTGAGATTTTCGAAGGCGACACGTGGTTAGGTAGCTCATCTTCTGTCCCACCAGCATGTGGCCACTGCTGAAAAGGGATGGAGCGGGGATTCAATACGTCGCCTTGACAGTTTTGTGGAATTTTGCCCTGGGGTACACACCATTCAAGCGTCCAAAGACCTTTATCCAATTTATCTCCCTGGTGAGCGAGACTTCGTTGCCTCGTCGTTACCTATACGGTTGCTGAACGCCCCACCCTGGCGTGTAGGTTGTCTCGGTTACATGTGTCGTCCTTCATCTCTTGGAATTGGTCATCCAACCACCGGCTCGGTACCCAGACCTCTTCCCCGTTTTGAACGTCCTGGTCAGCACCCCAGTGTTTGGATTGGTCTGGCTGTGGTCAATAAAATCTGGAGTTGAAGTCGGCTGGGCAGTTGTCGGTCTCGGGGGCGGTAACCCAGGAGCGGCCCATGCTAGCACGAACCAACAATCCATCCCATCCTCCTCCACCACGAACCTCACGGGTGGTACCTCCCCAAAATTATCCCACTCTCACCTGACCCATCGGGGCGATGCGGGATCACCGTTCTCTATTAGGGAACCGTCCCTTTCGCCCTTGTCGTCTTTTAATAGGAGGATAGGGTCCCCACTTGCAACACTCGGACCGCACCGGCCTGGAGTTAGAGAACGGACTTGGTCGAGTGCAAGCGCCAACAGTAATGCGAAGACACGGAGTAACCTGCCTGTTGGTCCTGGGTGGGAACGGCCGTTAAATTTGGATCGCGCGGAGCGGACGGAAGTTGGAGGAGCGCCTCTGGTTCAAGGACTCGAGCCAGATTTGAATTTGAGCGGACGGGAAGATAATCGTCCAGACGGGAAAAGGAGTAGAGGGCAGAGCTTGGGAGCATCGAACGTTAGGAAGAGAGTATCAAACCTCCCGGGAAACGCTGAAGGTTTGCCGCTACCTTCAGATTGAGAAACTGGAATAGATCTTTGTGATTTACGTCCGGTCAATCGATGAGATGGTAGCTGATAATTTATGATTATGTGTACTCTGCGATACCTTTGCTCATGTGGACTGATGCTTGACGATTACGATGGTGTTCAATCTAATCTGGTCAAGAGGGAAACCCGGTACAAAAGAGGGTGGTGTCTAAGTAACAATAAAGAGGGTGACAAAAGATCAGAACAGTTGTGTGTATGGAGACAGAGTGTGGGTTGAAGTTTATGGAAGGGGATGAGTGAAAGCGAAACGAGATGCAATGAAATTACGGGAGGTTATTGCTATATTATGGAGATTCTGGAGTTAAGGTGGTTGTGTCTTTCCACTTCCGCTGGCACGCCACCATTTGGTGATCTTGTCCGCAACGTATCGGCCGCTCTTTCCGACCCCGGCGCTGGCGGCACCCTTGACGGTCTGTACCATCGAAGGGTACCTCACGATATGCTTGATTTCTTTGCGAGGGTGTCGGTAAAGCTGAAGCGCAGAGATAGAGTGGGTAAGCTTACCGCTTTCGATCATTGACGCCAGGTCAGACCTGGCCGAAAGGTGCGCCCAATATTCGGCAGCTTCCTCAGCGTTGTGTGGTGGAGATGCGATACCCCTCGATAATACCGACGGGAGCTTGCGTAAATGGGCCAACCTTGCGTTTGGCGACGTGTCCTGCACGATCGATGTACAATGGTTCTCCCAATACACGCCAGGAAGTCCGGTCACAAGACGATAATACAACTCCTTGAACTGTGGGCCCTGCTTCCGAACGATGTTTCCCACTTTGTTTCGGTTTTCCACGGGTAGGAGCATTCGAATATCACCGCCATAGCTGATGGTGGATATCCTTTCGAAAAGTTCAGTTTCGGTGAACTTTTCCGGAAGGGTTAGGAGGGCGGCACGGATCGCCGACGTCAAGTTCACTTGTTGTGCAAGTCGAACTCGTGGGTCGTCTTTGACAATCCTTATAGGCTTGTGCATCCGACCAGCAAGATAGAGAGTGTTCCAGTTGAGGAGGTCCGAGCAGAGGTTATCGACTGTTGTTACCCCATATTTGATCGTCTGTTCACAAATAAGACGTCATAAGGGATGGAGGGATGATCGGGTGGGTGATAATTGACGTACTACGCCGTTCATGGGCACATAAGCATTGAACCAGAGCCCGGGGGATATCTCTTGAACGCGCGAGACGAAATCGGAACCAAGGGCACGCGAGTAAAGTGGGTAGTGTCCAGGGAACTGGGACATGTTTATGGAATGCCAATGTGAAGAGTGGTTGACTGCGAGAACAAAGTCAAGCATCGGTTTCTTCGTGGGCGAATACCCATCTTGCTCAAAAACTCCCGAGCCGTATGCGAAGGCGTATCGAATTGGAGCGTTGAATCTCGAGACGATCGATTCCAACAAGGTCCTGGTGGAATCCGCCACTGGTAAAAGTTGGTTTTGGCCAAATGTAGGGGGCAGATGGGGGAGGTATGGGTTACGGCTGTGTTCTAGTCTTCTCGGAGACGGATTCAGACGACTTGTTCTCGGTCTCTGCGCCGTTGGCAGAGGTGGTGGGGGGGCAGACTGGGCAGGAGAGTGGGAGATTGGTTCCGCGGAAAAGGAGCGACGACAGAGGAGGCGAGCAGTATGAGGAGGACGAAGGATGCGGGTGACGATCATTGTAATGTCTAAGACACAAACCCAGCGGCAAGTGGGGGTCGACTTCCGAAATGCCGAGAGACCAGCGGCTGGACCACCACACGTGACAAATCACGGGACCTTGGGTCCATGGACTACAACCACAACCCTCCGATGGCTGCTACAGCGACCGAAGCACTTTCGACTTTCAAAACTTGCCTGTTCCATTTCCTCTGTTCAAACTTTTCCAGATGTCCGTTCCTTCTTCTCCCATTCATTTCTCAGCCCAAGACGGCCATCCTGTCCTCCGTTCCTCCTCATTGCCCAGAACGCGCACCGTCGCCATAGTCAAGAATCACGCCCTTCGCCACCGCCTCGACATTGAGCCACGTATTTCCGAAGCAGGCTTCGAAGTACGTGAAACGCACCTACCCCGCGTCGACGCGCTTAACTCGTATCGCGTTGATAGATAGTAAAAGAGAGGCAGATGGAGTTCGACATGGAGTCCGACCCCGAAGTCATGTACGACCTCTTCGGTGAGGATGCCGCCTGCTTTGTGGAGTATGCATTTCACCGATCGCCCCCTTCACACTGCTCACGCTTCTGTGCCTCCTTGTAGGGGCTCCGTTCGCGTTTACGTCCTGGAGAGAAGAGGCGCCGCCGAAGTCTGGCAGAACCTCATGGGTGACGCCGACCCTGAAGTCGCTCGTGAACACCAGCCTGACTCTCTTCGCGCTCTTTATGGGGTCTCCGCAGTTCAGAACGCGGTCATGGGTTCTCCGGATAACGAAGCTGCAGAGATTCAGATAGCCTCATTATTCGCTTCTTCGCCTCCCTTCCCTGTTGCCGATCTTCCCGACGGTGGTTCCATACGATCATTGGGTTCGTCTGTTCTAAGAGAGTTGCAGGAATCCGCGTCCTCTGAGGCAGGATACCCTCGATCCAACGCTACAAACCCCTCAACTGTTGGCGGAACCAGGCGATCTCGACCTTCGTTCAAGGCTAGGGCTCTTCCTTCTACGCATGCAAAACCAGACATCGTTCCTCGTACCACAAAGGCTGCTGCCCTCCGTGCCGGTGTACCTGTGAAGCAGAAACCTTCTGGCCCACGTCGCCCTCTTAGCAAGGAGGCCCTGGCGAAAACTTTCGCCAATGTCCCAGGACATAAGCGCGCTGAGACCATAACTGTTTCTTCGACTGCGCCTCCTGTTATTGCTCCACGTATGACTCGTGCTGCTTCTCTCAGGCTCGGAAAACAGCCGCCTCCAAAGCCAGTCCGCAGTTCTACTAGCGACACTCCTGCCCGTACCAAGCCTATCACCCAACACACCTTCGATGGAGTACCCGGTCATAAACGAAGGGAAACTATCTCCGTTGCAAGCACAAAAACACCCACTGTTGCCCCAAGAACTAACAGAAGCGCTGCCCTCCGGGCCATGAAGGACACTGCCCCTCCTCCTTCGAGTTGTAAGCCATTTCCCGCATCCTTACTTGACTAGGTCCTAACGGTATGATCAGTCCGCCACCAAAGTCCGCCTGCACCCAGTCGCACACCTTCCAACTCTAGTCTGAACGGGCGAACGCGCCCTGCGTCGGTGGCTGGAACGCGCTCGACATCCGTTCTTCGCGCGACAAACACGAACTCCAATGGAATAAAAACCAACGGAGTCAACAAACCGGTTACTAAGCCTACTAAGACCACTCGTCCTACGTCTCCAGCGAAGCCAGATAAGCCAAAGCCTAGGCCAAGCAGTATTGCTGCTCCTACAATAGCCCCACGCACGAACAAGAGCGCGGCGCTTAGAGCTGCCAAAATGGCCGCGGCGAACGAGAGTGTTGGGAAACCAAAAGCGCCAAGGAAGAGCATTCCTGCTTTCATATAATTTCCTCCCTCTCTTGGTTACATTTCAGGTGGGGGGTGGTCCCCCATAACAATGCTCACCTCTTCCTACGCTTCGCTCGCCTTGGGCTTTTTCACCTTGTCATCATCTGAGTAATTATGCTTTTCCGCTCCTACTTCTCCCTATGCGCAGGTCGTCACTTCCTTGTGACTATTTCCCCGGTTGACTTGTTGGATACCGTGCTTGTGGTTTAGCCTATCCCCACCGCGGCTTGTACTTTCAAGTGCACATGCCCTCCCTTTTACCCCGGTCGGTTGATCTCTGTTGTGTATAATGTTCCCTTTATTCTATGGTCTCAAATCTGCTGTGTGACGCGTTGAAAGTGTATGTTTTCCCTTGCAGTTTAGATATACCCTCGGAGATTGTCCCGGATGCTCATCAGATGACAATGAGGATCTGTTTTGACGAGGGGAATGAACGTAGGGGAGAAATATTAGTGGAGTTCTCAACCACGGCACCGAGGATGCTCAGAGGGTAAACCGCCGACACGAGAGTTGATTATAACGGGTCCGAATTAACGAACCTCCCTCGTTTTCAAATCCGTTCTCGACGTACTCATGGTGGAGGTTGGTAAAAGTGATGGAAGTTTCATCGGTCCCACTACAATTGGAGTATTGCATTGGACGAGGCTGGGGACCTTGTCGATGAACCTGTCCCGTACGAATAAAAACCTTGGTGCAAGGGGGGTGATTTCATCGGTTCGTCTCTTCTAGGATGTCAGCGTGCACTCGTGCGCGGGGCTGTAAGGAGTGGACATCCCATAGTATGTGGATGCCGTTCTCATTCCAGGGTGTCTAGTAGTTATGAGAGACGGTCGAAATGGGTCTAAGTATTACTTACCGTTGCGTCCTCTCTCGTACGCGTATACCAGAGCAGTGGCCGGGTTCTCGAGTGTTTGGTGGGCAACGGGGCGTCGCGGTCTGCCAGACAAAGCCCTCAGCGCGTAAGTCCATGGCTCAGCATGGTGCACAACTAGATTCTCGACTTGATTTCAGGGTGGGTTGCTGACCTTCCTGAGCCGGACGCAGGAGTTAAGCATTCCCTGGCGGGGATCCACTGGCAGCCGATTGTGGGTCCCCCGGTCAAAACAACACCAACACACTTTGCACTCCGGTGCCGTGCCGGTTGTCTATCGATGGACGACGGCCTCGTGTCGTCGCGTTTTAAACAAGACGACAATCCACCTTAGTTCCATCGCTGTCCCATCCCACGACCGACGTAAAAGCTATGTCTACCACTCTTCGAAAACGACCCCCATCAAGCGGTGGGACGCCCACTCAGCCAGGTTCTTGTGAGATGCCTGGTTGTTATTGCGACCTTTTCGAACCCGCTAACGACCCACAGCCAAGAGACAGCGGTTCATCGATGTCGTCAAGATGTTGCTGGACATTGCGAAGGAATCTTCTGATGCGTTTCCCCCCCTCAAGTCGTGTTTAGGAGGCATAAACGCGTTGATCAAGCATTACGATGTGCGTTGGCACTCGATAACCCCCTAAATTCCACTAACGGTTGCCGTCTAGGAGTATAATGATGTGAAAGATAAACTCAGCGATCTTATCCCGTGGTTGGAGAAGTTGTTGAAGAACTTAGCCAAAGTGAATCCCGATGACGATCGCGAGGAGGTCGAGAGACGAACACAACTGGCAAGGTTTGTGCTATGCTTGGGATCCCTTGCCCAGTCGGAACCAACCCTTTATAGGTCATTGGAAGACATTGGAACGAGATCGCTAGCGTTGTCGGAAAAGGGGAAGCTCGCTCGGGTCCTTGATAAGACAAAAGATCTGCAAGAAGTCATCGGGCTCGTAGAAAGGCTTAGGCAAGCTATCCTCGTCTATCAGGTTAGTGTCAGAGATCGTCAGAATCGGAAATCGTTGACACGGAGGGCAGGTGTCACAACAACAGTCAATATACAACCAGGTCGTCCATTTGAGTGTGAGTTTCTGTTCCCTGTCTCCGACCTCGAAACTAACCGGGCGGCTGGTTGGTTCAAGGCGTCTTTTGACACACTCTTAAAGCTGCATCGGGTAAGATAGAGTGTGTATGCCCCGTGCCGCCGAATAACATGTCTACAGACATCGCCGGTCAAAAACAAGATAGAATCCGTCCGCGCGCGATTGAATCGGTTTGGTGTGGACTCAGAGGACGCCTGCAGGAATGCCGATGAGTTTATGCGACGGAAAACTTTGTTTGAGTGTGTATTCTCCATCCACCGCGAACGACCATTCACGCTGACCTGATTCTAGAGCTTTCGAGGGGATCAAGGACAAGCTTGAGCCTCTATCTGAACGCTCTGGTACCGCCGAAGACGTGGAGAAGGAAGGGGTCATGACCGCTGTGTGCGATCTTGCGGATGACCTCAGAGATGCGATAACTGAATACCAAGTCAGTAATGATTTTGAACAATACATGCAGGATGATTTACTCATGATACGGTCTACAGTTCGCTCAACAAAAGGCGATCTACGAACAGAATTGTAGATTGATTGTGAGTCGCAACACCTACTTTTGAAAAGATATCGGATTCTAATCACCCTTTGCAGAATACTGGTCAGATATAGTCCTGCTTTTGTTCGATATAGACTCACAGTCCGACAGCCGAACTGGCGGTGTTGAACAGCTGTCGTCGTGCAAGAGGGGCAGAGTTCCGGCACGGTGATCGTCAGGGCTGCCTCAAAGGGACCCGGAGGGCCGTCTTAGACGAGATAGAGTTGTGGTCTAAAGACTTCACCACGTCCCCCGTCTACTGGCTGAACGGGCTCGCCGGGACTGGCAAATCCACAATCGCCCAGACAATCGCCGAACGCATCTTTGCTGATGGGAGGCTGGGAGGATCATTCTTCTGTTCACGTGATTTCCAGGACCTCAGGAACATCCGCTACATCTTCCCCACTCTCGCTTTCCAACTCGCTCACAAACACCCCAAATTTCGATCGATCCTCGTCCCTCTCCTTCAGTCAAACCCGGATATCGGATACGAGTCGCTCTTCAACCAGATGAGAATGTTAATTGTTGAACCGCTCAGCTCGTCAGACACCTCAACAGTCATCGTCATCGACGCGTTAGATGAATGCGTGGACGAAGACCCGCAGTCCGCCATCCTCTCTGTCATGGGTCGATTGGCCGAAGGGATTCCAAGGGTCAAATTCTTCATCACTGGTCGGCCAGAGCCCCGCATCCAATCTGGCTTCCGACTTGGACTCCTCAGGCCCTTGACTGATATCTTCGTCCTTCACGATGTGGAGCCTTCCGCCGTCAACACGGATATCCGACTTTTTCTGGAACATGGGTTATCCGAACTCGCAAAGAGACGCGGCATCGAGCAAGATGGTTGGCCCACGGACCAGCACCTCGCCCTCTTGTGCGAGAGAGCGGCCGGCCTCTTCGTATACGCTGTGGCAACGCTCAAGTTTTTGGACCATGCATGTATCTCGCCCAGAAAGCAGCTCGAGACCATTGTCAGGTCCCCAAGTAGCACTACCCACGAAGGAAAAACCAAGTTCCGGCCAAGCACAACCCTCGATTCACTCTACCTTTCGTGTTTTCAAGATGCCTTCAGCGAGATAGATGCTGAATATGATGAACAAGTTCGCTTTGTCATTGGTGTGGTTATTCTGGCCGTAAACCCTCTTCCACCTTCTGCGATTGCTACCCTCGTTGATTCGGAGAAGCAAGAAGTCGTGGATCTACTTCGGCTGATCCAGTCCTTCCTCAAGCTCCCTGAGGACCCTGACTCTCCAGTACTCCCGTTCCACAAGTCGTTTCCCGACTTTATCACCGATCCGAACCGCTGTTCCAACAAAAGATTCCACATCTCCCCCAGGACTGGACATCCTAAATTTGCCCTGAGCTGCCTTGAACTGATGAACAAAAGTTTGCAGCAGAACCTTCTATCACTCCCTGACTATGCCTTGAATTTGGAGGTTGAGGATCTAGAGATGAGAATCAAGGATCAGATCAGTGTTGCACTGCAGTATGCATGTAAATACTGGCACAGCCACCTCACTGAGGCCAGAGGAGATGTCTCAACCATTGTCCCTATTCTGCGCAGCTTCCTGCAGAAGGGGTTTTTGGCATGGTTAGAAGTGCTTAGTGTCATTGGTGCTGCAAGGGAAGCTGTTACTGCCTTGGAAAACTTAATGCTCTGGCTACAGGAGGTTTGTCCAATCCACTCTGGTATATCTCATAATACTCATGTACACCTCATAGCAGGTAGCCAAGGATCATGAACTCCTTGACACAGCAAGGGACTATTTTCAATTTGTGACCAACTTCATTGAGGTCATCAATGTCTCTGCTGTCCATATCTACCACTCTGCTCTGGAACTATCTCCTCTATCATCAATTGTCCGAAGATTCTACTACTCTCAGCAGCCCTATTCCTCACCAAAAGTGGTAGCAGGAGTCCCAGACTCATGGAACCCCAGTACAACATCCATTTCCACCAAACATTCCTATTATCTATCCTCCACTTGGTCACTATGTGGTCAGTTTGTTGCTACAGTGACTGAGGGGGCTGTGGAGATCTGGGATGCAGTTGCCCTCAAACTCCTCTCCACCCTCCAGTCAACTGAAGTTTCCACCAGATTCAGGCCTGGACTTGCCTATTCACCAGATGGTCACTCCCTGGCAGGTTGTTCTAATACTGCCATCATTATCTGGGATATCCAAACAGGTGGAATGGTCAACAAAATTGAATGTGAGGTTCCTGGAGATGGCTTGGGGCTTGTGTGGTCATTGGATGGAAAGGCAATTTGTACCATTTCCCCACAGGGGGTCAAAACCTCCATGATACACACATATGAAGCTGTTTCAGGTGAAATACTCTCATCAAGTGCAGTCAAGTCAACAAATGGTACACATCTCTGGGCCCATGACAAGTCCTTTCAGGTTATGACAATAACACGGGATCATTCAAAGGGTTGGATAATTGATGTCTTTGAGGTTGGACCCACCCCCACCAAAACCAAATCATTCACTTTCCAGTCTCACTCTACTCCTGGAGTCTTCTCTCCCACAACCTATCGGATTTCTGCCTTTGTTGCTGGAAATAGGAACCATGACCATAAACTTCTCATATGGGATTTTTGTAGCTCCAAGTTCTTGTTGGAGGAAACAGGCTATTATAAGCATGCCACCTTTTCTCCTGATGGAAGTGTCTTTGCAGCTTTTACCAAGGACCAACTTTTTATCTGGAGATATGCACCTAGATCTGATTCCTATGTCTGCTGGAGGGAATTCCCACAGACTTCAATGCTACTCCAATTCTCACCAACTTCATCATCAATCCTGGGCTATGCTGGCACTCTCCTTCATGTATTGCACTTGGATCACTCCCCTACCACAGGATCTGCTGTTACTATCCACAGTCAATCATTGGATGCCTTTTCTCCCCATGCCACCTACATTGCAACTGCACACCACAAAGAAGGCACTGTCATGATCACCAACCTTTGTTCCCAAGATCCTTTCCTCTCCCAGTCTATTGACACAGATTTGGAAATATCAGCAATAGTCCTCACTGGCAATGTTCTCTTGGTAAAGGGCTCAGACACAGTTGTGGCATGGTTGCTTACAGAAGAGGGGGTGGTAGATGGTATTGTTGGCAATACAAGGGCAGACCATAATGATAGCCTTTGGAATGTATCACTACAGGCCCATTCCAACTTTTGGGCAAGACTATTACAAAAGGAGGATCATGCCAATGTTCTGGAGTTCATGGTTGAAGATGAAACTGCAGCTATCACCCATAATGGAGATACCATTCATGTTTACAATACAAGAACTGGAGAAATCCTTGAGTTGGACAGAGCACCTATATGCACTGGATACCAATTTGATCACCAACGGTGGGATGGGTGCAATCTTTACCACCGTGGTTCTCACAAGCACTATGCACCCCTCAGTTGTGATTGGCCAGTATCACAAACCACTTTACAAGAGGGGTGGGTAAAAGATCCAGAAGGGAAGCACAGGTTGTGGTTATACCCTCATTGGAGGTCATCCCAGAATGATGTTGACTGGCTCTACAATGTCACTGCCCTGCGGCTCAGAACTTCCTCTGAACTTATTATCATCAAGTTCTAGTTGGAACCTACTCACAAATCCATTGACAATAACCTCATATATAAGCCATTAGTATCATAAGTACTATCTATCTATGTAGGTGACCTCCTGTATCTTCCATCTCAGCTGTACTCCCATCAGGTTAAACCACCAGTTGTCCTACTCCTGTAGTAATTAATCAAAGAAAATATATTTAAAAAACCTGGACTGATTTCCCAACCACTGGGCAGACAAACCAGGGACCAAGGAAGTCAATAGGTTGGTTATGGACATTACCAAATGACACACTGGTGTTGCCACTGGCAAGTCTAATGTTAGCCACAGCAGTATGTCATAGGGATGGTTCTTGGTGACAGTGACCAATGACCCTGCAGCTGAGTGTAATAGTTTCCCCCCAGCGTCAGAGGAACCGACGGCTGCTGATGGGGCACGGTGCTCAGTGTCATCCATTGTATTGACCTTCCACCGCCACACTTGACCGGCGGGAGTATCATCAGCTATGTGAAAAAGGAGGCTAAATGGTTGACTGGGGAATGCATCCTACCAGGAGCCCTGTTCGAGCCCAACCCTTCACGACTGTTCTGTGTATCTGCAGGGTTTGTGATCAGCAGTGCGATCCACAACCCGACATTACAATGTACAATATATGCAGAAGTGGTAACTGCAATGTGATTTTGGCCAGGGTGCTATTGTTTGGTTGGGGTACGGGGTGTTCAATGCCTTCGAGAAATACCTCTACCGGGCGGGCGTTGCAATCAACCCAGGTAAATTCTCTGCAGCCAGAACCTTGTCAGTGAATGGTATGGGGCAAGCCGACGTACCGGCGAGTAATCTCTATTCTTCCTCAAGTATACCCATTAGTCCTCGTAAGTAGTACTAAAGTTGGTTCGGCCTCTAGGACATTAACATCTCACCATTTTGGAATGTAGTGTCTATCCAGAGTCCGCCCGAAAGCGGGCAAGGACGGACCTTTGAGCCTCTGCGTTTGGAATGCCGAGCTCCAGGCCCCTGGCTCGAAAGGGGGGGAGGTCACTCTGACTCTCCTCACGAGTGTTACCAAGAGTGGGTTGGATGATCAAATGTGACAGAGGTACAAGCGGGGGCCAGCTCTGCTGCGCAGATTGGTTAGTTGGTGTCGTTGATCCAGGACTCGGTAGGAGCGGCGCTGGGAGACTTCGGGTTGGGATCTGGAACCCGGTTGAGGATTGCAGGAGGGGCTTCTGTGAATTGTTTCTCCGGCGAGTGGAGTGGGGCGGGAAGGTCATGCCGCAGCAGACATTTGGGAGAAGAGATCTTCCAGTCGGTAACATCCGATCAGAGTTCCTAGATCTCCTTCCCACCGTCCTGCCCCACTCGGCTGGCCTGATCTCAATCTTTCTTTCCCTTAGGACAGCGCCCAGAACATCTGACAGAACGAAACAAAATTTATCTTGTTACCTGGATGCGGCCGAACAGCGGCCGTTCTTACCTCTGTGCGAAAACCAGGCTCAACCAAACACCCGGTATGGACCATAAAGTCGACCAGGTTCCATTCCATACTTTCGTCGCCCCTTTTCTCTCCACCCACCCAGATCGTACTGCCGCACGACCAATCTTTACGAATGCTCGGCTCTCGGCTCGCGAAACTTGCCTTCGCGGCCTTCACTCTACTCGGACAGTCTGTGACCGCGCGAACACGTTGTATCAAACCTTCTGTTCGGCGCGAATGGAGGTCTATGGCCCCTCACGAGCGTGCCGGATGGATAGACGCTGTTAAGGTTAAACGTCGAACACCTGGGTCCAACATGTACTCTTCCCCACTGACGCCCCCGTGCCTAGTGTCTCGGCGCGCTACCTCATAACTCTTCTCTGGTTCCGACCTTTAATATTACCTACACCGAGATTCCTCCTATCAACACGAGCAGTTCATACTTCGACGGTTCGTTGATATCGAGGACATTCGCAGAAACTTCTCTTATATCGAGCCAGATTTTATTTATGTCCATATGGATCTCAATCCCCCCGTGGGTCTCTGCATGCTCACCCTTCCCCCGGACGATAATTCAACACAAACCTAGATCCACTTTACTGGCCTCTTCCTTCCCTGGCACCGCGCATATGTCAAGGACTTCGAAACTGCCCTCCAAGCGAAATGTGGATACAAAGGCACTCAACCGTACTGGGACTGGACACTTGGTATGACCCCGACATATTGTTCCCGCGTTGCTGAACCAATCCAATTTATAACAGACTCATCAAATTTCGAGAACAGTACTTTCTGGGACCCCAATACCACCAGCGGTATCGGGGGCTGGGGTGACCCCAACAACGACATTGAAATTACCGACGGTGGATTCGCTACTGGCTTCCACCTCTCGTATCCCTCGCATCATAGGCTCCGCCGCCGGTTTACCCCGATTGCTTCCATTCGCCCATTCCCTTTGGTGGAAACATTCACGCCTGCGAGTCAAATGGCCATAGTAAATGGCTTTGTGGGGAACTTCCCTGATTTCCAGGCATCTCTTGAATTGGGGTCGCATTCATCGGTTCACCTGATCATGGGAGGGTACGTCATCTCCTCAGAGCACTCCGGTTTCGCCCACTCAGAGCCCACAGAGATCTCGGGGGGGAATGCCCCTCAAACGCCCCAGCTAATTGCGTAGGTGGCCCTAAGTGGTCCTCCAATGGTGTGTCTTCCGTTGGTGTGGATATCCCGATATCCACAAACCGTTCTGAAATTTCAACAGATCCCTTATTCATGATGCATCATGGGGTAAGGGGACAAACTCCAGCAGCTTGATTTTTTTTGACATACCTCCCCCAGATGGTCGACAAGCTCTGGTACGACTGGCAGCACGCCGACCCCGCAAATTTTTGGGCATTTCGCGGAGGTTCCGTTTCCACACTTCGGGACAACCCTTTCTCGGTCGATTCGACCTTCCCGAATGGGGCTCCTCCCTTCGTTGACGTGCGTAGCCTTTTGACGATTTCGACGAGTAATTGGCCAGCCGACGAAATCTCTTGTAGTTCGGGACACCGATCCCAACGGATGGTATTTTAAACCAGTACACGATTTATGAACTGATGGACACTCGAAACGAGAGGTTGTGTTACATCTACGAATGAACGCTCCGAATTAGGGGGCTTGTGGCCAAAGAAGTGGAAGGATTCGTGATCCATCAATCACGCACGGACTTATCGCAGGCTGCAAGTGGTTTAGGTCGATTCGCAGTAACCCGAGCGCACATTGCTGGCCTTCTTTTACATTGTATACACTTAAAGAATCACAAACGCCCCTTCTAAAGCCCGAGACACCAAAACGTGGAACGCAACAACCGTTTCGCTCATCATCACCAACCCCACTATCGTCGGTAACACAGATAACGCCTTGGTCGCTTCAGCCAGCCCTTTCCTGACGTTCTGGTTGTCGCTGATGTCTCAGATCACCTCCGGAGGCAAGGGTAAAGGTGTCGTCCGGAGACCAGATCGTTGAGAACACTTGTGATAAGGGCATGAAAGCCGCGATCCAAGAGGTAAACCCGATATTGAACAGACGGAGCCCACGAGTTTAATGTAGCCGAGATTCCAGAAAGCGGCACGGTGCCAAAGGGAATATTGAACGAAGATGACGGAAAGTCGTTCAAGGCTGATGACCTGGGTAAGTGGGTAGCATTCCGAGATAGATGCCGGTTGAATCCGAATCTTTTCCGAAAGGGCGCTCAATTGCCAAGAATAAACTATATTCTCAGTATCGTGCTGGGACCAGGAACACCTTGAGAATCGTCCTGCCAGCTCTTTTAATAATCTTTACCCGCAGTACTCGCCCACATGACCCTAGGTGTACTGCGCTACGATTGGGACTCGGGACAGTGAATTAAGTGGAGTGAAAAGAACCGCCTGCGCTGGCATCTGCAATGATATACTTATTCATATACGACCTGATACGTTCGGTATTCTCTTGTGTACCATACGACTGAATGCGCTCGCTGTAAGTACGGCTTCTTGGGTATTGGTGTGGTTACTTACGGCGAACCGTGGGCGAGAGACTCATTGGGGGGTCACTGGAGTTAACATGGCCGCCGTCACCCGCGATCCCGAGGCAGTCGAGAGATAGACTCAAGCTCTATATCCCTCCCACTTGGTAGGGTGGGAATTCCCGAGATCTCGTGCGATCCGTCAAGCGCCCACGATGCAAAATGGATGGTTTCGAGTGTCGTCCTCCTACCAGAATCGCTCATGGTTTTGAGGGACCACGGCACATTCGGTTCGATGGCGGCTTTCTTTAAAGAGAGCATGAGGCGCGACGCCATCATCGGGACGAAGACCGTATTTACCCTTGGGACCCAGGTAAACATCAACAACTCAACCCTCACTTCGGTGTCAAAGGAGAAGACTTACACCCCGGGCATGAATTGAATTTCCTCCTGAACACATACAGCACGCAGGGTTAGCACAACGCGATCGACCACCCTAGGAGGTGCCATATATTACTCACCGGGGCAAAAATTAAGAACATCTCGAATAACAGTTGACAGACAAACATGAGTGTGAAGTATAGTGTCGCGTCTCGCAGAATGGTATCCAAGATACTCGGAACTCCCGGATGTCTGTGTGTCCATGGTCTTCTGGTTGTGATCAGAATGGTCAAGAACACAAGAAGATCTGCGATGCCACGACGTGGGAAGTATGCGGTGTAAGGGTCGTCAGAACTGCCGAAGTGAGGTTATGTTAGGAATTGAAGGGTGGGGGCATACCAAAAACAATGGCCAGATTGGTTAAAAGAAGTTCCCCAAACTTCCACCGTTGGTAAAAGCAGATCTTGAACGAGTCTACATCTACCTCTGGCAAAGATTGTGCTGGAGGCGAAATGAGTCCGTGGACGAATGAACAAATGGTTAAGAAACTTACATGGGCTCATCGCAGTCCTGGTGATGAAGTACATTCCAAAACAGAGCTGCGTAGAAATCAGCACGGAAAGTGAACCACCAAGCAATTTGTTCCTCCCGGTCACGGCATACACCCTACGGTATATCTATTCAACATGAATTTGATTCAATCCGGAGAGAATAGTCGAACCTTAATGCAACCGCTATCTGTGCAAGGACGGTAACAGCTACCGTATGGAAGAGCGGTATCCATTTGGTCTTTTCGCAACTGTCGGGTTGTTAAACTGAGCGAAGATCGACGGTGGGGATACAGCACGCAAAGGAAGTGGAAACGCACAACTACAGGAGCCCTCGTGAACATCGTATTGCGGCGGCATCATGGGTAGGGACTTACAGATTTCGTGTAATCAAACATCGAGATGTTGACCCAGATGAGATAAACCACGGGAGTGTACCTGTTCTATAGCACCGATAAGCCCAATACAACTTCAGACGCCTGGGATGTCATACCGCGATGAACAGCACAAATACTGTTGAGAGGCCGCGTGAGTCGTTAGATATCGCGGGGAGGTGGACGTATACTCACTCCAGGTTTTCCTTCCAGACCAAGCGTACTTTATCTGTGCAGTGGTTAGGGCCTGACACACACTCAGTCGAAAAGGATACAAGGGCACCGTACCTCGTCCCCAAGGGTCAAGAGGTAGTCGTATATCCACAGGGAGTGCCCGAAAGTCAAAAACAACTGTGGGAGGTTGTTACATTAGTTAGGCTTTGCCCCGTCCCACACACATTCAGGATTTGAGAAACCACCTTGAGCGCGGACCTAGAAGGGTCCATCGAACCGCGGACTTTACATTGAGAAGGGTAAAGTGGGAAACACGCACAGAAGCTCTCCGGTCTTGACCAACACCGCCAGGTCCGCTGCATCCATCTGCGTCGGTAAATATCCACAAATGGGTGTGGTGGGGTGAGGGAGGGAGTGTGGACCGTCAGGCTGTCAGGGTGTGCGGTTTATAACCCTGCGTTGAGCAGGGTGGCATGGAAGGACCAAGAGAGAAGAGGCAACAGGGTGCGTCTTCCACCACTAGTTTTCAAGTCAGACGGGGGTAGATTTGGAACCGCGTCAATCAGACGTCAATCAGGTCGGGCGGCCCTCGTTACAGGTACCATCCACCGATCGCGGGACACCGCGAACAGTCCGTACGGGAATGCGAGATAAGTGAGGAGCCCGTCAAACCCCTCAGTCGCGTCCTGGCGGACCCGCCACCTCCCTCGAGACTTCTCAGTTGCTCGAGGAAACCGGGTGGATCTTAGCTTCCGGCACGTTCGACATGACTGACGTTGACATTTGGCAATGTCTCGAAGGGAAAAAAAAAGTGATTGAGGACAGGGTGTTTCAGAAGGGCTGCAACCAGCTTAGAGCCTGACTGTGGTTGGAACGCCCGTGATCATTGATGGCCCCGGATCTCGACCCTTCGTGCCTTCGAGAAGCCCGTCACGAAGGCGACGGGGGATGGACCGCTCCGCTCGAGGGAAACACAGTTGCCGGCATGAGCAATGGGGTAAGTTACGGAAACGGCGTTCTGGCGGAGAGCCAAGTTCGTGGATTCGCCCGATCACATTCCGGGCCAGTGACGCCTGTTTATCGACCACCTTACCGTCCGATAGGTCGGGGCCAGAACTTTTCGGGGGGGGGGGGACATTCGGAATATCTGTGGGGTGCTCAGACGTTCCTGCGATTTCTTAGCTTCCCTGAACATATCTTCCTTGTCGTTTCTGGGTGACTGGGAGCCTTTTCGGTCCAGGGGGTGCACGCTTTCCGCCCGCCCATCAAATAAGGCACTTTGATACAGCCCTGTGCATTTCGGCCACTGTGAGAAACCTCAGGCCTTTGATTTGCGAATTCTGCATACCTTCCCAGGGTACTCAAGTTCGAAGTTCGATTGTCCAGTAAGCACAGCGCGGCGGTTAAGAGGTGATTCACATCGGGTGGAACACGCACGTTCGTCTCGTGCAAGCAAGTCTTGTCATGGAACACAGCGGGCTGGGAAAAATCCTATGATTGGTATAGGCAGGTGACCATGGTCGTGTTAGGGAACTTCGCGTAAACCTGTCCCTCAACCAATGCAAGGTTTTGGAACCCCCTTGGCAAACGCCCATGATAGAATTCGTTTGCAAGAGCATGACGAGGCATTATGCGTTAACGGCCAGGGGGGAGACACGTGGAGTCCCGCACATCCCGCATTGACTTATAGTCCGTCAGGATCCGGCATGAGAAAACATTGAGATTATGAAGCGGGGGGTCAGGACCCCTTGCCCCATTACAACGGAGTATTGAAGGCTAAAATTACCGGGGATGACTACGCTCTTGGATATTGGTAGTTACCTACAGGCGGTCCACACATCTGTGAGGATAAAGGGTTCGGAGGGAGGGGAGAGATCACTGGAACTAGCGTAGTTGCCGTCATCTACGATTCCGAGGCTTCGAGCGGTCTATCGAGCGGCATGGACGCGAAACGAATGGTCTCGGATGTCATCTCCATACCGAAATTTGACATGGTTGCGAGAGTCCATGGCATAGCTGGTTCAGCAGCAGCTTTCTTTAAAGAGAGCATGAGGCGTGACGCCATCATCGGGACGAAAACTGTGTTTACCCTGTGGGACCCGGGTTTATATCGGTCACCCAATCAACGTCGAAGAAAAAAGGACTTACACTCCGGGGAGGACTTGAATTTCGTCCTGTGCACATAGAATTAGTATAACACGATTAACTACCCTCAAGGTTATCACATTGCTTACCGGGGTAAAAAGCAAGAAGAACTCAAACACTAGTTGACAGACAAACATGAATATGAAATACAACATCGCGTCTCGTAGAATGACATCCAAGATGCTCGTAAATCCCGGATGTCTACTTGCTCCCAGTCTCCTGGCCGTAACCAAAATGATCAAGAATGCGAGAAGATCTGCGATGCCACGATATGAGGAATGAGAGACATCAGAACTCCCGAGGTGAAATGATGGAGGTTAGAAGGTGAGGGGCATACCGAAAGCAATTGCTAGATTAGTGAAAATGAGCTCTCCGCTCCGCCAACGTTTGTAAAAGCAGATCTTGAACGGATCTAGATTTATCTCTGGCAACGGTTGCACTAGAAGCCGAATGAGCCCACACACGAACGAATAAACAGTCAAAGGACTTACATGTGCCTACAGCACTCCTGATGATGAAAAAAATTCCAAAACAAAACAGCGCGGAAATCAGAATGGAAAGCGGGGCCCCAAGTAACTTATTCCTCCTGGTCATGCCATATATCCTAGGTCACATTTAGTCCCAACATAAGTTCGATTCGATCCGGAGAGAAGGGTCGGACCTTAACGCGACCGCTATTTGTGCGGAAACGGTGGCGGCGACGGAGTGAAAGATAGGTATCCATTTGGTCGCATGGCAACTGTCAAGTTACCGGGCAGGGTGAGGATTGACGGTGGAGATACAGCGGATAAAGGGAGTGGAAACGCACAACTACAGGGGATCTTGTGAGTATGGTATCGTAGCGGCGTCGTGGATATGGACTTACAGAATTTGTGTAGCCAAACATGGAGATGTGGGCCCAGAAAAGATACAACAAGGGGGTATACCTGTTCTACAACACCGTCACGCCCGATACAATTTCAGGTATCTGGGATGTCATACAGCAACGAACAGCGCGAATGCTGTCGAACAACAGTGTTATTCATTAGACACCAAGACGAGATGAATGTGAACCCACTCCAGGATTTCCTTCCGGACCAAGCGTACTCGATCTGTGCAGCGGTCAGAACCAGACGCTCGGTTGAAGAAGAAGTGGTGGTACCAACCTCATCTCCGAGGGTCAAGAGGTAGTCGTATACCCACAGGCAGTGCCCAAAAGTCAAAGACAACTGCGCACGCAAGTTAGAGTTTGCTCCGTCTGTGCGCGCATTCAGGATTTGGAGAACTACCTTGAGCACAGATCTAGAGGAGTCCATCGAACCGCGGACTTTACACTGAGAAAGGTAAAAAGGGAAACACGCACAAAAGCTCTCCAGTCTTGACCAACACCGCCAAATCCGTTTCATCCATCTGCGTCAGTCAAATTTTTATAAATGCCGTCAAGAACCAGGATTCCCACCTTGACGGCGTGGGGTAAGGGAGGGGGTGCGGACCGCCGGGCCGTGTGGGTGTATGCGGCCTGTCCTGTAGTTTTGCGTGGGTGGGGTGGTGTGAAGGAACCAAGAGAAACGGCGACAGGGTGGGTACATCTTCTGCTGTTAAATAGTTCCGGAGCCAGGAAGGGATGGATTAGAAACCGACGTATCAATCCAACGTCAGCCAGCACCGGTTGGCGGGCGCTCCTCGTCCCAGCTGAGCCTGGTTCAGCCGTCGCTGGGAGAGAGTGCTGCCCATGGTGGCTTTGAATCTGTCAAGAAGACAGCGGAGGGTGAACTGCCCGGCTTGAAGGAACGACACCTGCCGGCATAAGCAGTGAGGTTTACGGAAACGGTGTTCTGGCAGGTTAGAGCCAAGCTCGTGGACTCACCCGATCACATTCTGGGTCAGCGACGCCTTGTTATCGACCACGCCGGGTCAGAACTTTTCCAGGGAACGTTTAGATGTTCCGTGGGTGCCAAGACATTCCTGTGGTCTCTCAACTTCCTTGAACATATCGTCCGTGTCAGTTCTGTCGTCGTGGGTGACAGTCTTTTCAATCCGGGGGGCACATGCCCATCGTTTGCTCATCCAACGAGACGCTTTGATACTGCCTGTTGTGCATTTTCGGCCACTGTAGAAAACCTCAGACCTTTGGTCTGCGGATCTTGCGCACGTTCCCAAGGTGCTCAGGCTTGAAGTTCGATGATCCAATACGTACACCAAGCACAGCGCTCAGTCATCAGCAACTCGTGGAAAGTCTGATACGTGCTGGTGATCGGGTTGCTTCCCCCACAAGGGCTTATAACCCATTGTAACTCGTTGTAACTCATTGTAACCCTCCTGGGGGGCGCGTAGGACTGGGCTATATATCGTGATACAAGTCATTATAACCCCCGGACAAATAATCACGGAGTTACAATCATTTGCCGGACTTTCCACGATTTGCTGATGGCCAAGAGGTCATTCGATCGGGTGGTGCACGCACGTTCACCTCGTATACGCAAGTCTTGCGGCGGAGCACAACGGGTCGGGACAGTAAGTCTCATATTCGATAGATATGGTCATGTTAGAAAACAAGTCCACGCACACCCATTCCTCAATCAATGTCACTGGACAACTGTCCACGATAGAGTTTGTTCGCAAGAGTACGGTTACGGGGGTGACACATATGGTATCTCGCACACACCGCATTGACCTGTACATAATCCTTCAGGATCCGACACGAGAAAACGTTGAGATTGCGAGGCAGGCAGACCCGGGGACTGGCGCCTTTCCCCGTTACAACAGAGTATCAAAGATCAAAATTACCGGGGATAGATACCGCTCCCGGATATTAGAATAATAATTTACAGATGATCCGTTCGTCTACGGGTACGAGGGATTCAGAGGGAGGGGAGAGATCACTGGAACTAGCGTATTTGCCATCACCTACGATTCCGAGGCACAGACTCAGACTCTATATCCCCTTCGTTCCGTAGGCTGGGAACTTCCAAGACTTCGAGTGGCCTGTTGAACGGCAGAGATGCAAAATGGATGGTCTCAGGTGCCATCCCACTACAGTTATTGGACATGGTTTCGAGAGACCATGGCGCAGCCGGTTCGACGGCAGCTTTCTTTAAAGAGAGCATGAGGCGTGACGCCATCATCGGGACGAAAACTGTATATACCCTATGGGACCCAAGTTGATATCGGTCACTCAATCAGCGTCGAGGAAAAAGAAGACTTACAGCCCTGGGAGGATCTGAATTTCCTCCTGTACACGCAGGATGAGCACAACGCGATTGAGTGCCCTCGGGAGTATCGCGTTACTTACCGGGGCAAAAAGCAAGAAGAACTCAAACATCACTTGACAGACAAAGATGAATATGAAATATAGCGTCGCGTCTCGCAGAATGGCATCCAAGATGCTCGGAACCCCTGGATGCCTGTTTATCCCTAATCTCTTGGCGGTGACCAAAATGATCAAGAATGAAAGGAGATCTGCGATGCCATGATGTGGGAGTGAGGGACATCAGAACTCCCGAGGCGAAGTTATATTGGAGGCTAGAAGGCGAGGGCATACCGAAAGCAATCGCTAGATTGGTAAAAACGACCTCTCCGTGTTGCCAACGTCTGTAGGAGCAGAGCTTGAATACATCTAGATTTATCTCTGGAAACGGTTCCACTAGGGGCCAGGTGAGTTCGCGTATGAACGAACAGACGGTTAAGGAACTTACGCGCGACCAAAGCACTCTTTATAACAAAATACGTCCCAAAACAAA
>Ga0307513_10002472_pt1 | contig 25577 bp, 19 predicted proteins | sample 15_EM_MG_FD_202174 | JGI IMG/M metagenome (GOLD analysis project Ga0307513, IMG submission 202174) | Populus trichocarpa ectomycorrhiza microbial communities from riparian zone in the Pacific Northwest, United States - 15_EM | ecosystem: Host-associated > Plants > Roots > Unclassified | place...
CCTCGCGGCGGCATCCTAGAGGTTAATGAAGTTAATCAGACCTATGAAATTTCAGCGTTCAAAAATTTTAACAACGGAGCGTGTTTTTGCATGCAGCACTTCGATCCGACCAATAATATTTCCTGGCAGTTAGGCTATCGAGGGAGAGTCGCGGTTTTCATTGACGGAAACAACCTATTTCACGCAGCACGGTTTCACAACATAGACATCGATTACAACAAACTCCTGCGCGTGCTCTTAGGCGACGGACGACTCCTCCGCGCTTTCTTCTACACCGGCGTTGACGTGGGCGCGGAACGCCAGCAGGGTTTCCTGCTCTGGATGCGCCGCAACGGTTTCCGCGTCATCCACAAAGAACTCAAGACCTTTTACGACGGCACGCGCAAGGCCAATCTCGATGTCGAGATCGCCGTGGACATGCTCTCGCTCGCCGGTCGCTACGATACGGCGGTGCTCGTCTCGGGCGACGAGGATTTCGTCTACGCCGTCAACGCGGTCGCCTACAAAGGCTGCCGGGTCGAGGTGGCGGGCTTCCGCTCGAACAGCGCGCCGAAGTTGATCGACGTGGCCGACTATTTCATAGACCTCGGCGAGATCGCCGACAAGGTGCGCAAAGAACACTCGCACGGCCCGCGCTACTATGAGCACCACCCGCACGAGGACTCGCACACACACTCGTTCCTGCCCGCCGTGGAAGACGCGCCGCTCCCCGATGTTTCGCAGCACGAGCAACTCGTCCAGACGACCGTCTCGACCGCCATCGCCGAAATTGACATCACCGAAGACACCGAACATTTCAACTCCCACTCGGAGTTCATCCGCATCACTGACGACCACTAAAGCAGAGGTTAGAGGTCAGTTAAAAAAACTGTTTCTTACTAACCTCCGACCTCTAACCTCTAACCTCTTTGCCTATGAAACTCTTCACTCTCTCGGAAGCCAACGCGATGTTGCCGACGGTGCGGCGCATCGCGGCGACCATCTCGCGCGCGCATCGAGAGGTCGTGTCCTTGCAGGACGCGGCGCGCGAGGCGGCGGAGAAGGCGACGCTCGGCGGGGGCTTCATGGCGGATGGGCCGCAGTACGTAACGGATTTGATGAGTCTCGCCGAACACACGAGCGAGTTGGAAGCTCTCGGCGTGCAACTCAAGGATTACGAGCGGGGACTGCTGGACTTTCCCTCCATGCGCGAAGGCCGCGTCGTCCTGCTCTGCTGGCAACTCGGCGAAGGCGACCGCATCGAGTGGTGGCACGACCTCGAAACCGGCTTTTCCGGTCGCCAGCCGATCTGAAACAGAGTGAAAAGTGTAAGCGGGAAAGGTAAAAGGAGCGGAGTGAATTCCGGCAAAAGTTTACTCAATTTTCTCTTTTCGTCTTCACCTTTCCCGCTTACACTTTTCACTTTCCCCTCCCCTCCATTCCCCTATCTTGTGCCTTCCCGCCGCCCAACTACATTGATTTGTGTATTTTCTGATTGACGACTTAAAGTAATCTCTGATAGCATCCGCCGCGACTCCGCAAAGGGCTTGGGTTTACCGGCTTCGCCCGTCATCCCAAAAGATTTAATTTTGAAGATTTCCACAGGGGAGGCTCTCAGTCTATGCAGTGTGTCGTGTGCGGCGACTCTTACTCCGAATCCGGGGAGAATTGCCCGCACTGCCCGACGACAAACATTGCCACAGCAGACGCCGCTTCCCCGCCTCCCGAAGAAAAATCTATGCCAACTTCGACCGGCCACGAACGTAAACCGAAGCGCGCGACGGGCGCGGCGACCGATGCGAAAGGCGCGTCTGCGGCGGCGGCGACCGCCAGTTCGACGCTGATCGAGTTTCCCGGCGTCCCGCCCAAGCCGCAGTGGCGCAAGGAACTGAGCGAACGAGTGCGCGAGATTCAGCAGCGGCGCGCACTCGAAGCCGCGCGCGAGGCCGAAGCCTCCACGCCGCAGAACGGCCATCTCTCTTCCGGCTTGATTGACGACCCGACCGCCGACGTGGTTTCCGGCGCGACCGCCGAGAGTTCCGCGCCGCCGCTCGGCCTCGTTCCCCCGCCGCCCGAAGCGCCCCAACCGAACCCGCTCGTCGTCGCCGCGCTCAAACGCATCGAGCGCGCGCGCCAATCGAATCCGCCGCCGGTGACTCGTGCGTCGAGAGGCGGCGCGGCCACAGCGGCAGCCGTCGCACACGTCGTCGAAGAGAATTATCAGGCCGCGCCCGAAACCGAACTCATCCACGGCCACGCCGTCTCGCCCGCGCTCGAAGCGCAGACCGGACAGGCCGCCGTAGTCGATCAAGTCGAGAAACAGGTCGAGGCCGCGCGCAGCACGCCGCCCCTCGCCATCGTCCCGCCCGCCGCACCCGGGTCGAAAACTGCGGAAGCGAACGAGGCCACGCAGACGAGAGCGCGCCGCCACATCCCCGTCGTCGCGGACGAAGCCTCGCTCTCACGGATCGAGGCGGAGATGCACGCCGCAGTGCTCTCGAACCACGCGGAGACGACGGAGAAGAGCGCACCTGCGAACGACTACGCGCCAGTCTCGAAACGCATCGCGAGCGGCATCGTCGATTTGTTGGTCGTCGCTTTCGCCTCGACTCCGTTCGCCGCCATCATCGAACTGACGAGCGGCAACTGGGCGGACGTGCGCGTCGCCGCTTCGATGGGCGGCATCGTCGTCGTGGTGATGTTTGTGTACCTGATGGCGGCGACCGCGCTCGCCGGACGCACGTGGGGCATGTCGCTCGTCTCGCTGCGCACGGTTGACGCTGTGACCGGCATGGCTCCGACCACCGGCCAGTGCATCCGCCGCGCCTTCGGCTACATGCTCTCGCTCGCCACGCTCGGACTCGGACTGTTCTACGCGCTCTTCGACGCCGAAGGCCGCGCCGCCCACGATCATCTCTCTGGCACTATCGTTATCTCCGACTAGCCCTCGCACCAAGCCAGCAAAGCCCTGCGTTGTTCATGCAACGCAGGGCTTTGCTGGCTGTCCGTGGTCAGTAGCCTGTGGTCAGTTGTCAGTAGTCAGTTGTCCCTCGCCTGTGCTTAACTTGCCCTTACTCTTTAACCGTCTACACATGAACCACGAACAACCGGCGACGAGCAATTACAACGCACAACGGACAACTGACTACGGACAACCGACAGCTTCCCCATGAACGACCAACTGATCGCCGGCATCGTCGCCGAACTCGCTCCCGCGCTTGAAGGGCGCATGTTGGGCAAGGTGTGGCAAGTGTCGCGCGTCGCGCTCGTGTTCGATTTCCGTTTGAGCGACGGACGCTACCTGTTCATCTCGGTTGACCCCGCCGCGCCGCGCCTCTACACCGTCGCGCGCACGGTGCGCGAACTGGAAAAGCTGTCGCTCGCGCCGTCGAGTTTCGTGTTGACCATGCGCAAGCAACTTGGCGGCGCACGCGTGCTCGGCATCAGGAAGGACGAGGGCGAGCGCGTCGTGCGCTTCACCTTCGCCTCGTACGACGCGGTCGGCGACACGCACGATTGGACGCTCGTCGCGCAACTCACGGGACGCGCCGCCAACCTTCTCCTGCTCGACGCGACGGGGCGCGTCGTCGATGCCCTGCGCACGCCGCGCGGCGAGGGTCAGGAGATCGCAGACATCTACCAACCGCCGCCGCGCGGCAGTAGCAGCGAAGCCAAGCAAACGCCGCCGCGTATTCCTCCTTTCACGCAGGGCGCGCACGATTCCCTCTCCGCCGCCGCAGACGATTACTACCGCGAACTCGAACAGACGCGCGCTTTCGACGCGCGCGCCGCCGCGCAACGCACACGCCTGCGCACGCTCGTCGAGAAGCAAAAGAAACTCCGTCGCAATCTGGAAAAAGATTTAGCGGCGCACGGCGATGCCGTCGAGCACAAGCGCGTCGGCGACCTCCTGCTCGCCAACATTGCGACAGCCGAGCGGTGCGGCGCGCGCGTCCGCGTGACCGACTACTTCGCGGAGGGCACGCCCACGGTCGAACTCGAAATTGACGATAACGCCAGTTTGCAGGAAGAGGCCGCGCGCCGCTTCTCGCGCTACACGAAGGCCAAACGCGCCGCGCAGGAGACGACCGCGCGCCTCGAAGAAGTGAACGCCGGACTCGGCGCGCTCGAATACAGGCAACAGGAACTCGAACGCATCGTCGCCGCGCGCGATGCCGCCGCGCTCGAAGCGTTTGAAGAGACGGCGCGCGGCGCAAAAGCGACTCGCGCGGCGGGCGGCGCGGTCAGGGACACACGCCGCACGAAGGCTCAAATCAAAGCGGCGGAATCGGTGGCGGGCGCGCGTCGTTATCGCTCGTCGGACGGCTACGAAATCCTCGTCGGTCGCGCGGCGAAGGATAACGATCAACTGACGTTCAAAGTCGCGCGCGCGCATGACCTCTGGCTCCACGCCGCCGACTATCCCGGCTCACACGTCATCGTGCGCAACCCGGCGCGCGGCGCGGACGTGCCGCACCGCACCGTCATCGAGGCCGCGCAACTCGCCGCGCATTTCAGTCAGGCCAAACGCGACGCCAAAGTCTCCGTCCATTACACGCCGCGCAAGTTTCTCTCCAAGCCGAAGGGCGCCGCGCCGGGACTCGTCCGCATGTCTAGTTTCCGCACCCTGCTCGTTGAACCGCGCGAGGGCGTCGAACGCATTTGACGACGCCCTCGCGGGCATCCTTTCTTTTGTAAGCCCCCGCGCACAGTTTCGTTACGAGCTTCGGTTATCGTGTCCGAAGAATTTCAACACACGAACGGGTCAAGCAAATTTCATGAGCACTAATTTCGTCGAACCTCTGGAACAGATCGCAACTAACCTGCTCGACAATCTCGCGGACGCGCTCGTCGGCAAGGCTTCTACTTTGCGCGACGGCACGGAGCACGCGGGCGTCGAACTGCCGCGCGATCTCTACGCGCACAAAGATGCGCAGACCGAGTGGTGGTATTACACGGGGCACATGCGCACGGCATCGGGGCGTCGTTTCGGTTTCGAGTTCGTCTTCTTCAAACGCCGCACAGACCTCGACCGCTTCGGCGTCGTGCCCCTGCGTCTCATCGCGAATCCGCTCTATCTCGCTCACTTCGCCGTCACCGACGAGTCGCGCACGCGCTTCCGCTACGAGCATCGCAAGAGCGCGAACAGTCCCTTCGATCTTCCGGCGGAGATGAGCGCGAACCGTTATTATTTGAAACTCGGCGACTGGACTGTGCGCGAGGCGCACGGGCTGCACCTCCTGCGCGCGACGCTCGGCGACGATCTCATCTTCGAGGTCGCCTTGCGTCCCTTGAAGCCCGCCGCGCTCAACGGGCACGAAGGCGTGGGCGTCAGTTTCAAAGACAAGGGCGAAGCGTCGCGTTATTTTTCCTTCACGCGGATGGAGGCCGAGGGCGACATCACGTGGCACGGCGAGACGGAGCGTTGCACGGGCGCGGCGTGGATGGACAGGGAGTTCGGCACATGGCGCACGACCGAGAAGCAGAAGGGCTGGGATTGGTTCAGCCTGCAACTCTCGACCGGCGCGGAGTTGATGGTCTATCACATCCGCGATGGGCGGGATCGCCCGTCTGAGTTTTCGAGCGGGACGTTCGTTGACGCCGAAGGGCGCGCCACGCACCTCTCGCGCGCGGACTTCGTGCTTGAGCCGACCGCGCGTTGGAAGAGTCCGCACACGGGCGCGATTTATCCGTGCGGGTGGCGTCTCGGCGTCCCGCGATTCGGCATTGACGTGGAGGTGACGCCGGTCATGCAGGATCAGGAACTCGACACGCGCGGCACGACGATGATCGTCTACTGGGAAGGCGCGTGCAGCGTCCGCGGGCGGCACGCAGGCGCGGCTACGGAGGGGCGCGCCTACGTCGAACTCGTCGGCTACGACCGCTCGCACGAGCAACCGTCCATCACCACTTTCCTCTTCGGCGGCGCGCTCGACCGCCGCTGGCGCAGCATCTTCGGCTGAACACGTTATGCCGGAAATCGTGCAGTGCGTGTTCTATTTGGCAACGTGCCGGTGCGCCCGCCCGCTTCAGTGGAAAGCAGCCCCGCTTGTGCCTTCAACAGTTTAGGCGGATTGCGGCGGGAATCTGCGGGGCGTCGGCGCGCGGCACGGTGGTTGCCGCTCCTTTCCGTGTAGTCTTAAATTCAAACTCTCTCCGGCGGTGCGGCGACAGCCGTAGAACACAAATGTCGTATTTCACCAGATCAAATTTGATCAAATTTAAGGAAAGGGTTGAACGATGAAAAAGTTTCTACTTCTGGGCGTCATGGCCTTGCTTCTGGGCGGCGCGAATGAGGCGTTGGCGCAGCGGCGCGGGAACGACCGCTCCGACCGCCAACGCGTCCGTCGCGGCATCCGCTCAGGCCAGATCACGCGCGACGAGGCGCGGCAGATTCGCGAGCGCGAGCGTCAACTTCGCGCCGAGCGTCGTGGCTATCGTTCGGATGGCGTGATCACGCGTGACGAGCGTCGTGAGATTCGCCGCGACGAGCGCCAGCAGGATCGCTACATCCGCAGCCAACGCCGCGACGACGACCGCAACAACCGCAGGCGCGGCAACGGTTACTACCGCCGCGGCGCGGGTTCGCGCTCGCACCCGGTCTTCGGCGACAACAACCGCAGGCGCGGTCGTTGGAACTAATTCTTAAAACCGGCAACTAAAAATTCCCGACGCGAAGCCCGCGCCCGTACATAACGGCGCGGGCTTCGTTTATTTATCACTCTGCGTGCGCCGCTCCGCACGAATCGGCTATTATCGAATCGTTTCCTTCAAGCTCAATAGATTCGCACACAGGATAATTCACAGATGACAGCCAGCACCGAACAAAAGGATACGTCAGCGGAACTCTTCGCACGCGCCGTCGAACTCATCCCCGGCGGCGTCAACTCGCCCGTGCGCGCCTTTCGCGGCGTCGGCGGCACGCCCCGCTTCATACGCGAAGCGCGCGGCGCGACCATGACCGACGTTGACGGTCGCACTTATATTGACTATGTCGGCTCTTGGGGGCCGATGATTCTCGGCCACGCCGACGCGGAAGTTATCGCCGCGCTGCACGACGCGCTCGCGCGCGGCACGAGCTACGGCGCGCCCACCGAACTTGAGATCGAGATGGCGGAAGAGATCGCCGACGCCGTGCCTTCAATCGAGATGGTGCGGATGGTCAACAGCGGCACGGAGGCCACTATGTCAGCCGTCCGCCTCGCGCGCGGCGTCACGGGACGAACGAAGCTCGTCAAGTTTGAAGGCTGCTATCACGGTCACGGCGATTCGATGCTCGTGCGCGCGGGTTCGGGCGTCGCCACGCTCGGACTGCCCGACAGCCCCGGCGTCCCGCCCACGCTCGCGCAGGAAACGCTCACCGTTCCCTTCAACGACGCCGACGCGCTCGCGCGAGTCTTCGACGAACACGGAGCACAAATCGCCGCCGTGATCATCGAACCCGTCGTCGGCAACATGGGCTGCGTCGCGCCGCGCGCGGGCTACCTGCAAAGCGTGCGCGACCTCACGAGTCGCTACGGCGCGCTGCTCATCTTCGACGAAGTGATGACCGGCTTTCGTCTCGCGCGCGGCGGCGCGCAGGAGTTGTACGGCGTCGCGCCCGACATCACGACGCTCGGCAAGATCATCGGCGGCGGTCTGCCCGTCGGCGCTTACGGCGCAAGCCGCGACATCATGAACCACATCGCTCCCGCAGGCGCGGTCTATCAGGCGGGCACGCTCTCCGGCAACCCGCTCGCCATGACCGCCGGACTCACCACGCTCCGTCGTCTCCGCGACAAATCCGTCTACGCGCAACTCGAACGCGCCGGCGCGCGTCTCTGCGCCGGACTTTCAGAGGCCGCGCGCGACGCCGGAATCGAGACTGTCACCAACCGCGTCGGCTCGATGTGGACGACCTTCTTCACGAGAGATGCCGTCACCGACTGGACGAGCGCAGGCCAAAGCGACCGCACGCTCTACGGCAAGTTCTTCCACGCCATGCTGGGCGAAGGCGTCTATCTCGCCCCCTCGCAATTCGAGGCGGGCTTCATCGGCCTCGCCCACACGGACGAACTGCTCGACCGCACCGTCGAAGCCGCCCGCGCCGCCTTCGCGCGCATCACGAGATGAGCCGGATGCGATCCGGCGCGGCTCAAAATTAAAGCGTTCACCGCCACCGTCACAGAGAACACAGAGCGGGCACAGAGAGTTGAATGATCCTCTCTGTGCCCGCTCTGTGTTCTCTGTGATGGCGGTGGTGAACGCTTCTGCTTACACCAATTTCAACTCGCCATAAATAACGGCCTGCCTTACTTCAAGTTCACCAACTCGTTGATCCGCGAGCGCACTTCACCCGCAAGCAGGCTCACGTCCTCCTCCCCGTAATTGGCCGCGCGGAACGCGTCCTCGATCTGGCGGTCGCTGAGGCGCGCAAGCAAAGACCCGATCCATTTCGCGTCGTCGGTCGTGATGTCGGCCAACACGCTCTTGCTCTTGCCGTGGTAGTCGAACTGGACTTTCCGCCCCGCCGTGCCCTCGACAAATCCCGTCTTGGCATAATCCTTCGGCACGTTGCGATTGTGCGAGATGAAATTGCCGGTCTTGCCGAAGGTCGCGCCGAGATCGCTGACGACGTAGCGGAGTTCGTCTGTGCCCGACGTGCCGCGCACGTGCGCGATGCGATTATTCGACGTCTTCAAATCCCAGTTATTGAAGAGCACCATCAAGACCTTCAGCCCGTTGAACTCTCGCTGGCCGATGAAAGGGTTGCGCGACCATTCCCATTCGCCGAAACGCTCGATGCCTGCGGGACGCGCCTCGAACCGTGCGTTCTCGAACGTGCCCTTGCCCTTGATCTCCACGCTCGGCACGAGATAAGTGATGTCCGCGTTGTAGCCCACAGCCCACATCAGGCGGGTGGCGGCGGCTTCGGGCTGAGCCTCTTTGCCGACCTTCACCACCCACTCGCGCCCCACGCCGTCGCGGACGCGATACTTGGTCGAATAACCTCCGAGCACGACCTCCAGAAAGGTCACGCTGCTGAGGTCGGGCTTCGACGCTTCGCCGCCCGGACCTGCGAGCAGATCGAGCGCGGCGATGTCGCCCGGTTCGCGCCACAGCACGGGCGTGCCCGTGGGCGCGGTCTTGTTCTTGTCCGATTTACCGCTGGCCGCGATGGCGGGCGATGCGGCGAGTCCTAAAACGACGACGATGGCGATTGCCGTAAAATTACGAATCGTGTTCAACATGTCCTTATCCTTTCATGTGCCGTCGCGGCTGGCATCCTTCCATGTTCGACCCACCGCCTACGGGATCAAGCGTCCGTTTAAATTCCTTCATCTACTAACGCGGAATTTTTGGCAGTAAAGAATCAGGCGGCGCTGAAAAATTCTCATGATGGGTTTTATATGAATGCGACTACAGCGAGTTGAATCGAATGTGATGGGAGGCACTCACCACCGCAGACACAGAGGACACCGGGCGGGCACGGAGGAAAGCAAGACACGATCTCAAATTTGAGATTTCAGATTTCAGATTTGAAGTTTGAGATTTGAAGTTTGAGGTTTGAAGTTTGAGATTGTCCGCTGTCTGCTCTCTGTGCCCGCCCGGTGTCCTCCTATGTCGGCGGTGGTGAGGCTTGATTCTTAGCGGTGCTGTTTACTTTTGCGCGAGCGGCAGTTCGATGTGGAAACGCGTGCCTTCGCCCGCTTCGCTTTCGACGGCAATCGTGCCGCCGTGTTGTTCCACGATCTTCTTGACGATGGCGAGTCCCAGACCCGTGCCGCGTTTTTTGGTGGTGTAGAAGGGTTCAAAGATACGCGCGCGGGTTTTCGCGTCCATGCCGCGCCCGCGATCCGCGATGGTGACGCGCGCGTGCGGCGCGAGCGCGCCCGAGCCGTTGCCGTTCCCGTCCGACCGGCGCGCGACGAGCGCGGTCGTGATCGAGACGGGCGAGTTCTCTTCTCCCGCGTCGAGCGCGTTGGCGAGCAGGTTGACGAAGACCTGTCGCAGTTGGTCTGCGTCGAGTTCGCCGTCGAGCGCATCGGACGTGTAATGCCGTTCGACGGGCGCGTGCTTGGCCTGAATTTGTTCGGCGACGAGTTCGAGGCTGGTGTCGAGCAGTTCGTGCAAGTCCGTGCGTTCGAGCGACAACTCTTTCTCGCGCGAAAAGTGGGTCACGTCAACCGTCAGCTTGTTCAAATGATCGATGCCGCGTTCGACGAGGTCAATCGTCTCGTGCGCCTCGCCGGGCTGCGTCATGTCGCGCAGCATCGCCACGCCGAGACGGATGCTCCCCAGAGGATTTTTGATCTCGTGCGCGACCTGCGCCGCCGCCTGCCCCACCGCCGCGAGCGACGCCTTGTGGCGCAGTTCAGTCTCCGTCGCCACCGTTTTCGTCACGTCCACGAGCGACATGATCTGCCCGTGCCCGCCGTCGATTTCGAGCGGCGACGCGTAGACTTCAAACGTGCGTTCTTCGCCGTCCGGGCCTTTCAAATGCCAGCGGCCATGATACGTCACGTGATCCACGCGCGCCCCGCCGGTTGCCGCCGCGAACAACTTCGAGGCGTCGGGCGCGGGCGAGGCATCCTGAACGGGCGCGCCGACGGAAGCACTGGGAAAGAGATGGAAGAAGGCCGCGTTCGCGCTGCGCAGCGCGCCGCGCCCGTCAATCGCCGCCACCGCGCTGACCATGCCCTCCAGCATCTGCGAACTAAACTGTCGCTCGCGCCGCGACTCTTCCAGACTCCGGCGCATCTGCCGGAAACGCCGTTGCACTTCCCAGATCGTCGCCGCTGCGATGAGCGCGCTGAAGAGCGCGGCGATCCACGTCAGCAACCTGATCCGCCGCGCCGACTCGTTCGACAGCATCAGACGTTGCCGCTGCAAGTCTTCCTGCTCTTTGTTGATCTGGCCGAAGAATGTTTCCATGCCCGCTTCGACGGGGCGGAAGTTTTTGAAGCCCTCGATGGTGTACTGCTCGGCGTCCTTCGTGCTCTCGATGTACTTCACTATGGCCGCGCGAAATGCCTTGCCGTTCTCGTTCTGCGCGAACGGCAGGTGATCGAAGAGATAAAGTTGCTTCTCCACGTCGCCGCGCGCGCGCCGCAGTTTCAGGTCGAACGGGTTGATGACGCCGCCGCTGCGCTCGCGTGTGCCGCGTTCGCGCGCCTCGGTGTCGAGTTGCGCGAGCGCGTTGCGCAGGTTGTTCAACAGTTGCGTGTGGTCGGCCAACTGCTGGTCGCGTCGCTGCACTTCCTCGCTCACCGACTCCACCCTGCTCACGCTCGAATAACCCAGACCCAGGACCAGCAGAACGAGCAACACGAACGCGACGACGAGCGTTGGCAGCGTCGGCGCAAGCGGCTCACGCGCAAAAGACGACAAACTGCTTGCGCCCGCCGCCGGACGCTGCTCATGCACCCGCGCCGACTCTTCCGCCGAAGGCAAACGGCTATACACCACGCGCCCGCCCGCGTCGCCCTCATCTTTAGGTTGTCGTTCGTCAGACATAACAGTGAGCAGTGAGCAGTAAGCAGTAAGCAGTAAGCAGTAAAAGCAGTTTGTCTTAACTGCTCACTGCTTACTGCTCACTGCTCACTTCTTAACGTCCATCCAATTGCTGCCCGTGCCCGCTTCGACTTCGAGTGGCACGTCGAGTTCGACGGCTGATTCCATCTCGCGCTTGAGAAGCGCGACGACCTGTTCGGCCTCCGCCTCCGGCGCTTCGATCAGCAACTCGTCGTGAACTTGCATCACCTGACGCGCCTTCAGGTTTTCGCGTCGCAACGCATCTTCAACTTTGAGCATCGCGATCTTAACGATGTCGCTCGCGGTTCCCTGAATCGGCATGTTGATGGCTTCGCGTTCGGCGCGGGCGCGGATTTGACCGTTGCGGTCGTTGATGGTCGGGAGCGGGCGGATGCGCCCGTAGATCGAGCGGACGAGTCCTTTCTCGCGCGCCTCTTCGGGAATCTTGTCCATGTACTCGCGCACGCCTTGATAGGTCTTATAGAAATCGTCGATCACCTGCCGCGCCTCTTTGCGCGAGATGCCGACGCGCTGCGAGAGGCCGAACGGTTCGACGGCATAGGCGATGGCGAAGTTGACGATCTTGGCGAAGCGGCGTTTCTCTTTGAGTTCCTCTTTGGTCTTCGCGCCGAAGACGAGTTGGGCGGTGCGCGTGTGAATGTCTTCGCCCTTCTGGAAAGCGTCGAGCATGACGGGGTCGCGCGTGATGTGCGCGAGAAGCCGGAGTTCGAGTTGCGAATAATCGGCGGAGACGAAGACCGCGCCGGGGTCGGGGATGAAGGCGCGACGGATGCGGCGACCGAGTTCGGTGCGGATGGGGATGTTCTGGAGATTCGGCTCGCTCGAACTGAGACGCCCGGTGGCCGTCACGGTCTGGTTGAGTTGACTGTGGATGCGCCCGTCCGCGCTGAGTAGCGCGGGCAGCGCGTCGGTGTAAGTCGTCTTGAGTTTGTCGAGTTCGCGGTATTCGATGATGAGGCGCGGGAGTTCGTACTTGAGCGCGAGTTCGTCGAGCACGGCGCGGTTGGTCGAGACTTGTCCGGTAGAGGTCTTGCGCCCCGAACTGATGTTCAACTCTTCCAGCACCTCGCCGACCTGTTTGGGCGAAGTGATCTTAAACTCGCGTCCCGCCTCCTTGTAAATTCGCGCCGTGAGTTTCTCCAACTCCGCGCCGAAGAAGACCGACAGATCGCCGAGCACCTGTGTGTCCACGCGCAACCCGGCGTGCTCCATGCGGTGCAGGAGCGGCGCGAGCGGCAGTTCGATCTCGTTGTAGATCGCTTCGAGTCCCTGTTCGAGAATGCGACCGTGGAGAACGTCGGCGGTCTGCACGGTGAAGTCTGCGGCTTCGGCGGCGCGCCAGTGTGCCGCCGTCCAGCCTTCGGGCGTCTCTTCAGTCCAGCCGTCGGCGTTGACGGCTTCGCGCGCGAGGTCTGCGAGGTCGTACTTGCTGCGGATCGGATCGAGCAGGTAGGCCGCGAGCAACGTGTCGTCCGTGACGCCCTCAGGTTCTATCTCCAACTGCGCCAGCAGCGCGACCGCGCGTTTGAGATCGTGGACGGACTTCGAGAGCAAGCCGTTGGCGAGCACGTCGCGCAGGGGTTCGATGGCAGCGGCAACGCCGCCCTCGAAACTTTCAAAATCGATGAAGGCAGCCGTGTGCGCGGCGGTCGAGATGGCGATGCCCGTCGGCGCGGCTTGATCGCGGCTCGCGCCCTGCTGCCCCGCGCCCGCCGGGGTCGAATCGGCGACGGCGAAGCTCCAGTGATCCACGTCCCAGAGTTTGCGCACGAGGTTGTCGAGTTCCTCGCGCGTGGTGATGCGCGTGTAGCGGCGGGCGTGCATCTCCGCGCCTTCGAGTCCGGCGGCGGCGTCGGCGAATTCGCGTGTGAGCGTTTGAAATTCGAGTTCGCGGAAGAGTTTGTAAGCGGCGAGACGGTCGGGCGGCTTGGCGCGCAGTTGGTCCAAGTCGAGTTTGATGTTGACATCGGTTTTGATCGTGGCGAGTTCGAGCGACTGCCGGATCAGGTCGGCGTTGTCGCGCAGGGATTCACGGTAGGTCTTGTGCTTGACCTCTTCCCAGTGTGCGAGCGCGTTCTCAATCGAGCCGAACTGTTTAACGACCTGAACCGCGCCCTTCGCGCCGATGCCGGGCGCGCCGGGGATGTTGTCAACCGCGTCGCCCATCAGGCCGAGCAGGTCTACGATCTGCGAGGGCGGCACGCCGAACTTGTTTTCGACCCACGCCTCGTCGCACCACTCGATGGGCGGGACGGGTTCTTTGCGTTTGACGTTCTGCGAATTCTGCCGCATGCAGACGATCAGAGGATCGCTGACAAGCTGGCACATGTCTTTGTCATTCGAGACGATGACGGCCTGTAGCCCCCGCGCCGCCGCCTGCACGGCGAGCGCGCCGATCACGTCGTCGGCCTCGAAGCCGGGGACGCTCAGGATGGGAACGTTGTACGCCTCGCAGACGCGCATGATGAAAGGAATCTGCGACGTGAGTTCGTCGGGCATCTCGGCGCGGTTGGCCTTGTAGCCGACATCCATCTCGTGTCGAAACGTCGGCACTTCGGATTCAAAGACGGCGGCGAGATAGTGCGGTTGCTCGTCGGCGAGTAGTTTGCGCAGCATGCTCGTGAAGATGAAGACGGCCTGCGTAACCTGCCCGGTGCTGCTCGTCAGGGGTTCGATGCGCCCGCCCATCGGCGCGAAGAACGCGCGAAAGATGTGCGAGAAAGAGTCTATGAGAAAGACGCGCTCCGGAGGCGTCTCGACGGCGGCGGCGGATTTTTTACTCGGCATTTGTCATGGATGATATGAGAAGCTTTGACGCGTGACAAGATGAAATTCGTAAATCGTGAATCTACAAAGACCGTAAATCGTGAATCGTGAATCGTGAATAGAAAAGGCCGGTTCTTTCGATTCACGATTCACGATTCACGATTTACGGGCCTTTGAGTGTGGCGCATCTGCCGCAGTGTTGGCGGGTCGGGTGTGGTGGACGCGCCACAGTGGACGCGCCATCGTCGCCGCGTGGTCGCTGTTTGCACGGTTTTTGGAGTCTTGCGCGTCGCGGTACGGGCGTTGCTATTGTTATCGTCGCTTTGCGATAGAACATGGTGAGCCTCCTCTTTCGACGCCGAAAGGATTTAGCCCAAGCCTTTGATCAAACAGACCACGATTGCCGCGCCGGTCGGGACGAGCGGGATGGGACTGCACACGGGCGTCCCCGTCCACGTGCGCCTGCTGCCTGCACCGCCCGACACCGGCTACATCTTCCTGCGCACAGACCTCGACAACTTCGAGATTCCCGCCACGGTCGAACACGTCGCGCATTCGAGTTATGCGACGACCCTGATGCGCAAGGGCGTGACGCTCTCGACGGTCGAACACCTGCTCGCGGCGTTGCGCGGCGGCGGCGTAGACAACGCCTACGTCGAAGTAGACAACCTCGAACTGCCGATCATGGACGGTTCGGCGGAAGCGTTCACCGAGTTGATCGAACGCGTCGGCACGGTCGAACAACCGGCGACGCGGCTCGCGTTGCGCGTGCGCCGGACGGTGTCAGTGGCAGAAGGGTTGCGGCGGATGAGCGTCGAGCCGTGCGAAGGGTTCGAGATCGATTGCATGATCGATTTCCCGCACCCGCTCATCGGCACGCAGCACATGCGTTTCGACGCGCTCGAAGCCAACGCCTTCGGGCGCGAGATCGCCTCGGCGCGCACATTCGGTTTCACAGACGAGATCGAAGCCCTGCGCCGCGCCAACCTGATTCGCGGCGGCTCGATTGACAACGCCATCGTGCTCACGCCCGAAGGGATGTTGAACGAGACGGGCTTGCGCTCGCGCGACGAGTTTGTGCGCCACAAAATTCTCGACATCATCGGCGACTTCGCGCTGCTCGGCATGCCGCTCTTGGGACGCCTGCGCGCCGAACGCAGCGGCCACCTCTTCCACGCCATGTTGATGACGAAACTGCTGCGCGACGACGCGGCGTGGGAAGTCGTTGACATGCCCGTCGCCGTCTATGCGCACGGCGACTAGGCTGCGCTCGGGTTCGCAAATATCGTCCGGCTACGTTTGACTCCCCCACGCCGTTCATCGTAAAACTTTAATGCGCCCCCGTCGCAGCAACTACCACACAGTTTGTTCCCCCTGAAAGAGTTTTCATGTCAACTAATGTCACGCAGACGAATGCCTTGATGCCCGCAGTCGAACCGGAACAGACGCAACGCTTCACGCTCGCCGCGCTAACGCGAACGCTCGCCGCCATGACGAGCGCGCCCACGCAACGCGAACTCGACGCGCTGTTGCGTCGCGTCCGACCGGAGCCGGAAGAGTTGCGCCCGCATCTCGGCTTCAAGCCGCACACCTACACGCGCCACCGCATCTTTCGCAGCGACCTGTGCGAGATGCTCGTCCTCTGCTGGCTGCCCGGACACCGCACCGCCATACACGATCACAACGGCTCATACGGCGCAATTCTCATCTGCGAAGGCTCGATGGAGGAAGAAATTTTTGCTTTGAACGAGGCGGGCGAAGTGGTGTCTGCGGAGACGCACGCGCGCGCCGCCGGTGAGGTGACGGGGACGGATGTGCCCGACATTCATCGCATCGGCAACGCCGACGGCAACGAGGAGCGGATGATCACGATCCACGTCTACGCGCCGCCGCTGCGCGTCATCAACACCTACCAACTCGGCAGCGCGGAAGTCGGCGAGTGTTGGCCGGACGATCCGGCGAATCCGGCGAACGGCTAAACACCTGTACGGAAAATTTCAACCCAGTCTCGTCCCCGGCGGGGACTAAATTCCCTCAACTCTCATTCGCTACCCTTCACGCACAAACTCGTAGACGATCCGCAGGCGCAGTTCGTTCGGCAGGACTTCGTGGCGCACCTCTCTGGCGCGCAGGCGCAGCGATGCGCCGCTCCCCGTCTTCGTCATCGGCAGGAGCGCGGAGAGTTGTTCGGCGCGCAGGATTTCAAACGGGTTGAAGCGCGCGTCGAGCGTGTCCTGTACGAGTCCCGTGATGCCGTCGCCGAAGAGCGCCGGGACTTTCTTCAAGTGTACCGCTCTGACTTGGACGCGCGCCGTTAGAGCCTGCTTCGACCCGTCGAAGCTGAGGTTGAGATTCGTGTCCGCCCAGCCTTCAAACCTGAGACAGCCGACGAGCGGCGCGCTGTAGCTGCCGCGAAAGGCGACGGGCGCAACGATGCGTCCCGCCTCGAAACGCACCGTCGTGCGCGTGCCGTCCATCTCGCGCGCGAGGGCGATCTCGCTCGCGCAATTTCCGCCGCCGCCTGCGGACGAGTTGCCGCGCGCGAGCGGAAACGTCGGCGGGTTCGGCAGCGTGAACATCGCTTCGAGCAGCGCGTTGAAAAGTTGCTCGTTCAGCGTCACCACCACTTCGCCCGCCGGGATCGCCTTCGCCTCGCGCGGGCGCGTGTTCTCCTGCATTGCCTGAACGACGACGGGCGGCGCGGCGGCGAAGAGACTGAGGGCGCACACGATGGCGACGGCAAAAAGAAAGCGGGGTCGTGAGTTGAAGCCGGTATGCGACGTTGGGGGAGATGAAGGTGTCGAAAGTGCCGTGGTGTCTCTTCTGTTCTTATTCATCCTTCATCCTTCCGCCTTCATCCTTGCTACGGTTTAGATTCCGCTTCGTACGATGTCGTGCAACCGCAGCAGCCCGACGCAATTCCCCGCCTCGTCGACGACGGGCAGGACCGAGATTTGCGAAGGCCGGTCTTCCATCAGTTGTAGCGCGGCGTAGGCCAGCATGTCGGGCGAAGTCTTGACGGGGTTCGGCGTCATCACTTCGCGGCTCGTGAGCGTTTCGAGGTCGGCGAGGCGGCTGCGTTCGAGCATGCGGCGCAAATCGCCGTCCGTGATGATGCCCGCCAGTTGCCCGTCCGCCGCGAGGACGTTGACCGCGCCGAGGCCGCCGCGCGTGATCGCCTGCACCACTTCGAGCAGAGACGCGTCCGTCGCAATCGTCGGGTTCCGCGCGCCACCGTGCATCACGTCGCCGACGCGCAGCATCAGACGCTTGCCGAGACGCCCCGCCGGGTGGTTGAGCGCAAAATCTTCGGGCGTCAGTTTTTTGCAATCCATCAAGGTCAGCGCGAGCGCGTCGCCGATGGCGAGGGCGACCGTCGTGCTCGTCGTCGGCGCGAGGTTGAGCGGGCAGGCTTCCTTGTCAACCGAGGCGTCGAGCGCCACGTCGGCGCGCGCGGCGAGCGTCGAGCGCAGGTTGCCGACGACGGCGATGATGGCCGACCGCCTGTGTTTGAGAAACGGGAGCATCGAGAGTATCTCGTCCGTCTCGCCACTGTTGCTGATCATGATCACGATGTCGGCGGGCGCGACGATGCCGAGTCCGCCGTGCAGCGCGTCGGACGGGTGCAGGTAAACTGCGAGCGTGCCCGTGCTCGTCAAAGTCGCAGCGATCTTCTGCGCCACGTTGCCCGACTTACCGACGCCGACCACCACCACCTTGCCCTCACACGATGCCAGCAACCCGACCGCACGCTCCACCTCCGCGCGCCCGATGCGCCCGGCGGTCGTGGCGATGGCCTCGGCCTCCAACCTGAGAAAGCGTGTGAACTCCGTAAAGTGATTCTGTTCAGCCATGCGAAACTTTCGACAGTTTATTTATCCCCGCGCGAGTTTCGAGCATACGACGCATAAAAGTAAAAAGGCAAAAGGGCACAGGCACAAGAAGCAGGGCAACCACGACGTGCGCTGAGGCGGCGCGCTCTGATGCCCCCGCCCGCACTTTCAACGCTTACCTTTTGCTTTACGTCTGCCCGCGCGAGGCACGCCCGTTGCCCCGTCCTATCCGGGCGCGCGAAGATGGTTCTCTAAACGCACGCATCTCGTACAAAATCGGAAGGGCAAGCATCATGGCAGAACAGAACGAGCAGCAGGAAAACTCCATGCAGCAACAAAACGGCGGCGACGCTCCGTCTTCAAACACCGGCGACATACACCGCCCGCGCCGCGCCGTCGAACGCAAGACCGAAGACGGCACCGCAGGTCAGGGACTCGGCCAAGTCTCCGGCGCAACCAGAGAAGACGCGGAAAAGAATTGATTCATTGACTCATCGGTTCATTGATTCAATGAATCAATGAACCGACTGAATCAATTCTTTTCCATCCTGTGATCCTCGCGGCTGTAGGCGGGGCCGCAGACGAGCAGCAGGCGCAAGGGCGCGTCGCCCGTGTTTTCCAGCGTGTGCGTCGCGCCGAGCGGGATGAAGATGGCGTCGCCCGCCGAGACTTCGCGCGTCTCTCCGGCGACGGTCATGCGCCCGCGCCCTTCGAGCAGGTAGTAAACCTCTTCCGTCTCCAAATGATGATGCCGCCCGACCGCCGCGCCTGCGGGCAACACTTCCTCCGCCAGACTACACAACTCGATCTCCGACGTGGTGCGATCAACGAGCGGGCGTATCTCCGACCCGTGCGGCGTCTTGATGACGGCGGCCTGCTGGCGATTGACGACGATCATAATCTTCGCTCTCCGTGTTCTTTTTCTCGTCCGGGCTTTTCTTCGACAGTTCGTGATAGCCGCTCCCGCGAATTCGTGTCAAGCAAACAACGTCGCTGGCACGCGCGGCGCAGGCTATGTTATGTTACCGCCCTCCGCAAGTTTTGTGCGCCCGTAGCTCAGTGGATAGAGCGTTCGCCTCCGGAGTGAAAGGTCGTAGGTTCGACTCCTACCGGGCGTATCAACTTCTCTTAACCCCGTTCAAGTCATCAAGTCTCAATTTACACGAGAGTCAAAGAATAATGCTCGCATGGCGTCAGAGCGACGAGTGCGTTGGCATCGTGTTTGCTCTGTCCGGTAGCGGGTGGCCTGTGCGCGTTCGATAAGCGTGCAAGGTCTGGGTACAAGACGCACATATTCAAGCAAGGGAGAGTTAGAGATGGACGCTTTTGAATTGCTGAAAAACGATCACGCCAAAGTTTCTTCGTTGTTCGACCGGATCGAACCGGCGACCGACGCGCCGACGCGCCAGCAGTTGTTCGCGCAGTTGAAGCAGGAACTCGACATCCACGCGCACATCGAAGAGACGATCCTCTATCCGGCGCTCAAGGCGGCGGCGGAGACGCGCGACATCACCGAAGAGGCTTACGAGGAGCATCAGGAAGTGAAGGATTTGCTCGCCGAGTTGGAGGCGACGCCCGCCGACAGCGAGGAGTGGAGCGACATGATTGTGGAGTTGAGAGAGAACGTCGAGCATCACGTCGAAGAGGAAGAGGGCGAGATGTTCACGAAGGCGCGCGAGGTATTGAGCGAGCAGCAGATCAACGAGATCGGCGCACGTATGTCAGCCGAGAAGCAGCAGCAGCAAAAAGCGGCGGCGGGTTAAGCCCGTCCGGGTGAATTCTTCTGAGCGGGGCGCGGGGACATTCCAGAGTCTCCGCGCCCTTTTTTGCGCGCAATAAATCCGACCGCCACGACCACACGGCAAACGCCCGCCACCACGTTTGACATCAAACTCCATCCGGCGTACCTCTATTCATAGACGACGTAAGTTCAATTTTTTGGAGAAGACATGCAAAGATTCAAACTGCTCAATCTCGCGCTCGTCTGCGCGTTACTGTTCAACTTCCCCGCCGCCGCGAGCGCACAACAAACCCGGACGGCGGGCGCGGCTCCTGCGACTTCCGCCGCGCTCCCGTCGGCTGCGCTCGAAGCCGCCAACACGATCACGGCGGCGCGCCTGAGCGAATACCTGCACGTCATCGCCTCGGACGCGATGGCCGGGCGCGACACTCCCTCGAAAGGTCTGGACGACGCGGCGAAGTTTCTCGCCGACCACCTTGCCAGACTCAAAATCAAACCCGCGGGCGACGACGGCACGTATTTCCAAAAAATCGAACTCGTCAGTTCCAAAGTTGACCCGTCGAAGTCGAACGTCCGCGTCGGGGATCGCGCCTACAAGTTCGGCGAAGATTTCCTCGCGGGGACGGCGAACGGCAGCGCGAGCGGCGCGCTCGTCTATGCCGGACACGGCTACGTCGTCAAGTCGAAAAACATCAACGCCTTCAACGGCCTCGACGTGCGCGACAAGATCGTCGTCGCTGCCACCGGGGTGTTGCCGCAGGGCGTCGCGCGCGGCGACCTCAAAGGCAACGCGGGCGAGAGCGATTGGGAAGACGCGGAGAGCTACGCGCGCAAGAACGGCGCGAAGGGACTGATCCGCATCCCGCGGAACTTCGAGCGCGTGTGGCGCTTCGGACGCCTCATGGCCGACCGCGACAACTATCAGGTCGCGCGTTTCATGGCCGCCGGAAGTGGCGGCGCGGGCGGCGCGGGCGAACTGCCTGCAATCCTCCCTTCGGCGGCGCTGCTCGACGCTTTGTTCGCGGGAGAGAAGCGCACCGGGGCTGACATTCTGAAAGGCGTTGCCACGGGCGACGCGGGCGAACCTTTTAGCCTCGGCGCAAACAAGCGCGCCGAGTTAACCGTTAGCGCCGCCTCGAAAAAGGTCTTGACGCAGAACGTCGTGGGCGTGCTCGAAGGCAGCGACCCGACGCTCAAGAATGAATACGTCGCCATCGGCGCGCACTACGACCACGTCGGCGTCGGCCAGCCCGTGGGCGGCGATGCCATCTACAATGGCGCGGACGACGACGGCTCCGGCACGGTCGGCGTGCTCGCCATCGCCGAAGCCCTCGCGCATGGCGCGCGCCCCAAACGCTCCGTCCTCTTCGTCTGGCACTGCGCCGAGGAGAAAGGCTTGTGGGGTTCGGAGTATTTCACGAAGTTCCCGACCGTCCCGCTCAAACAGATCGTCGCTCAACTCAACATTGACATGATCGGTCGCAGCAAAAAAGATGGCGACACGAACGACGCCAACCGCGAACTCTCCCGCGCGAACGAAATCTACGTCATCGGCTCGAAGATGATGAGCACCGAACTCGGCGACCTGAGCGAACGCGTCAACCGCGCTTACCTCAATCTTAATTTCAACTATAAGTACGACGACCCCTCAGACCCCAATCGCTTCTTCTTCCGCAGCGACCACTACAACTACGCCCGGCGCGGCATCCCCATCATCTTCTACTTCGACGGCGTCCACGAAGACTATCACCGCCCCTCCGACTCGCCCGACAAGATTGACTACCAGAAGATGGAGAAGGTCACGCGCACCGTCTTCCTCACCGCACACGAACTCGCCAACGCCCCCACACGCCCGCGCGTTGACAAACAACTCCCGCAGCAACTCACGGGACAGTAGGACGAAAGGATGAGGGATGAATAAGAAAGCATTCAAGTTTATTGACTTGAACTATTCTTGTTCATCCCTCATCCTTACTTCCCCTTCCCGCTCATGCTTTCTTGACACGCCTCCGGTCATTCATATAATTTCTTCACGTCAGGGCCGATAGCTCAGTTGGTAGAGCAGCAGACTCTTAATCTGCGGGTCGGTGGTTCGAGCCCACCTCGGCTCATCTGTAGACACAACAAGACAGGGCATCCGCTATTGGATGCCCTGTCTTGTTGTGTGCGCCTCAAGATGTCTCGACCGGCACAAATATCCTTAGCAATTTCGTTGAGGCGAGTAAATTAGACGCCTGTTTCGGGCGTAAGCCTGATGCCTTCCTGAGCGTAAATTGTAAGGTTCGATCCTTACCGGGTTCATTTTAAACTTGAGTGAAAACACGAAAGCGAGAGTCTTTAGAGACTCTCGCTTTCGTGCCCCTTCTCGCGACGCGGCACAGTCCGGCTGTGCCGTGGCGCAAGGTTGCGACAGCCAACGCGGTTTCACATGGACGCGGCTCGCGCGAGCGGAGACGCGGGGAGCATGGCAGGAGCAGCAGTCCCCGGCGCGAGCGCAGGCGTGCGTTTGCTCAGGTGTGTTTCGGCGAAGCGCAGGACTTCCTCAGCCCAGTCGTCGAAGAGGTCGAAGACTTCCCCGACCATCACAAGGGCGCGCTGCCGCGTCGCGTCGTCCAACTCGATGCGCGCGAGGGATTCATGGTCGCCCGCGCCGGTGTGTTGGGCTTCGAGGTTGGAGTGGAAGTGGCCGAGATAGCGCAGTTCGATGCCCGTCTGTTCCTGTATCTGTTCGGCGAGTTGGAGCGTGAGCGGGAAGAAGACGTTGGCGGCCTCTTCCATCGCCTCGACGATGGCGAGACGTTGGACGCTCGTTGCGCCCATGATCAGATGCGCGATGCGATAGGACAACATGCGGTTGGCGCGCGTCTCGTCGCTCCAGAGGAAGCCGAGCCAGCCCGTGCCGTCGAACATTTGATGGAAGCCGAGTTTCTGAAAATCTTCGACGTACAGACGCCAGTGGCCGTCGTCTTCGTGGCTGTAGACGTTGACGCGTTGCTGTAGTTCATCACCGGCGGCTTCCGTGCGCAGGAAATATTTGTTGAGGTCGGCGAAACTCAAGACCCAGTGCGCCATGCAGGGATAGAAGGCCAGACGCTGCTCCGGCTCAAGGCTCTCGTCCCGCAAAAATGCGAAGAAGGGTTGTGCGGCGAATGCCTGTTTACGCTCCGTGATAGCCGTCAGAACTGTTTGCATCGTGAGTCTCTCCTGTGGTGGGCATGTGCGCGGCGGCCTATTCCGCCTCTGTTTAATAACGCGGCAAACCGGGGCCACACGGATCAGGGCGCGGATAATTTTTTAAAGGCTTGGGATGACGAATGATGAAACGATGACGAAGGACGAAACGGCGAAGGGGCGACCGGCATCAACTTCGATGGTCGCCCTTTCGCTTCGTGTGTGATGGATGAGGGTTTACGGCGTGCCGAATCTCAAATCCGGGTATGCCTGCGAGTAGAGTGATGAGCCTTCGCGTTTTTGCGCGGTAATTCGTTGCGGTCTGTTAACACCGCCCGGTCATCGCGTCGTCCGCTTCAGTTTACCGATTTTCGCGCGCGCCGGAACAACAATAAATATTCAGGCTCGACCCAGATCGTGTTGTGACTTCCGATCTTTTTAGTGAGGTTGAGTTCGGCCAACCCGTATTCGTTGAAGTCTTCGACCTTGAAAGTTTTGCCGAGCGCAAAGCGAAACACCGAGCGCGTCTCGGGCGGCATTTTCGCAACGCCGGGCGGAACCACGACGAGCCGTACCCAATCTCCCACGCGCATCAATCGACCGAGATGGTCAACGGGTTCAAAGTACATACGCCGCCGGTTAATTCCTCGACTGCGTTGCGCCGAGTTGCGTTTTGGTCACGACGAGCGGGCGGGCGGCGAGTTCGCGCCGGTAGAAGACGCGCGGGCGTTGGAGGCTGCGGTTTTCCGGGCTGGCGATTCTCTCTTCGCCGTCCACGAAGACAAGCGGCGGCTTTGGCAGTTGGCCGAGCAGGAGGCCGCGACTCTGTTTCATGCTCTCCAGTTGCATGAGCGGCACGCGTTCGGTGGCGTAGTCGAGCCACTCGCCCATCAGCACTTGCCCGTCGCGGGGGCGGGAATCAGCCGCGCCCTCTCCGAGTCCCTGCACGACGAGCGCGTAAGTCAACAGGCCGTGTCCCAACTGCGTTGCCTCCTTCGCTGCCTGATAGCCTTGCGCGGCGGCGAGAATGAACATGCCTTTCTCGTAAGCGAGTTGCGCCATCCCCTTCGAGTTCATCGGGCCGAGCCGCTTGTCTTCCGCTTCGAGCGCCTGACCGGAGTTGCAGGCGTCCAGCACGAGTAGAGCCTGCGCGGCGTCCATGCCGTCGAGCGCGGCTTCCAGTTCGCGGTCGGAGAGGCTGTGGTCTAAGAGCAACTTCATTCCCGCCGGGTCGATCTTCGTGCGCCCGCCCGCGTAGCCGAGGTCGTGCGGAATGAGGTAGAAGCGTTGACCCTGCGCGATGCCGTGCCCGGCGTAGTAGATGATTACGGTGTCTTCGGGTTGCGCGCGTTTGAGTTTGGCGAAGTCGGGCGGTGCGTTCGCGGGCAAGGCCGACTCGTCGCCGCTGAGACGCTTGATGGCGAGCAGGATGTTGGCCTTCGTGCTCTGCGTGTCGAACAGGCGGACGACCTCGATCTTGCCGAAGTTTGAGACGCGCAACTGCGCCTTCCGCACCTCCTCGCCAAAGGTCTGCGCGTCGGCGTTGGCGAAGTTCAAGTCGAAGGCGGCATTGGCGTACTTGTTGACGCCGATGGCGACGATGTAAGCCGTGCCCGCGCGCCGCAAACTCTCTCCGCCTCTGACGCGAAGTTCGGCGTCAACGCTCTTCACGTTGTCGCGGTTGAAGGCGTAGGCCGTCAACTGGTTGTCACCCGCGACGAAAGGCACGTTCGCCTCGATGACGGTCTTGCCCTGCTGCTTCAACACGTCGCCGCGCCACGCGCGCACGAGCAGGCCGTTGCGGAAGAGGCGCACGTCCTGCGCGCCGCTGCCCTGCGAGTTGCGCGCGTCCGCAGCCTCTTCGGCCACCTCGATGCGCACCTTCGCTTCGCGCGTGTTGACGACGCCCGAAGCGGCTTCCGGCGCGCCCGCCAGCGACAGGCGCACACGCGGCTGCCGACGGTCGCGCTGCGTGATGTCCTTCGCGGCTTGCGGCCTGCGCCCCGCGAAGATTTCGCCGAGCAGTCCGGGCGCGTAGTATTCGTTGAAGAAGACTTCGACGGGGCGCACGTTCAGAGTGTTCCGCTCGAACCGCCAGACGATCTGATTCCAAGCGGCGGGCGAACCGTCGAACAACCCGTCGGGCGCGACGACGAGCCAGTCCGCGCTCTCGCGCAGGGAGACGAGCGTGGCGAGCAGTTCGCCCTTTGTGTCGCCCGTCCAGACGCGTGCGCTGCCGTCTTCGCTGCCGCTCACGAGCCAGCGTCCGTCGCGGCTGAACGAGAGCGCGTTGATCGCGTCGGTGTGCGCGTTCGCGGTGCGCTCCTCCTGCCCGGTCGCGGCGTTCCAGTATTTGATGTCGCCGCGCAAATTTCCGGTCAGGAGCGTCAGCCCGTCCTTGTTGAAAGCGATGCTGGTGAAAGCGTCCGCGCCGTTCAAGGTGCGGAGCGTTTGCCCGTTCGCGGCGTCCCAGAGGCGCGTGGTCTTGTCGTAGCCGGCGGAGGCGAGCGTCTTCCCGTCGGGGCTGAACGCGAGGGCGCGGACGAGCGCGG
>Ga0307513_10002473_pt1 | contig 25565 bp, 31 predicted proteins | sample 15_EM_MG_FD_202174 | JGI IMG/M metagenome (GOLD analysis project Ga0307513, IMG submission 202174) | Populus trichocarpa ectomycorrhiza microbial communities from riparian zone in the Pacific Northwest, United States - 15_EM | ecosystem: Host-associated > Plants > Roots > Unclassified | place...
TCGTGGCGGCCGTGCTGGCGCTGCCAGCGCACGACGCGCCGGGCAATCCCGGGCTCGCGGTTCAAGCGGCGTCCTGCCGCAGATGCAGGTCGAACAAGGGCTGCGTGCGTTCGACGAGCGCACCGCGCGCGACCGCGAGCACCTCTTCGGCGGCGCGGTCGAGCTGCTGCGCCAACTCGACCAGCCGCTGATCCTGCGCTTCGACTTCGGCGATGCGGTGCTCCAGCTCACCGGCCGCGGCCTGGATCCGTTCGAGCGCCTCGCGGCGGCGCTTGAACGAGCGCCGGCGGTCGCGCAACTGCACGTCGACCTGGCTCGACGCCGACTTGCTCCACAACTCCAGCTCGCCGGCCGCGTTCTCGAACACGACGCGCAGCTTGGACAGCAGCATGCGGCGGAATTGCTCGGCAAAACCGGGTGCGGCCATGCGCCAGGCCTGCGACAGCCCGAGGTAGCGGCTGTAGTTCTGGTCGATCAGCTTCAGCTCGGCATCGAACGGCGCCAGCGCCGGCGGCACCGACAGCGTGAATGCGAAGCCGAACTCGGCGTTCAGCTGCAGAAAACTCGCGTCGAGCATCTGGCCCATCTCGTCGGCTTGCGCCGTTGCGCTGGCAAGCGTCTCGCGCAGGCGGCCGCACAAGGTGGCGAAGGCAGCGCGGGCGCCGAAGTTGAACGGCCGCGAGCCCATCGCCGATTGCATCGCGGCCACCTCGGCGCGCAAGGCGTCGCTCGACAGGCTGGCGAGCACGCTGCGCAGCATGCGCATCTGCACCGCACGCAGCGCCGACAGGCGCGCCGTGCAGCGCTCGAACTCTGCCATCTCGGCATCCACGCGCTGCAGCATCACCCGCACCTTCGAGCCGCTCTTGCCGCGCAGGCCGCGCAACTCCAGCATCTGCTCGGCGTGCTGGCGGCGGCGGTCGGCCAGGCGGCGGCCGGCTGCCGTGCGCAGCTTCAGCACCGCCGCCCCGGCGGCTTGCACCAGCAGTTCGCGCTGGCGCGGCAGCAACTCGGCGCTGAGGGCCTCTTCGAGCGCGGGCAGGCGGCTTCGCTCCAGCGCATCGGCGTCACCGCCCACCCGCGCGGCCAGCGCATCGCGCGCCGACAGCGGGAACACGCGCGACTTCGGCAAGTCCAGCGTCTGCGCCGTCAGGTCGCGCTGGCGTTCGATCTGCGCCAGCACTTCGGCCTGCGTGGCCAGCGGGTCGACCAGCGTGTCGATCTTGTTCAGCACGACGAAACGCTCCAAGCTGTCGCCGCCCAGGTGCTCGCGCCAGATCGCGAGGTCGGAGCGCGTGACGCCGGTGTCGGCGGCGAGCACGAAGACGGTGGCGTGCGCCGACGGCAGCAGCGACAGGGTCAGCTCGGGTTCGGCACCGATCGCGTTCAGCCCCGGCGTGTCGATGACGACCAGGCCACGCCGCAGCAGCGGGTGCGGGTAGTTGATCAGCGCGTGCCGCCAGGCCGGCACGTCGACTTGGCCGTCGGCTTCGAGCGGTGGGTTCTCGTCGGGTTCCTCTTCGCTCCAGAAACCCAGCGCGGCGGCCTGCTCGATGCTGACCCGCTGCGTGCGTGTCACGGCCGACAGCGCGTTCGCCAGCGCATCGGGGTTCTGCGGATCCAGCGGGACCTGCTGCCAGGGCTCGTCGCGCCCGCGCAGTTCGCTCAGCGAAAGGCCGCGCAGCCGGGTCTCGATCGGCAGCAGCGACAGCCGCGCCGGCGCGTGCGGGTCGTGGAACAGCTCCACCGGGCACATCGTCGTCCGCCCGGGCGTGGCCGGCAGCACGCGGCGGCCGGCGTCGGCGAAGAAGATCGCGTTGATCAGCTCGGACTTGCCGCGCGAGAACTCGGCGACGAAGGCGAGCACCAGCTTGTCCGACGCCAGCCGCTCGCGCAGCGAAACCAGCACCGCCGATTGCGGCTCGTCGACCAGTTCATGGTCGACCAGAAATCGCGCGAAGCCGGCCGCCTGGCGGTCGACTTCGCCCCGCCAGGCGGCGAGGTTGTCGAGCGTGGTGACGATGGAACTCTGCATCGGTGCGAAAGACTCTCAGCCTCTCAGCCTCTCAGGCCTGGAAGATGCTAGCGCACTGGAGCGGTCGCCGTCATCTGCGATACACCCGCTGACAGGCGCATGCCGCGCGGATGTCACGCGGAAATCACGCGCGAGCGCCATTCGGCGGCCTTCGCCGCGCCCTACCGCTTCTGGCAGCCTGGGCAGAAGAAGCTCGCGCGCTGGGCCTGGACGATGCGGCGAATGCCGCCGCCGCAGCGCTGGCAGCTTTCGCCGGCGCGGCCGTAAACGCGGGCCTGCGACTGGAACTCGCCGCTGATGCCGTGCGCATCGCGGAAGTTGCGCAAGGTCGAGCCGCCGAGGTCGAGCGCGCGCGCCAAGGTCGAACGCAACGCCGCGAGCAGCCGCGTGGCGCGCACGCGGCTGATCTGCTCGCAGCGCAGCCGGGGGTCGATGCCGGCTTCGTGCAGCGCCTCGCAGGCGTAGATGTTGCCGGCGCCGACGATCAGCTCGCCGCTCAGCAGCACGGTCTTCACCGGCGCGCGGCGCGCGTGCAGCGCGGCGAAGAACGATGCCGGTGTCAAGGCCGGGTCGAACGGTTCGGGCCCGAGAGACGCCAGCAAACGGGCCGCCGGGTCGTCGGCCAGCGAAGGCGACCAGACGACCGCGCCGAAGCGCCGCGGGTCGGTCAGGCGCAAGGTGCCTTGCGTCGTCGTCAGGTCGAAGTGATCGTGCGGCCCGGGCGGCGCGGCGGCGCGGCTCAGCGCCAGCGAGCCCGACATCCCCAGATGCAGCAGCAGCCCGCCAGGTGCGCCGCCGCCATCCAGCGGCAGCCAGAGGTACTTGCCGCGGCGGCCGACCGGCCCGATGGTGGCGCCGGCCAGCGCCTCGGGCGCGACGCCCAGCGGCCAGCGCAGCGGTTTGCCCAGGCGTGCCGACAGCACACGCGCCGAGCGCAAGGGCTGGTCGATTCCCCTTCGGGTGACCTCAACTTCGGGGAGTTCGGGCATCGGGGCATTATGTGAGAATGCCTCGCAAACGCCGGGAGTTCCCATGTCTTTCAAACCCAGCTGGCGACGGGCGCTAGGCGCCGCTGCGCTCTCGGTCGGCGCCTGGTGGTTGCCGGCCGGCGCGCAGACCGCCGCCGAAGCGCCGGCCAGTTCGTCCCTCGATGCGCCGCTGTTCTACCAGTTGCTGATCGGCGAGATCGAGTTGAGCGCCGGCGAGCCGGGCGCCGCCTACGAGGTGATGCTCGACGCCGCGCGCCGCACGCGCGACGACACGCTGTTCCGGCGCGCCGCCGACATCGCGCTGCAGGGCCGCGCCGGCGACCAGGCGCTGGCCGCATCGCGCGCCTGGCGCACCGCCAACCCGCAGTCGGCTGATGCGCTGCGCTTGCAGTTGCAGGTTCTCTCGGCGCTGAACCGCCTGGGCGAAGCCGCCGAGCCGCTGCGCCAACTGCTGCTCTTGACCCCCGAGGCCGAGCGCGGCGGGCTGATCGCCGCGCTGCCGCGCTTCCTGCAGCGCGCCACCGACCAGGCGCAGACGGCGGCCTTGCTGGAAGACGTGCTGAAGCCCTACGCCGAGGCCAAGGAGACGCGGGTCCAGGCCCGGGTGGCCATTGGCCGCGGCTGGCTCGCCGCCGGCGACGGCGCGCGCGCGCTGCCGCTCGCCCAGCAGGCCAATCGCGACGACGCCGTCGCGCCGGGGCCGGTGCTGCTGGCGCTCGACCTGATGGCCGGCAAGCCCGAGGCCGAGAAGATCGTCACCACCTACCTGAAGCATCCCAACATCGACCCGGCGATGCGGCTGGCCTATGTGCGCGCGCTGACCAATCTGCAGCGCTACGCCGAAGCGATCACGCAGCTCGAGGTCGTCAACAAGCAGCGCCCGGACCTGGCGCCGCCTTACCTGTCGCTGGGCGCGCTGTATCTCGAACTGAAGCGGCCCAAACAAGGCGAGACGGCACTGCTGCGCTACGTCGAACTGGCGCAGTCGCAGAAGTCGGCGGCTCCAGCCCCGGCGGCGGTGGTGGCCGACAGCGATGACGACGATGCCCCGGCGGCGCCCGAACAAGGCCTGGTTCAGGCCTGGCTGATGCTGGCGCAGGCGGCCGAGCAGCGCAACGACTACAAGGCTGCCGAAGGCTGGCTGGCGCGGGTCGACGACCCGCAGCGCGCACTCGAAGTGCAGTCCCGCCGGGCGTCGATGCTGGCCCGCCAGGGCCGCGTGGCCGAAGCCCGCGAACTGATCCGCCGGGCCCCCGAGAAGAACCCCGACGACGCGCGTGCCAAGCTGGTTGCCGAAGCGGCCGTGCTGCGCGATGTCAAGGCCTGGAGCGAGTCGTTCGACGTGCTGGCCCAGGCCAGCACGCGTTTCCCCGATGACAGCGACCTGATCTACGAGCAGGCCATGATGGCCGAGAAGCTCGACAAGCTCGACGAGATGGAGCGCCTGCTGCGCCGCGTGATCGAGCTGAAGCCCGACAACGCCCATGCGCACAACGCCCTCGGCTACTCGCTGGCCGATCGGCGCCTGCGGCTGCCCGAGGCGCAGAAGCTGATCCAGCGCGCGCTCGAACTCTCGCCGGGCGACCCGTTCATCACCGACAGCCTGGGCTGGGTCGAATACCGGCTCGGCAACCGCGACGAGGCCTTGCGGCTGCTGCGCCAGGCTTACAGCGCGCGGCCCGACCCCGAGATCGCCGCCCATCTGGGTGAAGTGCTGTGGGCCTTCGGCCAGCAGGACGAAGCGCGCCGCGTCTGGACCGAAGCCAAGGGCCGCGACGCCGCCAACGACGTGCTGCGCGAGACGCTGTCGCGGCTCAAGGTCGGGTTGTGAACTGCGGGCGTCGGCGCGCGGCGGCCGCCGCGGTGCTGGCGCTGGCGGCGTTCTTGTCCGGCTGCGCGACGACGCGCCCGCCCGAAGGGGGCGACTGGCTGTCCGGCCGCATCTCGGTGAAGGTCGATGCGATCGACGCGCGCCCGGCGCGCAACATCAGCAGCGCGTTCGAGTTGCGCGGCGATGCCGAGCAGGGCGAACTGCGGCTGACCTCGCCGCTCGGCACGCGGGTCGCGACGGCGTTCTGGGCACCTGGCGTCGCGCGGCTGGTCACGCCGGACGGCGAAAACCGCTACCCCGATCTCGATACGCTGTCGCGCGAAGCACTCGGCGAAGCGCTGCCGCTGCGCGCATTGCCGGCCTGGCTGCGCGGCCAGCCGTGGCCGGGCGCCGAAAGCCGGCGCAGCGATGCCGGCTTCGAGCAGCTCGGCTGGAAGGTGGCGCTGACGCGTTACGCCGAAGGCTGGCTCGAAGTCACGCGTGCCGCGGTTCCCGCGGTGACCGTCAAGGCGAAGCTGGAGCCGCCCGGGTGAGCCTGCGCGCGCTGTACGACGTGCCGGCGCCGGCGAAGCTGAACCTGTTCCTCCACATCATCGGCCGTCGCGACGATGGCTACCACCTGCTGCAGTCGCCGTTCCAGCTGATCGACTGGGCCGACCGCCTGCACTTCGAGCGCCGCGACGACGGCCGCCTGCTGCGCCACGACCTCGGCCAGCCGCTGCCGGCCGACGACCTGTGCCTGCGTGCCGCGCGCGCGCTGCAGTCCGACAGCGGCAGCGCGCTCGGCGCCGAGATCTCGATCGACAAACAACTGCCATCGGGCGCCGGCATGGGCGGCGGCAGCTCCGACGCCGCCAGCACCTTGCTCGCGTTGAACCGGCTCTGGGGCCTGAACTGGCCGCGCGAGCGGCTGCTGGCGATCGGCGCGCGCATCGGCGCCGATGTGCCGTTCTTCGTCGGCGGACGCAACGCCTTCGTCGAAGGCATCGGCGAGCGGCTGACGCCGCTGACGCTGCCGCGCCAGTGGTTCGCGGTCGTCAAGCCGGCGGCGTCGATCGCCACCCGCGAGATCTTCGAGCACCCGCTGCTGGCTCGGAACACCGCCCCTGTTATACTTTCGGGCTTCCTCGCGGACGACCCGGAGCTTGCCGGTTTGAGCACAGGATACGGCCGCAACGACCTGCAGCCGCCTGCGCTGGACCGCTGCCCCGAGGTGGCGAAAGTCGCCGCTTGGCTCGACGCCCGTTTCGGCAACAGCCGCATGACGGGTTCGGGCAGTGCGGTGTTCGCGAGGGCCGGCATGGTCGACCAACCCCTGGCGACATTGACGACGGAAGAACTTCCGCCGCAGTGGGTGGGTCGGATGTGTCGCAGTCTGGAGCACCATCCGCTGGTCGGCTGGGCGAACGACTGAAACGGTATCGACGGGTGCGGTGACGAACCGCATCCGGTGTAGGGGAGTCGCCAAGTTGGTCAAGGCATCGGATTTTGATTCCGACATGCGAGGGTTCGAGTCCTTCCTCCCCTGCCAAATCCTGCTCTAGCGGCCCCAAAGCCCCACGAAAGACCCGCATCGTGCTCTTCAACACCGTGCTCTTCACCGGCAACGCGAATCCGGTGCTGGCGCAGGAGATCGCCAAGCACCTCGGCGTCGAGCTCGGCCGGGCGATGGTGAGCCGTTTCTCCGACGGCGAGGTCACGGTCGAGATCCGGCAGAACGTTCGGGCGCGCGATGTCTTCGTCGTCCAGCCGACCTGTACGCCGACCAACGAGCACCTGATGGAACTCTTCATCATGGTCGATGCGCTGAAGCGCGCCAGCGCGCGCCGCATCACCGCGGTGATCCCGTACTTCGGCTACGCGCGGCAGGACCGCCGGCCGCGCAGCACGCGGGTGCCGATCAGCGCCAAAGTCGTCGCCAACATGCTGGAAACGGTGGGCGTCGAGCGGCTGCTGACGATGGACCTGCACGCCGACCAGATCCAGGGCTTCTTCGACATCCCGGTCGACAACATCTACGCCAGCCCCGTGCTGCTGTCGGACCTGAAGAGCAAGAGCTATCCGAACCTGGTGGTCATCTCGCCCGACGTCGGCGGCGTGGTGCGGGCGCGGGCGCTGGCCAAGCAGCTCGGCTGCGACCTGGCGATCATCGACAAGCGGCGTCCGGCGGCCGGCATCTCCGAAGTGATGCACGTCATCGGCGAGATTGACGGCCGCAACTGCGTGATCATGGACGACATGATCGACACCGCCGGCACGCTGGTGAAGGCCGCCGAGGTGCTGAAGGAACGCGGCGCGAGGAACGTCTACGCCTACTGCACGCACCCGGTCTTCTCGGGCCCGGCGGTCGACCGCATCGCCGCGTCGAAGATCGACGAGGTCGTGATCACCAACACCATCCCGTTGAGCGACGCTGCCCGTGCCTGCGGAAAGATCCGCCAGCTGAGCGTGTCGTTCCTGTTCGCGGAGACGATCCGCCGCATCAGCGACGGGGAATCGGTGACTTCGCTGTTTGCGGAGCAGAACAATAATTTCTAAGAGGTAATGCGGGATTCACCAGAGGTAGAGCGGGCTCCTGCGGAGCCCTTTACGCGTGGGGCTTTTTTTGCCCCTTTTCGGACCCTGGTCGCGGGGTCTGTCCACATGGAGTCAACATGAAATTCACAGCTTACGAGCGTACGCTGCAGGGGACCGGAGCGAGCCGCCGCCTGCGCAACGCGAACAAGGTGCCCGGCATCGTCTACGGTGCCGGCACGCCTGCGATGATCGAACTCGATCACAACGCGCTCTTCTTCGCGCTGAAGAAGGAAGCCTTCCACTCGTCGATCCTCGAGATGGAACTCGGCGGCAACACCCAGAAAGTGCTGCTGCGCGACTTCCAGATGCACGCCTGGAAGCCGATCGTCCAGCACATCGACTTCCAGCGCGTCGACGAGACGACGAAGCTGCACAAGAAGGTGCCGCTGCACTTCGAAGGCGAAGAGAACTCGGCCGCGGTGAAGACCGACAAGTGCGTGATCAGCCACGTGCGCACCGACCTCGAGATCGAATGCCTGGCGGCGCAACTGCCGGAATTCGTCACCATCGACCTGTCGGGCCTGGTCAAGGGCACCAGCCTGCACGCCAGCGACCTGAAGCTGCCCGACGGCATCAAGGCCGTCAAGCACGGCACGCAGAACCCGGTGATCGTGGCGGTGACCTTGCCGAAGGTCGAAGAAGAAGCCGCGCCGGCGCCGGTGGTCGTCGCGCCCGAGAAGGGCAAGGCGGTCAAGGCGAAGAAGGACGAGCGGCAGAACAAGAAGTAGCCCGAAAGAGGGATGCCCTCTGCCCCCCCGCCTCTCCCCCGACGAAGCCCCACTCCGGTGGGGCTTCGCCGTTGATGGGCCGCCGATAATCGTGCCCATGATTCGACTCTTCGTCGGCCTCGGCAACCCGGGCTCTGAATACGAAGCCACGCGGCACAACGCGGGCTTCTGGTGGCTGGCCGCGCTGGCCGACAAGCTCGGCGCGCGGCTGGTGCCCGAGCGCAGCTACCAGGCGCTGGCTGCGCGCGTCAACTCGCCGGGCGGCCCGGTCTGGCTGCTCGAGCCGATGACTTTCATGAACCGCTCGGGCTATTCGGTCGCGACGCTGGCGCGCTTCTTCAAGATCGAGCCGCAGCAGATCCTGGTCGTGCACGACGAACTCGATCTGCAGCCCGGGCAGGCCAAGCTGAAGCTCGGCGGCAGCGCTGCCGGCCACAACGGGCTGAAAGACATCCACGCCCAGCTCGGCACGCTCGACTTCTGGCGGCTGCGGCTGGGCATCGGCCACCCCGGCATCAAGGCCGAGGTGCTGAACTGGGTGCTGAAGAAGCCGTCACCCGACCACCGCGAGGCGATCGCCAAGGCCATCGACCAGTCGCTGGGCGCCAGCGACGAACTGATCGCCGGCGAGATGGACCGCGCGCTGCAAAAGATCCATGCCCAGCCACCGCGGCCGAAACCGCCGCGCGTGCCGCCGGCGCCAACCGGAGAAGCCGAATGATGAAGATCGCCCTCCTTGCCGCTTTGACGCTGGCCGCCGGCGCAGCGCAAGCGCAGACCGTCTGGCGCTGCGGAGCCGACGGCCGCACTTATGCCGACAGCCCCTGCCCCGGCGGCCGTGCGGTGATGGTCGCCGACGCGCGCAGCGCGGCCGACGTGCAGGCCGCCCGCGAGGTGCTCGCCCGCGACCGCGCGTTGATGAACTCTATGGTCCAGCAACGGCACGAGCACGAACGCGAACTGCGCGCGAATGGCTCGGGGCTGGCCGGCATCAAGACCGAGGCGCGCGTCGAACTCAAGCCGAAGCCGGCGAAGGCGAAGGGGAAGAAGGACCACCGGCTTGAAGCAAGCGGTACTTCGCCAACAATTGCTCTGGCGTTTCGATGAACGCCGGGTTGACGGGGATGCAGCTCACCGGGCAGACCTGCACGCACTGCGGCTCGTCGAAATGGCCGACGCATTCGGTGCAGCGGCTGGGGTCGATCTCGTAGATCTCGACGCCCATCGAGATCGCCTGGTTCGGGCACTCGGGCTCGCAGACATCGCAGTTGATGCATTCATCTGTGATCCAGAGTGCCATGTCAGATCAGGTTTCCGGTTGCGAAACGCGCTCCTTCAAGCGCCGAAGCACCGAGGGTGCCACGAATTTGCTGACCTCACCGCCGAGGCTGGCAATCTCGCGCACGAAAGTACCGCTGACGAACTGGAACTGGTCCGACGGCGTCATGAACACCGTCTCCACCTCGGGCATCAGTTGGCGGTTCATGCCGGCCATCTGGAACTCGTACTCGAAGTCGCTCACCGCACGCAGCCCCCGAACGACGACCTTGCCGCCGTTTTCGACGACGAAATCGCGCAGCAACCCGCGAAACGCGGTGACCTCCACGTTCTTGTACGGTGCCGCAATCTCGCTGGCGATCTCCAGCCGCTCGGCGATCGTGAACATCGTTCGCTTGTGGTGGCCGGCCGCGACCGCGAGGATCAGGCGGTCGAACAAGGTGGAAGCGCGGCGCATCAGGTCCTCATGGCCGAGCGTCATCGGATCGAAGGTGCCCGGATACACCGCGGTCATCGGAGTCACACTGGTCACGGCACTTCCCTCGGCGGAGCGACGGCGGCAGTGTAGCCGCGCCTGAAGAGCTGGAAATGCACGGCCCCGGCGCGCGACTGGCGGTGCGGCTCGAACCCCGCCGGCGCTTCGGCCAGCGGCGCGGCGGCTTCGACGTAGAGATAGCCGCCGTCGACGACCAGCCTTGCCGCGACGGAGGCCGCCGGGACCGCCAGGTCGGCATCGAACGGCGGGTCGAGCAGCACGAGTTCGAAGCGCGCCGCCGCGCAGGCCGGCATCCACGACATCGCGTCGGCACGCTCGATGCGCAGCGCCGCGGCGGCCAAGCGCTGGCGCGAAGCGTTCAGGCTGGCGACGAGCTGCGCATCGCGCTCGATCAGCACGACCTCGGCTGCGCCGCGCGACGCGGCTTCGAAGCCGAGCGCACCGCTGCCGGCGAACGCGTCGAGAACGCGCCAGCCGCTCAGATCCTGGCCGAGCCAGTTGAAGAGGGTTTCGCGAACGCGGTCGGGCGTCGGCCGCAGCCCGGGCTTGTCGGCCACCGGCAGCTTGCTGCGCTTCCACAGGCCGCCGATCAGGCGGACTTCGTGGGGTCTGCCAACTCGGGCCGCGTGCGGCTTGCCGCCGGCCACGCGACCTTCGTTCCTCACAGGCGAACCGGGATGCCGTCGCGCGCCATCAGCGCTTTCGCCTGCGCGACCGTGAACTCGCCGTAGTGGAAGATGCTGGCCGCGAGCACCGCATCGGCGCCGCCGATGCGGATGCCATCGACCAGATGCTCGAGCGTGCCGACGCCGCCGGAGGCGATCACCGGCACCGAAACGGCGTCGCTGACAGCGCGCGTCAGCGCCAGGTCGAAGCCGCTCTTCGTGCCGTCGCGGTCCATGCTGGTCAGCAGGATCTCGCCGGCACCGGCCTCGACCATCTGCTGCGCCCAGGCCACCGCGTCGAGGCCGGTGTTCTTGCGCCCGCCGTGGGTGTAGACGTCCCAGCCGCCTTCGCCGCGGCGCTTGGCGTCGATCGCGACCACGATGCACTGCGCGCCGTACTTGTCCGACGCGTCGCGGATGACCTGCGGGTTGGCCACCGCCGCCGAGTTGAAGCTGACCTTGTCGGCACCGGCATTGAGCAGGCGGCGGACGTCTTCGACCGTGCGCACCCCGCCGCCCACGGTGAGCGGGATGAAGACCTGCGACGCGACCGCTTCGATGATGTGGAGGATCAGGTCGCGTGCGTCGCTGGTGGCCGTGATGTCGAGGAAGGTCAGCTCGTCGGCGCCTTGCTCGTTGTAGCGCGCGGCGATCTCGACCGGGTCGCCGGCATCGCGCAGTTCGACGAAGTTGACGCCCTTGACGACGCGGCCGCCGGTGACGTCGAGGCACGGGATGATGCGTTTGGCGAGCATGGCCGGATTATCGCGGGTGAACCCTAGCCTACGAACTAGGGGTGCAGACCACCAAACGGAATTCGATCGGTCCACGATTCGTATCCGTCACGCAAGCCAACTTGCGTACTACACCCGAGGAGCCACGATGACGAAAACCCAGTCCCTTGTCCTGACCGCCGCTGCGGCGTTGTCGCTGTCGGCGGCCCTGCCGGCCGCCGCGGTCACGACCTTGTTCGCAACTTCGCTGGCGGGAGCCGGCGAGCCAGTGCCCACGTCGCCGGCAACGGGGTCCGCTTCGGTCTCGTTCGACGATGTCTTGTTTAAGGTAACAGTCCATGTCGAGTTCGCCGGACTGACGGCGCCGGCGTCTGCCTCGCACATCCATTGCTGCACGACGATCCCGTTCACCGGCGGAGCGCCTGTGTACCTGGGCTTCACCGGCTTCCCGGCTGCGAACAGCGGCACCTATGACAACTCGTTCGTGCTCACCAGTACGTCGTTCGCGACGCTGCTGGCCGGCGCCGAGGACGGCAGGGCTTATGTGAACATCCACAGCCCCGGCACCTACTCCGCTGGTGAGATCCGCGGTTTCCTGGTGCCGGTTCCGGAACCGTCGACCTATGCGCTGATGCTCGGCGGCCTGACCGCCGTCGGCTGGGCGGCACGGCGCCGGCGCAGCCACTGAGTTCCTTGCCTCAGGCTCGCGCCAACTCATCGGCGCGGGCCTGGGCGGCCGCGAAATCGAGCGCGCCGGTGTAGATGCTGCGGCCGCAGATCACCCCTTCGATGCCGTCGGTCTCGACGGCACAGAGTTGCTCGATGTCGGCCAGCCCCGACAGCCCGCCCGAGGCGAAGACCGGTATCGACAGTGACCGCGCCAGCTTCACCGTCGCGTCGATGTTGATGCCGGTCAGCATGCCGTCGCGCCCGATGTCGGTATAGATCACGCCTTCGACGCCGTAGTCCTCGAACTTCTTCGCCAGGTCGATGACCTCGTGGCCGGTGAGCTTGCTCCAGCCGTCGGTCGCGACCTTGCCGTCTTTCGCGTCGAGGCCGACGATGATGTGGCCGCCGAAAGCGCTGCACGCATCCTTCAGGAACCCGGGGCTCTTGACCGCCGCGGTGCCGATGATCACGTAGCTGAGGCCGTCGTCGAGATAGCGCTCGATCGTGTCGAGGTCGCGCAAACCGCCGCCGAGCTGGACCGGGATCTCGTCGCCGACCTCGCGCAGGATCGCCTTGACCGCGCTTTCGTTGACCGGCTTGCCGGCGAAAGCGCCGTTCAGGTCCACCAGGTGCAGGCGTCGCGCCCCGGCGTCGAGCCAGCGCCGGGCCATGGCGGCCGGGTCGTCGCCGAAGCTCGTCGAGAGTTTCATGTCGCCTTGTTGCAGGCGAACGCAGTGGCCGTCTTTGAGGTCGATTGCAGGGATCAGCAGCATGGCTCGGGTGGAGCAATGGGGCGAGGGGAAAGAAGGCGCGTCAGGGTTTCCAGCAAAGGAAATTGCGGTAGAGGCTCAGGCCGTGGGCCGCGCTCTTCTCGGGGTGGAACTGGGTGGCAAAAATGTTATCCCGCGCCAGCGCGCAGGTAAAGGGCGCGCCGTAGTCGGTGACGCCGGCGGTGTGTTCCCGCAACGACGGCTCGGCATAGTAGCTGTGCACAAAGTAGAAGTACGAACCGTCGGGCACGCCCTGCCACAGTGCATGCGGGCGTTGCTCGACGCGGTTCCAGCCCATTTGCGGCACCTTGAAGCGGCTACCGTCGGGCTGCAGCCGACCGGCGAGGCGGAAGCGGCGCACCTCGCCGGGGATCAACGCCAGGCCCGGCGTGTCCTGCTCTTCGCTGTGCTCGAGCAGCATCTGCATGCCGATGCAGACCCCCATCAGCGGCTTGTTCGCCGCCGCGTGCAGCACGGCGTCCTTCAGACCCGAGTCGTGCAGCTCGCGCATGCAGTCACGTATCGCGCCCTGGCCGGGCAGCACGACACGTTCGGCGGCATACACGGCGTCGGGGTCGGCGGTGACGATGACCTCGACGCCGGTGCCGGCCGCCACATGCATCACCGCCTGCGAGACCGAGCGCAGGTTGCCCATGCCGTAGTCGACGACGGCAACCGTGCTCACAGGCTGCCCTTCGTCGAAGGGATCACGCCGGCCGAGCGCGGGTCGGGCGTCAACGCCATGCGCAGTGCGCGTGCGAAGGCCTTGAAGACCGTCTCGCACTGGTGGTGCGCGTTTTCGCCCTTCAGGTTGTCGATATGCAAGGTGACCAAGGCATGGTTGGAAAAACCCTGGAAAAACTCAAAGGCCAGCTGGGTGTCGAAGCCGCCGATCATGCCGGCCTTGAACGGCACGTCCATGTGCAGGCCCGGGCGGCCGGAGAAGTCGATCACGACCCGCGACAGCGCCTCGTCCAGCGGCACGTAGGCATGGCCGTAGCGGGTGATGCCTCGCTTGTCGCCGACCGCCTGCGCGACCGCCTGGCCGAGCGTGATGCCGACATCTTCCACCGTGTGGTGGCCGTCGATGTGGAGGTCGCCTTGGGCTTCGATCTCGAGGTCGATCAAGCCATGGCGGGCGATCTGGTCGAGCATGTGGTCGAAGAAGCCGATGCCGGTGGAAAGCCGGGCCTCGCCGCTGCCGTCGAGGTCGAGCCTGACGCGGATCTGCGTTTCCTTGGTGTCACGGCGGATGTCGGCGGCGCGCATCTACAAAGACTCCTTCAAGGCTCGCATCATCAGCTCGTTTTCTTCGGGCGTGCCGACCGTCAGGCGCAGGCAGTTGGCGAGCAGCGGGTGCAGGCCGGCGATGTTCTTGACGAGCACGCCGCGCGCCTTCATGCCGTCGAAGGCGCGCTTGGCGTCGGGTACACGAACGAGGATCATGTTGGCATCGCTCGGAAAGGCCTGCACCCCGGCCAGCGCGTGCAGCGCCGTTTGCAGCCATTCGCGCTGCGCGCGCAGGACGGCCGCCTGGCGCGCGTATTCGCCGGCGTGGCCTATCGCGAACAGCGCGGCCTCGGCGTTCAGCACGCTGACGTTGTACGGCGGGCGCACCTTGTCGACTTCGTCGATCAGCGCCGCGGCGCCGCACAGGTAGCCGATGCGCACCCCCGCCAGGCCGAACTTGCTCATCGTCCGCATCACCAGCACATGCGCTTGGGCGGCCATTCGCTGCATCCATGAGCGCGACGAGAACGGCTGGTAGGCCTCGTCGAAGACGACAAGCCCGTGCTGCCGGCCGACGGCGGCGACGATGCGGTCGATGACGCCGTCGTCGAACAGATTGGCGGTCGGGTTGTTCGGGTAGGCGATGTAGGTCAGCGCGGGGCGGTGCTCGGCAATCGCCGCCAGCATCGCCGCCTCATCGAGTTCGAAGTCTGCCGTCAACGGCACGCCGACGAAGCGCAGCCCACGAAGCTTGGCCGACATCTCGTACATCACGAAGCCGGGCAGCGGCGCCAGCACGGTGGCGCCGGGCACGTTGCAGGCGACCGACAGCAGGTCGATCAGCTCGTCCGAGCCGTTGCCGAGCATCAGCTTGCAGCCGGCCGGCAGCTCCACGAAGCTGGACAGCGCCGCCCCGAGCGCTGTGACGGCTTCGTTCGGGTAGCGGTTGATGGCCGCCCGGGCCAGCCGTTCGCCGAGCTCGCGCTGCAGTTCGGGCGACAGCCGAAACGGGTTCTCCATCGCGTCGAGCTTGACGAGCCCGGCGCTCGGCTGGATCGCATAGCCGTGCATCGACTTCACGTCCTGGCGGATCGTTCGCTGCAATCGTTCGGCAAGTGGAATCATGGGGCGGCGTCGAGCAGCTCGGGCCCGGCGATGAAGGGGTTGACGATGCGCACGCCGTCGATCTGCTGGTCGTGCTGGAGGTCTTCGGTGAGCAGGACGTTGCAGCCCTGGTGCTGCGCAGCGGCGACCATCAGCGCGTCCCAGTAGTTCACGCCGTAGCGGCTCTCGACCGCCCAAGCCGTCTCGACGGTGGGTTGGTCGATCGTCCACGGCTTCCAGTGCTGGTAGCGCCGAATCTCCGCCCGTGCATCGCCCTGCGTCAATTGGCGAGGGAACTTCCGTCTGACGTTGACATAGAACTCGTTGAGCACCTGCGTGCTGAGGCGCCCGCAGCGCCGCTGCCAGCAGGCGGCGATCCAGGTGCGCGCCGCGTTGCGTTTGGCGGGATCCTTGTCGTCGACGCTGTAGATGAGCACATTGGTATCGACGAACACCGGCGTCACCACTTGATGCTCCGGTCGTAGATCTCCTCACGCGTCAGGTAGGGGCCGGTCGATGTGCCGAAACTCCTGAATTCCAGTGCTTCGCGCATCGCCCGCTCATACGCGTCGTCGTGGCGCATCTTCTCGGCCAGCAACTCGCCGACCAGTCGCGAGACGCTGGTGTTGCGGCGCGCGGCCTCCATGCGCGCCCAGTCGGCGACGCTGTCTTCCATCGTGACGGTAACGTTCTTCATCGCTGTTTCTCACAAAGTATCACGAAGTCTGTGTTGCACTATTTTCGTGTTACACGAACTTCGTGTCAACGACTCAAACGCATTTCAGCCGCCGTTGCATGCGCTTGCAGCCCTTCGCCGTAAGCCAACTCGGCCGCGATCGGCCCCAGGATGTTGGCGCCCGCTTCGCTTACTTCGACCAGGCTGCTTCGCTTCTGGAAATCGTAGACGCCGAGCGCCGACGAAAAGCGGGCGCTGCCGGCGGTCGGCAGCACATGGTTCGGCCCGGCGCAGTAGTCGCCCAGGCTTTCGCTGGCGAACGCGCCGAGGAAGATCGCGCCGGCGTGGCGCAGCAGCGGCTCCCAGCGCTGCGGCTCGCGCGAGCTGACTTCCAGATGCTCGGGCGCGATGCGGTTGCTGATCTCGCAAGCCTCTTCCATCGAACGCGTGTGGATCAGTGCCCCGCGGCCTTCGAGTGAAGCGCGGATCACGTCGCGCCGCGGCATGCCGGGCAGCAGCCGCTCGATCGCCGCCAGCACCTCGGCGATGTAGCCGGCGTCGGGCGACAGCAGGATGCTCTGCGCCATCTCGTCGTGCTCGGCCTGGCTGAACAGGTCCATCACGACCCAGTCGGCCGGCGTGCTGCCATCGGCCAGCACGAGGATCTCGCTCGGGCCAGCGATCATGTCGATGCCGACCTGGCCGAAAACGCGCCGCTTGGCGCTGGCGACATAGGCGTTGCCGGGGCCGGTGATCTTGTCGACGCGCGGGATCGTCGCGCTGCCGTAGGCCAGCGCCGCCACCGCTTGCGCGCCGCCGACCGTGAAGACGCGGTGCACGCCGGCGATGTGGGCGGCCGCCAGCACCAGCGGGTTTCGCTCGCCTTTCGGCGTCGGCACGACCATCACGACCTCGCCGACGCCGGCCACATGCGCCGGCAGCGCGTTCATCAGCACGCTCGACGGATACGCCGCCTTGCCGCCCGGCACGTAGATGCCGACCCGGTCCAGCGGCGTGACCTTCTGGCCGAGCAGCGAACCGTCGGTGTCGCGGTACTGCCAGCTTCGGCCGCAGGCGTCGAGCTGGCGTTCGTGGTAGTCGCGCACCCGCGCCGCGGCGGCTTCGAGCGCGTGGCGCTGCGCCGGCGTGATGGCGTCGAGCGCGGCGCGCAATTCGCCGGCGCTGATTTCGAGTTCGGCAACCGATGTCGCATTCACGCCGTCGAAGCGTGCGGTGTATTCGAGCACCGCCGCATCGCCCCGCGCGCGCACGTCGGCAATGATCTCGGCGACCCGGGTCTCGATCGCCGCATCGGTCTCGGCCGACCAATGCAGGACACGCTGGAACTCGGCCTCGAAGTCGGCCGCGGTGGTTGCCAATCGGCGGATCGCGACGCTCATGCCCGCGCCTCCACCGCCGCTTCGAAGGCGTCGATCAACGCCCGCAGCGGCTCGCGCTTGAGCTTCAGCGCCGCCGGGTTGACGACCAGCCGCGCCGAGATGTCCATGATCGCCTCGACCTCGACCAGATGGTTCGCGCTCAAGGTGCTGCCTGTCGAGACCAGGTCGACGATCGCGTCGGCCAGGCCGGTGAGCGGCGCCAGCTCCATCGAGCCGTAGAGCTTGATCAGGTCGACGTGAACGCCCTTGGCAGCAAAGTGCTCGCGCGCCGCCTGGGTGTACTTGGTGGCGACGCGGATCCGCGAACCCTGGCGCACCGCGGCCGCGTAGTCGCCGGCGAAGTCCTCGCGCGTGGCCACGCTCATCCGGCAGCGGGCGATCTTCAGGTCGAGCGGCCGGTACAGGCCGCCGCCGTGTTCGAGCAATACGTCCAGGCCGGCGACGCCGAGGTCGGCGCCGCCGTGTTGCACGTAGGTCGGCACGTCGCTCGCGCGAACCAGCACCACGCGAACGTCGGGCCGCGAGGTCGCGAGGATCAGCTTGCGGCTCGTCTCGGGGTCTTCGAGCACCTCGATGCCCGCGGCCTTCAGCAGCGGCAGCGAGTCGTCGAAGATGCGGCCTTTGGAAAGCGCGAAGGTGATCATCGGATGCGTTCGATGTCGGCGCCGAGCAGGCGCAGCTTGGCTTCCATGCGGTCGTAGCCGCGATCGAGGTGGTAGATGCGGTCGACCCGCGTCTGCCCGTCGGCCACCAGCCCGGCGATCACCAGGCTTGCCGATGCCCGCAGGTCGGTCGCCATGATGTTGGCACCCGACAGCCGCGCGACACCCTGGACCACCGCCGCATGGCCGTCGATCGTGATGTTGGCGCCCAGCCGCAGCAGTTCGTTGACGTGCATGAAGCGGTTCTCGAAGATCGTCTCGGAAACCTCGGACACGCCGTCGGCGATGCAGTTGACGGCCATGAACTGGGCCTGCATGTCGGTCGGGAACGACGGGTATTCGCTGGTCCGAAAACTCACCGCCCGCGGCCGGCGGTCGCAGCGCGCGCGGATCCAGTCTTCCCCTTGTTCGATGTCGACGCCGGCCTCGCGCAGCTTGTCGAGCACCGCTTCCAGATGGTCGGCGCGCGTGCCGCGCACGGTGACCTCGCCACCGGCGGCAGCCACCGCGCAGAGGAAGGTGCCGGTCTCGATGCGGTCGGGGATGATGCGGTGCTCGACCGCCGGCGCGTGCAGCCGGGCGACGCCCTCGATGCGGATCCGGCTACCGCCATGGCCTTCGATGCTGGCGCCCATCTTGATCAGCAACTCGGCGAGGTCGCGGATCTCGGGTTCCTGCGCGGCGTTTTCGAGCACCGTCTCGCCATCGGCCAAAGTGGCGGCCATCAGCAGGTTTTCGGTACCGGTGACGGTGACCATGTCGGTCGTGATGCGGGCGCCCTTCAACCGCGCCGCGCGGGCCACGATATTGCCGTGCTCGACCGTGATCTCGGCACCCATCGCCTGCAGCCCCTTGATGTGCTGGTCGACCGGCCGCGAGCCGATCGCGCAGCCGCCGGGCAGCGACACGGTTGCCTTGCCGAAGCGCGCCAGCAGCGGCCCGAGCACGAGGATGGACGCGCGCATCGTCTTCACCAGCTCGTACGGCGCCAACGGCTCGACCGTGCCGCGCGCGGTGATCGTCACCCGGTCGGGCTCGGCATCCGAACGCTCCGCCACGGCGCCCATCTGGCGCAGCAGCTTGAGCATCGTCGCCACGTCCTGCAGGCCCGGCACGTTGGCCAGACTCACCGGCTCGTCGGTCAGCAGCGCGGCGCTGAGTTCGGGCAGCGCTGCGTTTTTCGCGCCGGCGATGTCGACCTGGCCCTGGAGCTGGCGGCCGCCGTGGATGAGGAGTTTGTCCATGCTGTGGCTCGCGCTGCACAGCGGGGGACCGCATCACCCGCCAACCGGGCGGCGCGCGGCGGCCACCCGCGGCGCACCGCAGGTGGTGATCAGTGGTGGTGGGCCGACGCCGGAGAGGCGTTGGTGGAATATTCGGCGGGGGTGAGCGTCTTCATCGACAGGGCGTGAATTTGCTCGCGCATTCTATCGCCGAGCGCCGCGTAGACCCGTTGGTGCCGGCGAATCCGCGGCAGGCCTTCGAACTCGGCCGAGACGATGGTGGCGAAGAAGTGCCGGCCGTCGCCTTCGACCTCGACGTGCGTGCAGCTTAAGCCCGCTGCGATGAAGCCGCTGACTTCCGCGGCGGTGGGGTCGGCCATCAGGCGAGGTCCGTCTGGCGGTCGATGACGCGCGAGACGATGCCGTAGGTGATGGCCTCGCCGGCGCTCATCCAGTAGTCGCGTTCCATGTCGAACAGCACCTTCTCGAGCTTTTGTCCGGTCTGTGCCGCCACGACCTTGGCGATGCGCTCGCGCGTCTTGATGATCTCCTTCGCCTGGATCGCGATGTCGGTGGCGTGGCCGCCGGCGCCACCCGCCGGCTGGTGGATCATGAAGCGGGTGTTCGGCAGGCAGACCCGGCGCTCTTTCGGCGGGGCCAGGAAGATGTGGGTGCCGGCGCTGGCCACCCAGCCGGTGCCGATGGTCGTGACCGGCGCACGCACGAAGCGGATCATGTCGTGGATCGCATCGCCCGATTCGACGTGCCCGCCGGGTGACGAGATCAGCATGTGGATCGGCGCGTCGGACTCCTGCGCCAGCGCGATCAGCCGTTCGCAGGTGATGCGGGCGACCTTGTCGTCGACCTCGCCGAAGACGAGCACGAAGCGCGACTTGAACGACAGTTGTTCCTGGATGCTGCCGTTGCGTTCGCCTTTGCCGGCCTTGTCGGCGGGTTTGTCGTCGGCGGCTGCGAGTTGGTTGTGCATGCGGATCTCCGTTGGGTCGCGATTATCTCAACTCCGCAGTTTGTAGCCGGTTTGCAGCAACCTCAGGCACAACGCGGCCACGACGGCGAAGCTGCCGCCGACGATGGCCAGGCTCAGCCACGGCGAAACGTCGCTGGCCCCGAAGAAGCCGCGCCGGAAGCCGTCGATCATGTAGAAGAACGGGTTCAGGTGGCTCACCGCCTGCCAGACGCCGGGCAGCGACTTCACCGAGTAGAAGACGCCGGAGAGAAACGTCATCGGCATGATGATGAAGTTCTGGAACGCCGCCATCTGGTCGAACTTCTCGGCCCACAGGCCGGCGATCAGGCCGAGGGCGCCCATCAGGCCCGCGCCCAGCGCGGCGAAGACCAGCGCCCACCACGGCTCAGCCAGGTGCAGCGGCGCGAACCAGAACGTGACCGCGAAGACCCCGAGTCCGACCGCCAGCCCGCGCACCATCGACGCACCGGTGTAGGCGCAGAACCAGGCCCAGTGCGACAGCGGGGCGACGAGCAGGAAGACGAGATTGCCGGTGATCTTGCTCTGCACCAGCGAGCTGCTGCTGTTGGCGAACGCGTTCTGCAGCACGCTCATCATCACCAGGCCCGGGATCAGGAAGCTGGTGTAGCCGACCCCGGCGAACACCTGCACGTGGTCTTCGAGCACGTGGCCGAAGATCAGCAGGTACAGCACCGCCGTCAGCACCGGCGCGGCGACGGTCTGGAAGCTGACCTTCCAGAAGCGCAGGACCTCCTTGCGGAACAGCGTGCCGGCGCCCGCGAGGCTCATGCAGCCCCGCCCATGATCTCGATGAACACGTCTTCGAGGTCGGCGCGGCCGATCTCCAGGTCTTCGACCGCCACACCCGCCTGGCGCAGCCGGCCGAGCATCGCCTCGACCTCGATCGCGTCATGCGCCTTCAGCTGCACGATGCGTCCGGTCACGCGCGCCAGCGGCGCCAGCGCGGGCGGCAGCGGCTGGTCGGTCTTGAAGCGCAGCATCGTGCTGGCGGTGCCGGCGAGCAGCGCCGAGGTCTTGTCGAGCGCGACCACCCGGCCCTGCTTCAGCATCGCGATGCGGTTGCACAAGGCTTCGGCTTCTTCCAGGTAGTGCGTGGTCAGCAGCACCGTGTGGCCTTCGCGGTTCAGGCGGGCGATGAAGTGCCACAGCGTCTGCCGCAATTCGACATCGACACCGGCGGTCGGCTCGTCGAGCACGATCACCGGCGGCCGGTGGACCAAGGCCTGCGCAACCAGCACACGCCGCTTCATGCCGCCGGAGAGCTGGCGCATGTTGGCGTTGGCCTTGTCGGCCAGGCCCAGCTCGGCCAGCAATTCGTCGATCCAGGCGTCGTTGTTCTTCACGCCGAAGTAGCCGCTCTGGATTCGCAACGCTTCGCGAACGCTGAAGAAGGGGTCGAAGACCAGCTCCTGCGGCACGATGCCGAGCGCCTTGCGGGCGGCGGCGAAGTCGGCCACGACATCGTGCCCGATCACGCTGACACTGCCGCTGGACGCGCGCACCAGCCCGGCCAGCACCGAGATCAAGGTCGTCTTGCCGGCGCCGTTGGGGCCGAGCAGGCCGAAAAATTCGCCGCGCTCGATATCGAACGAGACGCCGCCCAGCGCCTGCACGCCGCCGCGCGCGCCGGCGTAGGTCTTGGTCACACGATCGAAGCGCACGGCGGGCATGGGGGCGGGATTGTAGGCAGGCGCGCCCTCGATCGCCGATGCCAGAATCAATGCAGATGCCCACCGCGAAGAAGCCCCGCCGCACCGCCGAGCGAATCATCGAGGTGACGCTCGACCTGTTCAACCGCTTCGGCGAGCCGAACGTCAGCACGACCCTGATCTCGGCCGAGATGGGCATCAGCCCGGGCAACCTGTACTACCACTATCCTGCCAAGGACGAGCTGATCAACACGCTGTTCGACCGCTACGAACGCGCGCTCAACGAGTTGCTGCATGCGGCCGACAGCGTCAACAACGTCGAAGATGCGTGGCTCTTCTTCCACATGCTGTTCGAGCTGATCTGGCGCTACCGCTTCCTCTACCGCGACCTGAACGACCTGCTCAGCAACAACCGCCGGCTGGAAACGCACTTCCAGTTCGTGCTGAAGAACAAGGGCGTCGCGGTGCGGGCCGTGCTCGATGGCCTGGGGCGTGGTTCGGCACTGCGCATCAGCAAGGCCGAGGCGGCGCCGGTCGCGACCGCGATGGTCGTCGTGCTGACTTACTGGCTGAGCTACGAATACGTTCGCGAGCCGCGCCGCGCGCTCGAACCCGACAGCGCCGCGCTGTCGCTGGCGCGCGGCGCCTACCATGTGATGAGCCTGCTGATGCCGTACCTGCAAGCCGAATCGAAGGCCCACCTGCTGACGCTGGTAGGCCCCTATCAGAGCAACTGACACCAGGAGACGCCGAATGGCCAAGTGGACCGCCTTTCCCTACGACAGCGCCGAATACAGCCACGACACCGCGACGCTGAAGAAACACTGGGCGCGGCTGCATGCCGGCGATGCAGAACCCTTGCCGAAGGACGACAAGCTGCTGGCCGCCTGGGCGCTGTTCCACGCCGGCGACTTCCAGAAGGCCTTCGACGCCGGCTTGAAGGTCGGCGGCGGCGGCATCACGGTCGCCAACAAGGCGCAAGCGATCTACGCCAACTACCTGGAAAAGAGCGAGAAGACCAAGCTCGCGATGTTTCTCGAAGTCGCCGAACGCGCCGAGGCGCAGCAGGCCGCCGAGCCGAAGAACGCCAACGCGTTCTACTGGCAGGCCTACGCGATCGGCCGCTACGGGCAGGGCATCAGCGTCGCCAAGGCGCTGGCGCAAGGGCTCGGGTCGAAGGTGAAGAACGGGCTGGAGGCGACGATCAAACTCGCGCCGCAGCATGCCGACGCGCACATCGCGCTCGGCTCGTTCCACGCCGAGGTCATCGACAAGGTCGGCAAGCTGCTCGGCCGCACCCAGGGTGCCGACGCCGGCACCGGCCTGAAGATGTTCAAGGAGGCGCTGAAGCTGAACCCGACGAGCGCGATCGGGATGGTCGAGTATGCGAACGGGCTGGTGATGCTCGAAGGCGACAAGAAGATGAAGGATGCCGAGAAGCTCTACGCGGATGCCGCCGCCTGCAAGGCGATGGACGCGATGGAGCGTCTGGATGTCGAGATGGCCAAGGCGGAATTGGAAGACTGAGCCCGGCTGCTCGGGAGCTCGCGCACGCGCGGCTGAGGCCCGGCTACATGCGGCTCGGCAGCCACAGCGCGATCATCGGGAACGCGATCAGGATGACGAGCCGCACGATGTCGGTGATGACGAACGGAATCACGCCTTTGAAGATCGTCGTGAAGCTGACCTCCCGCACGACGCTCTTGATGACGAACACGTTCATCCCCACCGGTGGATGGATCAGACCGAGCTCGACCGTCATCACGATGATCACGCCGAACCAGATCGGGTCGAAGCCGAGCTGCATGATGACGGGGAAGATGATCGGCACGGTGAGGATGATCATCGCCATCGCATCCATCAGGCAGCCGAGCAGCAGGTACATTAGCATGATCAGCGCCAGCACACCGTAGCGCCCGATGCCCAGACTGGTGAGGAACTCGGTCAGCTTCTGCGGCGTCTGCGTGATGGTCAGGAAGTAGCCGAACAGCAGCGCGCCGATCAGCACCGTGAACACCGCCGCCGCGGTTCGCGTGGCTTGCAGCAGCGCGGTGCGGATGCCGGCGCGGTTGAGTTTGCGGCGCAGCACGCCGAGCAGGAAGGCGCCGCCGGCGCCCATGCCGCCGGCCTCGGTCGGCGTGAACAGGCCGCCGTACAAACCGCCGATGACGAAGGCGAACAGCACCAGCGAGGGCCACACATCCTTCAGCGCCACCAGCCGCTCGCTCCACGGCCGCTTGGGGCCGGCCGGCAGCATCTTCGGCCGCACGGCGACGATGATCATGATCGTCAGCACGTACATGCTCATCGCCAGCAGCCCGGGCAGCACGCCGGCCATGAACAGCTTGCCGATGTCCTGCTGGGTGATCACCGCATAGACCGCGAGCACGGTCGACGGCGGCAGCATCGCGCCCAGCGTGCCGCCGGCGGCGATGACGCCGGCCGAGAAGCTCTGCGGGTAGCCGTAGCGCCGCATCTCGGGGTAGGCCACGGTCGAGAAGGTGGCCGCCGTCGCGACCGACGATCCGCAGATCGCCGCGAAGCCGCCGCAGGCCAACACGGTGGCCATGCCGAGGCCTCCGCGCAGGTGGCCGACGCAGGCGTCGGCGGCGCGGAACAGCTCCTTGCTGACGCCGGAGACCGAGACGAAAGCACCCATCAGCATGAACATCGGGATCACGCCGAAGGTGTAGTCGGTGACCGTCCGCATCGACGTCTGGCCGACCAGCTTCAGCGCCGGCTGAGGCCCGGCGATCATCGAATAGCCAACCACGCCGACCAGCCCCATCGCCATGCCCACCGGCACGCGCAGCAGCATCAGGACGAAGAGCACGACGAAGCCGGCGACGGCGATGAAGTCAGTGCTCATTTTGAGTTATTACTCTTGAACACGTTGTTCGGCATGTTCGTCGTGCAGCAGTTCCGGACTGAAGACCAGCCGCCAGGCCCGCACGGCGATCAGCACCACCGCGCAGACGTCGCCCAGCCAGGCCACCGCGAACAGCGGCCAGGTCGGCAGGTTGAGGTCGTAGGTCAGCACGTTGTCGCGGTACGTCGAGCGCACCTTGTCGAACAGCATGACCGTCTGCACCGTCACGACGAACAGCAGCACCAGGGTCGCGAAGACGTCGATGAAGCGCTTCATCCGCGGGCCGGCGCCCGTCCAAAGCAGGTCGACCGTGATGTGGCCGCCGCGGTAGCTGGTGGCCGCTATGCCCCAGAAGATCAGGATGCCGAGCAGCAGGCGGCCGAGGTCGTAGCTGTCGGGGATCGACGTGTTGAAGAACTTGCGCAGCAGCACCGAGATGAAGATGTCGGCCGCGACGATGCCGACGAAGCTCGCCGCCAGCCACTCGATGACGTTGATGATGCGGTCGGCGACGCTCCGGTTCTTCGTCGCAACGGCAGCCATGCTGCGCGGCTTACAGCGCTGCCTTGTACTTCACCAGGCTCTGGCGCAGGCTGTCGAGCACCTGCTTCGGGTCGGCGCCTGTCTTCGCCGCGTCCTTGGCCCACTGCTCGGCCACCGGCGCGACGGCCTTGCGCCACGCATCGAGCTGGTCCGGCGTCAGCTTCGTCATCTCGTGGCCCGGCGTGCTGCCGATCTTGGCGCGGCCATTGGCTTCGAAGTCGGCCCAATTGCTGGCGACCTTCTCGGCCCATTCGGTCGTGCAATGTTCGTCGACGATCTTCTTCTGCGCCGGCGACAGCGTGGCCAGCTTGTCCTTGTTCAGCACCCAGACGAACGGGGTCACGTACAGCGGCGCGTCGATGTGAAAGTTCACCACCTTGTCGATGCCGAACAGGCCCAGCGACCCCCACGGGAAAGTGATCGCATCG
>Ga0307513_10002474_pt1 | contig 25560 bp, 30 predicted proteins | sample 15_EM_MG_FD_202174 | JGI IMG/M metagenome (GOLD analysis project Ga0307513, IMG submission 202174) | Populus trichocarpa ectomycorrhiza microbial communities from riparian zone in the Pacific Northwest, United States - 15_EM | ecosystem: Host-associated > Plants > Roots > Unclassified | place...
AACAGGAACATTGATTGGGCTGCAGAGGGGGGGGGGGAGTAGAGACACATCCAAGTTTTTGCTTTCAAGGAGTTTAAGAGAAAGATGGTAATAAGAGCTAATCATCCCCCCTACCGTACTCACTAAACTAGTAATCGGGCTCGGCTTCAGGAACTGTGTCTGCCGCAACTTCCTCGTAATCTGTGAAACGATATATGTTAGCTTGAGAGTTTGCTGTGGGGTAGAATGGTCTTGAACAAAAAAAGGATTTAGAATTGTGATTCCGATTACGATTGTCACAACTTTGACTTGGTTTTTATTTTCAGCGTTTACCAGCTTGAAGATTAGGGCAGGCGTTTAGGGGTTTAGCCACCCTCCAACGCTGACGTCGGGTCCTCGGGAGTTGGGGGGACAGTCAAACCTACGAGAGCACTGGCTGGGGGTTTCAAACTGGTAAACGCTGAAAGGAAGGAAAAAAATCTCGGAAATGTGCGACTCAAGACCGACAACCGTATTGAGGATCACGATGACTGGGTGTGAAAATTACCTTTTTCGAGGGCGGCAAGGTCTTCTCTAGCCTCAGAGAATTCACCCTCCTCCATACCCTCTCCAACATACCAATGTACGAAGGCACGCTTGGCATACATCAAGTCAAACTTGTGATCAATTCTAGACCAGGCCTCAGCAATCGCAGTCGTGTTGGAAAGCATGCTGACAGAACGATCTACAGGAGCAAGCTCACTGTCTGGGACACGCATGGGCTTTTGGTAGTTAATACCAAGTTCTTTCACAATTAGTTAATTTCTTTTTTTATCGCCCCAGAAAGGGATTCAGTGGAGAGACTTACTGAATCCAGTGGGGCACCACTCGACAAGGTTAAAGGTGGCCTTTGCTTTAATGGTTGCAATCGCAGATGTACAGTCGCGAGGTACAACATCGCCACGGTACAAGAGAGCGACGGCCATGTATTTTCCGTTTCTAGGATCGCAGACAACCATTTGGTTGTTGGGCTCGAAACATTGGAATGTCAAGTCGGCAACCTTGAACGACTCATGGGTGCTCTTGCTGGCAGAAATGACTGGCGCATAACTGATTAATGGGTAATGGATGCCTTTTGAGAGTTAGAAGTTAAAGTAAACCCAGCACACGAAGTGGGCAGCATACGAGGATAAGGGACCAGATTGGTCTGGAATTCTCCGAGGTCCACATTAAGAGCCCCATCAAAACGTAGCGAAGACGTGATTGAAGATACTACTTGAGCAATTAATCGATTGAGATGTTCGTACGATGGCCGTGGGATATCGAGGTTTCGGCGACAGATGTCATAGACAGCCTCGTTGTCAACAAGGAAAGTACAGTCTGAGTTTTCGATGGTGCTGTGAGTAGATAGAACCGCGTTATAGGGTTCAACAACGGCTGTGCTGACTCGGGGAGCAGGATAAACCGCAAACTCGAGCTTGGACTTCTTTCCAAAATCGGTTGAAAGGCTTTCAAGAAGAAGGGCGCCAAATCCTGAACCAGTACCACCACCAAAAGAGTGGAAGACAAGGAACCCTTGCAAGCTCGAGCAGTTATCTAGCGAGACAATTTAGCACTTCTTATCTCGAGAACCTCGCGATGATGCAAGGGGAACCACCCGCTACTCGACGGACGCGGTCAAGGACGTTCTCCAAGAGTTCCTTTCCGATAGTGTAATGGCCCCGGGCATCTAACTCCAAAGGTTAATAACGGCACTCGAGCAAACGCACGGACGACCAACTCACAATTGCTAGCAGCATCCTCTTTGCCACCGATCAGTAGCTCGGGATGAAAAAGTTGACGATAAGTTCCAGCCCGGATTTCGTCAACTGGCTACAAGGAGTGTTAGTACTGGTAACCAGTAATGGGCCAATATATCAGGCTCTAAGCTTTAAGATGAACAAACCGAAGGATCTAGGTCTACGAAGATAGAACGGGGAACGTATTTGCCGGATGCGGTCTCAGAGAAGAAAGTATCAAAGGACCCGTCAGCAGCAACATCTGCAGCTGCTGCCATCTCTGGGTCCGGACGCCCATCAGGCTTTAACCCATGTTCGATCAGGTACCTGCAGCAAGAAGAGCCCCACAGGTCAATGTTGATCTTGAGGTGCAGGCTGACAACAAACGGCGGGGAATCAAGAGGCTTCTACGAACAATTCCCAAGCATTGTTTCCCAGCTGTATACCAGCCTGACCAACGTGAATATGGCAGACCTAAGAAGTGAGGATTAGATGGATATACCCCTTAATCAAGCACAATGGGGAAAGGCGAGTGACAAATGACAGTTGGATTGTAGATGGTTGTAAGATGCGGCAGCTGACATCAAAATGATTCGACGTGAGCATGGGGGAACACTTACTTCACCCCTCATATTTGGAGAATATTAGAGTTAATGCGTAGGATTGATAAACTTAGATTTGATGGATGAAAGGGAGAGATCAGAGGGATTCCTCAATGCCAAAAGACGTCACGAGTGATTGCACAATTGCGGTGGGTTAGGGGAACAGGATTCGATGGAGATAAGATTCAAAAGGAAGGGTATCCTGGGAGGAATTGGGAGAGAAAGGGTTCCAGCTTCTTGCGGGGATTCGCCAAAAGAATCTTGGCATAGTTTGTTGTGGTTGTATCATAAGGTTTTTTTCTTTTCTTTTTGGGGTGATATGGTTTGACGGGGCAGTAGGATGGCGGGTGCCGGTATGGGGCGGAGAAGGGATTTTGGCCTATAGTGAAGATACTGCTGGAACGGAACGACGTCAATCCCAACACACCTGACAAATAACTTTATCGTATCTTGGGGCTTCTCGTTCATTATCCACCCAACTCCTGATCGGCTGAGTTGGCAGACGGGATCCCCTTGCCATTGGGAACAAGTCACTCGCCGAAAAGTTATTAGAACACATGGGTACGGGAGTTATCATGACGGACTTTTCAGTCACAGCACCAATACCGTCCAGCAAGAGCAGGGATTACCGGTATCATGCCATTGTGTACTCAGTAGATCTCGCCTTGGAGGGGGATAATGCCTGTGATTGTGAGAGAAACTTGGAAACGTTGGATCGAGTTACAGACGGTAATTGGGGAACATTGTTGAGGCGGATTCGAATCGGAGCCGATGATGAGAACCAGTCACTATACTAGTACTCGAGTACATTACGGGCACGATACTGTCGAGCTCTCGACGACACACGCGGAGACGGCAACGGCGTTCGCCCCTCATAGCCATTGTTTCCAATTCTCATTTAAAACTTTCTTTTTCCCGGGAGAGCGTCGCTGCCGGTATGTCTGGGTTGTCTGTGTATGGCTGAATTGGGTAATTATGGGTGCTATCTATCATACTAGTACTAGGAAGGGAGATGTGCGGCCTGCTATCAACAGTTCACCGCATCCGCTTCTCTCCACCCGGTACTTGTAGCTGCTTGCCCAACGTCTCACAAGCTACCCAAGCCAGAACGAATCCTTTCCCTCTTCAACCTTCTGTGACAAGATCCGCGGTCGTCTGACGTCAAGGGCGTTCGAAAGCATGTGCCCTGCAAATGATTATCGGACGCTTTTTCTGCAACAACTCCTGTCCAGTACAGGTACTAGTAGTGCCCTCACCGCTAACCACTTATCTTTTTCCCAGGGTGAGCCCTTTTACCGGAATGGGCACCCGGGGAGCCGCCGAAGGGAAAATATCTATCAATTGAATAATAGAACTTCCGGTCAGTAGCTTGAGAGGTATCTCTGCGTCGGGGAAGCTCCTACTGCCCCCCAGCAGGGTAGTTTCCCATGTCGTTTCCCGTTTATCTAGGGTTCGTTTGAGGAATAGTGCCTTTATAAGGATTTGCGTGTCCCTTCCCCTCCCCTTCTCCGCATTGAGTGTACTCGTACTGTACCCTCCGCCCGACTATTATTCAAGCACGTAACCTGCCAAAGTACAGACTTCCCCTTTGAGACCCGAAGAAAGATCCTCACGTCCTAACACTCGTTCCCTCAATCCGACCAAACAATTCCGTCCTGGACCCCCTTCTTAGTTTCTAGCTCTTCCGTCATCCTCTCGTTACGGGGGATACTCTGCTCGGGTCTCTCCTGGGACCGCTGTCCAGAGATCCGAATTCCAAGGGGTTGTAACTTAAGGAGTATATGTACTGTACTCTGGGAATTAAAAAGCATGTCAACACCCGTGCACGAAATACCTCAGCCGACGTATCCAAGCATTCAGGTTGCGGCCAGCGCGCCGGAACGTCCTCCGCCTCCGCATGTAGGAGATGCTTCGTCCGACAACGAACTATTTATCTCTGAAAAATCACCGGAACCGCAGGTAGAGGGATCAGGCCTGCCTGATGATGATGAAGTATGTCCACCGCCATCTAGGAGAGAGGAAAACTACAGGTTGGAAGACGACCTTGAGTTATTACGGGCTGAAAGGGTCGTGAGCCGTGCTTCAGAGAATGCTGGTGATTTGTCGAGATCGAAGAGTGGTAGATATAGGCCAAGGTCCAAGGGAGCGGAACCTGTAGACCACTTTGACATTAGCACAACCCCAACCTACAATAATGGCAAAGGTGCCTGGAGACCACCTGAGAGACCGGCTACGAAGTTTGGAAAATTTTTGAAAGCAGTAAGAATTCTATCATGGGGGTAGTCTCATGAGTTATCGCTAATATGAGGTTAAGGTCCATGGATCCTCCATTCTAGTACGATATTTTACGTATATTATTCCCTTAGTACTAGTCTTGCTAATACCTCTGCTCCTGGGGGCTCTGGTGTTCAGAGAAGCTACTGTCGGAGATGTCTTTCTAATGTGGTTCATGGTGTGGCTTGAGATAGTCTGGTTATCCTTGTGGGCGGGACGGGTAAGTATCATTGACATTTGAAACCCCTGGTGAGAGTTTTTTTTCATAGCTTATTCTACCTCTCAGATTTTGGCCAAATGCATCCCTTATGTCATGGGTATCATTTCAAGTGCATTCACAAACGGCAGTAAAAAGTGGAAAGATATGGGATGCATGTTGGAGGTCCCTGCCACACTCTTCTTTTGGTGGCTAGCAGTCTACGTTTCTTTCCTGCCTACCATGACAAATCATCACGGCGGCGGCGATAAGAAAACTCGGTACTGGGAGAGCAGAGCTAACATCGTCCTCTTGTCGCTTTTCATCGCAATGATTTTGAATCTGTTTGAGAAGATTATCATACAGCTCATTGCCATCTCGTTCCACCAGAGAACTTATGAAGACCGGATCGACTTGAACAAGTTTCAAATCTCTAGCCTTGCGAAGCTCTATGGGCACACAAAGGAAGCACCCGGCGAGCGTGACTTGGAAGAGAAGCGGGAGTCGGGATTGACTTCAGGTGCTCGAACCCCGCTGCTCGTTTTGCAACAGGCAAAGGCTGGTGCCCAGTCCGCCTTCACCAAAGTTGGGGATGTGATGGGAAAGGTTGCAGGTGATTTTACTGGGAAACAGGTCTCTTCGAGTACTTCTCCTCAACATGTGGTACTTACACTGCTATGCACCACGGACGGAAGCCAAGCGGTTTGTTTCCTAGCACAGGTTATTAGCCAATGCTAAGCCGCTAACATGCTCTGGAGTGCAGTTGGCTCGCCGGCTGTTCCGAACATTAGTGCATGAAGGAAGCGAAGTCGTGCTCGCTGAGGACCTCAAACATGCATTTTCCAGTGAGGAAGAAGCCGAGGCAGCATTCCAAATGTTCGATCGAGATCTCAATGGAGATATCTCATGCGAAGAAATGGAGATTGCATGTGTAGAGATTGGGCGAGAGCGGAAAGCAATCATAGCAAGCTTGAAGGATCTAGATAGCGTCGTCGGAAAGCTTGATGATGTCTTCACGTTTCTCGTGGCAGTCGCCGTTATCCTCATTTTCTTATCCTTGATATCGAAGTCCACCGCTGGTAACACGATAGCTCTCCGATAACTTTAGAAATAGAGCTAATGCAGTTTTCCCAGGTGTTCTGACTTCGGCGTCAAGTTCTATACTTGCACTTTCATGGTTGTTCTCCGCTACGGCACAAGAATTTCTTGCATCGATCATCTTCGTTTTCGTGAAACATCCATTTGATGTGGGTGACCGAGTGGATGTCTATAACACTGGCGCCGGAACCGTGGACACTTTCTTCGTTAAGGAAATCGCCCTGATGTATACTGAGTTCAAGAAATTGGAAGGGCATGTTGTGCAAGCCCCAAACTCCTTGTTGAATACGCTCTTCATTCTCAACATGAGGCGCTCAGGCGCACTAGCGGAGGTAATATGTGCTTGGTTGGGGATTCCGGACAGATCCGCTGATGGTGATGTGTAGGCTGTTCCAATTGTCTGTAAATTTGGCACTTCTCTTGAACAGATCGAGGAACTCCGCGAAAGAATGTTAGCCTTTGTCGAGTCTGAGAACCGGGAGTACCAAGGAAAGATTGTTACTGAGTTGAGGTCTGTATTTCGAACTCAACGATCACCGTATCAAGCTAACCTGGAGTAGGGATATACCGGATATGCACTCCGTCAAACTTAACGTTGTTTTCTTCTACAAATGTATGTTCCTTGGCCAAGTAACCCTCACCCACGGGCCATCACTCGCTGACTCCTCCCTCCAGCAAACTGGCAAAATGAGCTCGTCCGACTCCAACGCCGTAACAAATTTATGTGCGCTTTAATGGTCAGTGTCGCAGACGTTGGCATTGAATCGCCAAACATGCGCTGGCCCGGTCAGAGGCAGACATCCCCAGTCTTCTTACAATCAGTCAACGCGGACCAAATCCAACAATCCGTCCTAGATCGAGAAGGAGGCCCGAGCGGGCACGGTGGGGAGTACAAGACATTTGCCCCACCAGCTGAACCCCACGGAATCCTGAGATCAGAGTCTCGAGCGGGCCTGGGCAGGAGCACTTCTCGGAGCTCCACAAAAAAGGTGGACTTCAGTCTTGGAGTGAAGGATATAGCCTCAGGTGACGACTCGGGAGATGTGTTTGAGGATAATCATCGGAATGCTCCTTCTATCCAGCTGATGCGGGTTTTGGAGGAGGAGGAGGAGGAGCGGGAGCAGGAAAGGCGGGGTGAGCGTGCTAGTGCTACCTCTAGGGACAGCAGCATTAGTAGGAACCCTGGGGTGGGCGGAGCTCTGAACAGGCGCAGGTCCGGGAGTGGCAGCAGAGTCTCCCACAGGAATAGGTTTTTTGGTGGGAGGAATCGGAATAGTCATGACTTGGAGGGCGGGGAGGGGCCCTCGTCGCTGGTGAGACGGACCTCGAGGGATGGGTCTGCTAGGGACAACATTGAGATGGGGCGATTGTGATTGAGGTCTTTGGGGGGTGGTATCGCGTGTTATCAGTCCGGAAGCACGACATTCTAATTTGTATAATGATTCTGTATCGGGTGCTTCCGGAGCGATAGGGATTGGATGGATCATCCGCGGGGGTTCCCTTTTCTTTTCCCAATGGTAACCCGGTTAATCTCCGGCACAGGCGTGTTATTCTTCAATTCGGTTCGAAAACTTTTATGACGAACCAATATTGTACAGTTTAGGTCTTATACCAATATCAGGGAATCACGAAGTGCCTCTAGGTTGTTCATGACCCAAAGAGTAGAACCCGAACTCCCACCAGAACTTATATACACATCTAAGTGTTATGAATAAGAAAATTCCGCAACGAATCCCACCGCCCAGAATCAATATACCTAACGCCGCAGTTAGCACCACCACCACCACCCTAAGGCAAGGAAGGAAAAGGAAGAACCATACAAATACTCCATACTACTCCTCAAGCTCCCCTGTAAACTGCCCGCCTCCCACCTAAACAACCACATAACAAGCCCCCAACTAACCGCGGAGAAAACTCCCCAGGAATTCCCCCTGACCTTCCCCTGAGGATCCTTGATAACGCCCTTATCAACGCTCAACTTTGCCAGCGCGAGCACCACCCGGGCGAACACGTATATCACAATCTGCTGGTTGACGGCACCTTGGTCGCCCCGGCCAAAGACCAGGTAGCCGCCCAGCAGCCCAGCGAAGAAGGAATCCCTGGAGCGCTCAGTCCCGGTGGAGGATAGTCGGCGGAGGAGGAGCATGGCGGTTTTGTAGATTGTCACGAAGGCGGCGAGGTTTTTAGCGTGGGTCTTTGTGGCCTGGAGGGTTTGGGTGAGCTTTTCGTGGAAGCTATGGGGGGTTAGCTATGTGGTTGCGGGGTAGTAGAGGGGATGGGGGCATGTTGGGGACGAACGTTCCGGAGCGGAAGAGGAAGGTCATTCTGCCATATCGTTGGTTAGTATCGAGCATAGCTTGGTGAAAGAAAGACGGGAGTGCCGTACACGAGAGCATGGGGAAACCGGACTTTAGCTCCATACACCAGCCCGTTGCGAGTGCCTTTTAATATCGCGAGGAGATCATGGTTCGCCGGGTTGAGGATGAGGGCGGTGAGTTTTTGCTATGCGCATTGTTTTGGGAGTCAGTATGGTATGTGTGTTTACATTTAAGGGGGATGAGAATTGGCGAATGGTTGGAGGGAGAGGTGGGTTCAAGTACCTGTACTACATCCATAATGACAACCTTTGTTCCTTCCTCCCTCGGTAGCAATACCGGTATCCGCGTCAAGAGTATCACGCGGGGGGGGGCGGGAGAGAAGGTTATTGAAGCTTCGAAAGTGCTGTAGTTGGTAGCACCGAGTATACGTATGATACCACGACTTCGACCTCAAAATCCTCAAGAGCTCGTATTATTGTGGTTTGTGGTTTGTGGTTTATAGCGGCGATGGGGAAGAAAGGTCTGCACCCTCACAAGACATGGGAATGTGGAGTAGGTAGGAGTAAGGTTATTACTGTACCTACAGTTTACTGCGGGTAATATCCCTTTTTTTCTTTTACCCACGCCTCTTTCAATAATCCAAACTCGGGCGTCGGTAATTTTGTGAGGCTCATGCAGGTTTCTTGTGTGGAGCGGTGGGGGGGGTTCGCTTGCATGTGATTTATGCGAAGCAACAAAGGGCCGACGACGCTGGGCGTTAAGCTATGAAGATGGAGGGGATGCGCAGCGGTAATGATTGGGTGTATTTTGTGCGGCATGACCAGATGTCGACAGGAGTCTAGAAGGGGTTGACTCAGGTATTGTACCGGCAGTGCCGTGGGGAACACGTTTCCTGGTGAGAGCAAAGGGGGGGGCAAGGGCGTAAATGAATACAAGACAGAGAGCTATGGTATTGGCTGCCTCTCAAGGGTAGTCTACTCGTACGCACTCTGCTGTGATATCATACCCGCAAGGCATCTGTGCTTCCTAGGGTGCCTGGAGAAGTGGAACATTTGCCAGGAATTACTGTAGTGCATAACATACGAATCCGCATGCTGCATAGCGCCGGTAGCCTAACAAGAACCACCGGTGCTTCCCACACCTACAGTATCAATACTGTAGCTAAGGGCTTGTTTCAATTCAACTTCAGTCTCATTGAATACCTAGCCAGCGAGTGCTGCTTTCTGTATAACTTCTTTTTCCCTTCATTATCTGTGGGCCGCAGCTACACCACGGGCAGTGGCCTTTCCGGCCATATCGAGTATGATGTGTGGGGTTGCAGACCCACACCTACCGGTAGAGGAGCAGCACCCTACAGATACAACGAAGAGCTGACTTAGAAGTAACCTGCCAGCGTGAGGTATCCAGACTGGGACGGGTGATTTTCGCTCACCATGAGCTTAGAAGGTGGCGCTGTCTCGTAGGCTATAATTCAAAGGTAGATCCTGTCACAATTTGGATAGAGAACATCTGGCTACCCGGATCTCCCTAGAACTCAAATAGGTTCTTGGAGATACTGCAGGTCCCTGAGGTTGCTCTTAGTGTCTGAGATACGGTGTGTCGGCAGATACCTACTGCAATTTGGAGTGCATGTATCAGGTGGAACGATTTTCCCCAGTAAATATGGCGCTTGAGAGTGCGAATGCTGCTTGCGTTTTAGTTTCCCGGGAGACGAGGATACGGCTGTGAGTACTGCTTTGGGGCCATGGGCCACACTGCGTGATTATAACTAGTTAGACTACAGCCGGCTCGATTTATTGGATATTTCCACAATAGACCTTCCTACACCCACTTCCTTCTCCTCCCTAACTACCCGGATCTGAACATTCGAGTCCTTCGACCTTACGAGGTTGACGAAATCAGTCACACTGCCTCCAACACCGAAGTAGATTTGCTTTGCCGCCACAAGTCCGCTTCCCTCTCCACCTTTCAACACTCCCAACAAAACATCCGCAAATAACGGGGTAGTCGAAGGGGAGTAGATTGTCTCTGATCCTAGTACTAGGTCATATGGACTCGTAGGTTTTAATAGTTCGGCCATTTCGGTACCCCATCCTCCGGAAACGAAATCTAAAGTAATTCCACGAGCGGATAGGTCCGAGAGAAAAGCTCCGGTCAGGGCCTCAGTGACATCTAGATCGCCCTCGGATTCCCAGGGCTCGGGGGAGGATGAGAAGTGGTTAAGCATCGCCCAGGAGAGGAGAATGTTTGGGAGAGTGACGAGACGAAGGACTTCTAAGTTGTAGTCTGCCAGCGTGAAGTGGGTGAATGGGTGCTTGATGGTTTTTGTTGTACTCAGGGTGGTTTGGAAGAGAAATAGGGATGGGAGGGATGTTCCACAGCCTAGCTTTTAGGTCGCTAGTTATCAGCGCCGGGCTTCAAACAGGATGTCTGCGATTTACCTCTAGGACCTTCCTACTTTCCGAGCCGGTTTGTTCATACAAACTAGCCAGATGTCTGACCAAATCAACTGAACATTCCCAACTCTTCAATCCGCCTTCGTATAGACTAGTCTTGATATCCTCTTCGCCCAAACCTACCATCATACCCCTTTCCGGCCCACTCCCACTGAGCTCATCTTCATCCATAAGTTGCATTCGAACATCGTAGAGCTCTCGCCGAGGGATCGACATAGCAGGTGTAATGGATATGGTAGCGTATGAGATGTTTCGTGGAATGCGGGCCATCTACGCCAAAGGAAAAGATGGATTAGAATAAACCAAGGGAATACTATGAGGAAATTGGAGCGGCCAAACCAGCTGTTGAAGTGTGTGGTACCTAGCTGGTGCCCGCATCTCCGCTGGTAAATCCTGTGGGGTAGGAACTGGCAGGTCACTGGGCGCAGAGTCGTCATCGCTATCGTCCGCAGTAAAATTGAACCTGAAGACCATAGTGGGCTATTCCCAGTGCTTGAATTTGGTTAACGTTAGTCTAATTAGCGGAGTGGAGGAGCGTGTGCAGCAGCGGGGCACGTTGGAGGGGTTCGAGCTCTTTCTTCTTCATAAACGCAACCCTAGCCCTGTGCCTACACAGGATCCTTTGCATATAACTTAGTCGAACTTCACTTATTCCTCGCTCACTCCCGTGACACAATTAACGTATCGCCGCCGTCCTACATACCCTTGCCTACCTATGAAAGGCTCACCGCAGTCCTTTCAGATTTATATCTTCACAAATCCCCACATGTCATAACCATGTCCGGCAACATTCGTGGGTAAGCTTTTCCCACAACCCTTAACCCAAAATGTGCGTACGCGATTAACCGTGGATCTTATAGCTTCGGGTACTTGGAGGTTTGCTTAAAGATTCTCACAGCCTGCTTGGGTTGGTCGACTGACTATTGACTTTCTGCTTTAGAGTCTTCCTCCGGTTACCTTCCGCCGTCTATACCAGCAGCCCGCCACCGCGTTGGCCATTTTCCGGCGTATGCTGCCTAATTTAGGTTTGTTTGAATTTCCGTCATTGGGGAATGATGAGACGGGCAAAGAGATAATGTCTAATAGTTGTGTGCTATAGCTAAGACAATTGTCACAACTCTACTGTACAATGAAACTCCTGTTGCCCTCGGTGACCTAGAGGCTCTGGTCCGTCCTGAGAGCTATCGGTTAGCTTGCTGTTGGTTTGGTCCATACTTTCCCAGCATTGCTAATTGAAAGAGTAGAGAGCGGGAAGATGCTTTTAGTAAACTACGCAGACTACACATCATCACCGAGAATAATTTAGACGTTTCTCTTGACCCCGTATTCAAAAAGAATTTTCGATTGGCGTTAACTGGAGGGCATGTTAAACTGCTGAGCGACGGCGATGGTTGCTAACGGGTGTTGTGCAACTAGGGGCGATCATCATTCGTTCGGCGTCCCTTGTAACACGGAAGATAAAAAGAAGATCACAGTCCAATTCCTAGACAACTATGCCACTAGGCAATTCGAAGCTATACTGCACTATATGGTTGGGACACATAACGAGGTCAAGCCCAGCGAGGGTGTGATCACTCTTCTCACAAAGGGCGGGTTGATGGAACGCTATGGGGCGGGTTCAATGGCTACCATCACCAAGAATGGATTCAGCTTTCTACTCCAGGATGGGAATCCGCAAGTTTGGGCACTATTGATTCAATATCTAGAGATGGCTGAAGAGTTGGGAATGGAGCAGACGGATGTTCTACATTTCCTGCTCATGCTGGGTAGTTTAGAGTTGGGACAAGCGTACTCTGTTAATACTTTAACGGAGACACAAAAGCTTATGTTAGCCGACTTAAGAGACTACGGGATCGTCTATCAGAGAAAGTCATCTTCTGATAGATTTTATCCGACAAGGCTGGCTACCACACTCACCTCAGAATCGGGAGGTCTCCGGTCTGCTTCTGCCAGTATGAGCTCTGCTATGGTAAAGGACGCTGAAGAGGGGAAGGGATTTATCATCCTGGAGACAAATTATCGTGTCTACGCATATACAAGTATATACTCCCTATTCCCGCATATTTTGGTACTGTTGGCTCACAGAAATAACAATTTTAGACTCTCCCCTCCAAATCGCTGTCCTTAACCTCTTCGTCAAACTCAGTACTCGCTATCCAAATCTTGTTAGCGGCCGTATATCTCGACGCTCAATTCAAGAAGCCATAAAAATGGGTATAACAGCAGATCAGGTGATAGACTACCTAAGTTCCCATGCTCATCCTCAAATGCGAAAATCACTTGTTACTCTCCCACCAACGGTCGTCGATCAGATCCGTCTGTGGCAGATTGAAGGGGAAAGAATGAGGACTACCACTGGGTTCCTGTTCAAGGACTTCCATTCTACCCAGGAATTTGAAGAGGTGGCCAAATATGCGGAGGAATTGGGTGTCCTTAAATGGAAAAAACCGGCGAGGAGGTGTATGTTTGTCACAAGGCATGAACAGATTGCTGATTGGCTAAAGAGGAGAGCAAGTGCTCAGCAGCAGCAGCCGAAGAAGGTTGCTGCCTGAATCTTTGATCTTTGATATTTTGTGTTTGGTCATTTTCTATTCTCTTTCTTTCTTTTCGAGTAACCTGTATCGTTAGTACCTTAGAAGTGAGCAATGATATCTGGCTGGGTGATAAAAGGTTGGGTTTTTTATGACGATGGTTTGGCACATTGATGACTTATGCACGGTGTTTCACGGATTAAATTGCTACTTTGTGGGAGTTCAATTTGAAATTAAATCTCCTTTGTTCATGATTTCCTTTTGTGACCCCTTCAATTGGTGATGACCCGTGTATCTGTAGGTTTTATTATGCCTTCGCGAGGAGCTAGGATTCTATGGAATACTTTTAAGAATAAACATAGGCACAGTGCTTTAGCATACCGGTAGTAGGCCCCAGGTTCGAAGTATGTTTATGCGGGTTCTTCGAATTGAAGGATTTTGGTGTGTGTGTAGCGCCTTCCATGCATACAAATCCTGGGGTCCATTCAAAACTTGGCACTCGAAAGACGCTCTTTCGACCCCAGGTTGAATGTCTCCATTATCGTATCGTATCGTGGTGCGGTATTTTGTAAAACGTGAGACACAAAAAAGTGAAAGTTGGCTTTGGAAAACCATTGCCCCAATAACTATGATATTGATACTATCATAGGTCTTTCGCATAGGTTGCTCCATGCGTTTCGTGCTTTGCTCGTGAGTCAGCTCCTGTTTATTGGGCTGCAGTTGGTGTTGCAAGGGCAAGGATAGTTGTATCAGCAGTGGCGCTTGTGGGTGCCAAGGCTTCGCGAGACCGCACGTCTTCCCAGATCATAATACTTCCCATTTCACCACTGCGGCAACACCTTCTTCCCCAGCTTCACCATCCTATCTCTGTTCCGCGACCTACCGATCTACAAACTAGCAATTTGTTGCTTTTGCCCTCGTTGTTTTAGGGCTCTAATAACTTTGTTTAGACCTAGCCGGTCAGGAGTGTATAGGAACACGCGACATCCTTTATTCCACTCTCTCGCGCAAGCACCTCAATTACTCTACAAATCACGCATCATTTTGTCATGTCTAATCCGCCCGCGTCCAGTACTGGCTCTAGCGACCTGTTTGGCAGCACCAATACTAGTGGAAGCAGTTTCTTTAGTGCTCCAAGTACAAACACCAGTGCAAACACAGGAACCGATTTCTCCTTTGCAAGTACGGCCTCTGGAGCAGCCAGCGGGCCACCAAGTGGAGGGCCTTATTTTGGCGGCACAGCTTCCGGCGCAAGTACCCCGAAGCCTACGTTCGGCGGACTCAACCCGAATCCATCCGGAGGCTCGTTTTTTGCCCCGTCTGCTACACCTACTTCCACACCTGCCCCTGGTGGTTTGTTTGGGGGTGTTAATCAGCCTTCTGGTGGTGGTTTATTTGGAGGCGGCCAAACTCCTGCCGGAGGTCCGTTTGGTGGCGGTGCTTCGACTACCCCTGCTGGGCCTCCTCCCGGATCGGCGCAAAAAAATTTGTTTGGTGGAGGAGCTACTACTGGCGGTGGCGTGAGGTTTGGTGGTGGTGCTGCTGGACAAAGTACCGGTCAACCGTCCGGTAGCAGTGGTGGGCTCTTTGGAGGACAACCACAGCAGGCTGGTCAGGCACCAAAGCCATTTGGAACTGGTGCCGCGACTACATCTACCCCCTCGTCTGGTGGCCTTTTCGGATCCACACCCGCGGCAGCAGCTTCTAGTGGCCGTATGTTTGACGGCGCACAGGCTCAGCAGGCAGCTGGCTCCTCAATACCGGCTACTAGTGGGCCTACAGAGCAGAAGCCGAGTGGTCTGTTTGGTGGCGCTGGCGGCCCGTCCACAACGCCTGCATCAAAACCTCCCACTTCGGGGCTCTTTGGCGCTCCTCCAAGTTGTAAGTTCTACACTTTACTTTTAAACGCTATATAGGGGCCGGGTGGTGCAGTCCCTTCTTTGGTTAGCCAATGCTGATAGCAATTATTTTCATCAAGCAGCAACCCCAGCGGCTCCGGCAAATACAGCCTCTCAGGCTTCATTGTTTGGTGCATCAGCCTCTGCACCCACCGCTCCCCCGGCATTTGGTGCTGCTCCAGCCAAAGATGGTGCATCCCAAGCATCAACGACGAGTCTATTCGGAAATACCCCAGCTTCTGGGACGGTCCCTGGTGCGTCGTCAGCCCCAGCAAATCCCCCGCCGTCTTCTGGCGCGGGCGCTCCCTCATTATTTGGAGCCACTGCGGCATCAACCGGGGCCGGCGCTCCCCCTTTGTTCGGTAACACCCCTAAGCCTCCGGGCGCTCCTGCTTCATCTGCCACCCCGACTCCTGGGGGTCTATTCGCAAAGCCTCCAGCCACCCCTGGATCCACTACTGGCACTGCAACTACTTCAGCACCACCCGCTCCCAATTCTACACCTGGTGGACTCTTTGGCGGTGCCGCAGCTGCTACTTCTGCTGCTCCAGCTCCTATACCAAGTGCCACTGCAGGAGCAGCATCTGGCCCCTCTAGCCAGGCTAACGCGCCAGCCGCTGCCCCAGGCGCCACCATGTTGCCTCCTCCTCAGTCCAGATTGAAGAACAAGTCTATGGAGGAAATTATCAACCGTTGGACTAGTGATCTTGAGAAGTACAAAGCCGAATTCGTTCAACAAGCAGGCGATATCAAGAAATGGGATAACATCCTTATTGAGAATGGCGAGAAGATAACAAACCTGTTTTCTGAGACTTTGGAGGCAGAGAAGACCCAAGGAAGGATGGATACGGTCCTACAACAACTCGAGAGTGACCAGGAGGAATTGGGAACCGCACTGGACTACTACGAAGCTCAGATTAAAGATCTTTTCGAGGCTCAGATGGGCGGTGTCGAGGGGATGCAACCCGCTGATCAGGAGAGAGAGAAAGCTTATCACTTGGCTGAGAAATTGAACGATCAGTTGGCGGGCATGGGCAGTGAGCTTGGTGGAATGATTAAAGAAATCAATAAAGCAAGCACCACTATTAACAAGACTACCAATGCTGATGATCCTGTAGGTCTGCACTATGTCCCATGTGATTCAGAGCACTAATGGTGATATAGCTTTCTCAAATTGTCAAAATTCTTAACGATCATCTCTCGAGTTTGCAATGGATTGATTCTCATACCAATTCCATGGTTAGTAAATTCTCCCAATTTTTTTCCGTTGATCTTGATACTAACGACCCTCACACAAGGCCGAGAAAATCCATGAAGCCCAGAAGAAGGCAAGGGATGGTGCAACTAGTGCTTTAGGGGGTGATGAGGATTACTTTCCTTCATCTTCTTATCGAAGCATGAGGTAAAAGTTTACTGCTGTTACAAAAATTAGGGCTATTCTTCTGATTGGAGCTCTTCGAGTCTTTTACTTTTGTCTTTGTTTTCCTCTGCTTTCGAACTAAGTTTTGTAGAGGGCATACTGTGGCTGGGATTCTTTTTACTATTGTTATTTCTTTTTCCATCGGATTGTTGGCCAAAATGTACTCTATCCTAGCTATGATATATACGACTTTATATGCCCAAGTTCTCGTGAAATGAGTTGGTGTGACATAGAATTCGTTCCTTATTCTCCCGGGGTTAGGGCTAGACGGTCCTCGCGCTAGATTAGGGAAAGGGAAAAAAAAGTTACAGTGTACAGTACAGTGCTACCGGTAGTGCTGTTTCTTCACACCATCCCACCTCCAGCTCACAAAAATTTGGGCAACCACTGACCTGGGCCAACGTCAACTGCGGCAATGCGATACCGCGCTTCCTCCCCCACAGGGAGTGAATTCGAAGTCGACATCTCCAACGCCCTTGCTGATGCAGATTTCCTGGGCTCGGATAGCGAAAATACTACTACAGCCGCTTCAAAATCCGCCAACCACCTATCTGACATCAATGACATTCTTGAGGTGGTGGACGATAGCGATGGCGATCAAGCCTTTATCGCTGCTCAGCAAGCCGCGTCAAACCGCAAAGGTGGCTCGACGATAAAAGGCAAATCTATCAAAAAAGGCGGCGGTTTCCAGTCCATGGGGCTAAGCCTGACTCTTCTTAAGGCGATTACAAAAAAGGGCTTCTCTGTTCCTACGCCTATTCAGAGGAAAACTATACCTTTAGTGCTTGATGGGGTGGATGTGGTCGGTATGGCGAGGACTGGGAGCGGGAAGACTGCCGCGTTTGTCATACCCATGATCCAGAGATTGAAGACGCATAGCGTTAAGGTTGGGATGAGGGCGCTTGTACTGTCACCAAGTAGAGAGTTGGCGTTACAAACTATGAAGGTTGTTAAGGAGTTTGGGAGAGGTACGGATTTGAAGGTTGTGCTGTTGGTCGGAGGGGATAGTCTTGAGGAGCAGTTTGGGTATATGGCTGGGAATCCAGATATGTGCGTCCTCTCGTCTTTTTTTTCCTTCCTCGACTTATCCTTGAGGTTTCTATATCTGACTGGTGAACTGCAGTGTTATTGCGACGCCTGGACGATTTATGCACTTGAAAGTTGAGATGGAGCTAGATCTTAGGTCTGTCCAATATGTTGTCTTCGATGAAGCGGATCGTCTATTCGAAATGGGTTTCTCGGCGCAATTGACGGAGATTCTGCATTCATTACCATCTAATCGCCAAACGCTACTTTTCTCTGCTACGCTTCCGAAGTCGCTTGTTGAATTTGCGAAGGCTGGCCTCCAAGAGCCGAGTCTGATTCGATTAGACGCAGATTCCAAGATTTCTCAGGATCTTGAAAGTGCATTTTTCACGGTTAAGAGTAGTGAGAAGGAGGGCGCTCTATTAAATCTCTTACAAGATGTAATTCAAGTTCCCAAGGGCGCCCCTCCCAAGGATAAATACACTGTAACCGACACCGGCGAGGGAGATAATGAGGGAGAAAACTCTAAAAAGGGCAAAAAGAGAAAGCCCACGCATCAGTTTCATGAAACCGCCTCAACTCATTCCACCATTATATTCGCCGCAACTAAGCATCATGTAGAGTACCTCGCGCAGTTAATTACCCAGGCTGGATTCCCAGTTTCATACGTTTATGGCGCACTCGATCAAGTCGCACGTGGGAATCAAGTTGCTCGCTTTCGCACTGGGGAGACATCAATATTGGTCGTTACGGATGTAGCAGCAAGAGGGATTGATATCCCTCTCCTATCAAACGTGATCAACTACGACTTCCCACCACAACCAAAGGTTTTCGTGCATCGTGTTGGAAGAACTGCAAGAGCTGGGCGGAGGGGATGGGCATATAGTTTTGTCAGGGCCGAAGATGCGCCTTATCTCCTTGACTTGCAGCTGTTCTTGGGAAAGAAGCTTGTTCTCTCAAAGGACGGCTCCGTGGAGGGCTTCGACTTTGCATCTGATATCATTGTTGGAAGTTTACTCCGGGACTCGGTTGAACGGTGCATGGAGTGGACCAGCGTACTCTTATCAAAAGATAGCGAACTCGCGAGCTTGAAGAGCGTTAGCGCGAAGGGTGAAAAGCTTTACCAGAAGACAAGAAGCCCTGCATCGGCGGAATCAGTCAAGCGTGCTCGGGAGATCGTTGCACAAAAAGGATGGTCGGCCGTCAACCCGCTGTTCGTGGGTGATGTCAACAATGCGGAAGTAGAGAGAGCAAAGATGCTGGCCCGCGTAAGCAATTTCCGACCCTCAGAGACCATCTTCGAGATCGGTCAGCGAGGGCTGAACAAGTCCGAAGCAGCAACGGTAATGAAAACCCGCCGTGCAAAGATCAAAATCGACCCTAGCAAGAGAAGGGGTGGCACCAGCCTCCTCAGCGATGATGAGGGTACGGCCGGGCCCATCGCTATAGGTGGCGGCAGCGGCATACAAGAAATAGAAGCATATATGGATTCGGCTTCAGACGCAGATCTGGACTCAACCTTCACAAAGCCCGCCGGGCCCCGGGCTAAGAAAAAGACCAAAATAGGCGACTTCATAGACACAGAGCACTATATGTCATACGCCCCCAGCACCTCCCTAGCAGAAGATCGTGGATACAGCATATCCTCCTCCTTCGCGGAAGCGGCTAGAAACGCAACCATGGATTTAACAAACGACGACAGCGGTAAGGGCTTCGCGGAAGCCCACAAAGCGAAGGGTATGCGCTGGGACAAGAAAGCAAAAAAGTACGTCCAGCGCGCAAACGACGAAGACGGGTCCAAAGGCACAAAAATGATCATCGGCGAATCCGGTCAAAAGATCGCCGCTTCTTTCAAGTCCGGCCGCTTCTCCGCCTGGAAGTCGGCTCACAAGGTCGGTGGGTTACCACGTGTTGGTGAGATGGAGGACACGAACCGGTTCGGCGGCCCCGTGCGTGGGGGAAGGATGGGTGGTAGATTTGGTGGGAGAATGTTCCATAAGGGTGTTCAGGCTCCCAAGGCTGCGGATAAGGCGAGGGATGACTACCATGTACGGAAGAAGAGGTTTGAGGAGGCGAGGGAGAAGGGGTTAGTAAAGGGGGCGGTGAGAAGCGAGATCAAGACCAAGGAACAGATTAGGAAAGAGGTGAAGTTGAGGAATCGGAGGAGGGAGAAGAATAATCGGCCGTCAAAGAAACGGTAGTAGCAGTGATCTCTTGCATCGTTCAGTTGGATATGTATAATAGCCAGGATCAAAAGTCTTTTTATGGCACTGCACTGTACAGTGCCGGGGTGCAGATTGGTTGGCTTCACCGCTGTTGCACGCCACTATTATGCTTTAAGATACATTAAGAAAGCTCCCCCCGACTGTGCTCGTTGAACCAGGGTAGTCTCACCTGGGGCCCCACACCAGTTAACGATCAAGAGGTCCTTCAAGACTTCCATAGCCTAGTGGCCCGGGGCCTTGAACGTAAGGCCACCACTGAAACGAAACAGAAGTCCAACCCCAAGGATTCACATATATATCATAAACACCTGGCCATAAAATCCTATACCCCACAGAAACCCCAACTCGACCGACAAGTCACCTACCAAGCCCAAACCGTAATTCCCTGATTGAAGTGAAGCGTATTATACTGTTGCTCCTGGCACTGTGGTAGCAGCGATAGCTGGCAAAATTATTTTATATGATAGGCAAGACGTCATGACATTGTGGTGCTGGTATCGATAACAAAAAATGCCAAAAATGCTGCTTGTCTAGTCTTCGGCAGTGACTCTGTAGTAATGCGCATATTATCACTCGGCACCAGATCGCCATGCGCTACGGTACAGCCGTGTGCCAAAAGTTCTAGCAGCCCAGACACTGGAACACAGAAGAGCCATCACTATCAGTCAGAGTGCTATGATAGAACTTTCGGCACACGGTCGCACTACCGGTGGTACCGTGCAGCATGTCCTGACCCGCCGCAGCCCTATTGGCCTCTCCATATTTTCTGATTCAAGGGGAAAAAATAGCTAGTTTGAGGAATATTATCAAGAACGCGGGGAATGCGATAAGTTACTCGATTCCAAATATATATATCACGTACGGCATTGCACTTAGAACCCACAGTTGCTTCTCCAAATAAGAGGAAAATCAATTCTTTTCTTTTCTCTCTTTTCCTTCTATCATACATACTACCCCCCCGGCCGATGGTGGACCTATGATGTAGAGACGGATTCTCCCACCTCGTGCCAGGTCGAACTTACACTACAGCCCTTGAGGCAGGTTAAGGCCTGCAGTCTGCCAGTTCCCAGAGGGCAGGACTCTTTTTTTAAACCTTCCTATACTACGCGATGGGTTGTTCAATAATAGCTCAGGATAATGAGAGGAGTTGAACTCCTGGGCTCCTGCTAATTTGCACCGGGGCTAATCCGTTCTTGACATCACAGCCGTTGGGCCAGCTAGGTGTTTGGTGTGATACTACTGTGGAAATGAATACTCAGCCTGCTGGTGGATTTTGATTTTTCAGCTCGAGCTCAAGGGCAACTGTGTAAGTCATCGCCCGCTGATCGCATTGTAAGAGTAAATAAATTCTCGGGGGAAGGGGGGGTTAAGATCGCGATCACTGATCGGTAGACTAAGAACAGGCCCTTTTGTGCTTAGGGTGACCGCAGTTGGAACATCAGCGACTAAAAGAACGGCAGGTTTGGCTGGGAGAGCCCCAAATCCATGCCGGCTCTCGGGCGGCGGCTTGCCGGTTGTCGAGACATAGCGAGTGAGTTTCTATGATGGGGGTTTTAAATTAGCAAATCCAAACAAATTTGACAGGACATACCATAGCAAAAGGGTGAGCTTGGTGATACTGATTCGATAGATTTTGTCCTAGCCATACCAATCGATGGCTTCAGTTAGCTAAACAAAACACAAACAACACCGGCGCCTGCTCGGGTAGAGTGTGGTGTGACAGCGTTCGTGCATCGGGGCAGCTAGCACTCATCGCTCAGACGGCGGTATGCAACAGGGAACCCGTACCAGTACTACCATTATATTGGGAGAGGTCAAGGTTGGATTAAGCTTCGGTCAACCCCCACAAGATTTAATCACTCTCTACCACTTGAACTCCTCGAATGGAGTTTTACTTCTGAGAAATTTATTACCACTGACCGGTGAAAATATGGGGTAGATAATAACAAAAGTGCTGGCCTGTTGTGGAACAGTGCTCGGGACATCGAGTCACTTTCGACAATGGCCAGAAAACACAGCCTCGCCGATGGGACTTTGTACGATGCTACGAGAAAGATATTTCTAATATTATCTATTCCAGCACTCTACTCGAGCAGAATAGCCCTGGCCGTGATGTCTTATGTGACAAGTCATTTAGTGCGCAGTTCTGTGATAAGTCGAGAGGGATGTGCGCTGTATCTTCCTCCCAATCCGGCAGCTATAATAAATGGGCCAACTTCGGGTGGAGCCCAGTGCCACTGCAACCACCGCGCAACTAAACCCCGCTCTTCCCCCTCTCCCAGGAACCATCAACCGAACCTCCTCCATACTCTATCCCATCCATCCATCCTCAATATTCAAAGCAGGAAGGGGAAAAAATGTCTCGATGTCCTAGCGACAGCACCAACCCCACCAAGGCCCCGAACCGTTATACCGTTGCCGATTATCTGCCTGAGATCCCGCCCAGGTTATCTCCGCTAGAACCCTGGATGCGGTGTCAGGACGTTCGAGCCCGCCGGGTCGACAGCGTCGGAGACTGGCTTCTGGAAACCAGTGGATCCAGAAGCCGGTACGATGGCAATGGGGGAGGTGGATCTGATAGTAACGAGACTTTGTCTTGCCACGGTGATCCAGGAGTCGGCAAGACCTATATCCCGTAAGAAAGGCGATCCTTGAAGTGAAAAAAGTGTTTCTGACAAGCCGAGATGTTAGCTCCCTGGTGATGGACCCCTCATACTATCGAGATAGAGGACAAATTTCCGCAGTTGTGTGTTTTTACTTTGACCTCGCCCCCCAGAAGAAACAACCCCCGACCGGCACACTAGGTTCCCTACTAAAACAGGTTGTTGGGGGGTTGGGGGAGATCCCAAAAGAAATCGTCGAGGCTCTCCGTGACCAGAAAAAGGTCACTGGCGGACGAGAACTACGACTTCCCGAAATTGCGAAGATGTTCCAGACTATCTCGGCCTCGCGTTTGAACCTTATATGCATTGGCGCTCTTGACGAGTGTGTGCCTGAGCATCGACTTAAGCTTCTAGATTCCCTAAGAGAGATTGTCCCAAAGTCACCAGTAGCTCGAGTTTTTGCGACCGGAGGACCCCATATCCTAGATGAGATCGAGAAACGCCTCGCCGGAAGGGCGGGGGTTCTGTTTGTAGGGGCCAGCAAAGATGATATCATCCGATACATCCGTGCGAGCCGGAGTGCGGACACAACACCCGAGGCGATGGATAGTAGTCTTGAGTTAGATATTTCGGAAATGTATGTATGAGCAAGGGCACTGTGAAACCTGTTTTAAGTACTCTGACTAATATATATCTAGATTTCTACTCGATTTCTTGAAAGTCGAGACAATCCCCCAAGAACCAACCACCTATCGCAGGCGACAAAAGCTCAGTGCAATGACGAATGACCCAAGTTTGGGGGATGTGGGTGGTGTGGTACTGGGAAGGATAAAGGCTCAGACCAGCGAGAAAGCAAAACTTGGGTTGGCCACTCTCATGTGGGTGTCTCGTTCGCGGCCGCCGCTAGAGGAGGATGCGCTCTGCCACGGTCTGGCAGTTGAGGTAGGATCTACGGATCTCAATACCAACGATTTTCCTGTGACACCGACACTGCTGCGCTGCTGCTAAGGACTTGCGGTCGTGGATGAAGCTTCGACGCCCGCTTGATCCACTTTACCCTCCAAGAGTATCTTTCCACGCACCCAGACATTTTCGGTAGAGCACAGTCGGCAATCGCAGAAACCTGTTTGACTTATCTGAATTTCCAACGTATCAATTCCTTACCACCCACACGTCATACCACCTTTCGACCAAATCACTTTCTCTATCATTCTTTTTGGCGTGGAATCTTTTGCTATGGAGCTCTTGAATCAGTATAGGAACCATTATCCCAAGTTCGCTTTTGGGCCGAGTGATCGGCCATTATTGTCTCACAGCCCCCGTGCTGTTCACCTGAGTGCATCGTGCACCCTTCTTCTGAGTTGTTGAAGTTGTGGCCGCTTCGATGGAAATGAAAGGTTGTAGTATCAACCAGAAAAATCGCCTGGACCGCTGGGAAAGGGCTGAGGGAGTGGTGAAAATACTATTAGAACGGGGGTGTCTACCCCAGCAGGGTAGGCACAGTTTTGGAGTTTTGGTCGAACACCACTCTCTTGTGCCGCCCACAATGGGTGTGAGGGAGTGGTGAAACTATTGCTAGGGCGAGAAGACGTTAGTTCTGGCAGGCCAGACAACTTCGGCTGAACACCATGTTCGGAGCTGTTGGGAAGGGGTGTGAAAGAGCAGTGGTCCGCTATTGGAACCACACGATGTCAGCATCAGCGAAACAGATGACTGCGACCAAACACCATTCCCGTTCGCAGCTGGAAGCGGGGATAAAGCAGTGGTGAAGCTGCTACTAGAGCGAGAAGATGTCAATCATGGTAAGTTGGATACATGGGACCAATCGCCCCTCTCCCCCGCTACTATCTTTAGTGGGGGGGCAATGGAGCCAGCAGGGCGTGGAAGGCCACAAACCCCAGCGCTATTTCCGACTGGGGAGACATAGTCTCTCTTGCCATCTTCGAGCACGAACGTGACACGTCTCTGCAATAGCTCCACCCAAATTTCTCATGCTATCTACTGGTGTTAAAAATCTTTCGGCGTAAGGGGAAGGGGGCATTATAACTTGTATTGTAGTTTTATTCCGTTTGGCTTGGTCGATTTTTTGTATATTCTATTCTGTGTACCCTGCATTTGCATTTTCCACAACTTCTTTTCTCTTGTGTACGATAGATGTTTGTAGAGTGTTATCTTACTAGACCGTCACGACGAATATGACCTGAATGATTTTGCGCCCTGCTACCGCCCAAATGCTAGTTTGCAGCTTCCGAACGCTTCCAGTGACGCTCTTGAGCTCTACAACAATATTTACCCACACAACCTCAAAACCTCCCCCACTCCAGCCCGCATAACATCATCGCACCAACAATCCACAGACCACCAACCACATCTGCCATCCGCAGGCCGCGCTCACGAAGCTGAGCGATCGCCGAAAGAGTATAGCACCATAATATTATGCAGACGGTGCTATCAAAACCCCCTCCACAAGAACACACATCATACATACCACACAGTGACACGAGTGACTTCCTATGACATATACAACAAAGAAAACGGACAATCTACTACGGTAACTCCGCCCCTCCCTTTTACAAATTACCCAATGCCTACATCCCATATATCCTACTACCTCCCTCCCTTCCTATCTTCTTTCTTCCTAGAAAAGTATGATATTGTGTGCCCAGATTACGACTCGAGATAACTGCCATCATCAATTTTTCCCACACATATCATAGATAGTGCAAAACTTGAGTTCAGTCCGACTTGGTGATTAAACTGGTTTTAAAAGGCCCCCCCCCCCCCCTCCTACCCCCCCCTCCTTAGACAAGTCCCAGGCGGGAGTGTGAGTGGAAGACGAAGCCTTCCAGCAATTTCCGGGGTTCCGAACGGGATCCCCCCACCTCTTCAGGACCCTTCATCGTCACAATTAATTATAATATTATTATATCCCCTTATGAGGGGGGGATCGTAGAATAAGCTATATATATTCCTTCTTTCTAGCAGACTGAATGGTAAAATACCGTAGCGTCGGGGGGGGGGGGGGGGACGGCGACGATTGTATTGGCATACTCCATTGGAGGAATGGCGATTTTTGGATATCATAGCATGCCCCACCTCGTTTTCAAGCCTTTGGACTCATTTCATTCATTCATTCTTTAATCTTTTCCTGTCCCTTCTTTACCCTTTCTTCCTTCA
>Ga0307513_10002475_pt1 | contig 25559 bp, 30 predicted proteins | sample 15_EM_MG_FD_202174 | JGI IMG/M metagenome (GOLD analysis project Ga0307513, IMG submission 202174) | Populus trichocarpa ectomycorrhiza microbial communities from riparian zone in the Pacific Northwest, United States - 15_EM | ecosystem: Host-associated > Plants > Roots > Unclassified | place...
GAAGAGGAGGAATGGTTGGGAGAGGTCAAGAGGAGGGATGGGTGGAGTGGAGAAATGTTTGATTGGGAGAACATGGAAGGTGAAGAGGAGGAATGGTTGGGAGAGGTCAAGAGGAGGGACGGATGGAGTGGAGAAATGTTTGATTGAGAGAACATGGAAGGTGAAGAGGAGGAGTGGGTGAAGTGGAGGAGAGGTCAAAGAGGAGGGATGGTTGGAGTGGAGCAATATTTGAATGGGAGAACATGGAAGAAGGTGAAGAGGAAGAGTGGGGGAGTGGTGAGAGAGAGGGACAACGAGGGCTCAACTTCAACCCATATGATGATAAATTTGAATAATGTTCTAACACGCCTCATCTGAAGGAGCCTGACGAAGGAGCCTGATGATGATGAGGCGTGGGAATGTTAAAATTATTCTGATGGGTTGTTCCAAGTTTTTTTTGTTTTGTTTTGTTTTTTGGGAGAGCGTCTATTTGTAGGAGGAGGAAGGCGTTGTGGTGTTGGAATATTCAAGCTGTACACTTGCGGTAAGAAAGTTATCGGACAATTAGATCTTCAAAAGATTATGTTATGGTTGCAGCGGAATTATATCAGTGTGTAGACTAGGAAAAAGTTCAATTAAATTCAATGAAGATGCACTACAGTACAAGCAGGCAGAACCCAACAATGAAAGAACGACAGAATAGAGAGAGAAAACGAAGAAAAGCCAATTAACACCCCCCGCCCCAGTATAGGCCGTTCCCATGTCCTGTGGTGCGCAAGTCTGTGTTCCAAATCCGCAAGTAAGCAAGCAGGAAAGCATGCAATAGTAGAGCCGGCTAAATTAGTTAAAGAATGAGTTAATGGGTGAGGATACGGCTCGTTTCACATTTCTGAAATACGAATTTGCAGTTAATCTTTCTTGCCGTATTTTAGAAGGATGTTCAGTACGGTTCTCGGGCTAACCCAGGTTAGTCTAAAGACGCGGCAAGGAGGTACTGCATCCTGTTTGTGTGTGCAATATCGACAATTTAGAATATCCGGATCTTCTGTTTCTTGATACGCGGGAAGACGCCTGCGAGTTGCGTCAGTTTTGTTATTATAGCACTCGAACGACGGGCTTACCAGCGACAGCCAACAGGCCGACTAAGGCGACGCCCCAAGTCTTTAGGTTCAAAACTCCGCCTCCATAGGGAGTCAAGCTGGCAAGTACAACGTTGACCAGGAACAAGGTTAAGAGGAGATATCCGGAGAGACGATGGTATTTATACTGACCCGATAAGCCAGTGTAATGCAATATCAGAATAGCGATTAAGGGGAATTACAACAGCTTTTGCATTATCAACACCGCCATAGAGGCCCGGGACAAAGTATTGCGTAAATCCTACAAACGCTTGAACAAGGAGGACTGAGTATATGATCACACCAAGGATAGCGTGTGGTGATTCAAAGTGGGGTACTATAAAGCGTTAAAACAAGACTCCCGAAAACAGCGAGGAAACAATAGGACAACGCACTCACAGCCCGCTTCTTGTGCACAAGGATAGCAGCAAGAGCGCCATAGAAGCACAGTGCAGCCAAGGTTACGAAACCGGCGTGCACATAGGTACCCTTCGCACATTAGCAATTCAAAACCTCCCCTCCTCGGCCAACCATATCACCGGCACGGTAAAAGACTGACCTTCCATCTCTGATCCGCTGTATGCGTAGGCTGCAAGACCAGTATCGCCTCAAGAGCGAACAATATTGCCAGCTAAGTAAACAAAGAGTAAACATCAGCCGACTCCCTAGGAAATCACGGAACCCAACAACTCACCGAATTAAGCAACGGGTGTAAGGAAAACGGTATAAGAATCGGATGCGTAAACACAGCTGCCCAGACCAAAACCACGAGCTACACAGCAATGGTCACCACAGTTAGCTAGCTTAAAAAAGAAAATCCCGCGGAAGACCGCGCGGGTTTGCTTTACGAAACCTGCGACTCGGAAGACCCACGATTAAACCCCCGACCTGTGCAAGTGGGGCAGTTCCTGAGGTAGGTGATCCATTAGTTTACTAGCAGACGGAATGAAGGGAGAAGTGGTGTTTAAGCAACTAACCAGCAACGAAATTATGAAGTAAACTCGCGTCCTCGCTCTGCGCAACATCCCCGGGTCTGCCTAAAAGAGGCTCTTGCTCGGAGGTGGGAGCGACTGTGGCTTCCTGGGTCGTATCTTGGGCTAGGCGGGTGAGCGCATTGCGAGATAGAAAGGGGAGGGAAGAGAACATACAACTCATTGTGGTTTGGTTTCGTCTCTGCTCAAGTCCACCGAAGCAGTGCGCTTGAAGTGAGCTCGTCAGTACAGTACAGAAAAAACCCCACTCCCATCGAAGCTTCAAGCATCGCACCACCCCCCACTAACCAAGCACCGAACCAAAAAACGGAAGCCTAGTTCACGATTACCGCTCACTCACCTCACAAAATCAACAACAACCACAACTTTACGTGCTGTCTTGTCTCCGTGTCGCAGATAGATACACCTGAGAATAATCACCAAACAAGCGTACTATAGCAGAAGTAAGAGTGAAGGAGGCGAGGAGGGGAGGAAGAAGGGAAGGAAGGAATGTGATAGAATGAGCACAAATGATGAAATCAATAAAGTTAACTAACGTTGGAAATTCGGACCAATCGATAAGCTAGGAATTACATCACCCACCCCCACCGCCAAGACTCTTGATTATTTATTAATTGATTGATTACCTGTATGGTACCGTTCCGGTCCGCAGTAGCCAGACCGAAATATGCCGCATTACTTGCATACAAATCTTGCAGATCCACTCGAAAACCGTTTCTCCAACCCCGGGGCTGAATACCTCCACCGGTAATGGCAGGACAAAAGGGAAGTATTTATGCCCCCGAGTACTGTACGAGTACGATCTGGGTTGCACTGGCAAATTTAGTACCCGCCTTGTCCGGTCACTGCCTTGTGAAAGTACTCGTACAGCACCATAGCCTCCGTGACGCTTTAGCAGTAAACCACACAACACGAGCAATTTTCTGTGTGATGTAACCCGAATAGGCACTCCTAGAGATCACCACAATGCAGAACCTCTTGAGGAAGGAGAGGAGTCTCTCAAGAACACCTGCCGTAAGCAACACCGCAATGCTAAATTGATAATCACACCACTGCTGTGATGATGCAACCGCCAAGCCCATCTCTCCCCCAAAGAGCCTCACCACAACCCCACCACAACCCCACCACTGCAATCCACCACCAAAATCTCAACACCACCGCCACCACTAAACAACCCGCAACAACCACCTCTTCTGTCACAATGGCCACAATAACCGAACCCCCTCCAGGTGTCAATAGCGAAAACTTAGACATGTCCCACCTAGTTGAGGAAGCCGCCGCCCGACATGCCACACCCACCCCCACAGCAACTCCCGGCGCCGCCCTACCCCCCGCCATAGCCGGCGTGAAAAACACCACAACAGAAGAATTCCTCAAAGCAATGAATAAAATGCCCCTCTTCATGACAGAGCTGGACGAATCGAACGAGGACGGCACGGGCGAGAATTCAGGACTCGAGGCGCTGAAGGCGCTAGCATACGAAGGGGAACCACACGAGGTAGCGCAGAACTTCCGCAACCAAGGGAACGACTGCTACCGCGCAAGGGCGTGGGGCGACGCAGTAGAGTACTATACCAAAGCACTCGCCGTGAAGTGTGGCATAGCGGAGATCGAGGAGGCATGTTACGTTAACCGTGCCGCCGCGAATCTCGAATTGAGTAATATTCCCCCCACCCCCATCCCATCATCCCACCTCCGGCACCCCACGGGTTACTAATACAAGTGTAGAAAACTTCCGCAGAGTAATAACAGACGCGAAATCCGCCCTCCAATTAAATCCGCACAACACAAAAGCCTGGTACCGCAGCGCGCGCGCTCTCCTAGCGCTCGACAAACTCCCCGAATCCCTCCAATGCATCGACAACGGCCTCAGTACCTCCCCCACCAACCAGCCCTTAATAGCCCTACAGGAGCAAGCCCTCTCCCGCCAATCCCACCTCTCGGCCCTCGAAACCGCGCGGCAGCAGCGCATCCAGCGACAACTTGCCATCGAAAAAACCCTCGCCGCGGCACTCGCTGCCCGCAATATCGTAATTAGAAAGACCCCGCACCCACCCGAGATGGAGGACGTCCAAGTCCACCTTGGAGACCCGCTAGATCCGGCTAGTGAATTGTACTTTCCCGCGATATTCTTGTATCCCTTGCAAGGGCAGTCGGACTTTGTTAAGGCTTTCCCCGTCAGTTCGGAGGTGGGGGCGCAGCTAGGGGTTGTGCTTGCAGAGTTTCCCGAGTGGGATCATGAGAAGGCTTATTCGCCACCCGGGAAAGTGGAAGTTTTCGTCGAGACCAGGACTGGTGAGCTGGTCAGGGTTGGGAAGAAGGCTACGCTTGGGAGTGTGCTGGGGAATAATGGGAAGGTGGAGGTTGTGGATGGGCTTGTCAAATTTTTGATCGTGCCGAAGGGGGATGTTGGGGCGTTCTTGGGGGATTGGAGGGGGAGGATGGGGAAGGGGAAGTAGGAAAGGGGGGAAAGGGGAGCTGTAGACTGTACGATATTATCGAATAATAAATTAGATGGTGATAATATCTTATTCACACCCCCCCCCCCCAACACACTGACCGTCAAGTCGAGCCTAGCTCTATTAGAACTTTTATTCATACTCAATTACTCGAGTACTACTACTACTCATCAAATACCGGTACAAAACAATGCATCGTAACCGAACCCACAGACGAAAAAGAAAAAGAAAAAAACATACAAAACGAAAATCGACAGCAGAGTAAGAAAGCATATAAATATATATATACGATAGAAAATAATTCCAGCCCCAGACTGTATCATACTTACAAACATCCCCATCAAGAGTTAACCACAGTAATGCTAGTAAAAGGTATAACACAAAAACAGCGAATAGCAACCACGCAATCAGGGTAAAGGAAAAGTGTTGTATGAAAATAGCGGATATGAAACCAATGGGAATCGTTTTTAGGCCTAATTCATAACCGCCATCGCAACTCCCATAGAGCAACTTTATCCCAGGAGTCTCTTATGTAGGCTTATATTATGCGCGAACGGGCGAATGAATGGATTCCCCATCCCCGGGCCCACCGCCACCCTCACATAGCGTACGCTGCGACTCGCACAAGTACCCGCGATGATATAACATAGACTAACCCCTCCATGGCCAAACAATAAACCAACACATGAGAGAAAGGGAAAGAAAAAAATCAAAACGACAAACTCCCCCCGCCCCCCGCCAGACTTTTATATCATAAACAGTACAGCCCAATAAGAAACGTAAAAGCTTATCAGGGAGCAGGCTGATACACCCAACCCCCCTGCTCGATCATTCTCAACCTCGCTTCATGATCCGCCGCAATTTCAGCGGGCGTGAGCCTATCTGCGCCGTTCCAATTGGCGGACGAGGTGCGCGCTCTAAAGCGCGCTAGCTGTCGCTCGTTCCTATTGGTGAAGATGGCCTCCATATCCAGGCGTGCCATAGGCCCGAAGACTTCCTCTGGGTTCATCGTCTGCTGGCGTTGTAGTTGCGCGCGGAGTTCTGGGGATTCGGCCCAGTCGGGGACGCGGAAGGTGTCTTTCGGAGCATAGTCATCATGATCATCTTCGTCTTCGGAGCTGGAGTGGGGGTTAGTAATTGCGTCAGAAGGTGCATAGGGAGGGGGAGTGGGAAACATACTCTGTAGGGATTTCGGGTAATTCAATGAGCTCGCCATTCTGGTAGATAGGCGACTCCTTCACGCCAGCCGGAGTCTTAGTAGGCCTCGTTGACTTAGACGTCCCAGGAGTCTTAAAAGCTACTGAGTTAGAGGTAGGATTTGGAGCAGGGTCGGAAGAGGAAGGTCCAGAGGCGGAAGCCGACGCTTCGGCCGCTGCGAATCTGAGCTTTTCCTTGGAGAACTTGACACCCTCAACGTGCGGTACGCCACCAGGCTTTGTAGGAGGTCTAAGCATAGATGGAGCAGTGGACGAAGATGCGGGCTGGCTTGCCGGTACATAGCCATGGGGAAGCCCACCCTTCTGTCCGAGACCCCCTCTAACAGCTGACTGTCTGATAGGAGGTGCCATTTCCTTTGCAGGCCTAGGATGCTCCTCCTCGAACTCTCCAGTACGGCGTTTCTTCGCACCCTCCTGCTGATATGCCGGGCCACCAGGCTTGGGTGGAGCGAGGCGCGCATTCTGGAGATCATCTGACGATGACTCCTGCTGTAGAGCACGTTTGCTAGCATTCGACTTCTGGAAGCTGGCAGCTTTAGTCTGATACTCGAGTCTCTTATTTTCGGGCTCCTCAGATTTTTGACGGAGCTTCATTTTGTTAGCTATTCGAGCGTACAAACGTCCAAGTCTGGGACCTACATTGGCGACAGACTGTATCCTCGACAATGTCTTCGCAGATGGAGGGACAGCCTGTGCAGGCCTTTGTTTCATCTTTTTTTGCTCTTCTTCTTGGATCTGTCGTCTCTGATTCTCTTGCCTGCGGCGCTCTATCTCCCGCTTTGCAGCCATTTTTCGCTCCCGTTCCTCTTGTTCCTAGATATCACACGCTGAATTAGCACCTAAACTAGACTGACACAGGAAATAAATAAATAAATAGGTGCCACTAACCTTCTTCAACTGATTAGCAGCAGCAGTCAAGGACTTCAACTGCTTCGAAGTTCCTGTATTAGAACCACTTCGCATGCTAGAGTTAGAAGGAACCGATTGAAGGCTACTTTGACTGGCGCTGGCATTGAGAGATGGCTCAAAGCTGCTCTTAAGAGCTGATATCAACGAAGAACCTGTTGGGGCAGTCATTTTACTACGTTGATCTTGCATCTCCCGCTGACTAGCAGTGCCAATCCGAATGTTAACAGGTACCGGCTTAGACTTTGGCGCTTCCTTAGCAGGTCTGGAGGGGCGTTTATTCTCTGCAGGTTTCTGAAATCTACTACCAGCCTTCTGGAGACGCGAAGGAGGACGTTCCGGTTCTGCGGAAGAGCCAAAACGCCCACGGTTTTCCTCACGATCCACAGCCCCTTCTTGCTCCTCGTCTTCCGAGGACGATGAAGAATCGGAAGAGACCTCAATTGCCTTCCTCCGCTGATCTTCCTTCTCTCGTTGCTGCTCAGCTTGTTGGCGCCTTCTAAGCTCCTCTCTCTCCTTTCTTAGCATCTCCTCTTGGTGCTTGCGCCTCTGTTCTCGGACCTGTCTAAGCTCCTCTTCCCGGGCTGCATTCTTGAGTTTTCGTGGAGATTTCATCAAGGGTGGCGCTGGCTCCGTTACCTCCTTTTGGGGCGCTCCGCGTGGCCTTGAGTCCCTGGTTTGGCGATCCCCCTTGATAGGTTCAACGGCGGCAGCCCCATCGAGAGCTACTTCTTCCGCCACCTTCTCTGCCTTTTCTGCCTCCTCTTTGGCTACTTCCTTAGATCCTGAATTCCTCGTTTGCGGGGCCTCCTTCGCCGGAATAACAGGTTTCTCAACCGGTTTCTCCACCGATACCTCATCCGAAAATTGTTGAGCCGCAGTGACAGAGTTAAGATCCGGATATAATCGTTCCACGGAAGATTTAGCTGAAGGCTGAGAAAGTTCTACCTCTGTTCCGGCCTTCGTCGATTGCCCCACAGCATTGATGCCCTGCCACCTGGGAGCCGGGCTGAGTGATTCAATCTTGGCTGAGGCACTTGAAACTGAACTCTTAAGGAGCATCTCCTTGGCCTTCTTGAACACACTCGCAGTGTGAGTCTTGACCGCCGATATAGCACCTTCGCCTCCCGGGGAGAGCGGCGATTGTAAGTCCGGCTCCTGACGCTGTACCTCTGAGAATGACTTCGAAAGCCTAGGACGTGCCGCGGGGGATCTCGGAGGAGGGGCAGAAACATCGCTCATCGTTCTCGTGAGTGTCGCCATGCGTGCTGTTTGAGTCTTCTTGGGCGAATCAGGTCGTCGAATAGGTTCCTCCCCAACACCCAATCTCGGTTCAGTATTGCTTCTCGCCAGGCTGGGCTTAGTAAACGACTCTAAACATTCCTTTTCCACAACTTTCTCTCGCTCCCGCGGCAATTCACCGGTAACCGGACGAGTAGTCTCACTCTGATGAATGCTCTTGGGCCGCCTTACTGGAGCAGGAGGTTGATCCTGCCTAAGCTGAGACAAATCTGGGTATGCTGGCTCCGCTGCAAGAACAGAAACTGAGTGAGTCTCACGGGGAGCCTTGACCTTTCCAAGTTGTTGAATCTTTTCGTGAAGACGTTGAGTCGAAATCTTGTTATGAAGAGCCTTATCTTTCTCAGTCTCCCCATTTGAATCCTCCTCTTGCGCAGCCACTTCAACCGGATTGATACTCTTCGATTTCTTTCGTGATCTCGTAGTATCCTGTTGTTCGCTCTTGCGCTTCAGAGACTTCTCAACTGGCTTCGGCTCATCTTCATCCCTATCCTCAATACTATCCGCCATTGTATCAACAGGTCGATTTGCAGCCCCCAAACTCTTGCCATTGCCCTTCCGGTTCATCCAGCTAGCTCTACTTGTGCTGTTAGCACGAAGTTGTTCGAGATGGCTCTCACGGGTAGCCCTAACGCCCAAACTCTTCTTTTTGTTGGTTAATGGCTCTCTTGCAGGGAGAGATGCAAAGTTGAGAATGCTCTTCCTGATAACAGGTTCAGGCGATCCTGAGCCAGATCTCTCACTGGCAGGAGTCATCTGAGTTTCTGTTTGTGCTACCCTCTTGGCCTTTTCGACATGGCGCACAGGAGTCCCAGCCGGCGCCGGCCCTGGTTCTGGGGCTTGTGCTGGCTCGCTAGGCATTTGAGGGTATCCATCATTTGCTGTCTTTTCTGTGGGCAACTCCGCCTTCTCTCGCGGAGGAGTCGGTTGTGTAACCGGAGGTGATGATGGTGGTGGGACCTCGTCAGGCAATTCAGAATCCGTAGAGCCACGTCCACCGCGTAAACGTCCAGACCGCCGAGGTTCAGGGGCTGGAGCAACATCCTTCTTAGGTGAGCGAGATATCGTCTTGGCTGGTGATATACGTTGAGACTTTGGCTTCCCTGGGCTCTTCTTCGGCGACTTGAGTGCTTTTTGTACGGGTGAATGAGGTTGTTCAGATGAAGCCTCACCCTCGTGTGCTGTGCGGAACGGCTGTCGAGTCGTCCTCCCATCCGATTCTCTCCTCAGTGCCTGCGGAGGCGCCGGGGAGGGCAAAGGAGCCTCCTCCTGTACCGGAATATCCACTGGCGTTGACCTCCGTCGTGACGGATATAGAGACTGTTGCGATGCGTACTCTGAGGAAGCAGTCCAAATCCCGCTATCATTAACCTGGGTCGCTGGGCCCTCTACCTGACTAAACTCGGTACCACTATCACGCCCCGTGCCATCGACCTTCCTAGGAGGAGGAGCAACATCTTGCTGTTTCCGTACTAATCGATCGGGGGATTTGGAGCCTGAGCTCTTCTCGCGTGCTGGGCTTACGCGGCTGCCATTACTAGGGAGTTGTGAAAGCGCATTGTAAAATCTATCATCCCCAGCGGGCAGAACCGCAGCTGGCTTATTGGCGCCAAATACATCGCCGAAAGGCTACATCACAGCGCGTTAACGAATACTAAAGGCTACAGATTGACATCGATGGCGACTAACCTCTACCTGCCTCAATTGCTGTCGGGCAGTTCGAGGTGTTTTCCCTCTTAATCTTCCCGGAGTCTTGAGCAGCTCAGTCATATCTCTAATTCTCCCCCCATTAGCACTAACTTCACCCATAGACTCAATACAGAGTATTTTATCCAACATACACTTGATTGCGCTCGAAAATATCGGCCATATGCTCGTTAAGCCATTCTAACTCTCCCCGAGCCGAAAAGGTGAAATCCTCAAAATCCTGTTCGCCGAGTTGGCGTATTGTTGCACGCTCATTTGTGATCCAGGTCATGGAGCCGACGGGGGCGATTTTCGAGATTGGGCGTCCGGCCATGATGCTTTTCTCCGAAATCAAAACAAACAAACCGGCGGCAAGCAAATAAGGAAGGGAGGGAAAAAAGGACGGAAGAAAATTATAAATGTCCCCGTCCTTCTTTCTTGCGTTGAATATTATTATTTTTGTATTCCTCCGCGCTATCGATTAGAGATAATATTTATGAGGCCGAAAATATTTCGTGATGAGGCGCCGGTTGTAGGGGGGGTGCGGAAGGTTGAGATGGGGTGAATGGAGGGATGAAGGAGACGGCAATGGGGAAAACTGTTGTTGGGTGGGGGAGAGCTTTGTTTTGATGGGTCAAAACGCGCTAAAGTAAGTCCGGTCTCACGCGCCACATTGGGTGACCATTACTAGATCGCGTCTGTCCCGTGACTTCTAGGGCTTGAAGTTCTTGAATATTCCGGCCGGATGGGACCTCACCTTCGTCTTAATAACCTTTTTACGCGTTTTTACAGGCGTGATACCTACTGTTATGTGAATGTTACAAGGTAGCTGTGCTGAACACGGTATACAGCGCTAGTACTATTAGACTGCGGCAGACGAACACAAAAAATAACCCCCACATTTATCATCTCATGTACCACACCTGCTTATCCTTCCGACTCTCCACCTTCCACTCAATCTCAACCTCAACCTCCCGGGAATTCTCAGGTCGTTTTTTGTAAGTAACCTCACCATTGATTATCTCACCTTCTTTCAGCAACCCACTCTTCTTCTCAACCAACAGCACTCCTTGCTTCCAATGGGTCAGCTTGCCAAATGGCCCAGTAGTAAACGCCACGCCCCCTTCACCATCCTTCCATGACTCTGCCCTGGCATTTTCCGGAACCAATTGATTTCTAGAAGTAGTAAAGAAGGTATCAAAATATATAACGAAAGCATCCAAGCTCTCAATGCTCTGTTTGACGCTAAGTTGGAAAGGTCTGGTAAAGGTGAGATCAGAGGCCTTGATCGTGTGCAATGACAGATGGCAAAAAGCGACCGGCTCGGAAGCGAGAGATAAGGGGTTGAGTCCGGTTATTGCTACATCCTCTCGGATCTTCTCCTTCATGGCCGTCATGGAGAAGCCGTACACGTGGTTCCAGAAGTTGACATTGTCATTCATGTACTCGGAATCGTGCATTGCCGCGATCAATATCTTGCATTCGGACGGGACCACTAATAATAACCAAATATCAGAGATTAGATGCTAGAGGCCGCGGGGATAGAGACTACCAACTCAAGCCATCGGGAGCAAGATACTTATCCCGAGCGAAGAGGACCGAATCCAACATCGCTTCGTAAAGGAGAACATAACCCATCCATTCAGAAACAATGATATCTACTTGTTTAACGGGCAACGTTACTTCTTCAATCTTTCCACGTATGCAACTACCGAAAATTAGTTTGCTGCTGACCATCAAAAAAATAAGAAAACTTAAGGATTAATTGATTCGTACGTTATGACCCCGCCCAAGTTGTTCTCGAAAACATTTGCTGTAGCTTTATTTATGATTGTCGAGTTATCCACTGCAATGACCTTCTTTGCCCCAGCTTTTGCGCAGAACATCGAAAGAACACCTGTTCCGCAGCCAACATCTAGGACCACCTAAGGTGCCAGTTAGTACTAGTATTGCCAGTTCCAATAGAAATAAAGCAAGGTCCATACCTTGTCTTCAAACAAATGCTTATTCTCATAAATAAAGTCCCGATAACCATCCGTCCTAACAGTATCCTTAAGCATAATTTCATGGATATCTGCCCCCTCATTAGCCCCCGTTCTCCCCCCGTTTCCAAAAAAAATCAAAAACACTCACCATTCCCAGAATAACTTTCAAAGTAATGGCTGTCATCTTCATCCCCTTCCTTCTTATCGCCACTATCTTCCACCAACCGCATCTCAAGACTTCGATTAACCGCCTCCCTATACTCAGAATGCGCCAACTCCAACTTTTTCAACCGCTCCTCGAGCTCACGTATCCTCTTCTGATCCTCGGTAAGCCATTCGGCCCCTTCTTTAATGCATTCTTCTTCTTCGTCGCCAAGACCAAATAGCAACGCATCATCCTCGAGCACTGGCCGCAGATACTTCTCATCTTGCAGGAAGGTCGCAGGCGTTGTGAAGTCCGGAACATGCGATTGTGCGATTTCGGAGCGGATGTAGTTTATCAGTCTGATGCAGCCATAGAAGTCAAGTCCTAAAAAACCGCCTCCACCATTAGTGCTCATAAACCTGGTGAAGAACGGAAGGGGGGAACAAACCAAGTTCCTTCCTAACAGCTTTGTATTCAAACCCATGCACCATAGCACAATGCTCGAACACACCTTCCGAAGAAGGAAAAGTCTCTGTGCAAAACAAGCAGACGATGGAAAGATCATCGCCGTCCACTTCTGCATCTTCCCAGCCCTCTTCGTCCGAGTCATTGAGGATGCTGTCTTGTTCTGTATCGGTGGGTGAGTCTGGGACCTGGGATCTGGACATCGTTATTGCAACCGCGAGGAAGGGGATGGAGCGGGATAAAAGGGGTGGGAAAATTAAAAATCGAGTTCAAATTATTGTTTCTGAGCGCGTATTTCTCTGCAAGTTTTTTTCCCCCTTGGTCTTACGCTTCTATTCTTACTTTGCATCGTAGTGGGGCCTATGGTGGGGTCAACGTAATGCACACAAGTCAGGGCTCGCCGGGTAACAAAAATCCTGGGAAGTTCTGAGCCTCCCAGGAAAAGCTCCAAGACGAGTGACGTGTTATGAGCATGATATCGAGTGAGAATACATGGGAAGAGAATACTAAAGACAGGATGCAGTAGCTCCCACCACAATTTCTAGAAGTATTACGGGAGGGGATCTGTAGCACAAGTAGCGCATTTCCCACAGATTAGCTGACTTGTTGACTAACTATCAGGATCTGACTAGTTAAACGATAATCTGGGAAACGAAGCAAGGGGGAGATTATAGCTCGTTCACAAACAGCATACACCGCCCCGGCAGCCAAGCGTTTTGTTGAATTACATACCGTACCAACGGTTATGTCTGACAAGACCTCACTACTCGTACTGCTGCTACTGGTGTTTGGAGAGGAGGCTTCTCCGTCAGCTTTGCCGCGCGGTATGCTGACATCTTCACCGCCTCGAGGTTCATGTTGAATAGTTTGGCTCTGCCCGATCGGGAGGCCGAAGACCCTTTCCTTGGCGTACTTGGTTTCACGGGAGAGCTGAGTACTCGAGTACCGTAGCCTAGGCTAGGGCCTCGCTGGCTGATGGGCAGCGCTCTGCGTTCATACCGCGAAGGACCTGGGCGCGGAAGCTCAGCTCGGCCCTGTCGTCCAAGGGGTGAGTATGGGATAGGAGGAAGAGAGGAAGGGAGTGCTCGGGGGTAGGCAAAAGAGTACTCGTACAGTCTCAAATCCTCGGCTTTCGGCACCGATCAGGTTGTCGGCTGGGATGAGGTACCGGCAGTCGTGGAAGAAGACCTCATTGGCATCAACAGCATCACCGGCCATTTTCTTGATTTGCGGGGCGTGAGCTTCACGACGTAGCAAGTGTCATTTTGCATGGTTTCTTACATTTTTTGCCCGGAAATTGCATTGTATCATAGTCTCCTTGACGGGCGGCTCGGTGGTTTGAGGTGTTAGGGCAACTGTTTGGCTCGGCGCCAGAGAGCGTATCACAGATTCATAGTTAGGGACTCTGGTTCGCGGTGTCTTGAGGGCTGAGGAAATGTCGACACCCAAAAGTACTGTAGGATTTTACCCGCAATGGGCTCCGGGTGAATGTTGCTCTTCGGTTGTCCTTTTGCTTGCGGGCTTTTAATTTTAGCGAACTTACGACTTATGTATGGGGTACAGTACCTAAGGTGTAGTTTACCTGAGTCGCATATATTTGCATGAACCGACTGTGCCCCCGCCATGCCCGCTCCGCCCCCGCGGTTTCCAATAATCTCAGTACTCTATTAGGGGAAACATGTTGAGGATACGATGCGAATGGAAGTCTCCCTTGCTCAGATACAGCCTGCAGGATCATGGTAGCTTCAGGGATCCCCGGCCCCGCGCTCCAAGCTCCGGGGGCATGACAATCCCAATCCATCCATCTCTCGCCAATGCAGCATAAAAGTTGTGCGGATATGTCCCCGTTTCATCCTTTTTTTGGCCCAATGTTCCTGTCAAAATAAATACCGATAGGGTGAATCAGTCACTCATCCATCCGTCCATCTATCCATCGACAATTTTGTAGACAATCATTTATTATGGGGAGAGCCTTTTTTTTCCTTCCCGTTTCATCTGGGAACTTTGAACATATCTTGAAGACAGCTTCACGGAGGGCCAATTGGGGATCTGTAAAGTCCATGGTGGGCGTGTAGTTCCTCACATGACTACGGGTGGTGACTCCAGGTGGCAGCAGCAGAGACGGTCGTTTGACCGATAGGCGGTAGAGTACCTGACGTATCAAGATGAGGGGAGTTGATTAAATTGTTACCATATCACGGGTGGGGAATACTGTACGAGTATGATACCATATGCGGGGGAGAGGGGATTGGAGTCGGGTGGGTCTTGTGGTCTGCTCGAGTATATTGTGGTATACGGGCTGCCGGTAGTAGTGGTACCGGTAGTGGGGAAATGGGGGAGGCTCCGGGGCGGGGAGTCGCGACATGCCGGCAAATTAGTTTGGGCGCTTCTATTGGTTTTTAAACTGAGTTTAAGGGTATCACAAATGGCGGAGACGGCTGAGACGAGTAATCGATTGCAAGAGCAAATAATATTCCCCAGGTATATGGCGGTTAAGTTTCGTTCCGTGCACAGAGTATTTTCACTTGTCTGGACAAGGTGGGGTTTTCCTTAACCGGGGCGGAATTATTACGGTTAACCTATGGTGCTTGTAGGGTGGCATCGAAATGCCGCAAGATGGTTAAGCGATGCGCATCAAATTCTGCAGAAAACTGGACGTTACTTGGGTTCTGAGTGATTGAGGCTGCTGCTGCTCCGTTGCTGGCTGTGCTCAAGTAGCATTGTATCATAGTGCCGTACGGTTGGCAGGGTCCCCCTCGAGACCTCGAGCATCGGCGTTTGCTCCCATAGGGGGTTGGTTCATACTGTAGTAGGGTCTTTGCTTACCCAGATGGTTTGCATGTGAGCTTTCCTTTCTTCCTCACTTGCGTTCGGCCCACCTTTGCCAGGTTCGCTCGGGGGTAGTGCGCGATGGATAAAAGGCGATAGTTGTGATGGAAAAATAAGTATTTGTCTCGCGGCCGCATATAGAGCGATGATGCGGCAAGGGGAGGCGCTGGTGTATCGTGTGGGCTGCGGTGGAATCGGGAGTGCCCGGGGGGGGGGCGGCGGGGTATGTGAAAGTCTCTTTCCTTAACATCTTCTACCATACAAGTACTTCAAGTACTTGAGTAAGTAGATATCTTTGCATCGTGAATTTGCAGTCCATAAGAACACTGGCACCGGTATGGCACCGTATGTGACACCTAGCTTGGATCTGATTCCTCCACGTGATGTGGCTTTCGTAGCTAGACGAGAAATTCGGTAGAGGGACCCATGACTTGTCTGCTGGTGCTGTGGCTGGAGAGTCCCTGAGTCGGAGGCTTTTTGTCCCCAGACCTGCATCTCGCTTCGAGCTTGGGCTAAATTTTCCCGTTTGGGGAATTCAGTGACTGGCAGATGGCTCGAATGCAAAGACAGATGCTCAAGACCTGCTCACATCGCATGCTACCGCTAACTTATCATATGTTGGCAGTCTTGTTATGTACGATACACGTACTGTGCCAGTACCGCTCGAGTACCGTACCGTAGATGCAGCGATTCAACACAGCCCCCATTCCATCATACAGTAGAAAGGGGCAAGATAATAATTTTACTGTGGTACTAGTATAATATTTGCTCGGGTACGGGGGAGGAGGGCTTACTGAGGTATGGTACCGGTAGACTCCATATATCCCTGAGGAACGGGAGGGCGATTCAATTGAATAGCCGGTAGCCCTCCCTTTTCTGCCCGGTATGGTTACAGTAGACGTGCTGGGGTTACCCTGTTGCCCTACCATACCAATACTTGCACGATACGAGCATGGTACTTGTAACTATACAACTCTCTTACGTTTCCTGTAATCCCAAACCTTCAGAATATTTCAGGCCTTGGAACTTGCACCTTTTCAGGACCACGCAGGGTAAAACAAAAAAGAAAAAACAAAAGACACCAAAGAGAAAGATACAGGCAAGAAAAAAGGCAAAAAAGAAGGGGATATAATTCAATATCCGGGAGTCCTTTTGTTTCGCGTTGGTCCATTTGCGCGCATTGGGCTAAGCCGCTTTGTTTCCTCCCTCGCCTTCCCTAATTCTCCCTTTGCTGCGCGTTCTCTTCCTCTCTCTCTTGCTCGCCGCTTCAGGCACCAGCTTAGCCCTAACCAGTGTGCTTGGGAGTGTGCCATACATAGTAATAAGTTGGTGGTCAGCTCCTATTTAGAGAATTTCCAGAACTTTTTTCCTTCCTTCCCTTGCGACACCTGAATCCATCAACCCAACTCACACATAACCCATCATGGAAACAAACGGCGAGTCAAGGGCAAAGCGAAAGTACCCCGGATCTCCTCCTGCTGACCGGCCTACGAAACATCTTCGCGATGGTTCCTTTGGAACCGACCAGGACGAGATCGACTTGCCCGGGGGTGAGGAGCAGGGGTTTGTTGCTCTGGAGACTAGGCTTCTACCGCCAGCTGTGGCGACCCACGATTCTGCGGAATGGCAGAAAACTATTGAGGAGGTTGTCAGAAATGTGGTTAGCATACGGTTTTGTCAAACGTGCTCATTTGATACGGAATCAGCCATTACTAGCGAAGCCACGGGGTTTATTGTTGACGCCGAGAGAGGTTACATCTTGACGAATCGTCATGTTGTGTGCGCCGGGCCTTTTTGGGGATACTGTGTCTTTGATAATCATGAAGAGGTATATTCGGCCCGGCTACTTTGACGGGCTATGGCTAAACTATTCAGTGCGATGTTTATCCTGTGTACAGAGATCCTATTCACGATTTCGGTATTCTTAGATTTGATCCGAAGGCTATCAAGTACATGCCTGTTGGTGCTCTCCGGCTTCGGCCCGATCTTGCGCGTAAGTATCCCCGTCCTTGCTCTGTCACGCTGGCGGCCACTAATGGAAGTTCAGGAGTCGGCGCTGAAATTCGAGTTGTCGGCAATGACGCCGGTGAGAAGCTTAGTATCTTGTCAGGAGTGATCAGTCGAGTAGATAGGAATGCGCCTGATTACGGTGATGGCTACAATGACTTTAGTGAGTAGGGCTGAGTTCGGGCCAGGTGCATTTTGTTGACGAGTTTCATCAGACACAAATTATATCCAGGCTGCAGCTTCGACAAGCGGTGGGAGCTCTGGGAGTCCGGTTGTTAACATCGATGGATATGCCGTAGCTCTGCAAGCGGGGGGTAGTATAGAAGGTATGACCTACCCGTTGCTTATTGCCAGCTAGAGCTGACATGAATTAGCCGCGACCGACTACTTCTTGCCTCTTGATAGGCCTCTCCGTGCTCTTGAGTGTATCCGGAATGGCCGACTTGTCACTCGTGGAACTATTCAAACACAGTGGCTAACAAAACCATTTGATGAGTGTCGCAGGGTTGGGCTGAGCCCTGAATGGGAGGCTGCTGTGAGGAAGGGGTTCCCGAAAGAGATTGGGATGCTTGTAGCTGAAGTCGTACTTCCCGAGGGCCCTGCTCATGGCCACATTGAGGTATGTGTCCCCTGTGAGAAAACCCTTTCGTTGTGATTATCCTAACATGTTGTAGGAGGGCGATATCTTGATCAAAGTCAATGGGGCGTTGATCACCAAGTTTGTTGACCTGGATGAGATACTAGATAACTCTGTTGGAAAGAAAGTCAAGATGCTGGTTGAGCGAGGAGGGAAAGCTATGGATATCGAACTCGATGTCGGGGATCTTCACGCCATCACCCCTGATCGCTTTCTCACTGTCTGCGGGGCCTCCTTCCATGATTTATCCTACCAATCTGCTAGACTTTATGCCATTCCGGTTCGGGGAGTCTATGTCTGTGAGCCGGCGGGTTCATTCCGGTTTGACGGGATGGACAAAGGGTGGATTATTGAGGTATAATCTGCCGTTTTGCATTGTCGTGAATATAAACTGATTTCCTCTAGTCCCTTGATAATAAAAAAACCCCAAACCTTAATGAATTTATAGAAGTAGCGAGGAATATACCAGATCGGTCTCGGGTTGTTGCAACTTATCGCCATCTTCGTGACCTTCACACCATGCACACCTCAATCCTTTATATTGACCGTCACTGGACTACTAAAATGAGGATGGCTGTCCGTAATGGTTTGTTGATGTTCTAGAGACTTAATATTATGACTTGAACTAACTGAATTGTGTTTAGACGTCACTGGGCTGTGGGACTTTTCAGATATTGCAGATCCCAAGCCACCGGTTCCTCTTGCTCCAAGCTCTGCCCAATTTATAAGGTTGGACAATGTGGGCTACCCAGCAGCTAGTGACTTAGTGCGTAGTTTCGTTCGGATCTCGTGTGTCATGCCGATAAAGCTGGACGGGTTTCCTCGAGCGCGAAAGGTGAGATTATCTTGCTCCTTTCTTGGCTTACGCTAATGAATTAGACTGGGTTTGGCCTGGTCGTGGACGCCGAGAAAGGGTTGGTGGTTGTATCCAGAGCTGTAGTACCTTATGATTTATGTGATATCTCTATCACTGTTGCCGAGTCAATTGTTGTAGAGGGTACAGTTCTGTTTTTGCATCCCCTGCAGAATTATGCGGTTGTGCAGTATGACCCAACGCTGGTGAAGGCACCCGTTCAATCCGCTAGGCTTAGTAGTGAGCATATCACTCAAGGTATCATTCAGTTCCTGTGGGAGAGCACACTAAAGTGGCCGCTAAGTGTTCGATAGGCGCATCGGCGATGTTCTTAGGCTTCAACCAAAACCTCAGGGTAGTTGTTGCCAAGACTTCAGTTACCGATATTACTACCGTTGCGGTTCCTGCTAACAGTTCGGCGCCCCGTTACAGAGCAATCAATGTTGATGCTATCACAGTTGACACTAGCCTTAGCGGCCAGTGCGGGAGCGGCGTCCTTGCTGATGCAGATGGAACTGTTCAAGCACTATGGCTTACTTACTTGGGGGAGCGGACTCATAGCAACAAGGATGTCGAGTACCATCTTGGGTTGGCTACGCCTTCACTCCTACCGGTCGTCCGTCAGTTGCAGAATGGCATAATTCCTAAGCTAAGAATGCTTAATGTTGAACTGCACTTGGTGCATATGAGCCAAGTCCGGATTATGGGCGTCTCGGAAGAGTGGATCCGCAAGGTCGAACAGGATAATCCCGAGCGTCATCAGCTGTTTATGGTCCGGAAGGTCGAGTGCGGTCATTCTCAAACTCTGGAAGAAGGAGATGTCATCTTGAGTATTAACGGGAAAGTGATGACGAGGATAACGGAGCTGGACGTTATGTATGATCATGAGTACTTAGACATGGTTGTAGTAAGGAACTGCGAGGAGATGACCTTGAGAGTGCCCACTGTTCCAACCGATGACCTGGAGACGGACCGCGCTGTCATATTCTGTGGTGCTGTTTTGCATCGTCCTCATCATGCCGTGCGCCAACAGATAAGTACCTTGCACTCTGAGATCTATGTTTCGGCACGGACTCGGGGTTCCCCGGCATATCAATACCAACTTGTGCCGACAAATTTTATTGTCAGTGTCAATGGAGTCAAGACCTCTGATCTTGATTCTTTCTTGCACGAGGTCTCGAAGATACCGGACAATACTTGTAATACCAAATGCCCCACCCCCTGAGATTTTCTCTGACTGATTAAAAATATCGCAGATTTGAGACTAAGAATCATTACTTTTGATAATATTCCGTTCGTGATTACCATTAAGAAGAACGAACATTATGTAAGTCTTCAATGTCTCTGTTTACCTGGATGGCACAGCTGCTCACATTCTCCTTGTCATAGTTCCCTACCATGGAATTCATTAAAGACCCCTCTGAGCCCTGCGGATGGCGTAGGCAGACATACGAGGGCAGATTTACACATGCTGGTACAAGAACCCGTGTAGCTGTCTCGGGGATCAACTAACAGGTCAATAGGGTTAGAATCCAATATCCTTGCTGAAAGTATGCTAGCAATCCACTATCCCGAAAACTCGTACCCAAGCTAACATGGGGGAATATTTCAGATATGGATGAACTTGGTGGCGAGTAGTTGGCGAAACGGGCCGACCGATTTTCTTCATTCCTGTCATTTCAGGGGAGTGTACGATTTGTAGTGGCCGAGTATTCAAGGTATTAGAATTGCGCTTGATATTTTCTTCACACTTTCTGCCCTCTTTTTTATCTTTGATCACTTTCGATTTATCGCAGCCATTATTCACCTGTTTCCCGTGTGGCTTCAATGAGCCAAATGGTTTATGTCCTTACTCTGAATGCTTGGGGGCGCTTTCTTGGTTATGGGTACTTTAAAAGTGGGCTCGGATGGGGTCTCGCATGTTTTTTTGGGCTGAATTATTAGTGGTATGCATGGTGTCGATGAGCTATCGTGGTGGATAGCTGGTGTGGCTTCTTTTTCTTTTTCTTTTTTGGTGTCGCATGATAGCATTTATATCGTGATTGCATGCTCTGGAGTCTTTGCGATACAATTAATAGAAATTGGACTCTCGAAATGGATCGCTTGACGTGCTAGGATTAATGCGTTACCCACTAACCCAATTCCTTCGTCTGTTCTTAAAGTATTTGTCGCTTTTTAGTTCCCTAGAATATTCTGAGATTAGGAATAGTCCAAGTGTCGAAACCGCGGAGATGTTTTCTAGTAAGAGCTCCATGGCTATATTACCTTTGGCAAAGATCGGGGGTTAACCTATGCTATTCTAGACTGGTGTTAGCACCAACTGATCCTGGTCAGGAACGATAAGAGACATAAACAGTGAGCCCCACCTTTCATCCACCTGTTTGATTGAGTCAAACTCAAGCCCAACGACTCCTTCAACGAACACCACTCCCCTTCATCTCTACCAAACAACTTTGTTTAGAAAATATCATGGCGCCCACCGGTGCTTTTAACCTCCAGACTTGCGCGCGCAAGAATATTCTCCAATTGGTCCCCTACCGATGCGCTCGAGAGTAATCCGCTCCCCTAGGCTTTCTTAAGAAAATTTCTAGCTAACCATCAAACTCGCAGTGACTTCAAAGACGACGGCAGTAACATCCTCTTAGACGCAAACGAGAACGCCTATGGTCCCAGTCTGCCCTTCAATGGTCCTGATGGGCCAGAGGCGGGAATAGGTTACGATTGCACACAGCTTAACAGATACCCGGATCCGTAACCCTTCCTCTCTTTAAATTTTATTTCACTAGTTTAATTAACCAAACGAATATCTACAGCCACCAAGGGGACCTCAAAAAGCTCTTCTGCAACTACCGCAACAAAAACCCCACCAAGCCACTGACCCCAGCGAACCTGTTCCTAGGCGTCGGCTCGGACGAGGCTATCGACGCGGTCCTCCGGTGCTTCTGTATACCTGGAAAAGACAAAATCCTAACATGTCCGCCAACTTATGGAATGTATAGCGTTAGTGCGCAGGTCAATGATGTCGAAGTCGTAAAGGAGCCATTGGACCTAATCAGCGGCAAATTCGGGCTTCGCCCAGAAGCGATCAACAAACGCCTTTCGGAGGACCCCACTATTAAGCTCGTCTACCTATGTTCCCCTGGGAACCCTACTGCAGGGACCGTCGATCCAGCAGCGGTACGTAAGGTCCTCGCGCACCCGACCTGGAACGGCGTTATCGTGATCGACGAGGCATACATCGACTTCGCACCCGAAGGGAGCAGTCTCGCCCCATGGGTTGTCGACCACCCAAACCTTGTCGTCATGCAGACCCTATCTAAGGCTTTCGGGCTCGCTGGGATTAGGCTTGGCGCGGCCTTCACGTCTCCGGAGATAGCGCGATTGTTAAACAACCTCAAAGCCCCGTACTCTATTTCCTCCATGACCTCTTCTCTCGCCATTGCTGCGCTTTCTCCCGCTGGGTTAGCCGTCAAGAATGAGAATGTGCGCAGGTTGCTGGTGCAGCGCGCTAGGCTTCTTTCCAAACTTCCGGAATTGCCCGGGATCGGGAGATTTCTGGGCGGGTTTGACAGTAACTTTTTGCTCGTTGAGATTCTTGATAAAAACGCGGTCCCGGATAGTGGTATTGCGAAAAAGGTGTATGAGGAGCTTGCGGAGGAGCATAGGGTCGTTGTTAGGTACCGTGGCGGGGAGGCGGGGTGCACAGGTTGTCTTAGGATTACTGTTGGCACAGAGGCGGAGGTTGGCAAGTTGTTGGAGAAGTTGAGGGAGGTACTTAGGACGGTGAGGGGGGAATAGACATATTGGAATTATTTAAGGGTGTTTCTTAAAGGCTGATTGTTCTTTGATAGATAGAAAATAAAAGCGATTAGATATGGGGGATGTTGTCAACGAATGTTTTTTTTATTTAGAGTAATTGCTCTAGGATGTTTCTGCTTACGCCGGGGTATCCTTTTATACTGCCCTCTTTTGTGAGCTAACTCAATGCCAACAACGAAGGTGGAGAAGAAAGTGCTGTTAAATTATAGGGAAGAACCCAACTAGATCATTCTTAATCACTCGCAAATCTTCAAGGGCTCGTGTCGGAGGTCGCGCAGAAGAGGCCGGAGATGCAGTGTAAAGTAATGGGACTTGAACAATGAGAGAAAAAGAGAGATTGATTCTATCTTGCTTGCTCGCCCATAGACGCGCCTGAGACTGCGGTACTTTATAGCAATCCGCAGTATCAACATACATCAAGATGACTCTAGTTACTTCCTCGTACCCCACATCCCAAGTAGCCTGGCCACTGGCTGAACATATCTGCACCGCACATCGCATTGAAGTAATACTTCCGACAGCTCGAACAGCGAGTTACATAGCCTGCGATACGATACAACGCAGTATAGTACGGTAACTTACCGGAAACTTTCCAGACTCCACTATCCGAGCCGGCGCAGAGGGACACTTTCCATCTCAATCCAGATGTGGCAGTGGGGAGAGTTTACCCACGGAGCGCAGGAGGAGGAAGACAAACCCTATTTTAAGTTTCTACATACGCAACCGGCCCCCAGCGCTGGAAGCAAGGACGCTATGGGTCCAACAACCCGACTTAACCCTTCCTCCTCACCAGCACCCTCCCGCACACAATTCTCCTCGTATGCTACCACTGCCTCATCTTTGGGTCTTTTGTCCAACCATCACACACTCTTCAGGTTGGCTATGCTATCTGAAATCCGTCTGTTATAGTGAAGCTTGGTTGAGTAGTTATTTCTGTGGCGTGGGCTTCTATGGTAAAAGAGACCATTGCTCGGCATCAGATTTTATAGTGCGAGGGACTGTTTTCCGGCATTTCCCCCTTGCAGCTGTATCATAATTTACCGTATTTTTCAAAACACTGGCAATGAACCTAAGTGAGGATGCGGGGGGCTAGGGAGAAAGGGAGGAAGACTTCGTGCTGTGCGGTATCAGATGGGGAGTATGGCTATTCAGAATCGATTACGGCGGTTGAAAGGAGGGTGGTGATAGGAGTTCAGACGAATCGACGTTTGGTCACGGGATAGGCCACTGGCGCTGTGGTGATCAGTACATACCGTTTGGAGACCACGCAAAGATATGTGGTGTAGTAAATTGGGTGGTGAGGAGCTTCTCAGTCGAGAATTCGGGAAGTCACACATAGTATGATATCACTAGTCTTCTTAATATCCTGGCGGACTTAGTAAGGGTAACGGCGGGGATTCTTGTTTTAGGTGAAACCGATAGGTAGGAAGAAGTAGTCCGAGGAGGTTAACTAAAGTCGCCGAAGAAAACATATCAGCTCTCTCCACTTCGCAAAAATCGGGCATCACTCCTTGCATGTGGGACATCTTGGGGTTTGGGAAAATCCATCTCCCTCTTCCTCGGGTCTTACGGAGATCCACCCCTCGCATCAGATGAGTTTAGAAGGTCCATCCCATACTTTGGAAGATTGGAAACTTCGCATTTGGGTTCACTGGGTTGTTTGGGTTAATCCCTGATCATTCGACCTGGTTCCACTTGACTCAAGCATAATCCGGGTTAAGCTAGCAACCGGGGACCCAACGCCGAGGCTTGGGTATATGTGTGCGGTCGTGATGCCGGAATTTCAGAGTGGGATGTCGAGCTGTTTTTTGCATCTTTTTGCATCTCATGTTTTATTCGACGAATGACTTTTATTCCTTCCTCCTGTAAAACTGAAAAGGCCATCTCTTCCACCAGTTAGGAGGAACACTTTAAGAGGGGTAACTTAGCTAGTATCCCTTGCAATAAGTGTCTCGGAAGTTGTAGTGGATGGGGCGTGCTGCAGGGGTCAAGCTATCCTACCGTATGTGAGCTGGAGCGGTAGCATCCACAAGGTGGGACCCGGGAGGACGATTAGAGAGTAGAGATGTGCCATGGCAGAGCGCTGGATAGAATATCTTGTTTTGTAGGGGGGAGAAAGGAAAAAGCTGTCTGTTGCGGGATTGTGCCTTAGCTTTCATCAGTATATTTCCTGTCTCCACATATGTCTTGTGATTTCTTGTATCATAGCTCCGATTACCTGCGCGAGCTGAAGCACCATTATAGGGATGAAGCGTTCATAGATTCTCACTCGGTTCGTAGTGAATCTTGGTACATTCTAAAAACTACCGGGAGGAAATTTTAGCTTGAGAATTGTGGCTTCCTTAGTGCGATATGGGCTTGTCGGGGGTATCTAGGCTGCTGGACTAGTGATTCTAGTGCCGGATATAGCGCAAGGTTGGGTAGCATTAGCTAGCTTATGCCGATGCAGGGGGGGAATGGTTCTTCCTCGTCCTCAAAATCCTCCCCTGTGCGAAGAAGGAAGAAAGCCATCACTCATGCCAGCAGTGCTCGGGGTAATTTTCTATTGCCTGGAAGTTAGGTAGGAAGGAGTATCGTAGTCTAATATGTGCTATACGTCGTATCTAAATGTTCTATCTCAAAATACGGTCTAATCTATACTTGCTTGCTGGGAGCGAACCCCCCCCTCGCCCGGCAGAAATGAGGCATCCTAGAAAGCCGGGCGGAATGCAAGCAAGAAAGAAAGAAAAGAAAAAGAAAAAAGAAAAAAAACCTTCACAGAACTCTAGAACGAGCAGAAGACTATAGTGAGATAACACATATGGAGCAAGTAGGGAGGCTCGAGCTCTCGAGTGGAGTAACAAGCGCACAAAGCACTGATTCTGTTTTAAACCACTGAGAATCTCTCATTAAACGCCTAAGGAGTAAGAAACACCTCCGTTGAAATCTACCGTCAACCCACTAAAATCCCAAAATCGGGCTTCCAGTAGGATAAATATTAGTTCCCAGGTTGACATTTCATGAAATACCTAGCTGGCGCAGTGGTTAACACTCCTGCGCAATTAGCGGGAGCCCAGGAGTTCAATCCACGCTGACAATCAGTTATTATTGAACGATCCGTCATGTAGGGCAGGAGAATTAAAAAATCCTGCCCTATGGGGACTGGGAGATTGAAGAACTTGGC
>Ga0307513_10002476_pt1 | contig 25553 bp, 33 predicted proteins | sample 15_EM_MG_FD_202174 | JGI IMG/M metagenome (GOLD analysis project Ga0307513, IMG submission 202174) | Populus trichocarpa ectomycorrhiza microbial communities from riparian zone in the Pacific Northwest, United States - 15_EM | ecosystem: Host-associated > Plants > Roots > Unclassified | place...
TACCGTGGAGGGTCTGAGTGAGAAAAAAGACGACAAGAGGATCGGTCAAAGGACTTACGGAATGTCACCTTCCCCATCGAAGGTAATGACGTGGAAGTAGACGGGAACCGTGAGGGCTTGGTCGGAGCCGGTGCACCGCATGAAGAAAGTTAAAGAGCTCTTCCTTCTGGCTGACAACTTCGGGGGTGGGGTTATTGCCGCAGCTGCGACCCGTGGCCCTGCGCTCAAGACCGTATAAGCGTTCGAGGCTGGCAGGAGTGGCCACTACGATGGCGGCGAGAGAAAGGAGAGAGGAAGGAATGATTGGGAGACGATACAACATGGCAAAAAGGATCAAAAACCGTTCAGCGGGTGAAGGGGTAGGGAGAGGCCGATGGGTCGTTCTGGGTACTTATACCAAGGCCAGCCGGCCAAGGCGGAATGCGGTGACCGTCGAGTGGAAGCTCGAAGACGGGGAGGATGTCAGTGGTGAAGTGTAGCCTCGAAGTTGTCTCTCCGGACTCCTCACCAATTCGAGAAAGTGCGTGGCGGTTCCCACGTGTTCCGTCGTTATCTCGGCAGACAGATGGCGACTGCGACCACAAGGACAAAAAGCAGGAAGAGGGTGTAAGTTTGTGACGCATGGGGTGGGCGTACGCTCCTGGTCTCTGGGAGAACGAAAGTTCGGCATCAGGAAAAGTCGCGATCCCTTTTGAGCGCCAGGTTCTCCTTCCGTTGATTTGCCCTGCCGGGCTTGGCGCTCACTGCCACTCCACCTCCGCGGAGCAGACACCTGACCTGTGAAAGTGGGCTTCCGTGTACCTTCCGCCACTTTTCGGCACCATCCCAATGATGGAAGCGCGCGTGTTCGGAAGACCCTCCATCGGGTCGCCGTCCGAGTCCGTACCAATCATTCAGAAAAGTCACCTTAACCGGCCCTCGTCATACTTGCGCCTCCCAGTGCCGCAGCTCTATCTAACGGCCCAACTGACATGACTAGAGCGACATACACGGGCTCAACTTCAAACGGTGTCAATCCCGCAGTCGCGACGTCAAGACGAATTCGCCCCGGCGGCGTTACAACGGGCGTGGCTAGCAACAACGGTGTTCCCTTCACCCCAATGACTTGGAATATTAAATCCCCGCACGCGGGGGACCTGTCACGAGTCTGTCCACTGACGTCAGGCACGACAAACATGGTTTCGGGAGGTGGGCCAGAGTGGCGCCCGTCACGGGGTTCGCACACCGGAACTTGCAGGGTGTGCCGATAATCCCGTCTCCGACAGGCATGTGAAGAGACGCCCTCCGCGGCCTTTTCTCTTCCACGCACATCCTATCGCCTCGGGTTCATTGATTGTTTGCGGTCTGCCGCCAGCTTCTGAGCTTCCACCGAGATAGCCTCTTCGGCTGCGGGTCTGGGCGCCGTCCTTCAATAAGAAACGACTATTCCCCGTCGCGTTCGTGCGTTCGGTCACGTTTTCTGGTCCATCGCGTCCAGGGCAACCCCATACTGTTCACAGTGGTTTCGCTGAATAATTTACCGGGAAGCCCACACCTCCCTCTCCAAGTCGGTGTCTCCCCGGTTCCGCGATGGCTTCTTGTGTGGGTGCGCATCCCAGCGTCGGGGGTAGGTTATCGTGGACAAAAGCCAGGTTTCAGTGGCTCAGATGCCGTTTGCTTTTCCTTTTGGTAGACTCCAGTACGAGCAGCAATGAAATTCGATCGACGGCCGCGGGCGGTCTGTCCGTCCGTCCTGAGTTATATTACTCCAACGTAACCACTGGAGGCGATGCATCCGAGCGTTTCCTCCGATCCAACCTTTTCACTGCCTCATCGGGAATCCGGCTATTTTCGAATATCACCGGGTGGCTTGAAACCGGGTGGATTTCGAGTTGCTGACATCGCGACCAGTGCTCGGAGGATCCCGGAACTTCTTTTCTCGTTCCACTCCTCATATCGCATCACCATTTCACAAATCTTCTGTATCGCCTCCTCTCCCTCTGGAATATCCACCCATCTGGTCGCAGCGATTGAAACTGAACACCCTGGATGATGCCACAGTGAGGTTTTGAGTATGTGGTGGAGAGAAGGGACGCGATCAGCGGCTCTTCTCGGTGAGTGGCTTTCAGCAATCTGGGTCTGGGTGGAAGGTGTTTTTGACCCCGCGGATTCCAAAACTGTCCAGGGTCTTGATACTTTTCCGGCGAGTGGTTTAGACTCTGGCGCCTTCGTTCTGGGACTCGCCGTGTTGTTTCGGTCACGCTATTCATTGTTGTATCCGCACCTACCTGGGCTTTCGAGGAGGCACTCGTTGACTCGGACGGTTGTATGTGGAAGGCTGCTATGCGCAGCCAACACTAAGAGCGGCGACGGAAGGAGCAGACGACGACAGAGAGGACAACGGGTAGTATTCTGTGGTCGAGAGACAAGAGACGACGATACTGTCTACGATCGTAACACGAGATATATATACAAAAACAACATGACGTCGGAATCCTAGAATAGGATTACAGTATGTCAGATATCACGTTGGTTTGGCGTTCTATTCCTCCGCAGATAACGATATGATCACCCTAGGGCCTAGTCCGCCGCAATTTGGTCCCATAATTCCTACCAGTCGTGTCACCTCACCGTTTATAGAACCCCCCGATTTTTCACCGGACTTGAGACCATTCTCCTGAGTGGTTTCTGTACGCGTCACGCGAGAAACGAAGGGGGATCTATTATACCGCCAGGAACGCCTCAGCGATAGGATCAACCTCGCGATCCACAAGCTGTGGGAACGAAACTGTGCACGTTATAGCAGTTTGAACGCGGGAATTCTTATCCTGCTACCGGAGCTTCTGTCATTTGGTAACTGTACAACTGGAGGACAGCCGGTACCGGCACTTCTTGGTGCGAAGATGAAAGCATCACTTGGGAAGGTCTCGTTGGTTTTGCTGGTTGATGGGTGGTTTGATACCGTCGAGTCGCAGGATGTATCTGACGGATATAGTTGTGGGTGTGTCAATTCGAAACGTAGGGTATTAACACGCTCAAGTGTGAATCAGATTACCATCCACGATATGCAGAAGGAATTTCGTGCTGTGGTACGTTCTACAAAGTCCCGGTAAGCGGCCCCCCAAGTGAGGCGAAAACACGAACGTGGTCGGCTATTCTGCGGCCAGGGGGCTGTCTAAACCTTGAAATTGCTCCAGCTCCCGGGACAGGTTTTTGAGCATTTTCAACCACGTCTCCCTCACACAGAGGGTGGCGTGGGGATAGTTGCTACAGATACAACGGATCAGTACGTTTCCGTATTTTACCCAAGTCCCAGACCCACGGCGCAATAGGCTCAGGAACCAAACGATGACCAAGGTAAGTGTCAATATCGATAAACCGTAGGATGTGGTTGAATACCGTTGACTAGAAGATCTTGGTGCGTAACGGGACACGAGAAACGCGCCGGTTTCTCGCTCAACCTGGAACGAACAACGTGGATCAGACGTACCTAGGTAGTTGCATCCACGAGCTGAACAGCATGGTTTTTTTTGCTCCCCATCGGTTTTCGTAGGCCGGGATGAACGATGGAGATGATAACACCTGAACGACATCAAGACTGATTCTTGCGACGGCGGGACGACAGCGGCGTATTCGAGGGAGTCCGCTACCATATCGCTGTCGAAGACAAAGTATATCCCGGTCCTGAAGATATTTGGAAGTCCTCTCAACACACATCCCACCGCAGCCTTACCCAACGACACGATCGACGTTGCGATGGCCGACAGGACTACATATACGTCTTCTAGGTCACACAGCACGCATGAGTGCGGGGTGTTAGAAGTGTTACCGAATCCATGTATTGAAACAAATGTGGATAAAAGTGCTGTGCGTGTGGTGAGAGCGAGCGACGGTGGTAACTACCAGACAAACGGGCGATCGTGTGGGAGCAATTGCGTAGGCGACACCAAAAACGCAGGGTGGAAAGAGTGTTTATGAAGGGAAAAGGAACGAAAATGGACACGGGTGAGTGTACCCGTATTCAAGATACAACTTCATGTTGGGGTATATGACATGGAGTTGAGAGAATATGTCGTTCAATGTTTGAAGCGTGGGGGGGGTGGTGGAAATCCTTCTCGTGGCATGTTCTGTATACGGTAAATCTCGATCTGCAACCTCAAACGGGTACGCTGGCCTAGGGAGAAGTTGTCCATGCACGAATCGTCAGTGTAGTCCATGTAATTGTGGATGGCTGGAAACGAAAGCGAATGAGCGACTGAACCCGAAGGCGAACACCTAAAAGTCGACTTACGATCAACACCTTCGCCAGGGCAGGTATCGGGGTTGGTGGTGGGGCAACCAAAGGTCGCGGAAGCCTGAGGGGAGGTGTCACCGGCGTAGTCACCGACATAGATACCTCCGTTGCATCCACCTTGGAAGGTGTGGTAGAGTCCGACCCAGTGTCCGACCTCGTGAGTCAACGTGCGTCCCTGGTTGAAAGGAGCGTTGGAACCTCCAGGGAAGGTGGTGTAGAGGAGAACGACGCCGTCAAGAGCAGGGTTTGGCTGGTACTCGTCAGGGAAGGTAGCGTAACCGAGGACACTGTTTCCACTAGCAACTAGATTGCCAACAGTGTAGATATTGAGTGTGAGGGGGTTGTCTCCCCTTCGAAGAGAGGTCTTCATAGCGGTCTCCTGGGCGGAACCTGAAGTGATGTTGAACCACTCCTCCCTTTCGGTCCTGGTGGTTTCCTGTAGTTGGAAAACAACATCAGCGTCGATAAAGTTGTTGTTCAAGACCCTGAGTTGTTCGTCGATCTGGGAATCTCTGCCATGGAGGGTCTGAATGAGAAAAAGAAAAAGACGACAAGAGGATCGGTCAAACGACTGACGGAATGTCACCTTCCCCATCGAAGGTAATGACGTGGAAGTGGACGGGAATCGTGTAGACCGTGACCTGGTCGTCGTCTATATTGACCCGCCACCCATGACGAATACCATTAAAGAGCTCTTCCTTCTGGCTGACAGATTCGGGAGTGAGGTTATTGCCGCAGCTGCGACCCGTGGCCCTGCGCTCAAGACCGTATAAGCGTTCGAGGCTGGCAGGAGTGGCCACTACGACAGCGGCGAGAGAAAGGAGAGTGGAAAGAGCGACTGGGAGACGATATAACATGGTGAAAAGGATTGAAAACCATTCAGCGGGTGAAGGGGTGAGGAGAGGCCGATGAGTCGTTCTGGGTACTTATACCAAGGCCAACCGGCCAAGGCGGAATGTGGTGACCGTCGAGTGGAAGCTCGAAGGCGGGGAGGATGTCAGTGATGAAGTGCAGCCTCGAAGTTGTCTCTCTGGACTCTGCACCAATTCGAGAAAGTGCGTAGCGGCTCGCACGTATTCCGTCATTATCTCGGTAGAAGGAGGTCGACTGCGACCACGAGGACAAAAGGCGGGAAGGGGGGGCGGGTTTGTGGCGCATGTGGTGGGCGTACGCTCCTGGTCTCTGGGAGAACGAAAGTTCGGCATCAGGAAAAGTCGCGATCACATTTGAGCGCCAGGGTTTTTCCGTTGATTTACCCTGCCAAACTGGGCGCTCACTGCCACTCCTCCTCTGCGGGGCAGATACCTGACCTGTGAAAGTGGGCTTCCGTGTACTTTCCGCCACTTATCGGCACCAACCCCAGTGATGAAAGCGCAGGTGTTTGGAAGACCCCCCATCAGGTCACTGTCGAAGTCCGTACCAATCATTCAGAAAAGCCACCTTGACCGGCCCTCGTCATACTCGCGTCTCCTAGTGTTGCAGCTCTATCTAACGGCCTAATTGACGTGAGGATGGCGGCATACACAGGTTCAACCCCACACGACGTCAACCCCACAGTCGCGACGTCAAGACGAACCCGCCCCAGCGGCGTTACTACGGGCGTGGCTAGTAACAACGGTGTTCCCTTCACCCCAATGACTTGGAATATTGAATCCCCGCACGCGGGGGACCGGTCATGAGTCTGTCCGCTGACGTGAGCCACGGCATACACGGTTCCGGGAGGTTGGGCCAGAGTGGCGCCCGTCACCGGGTTCACAAAACGTAACGACCATCCCGTCTCCGACAGACATGTGAAGAGACGCCCTCTGCGCCCTCTTTTCTTCCATTCACATCCTATCGCTTCTGGGTTTCTGAGGTTCCACCAGATATAGCTCCTTCGGGCCGTGGGTCGTGGCGCAGTGCCTCATCCGCATCCCAGTGTCGTCCGTTACATACGACGTTTAGGCCGTGTTGGGATCGCCCCCTCTGATAGAACCCAAACTGCGATTCCCTGTCGCTTTCGTACGTTCGGTCATCTTTTCTGGTCCATTGCGTCAAACGTAACCCCCATGCTGTTCGCAGTACGGGATATCGATCCAGAGTTCACAGATTTCGTGGTTTCCCCGAATAATTTACCGGGAAGCCTACACCTCCCCCTCCAGGTAGGTGTCTCCGCGGCTCTCTGATAGCTTCTTGAGTGGGTCCGCATCTCAGGCCTCAGGGTCAAGGGTAGGTCGTCGTGGACAGAAGTTACGTTTCGGTGGCTCGAATGTCGTTCGCTTTCCTTTTGGTAAGCCCCTGTCAATGGTATGACTCATCCGGCAGTGCGAGCAGCTACGGAATTGGATCGACGGCCGCGGGCAGTCTGTCTCTCCGCCCTACGTGATATTGCTGCAACGTAGCCACCAGGTGAGCCATCCAAGCGTTTCCTCCGATTTAGTCTCTCATTGGGAATTCAGCCATTTTCGGACATCACCGGGTGACTCGCAACCGCGTGGCTTTCGAGTTGTTGATATCACGAACAGTACTCGGAAGGTGCCGGAACTTCTTTTCTCGTTCCACTCATATCGCCTCGTCATCTCACGGATCTTCTGTGTCGCCTCCTCTCCCTCTGGAATACCCATCCATCCGGTTGCGGCGATTGAAACTGAGAACTCTGGATGATGCCGCAGCGACGTTTTGAGTGTGTGATGGAGAGAAGGGATACGATCAGCGGCTTTTCTCGGTAAGTGACTTTCAGCGATATTGGCCTGGGTCGAATGTATTTTTAACCCCACGGATTCCAAAACTGTCGGGGTCTTGATACTTTTCCGGCGAGTGGTTCGGACTTTGGCGCCTTCGTTTCGCGACCCGACGCATTTTGAACCGCCCCGGTCACACCCCCCACCGTTGTGTCTGCACTTATCTGGGTTTTCGAGGGGGCTCTCATTGATTGGAATGGTTATATGTCAGGTATCACGCTGGCTGATCGTTCTATTCATTCACAGGTAATGATGTGATTACCTAGTGCCCAGTTCGCCGCAATTTGGTCCCAGAATTCCTACGAGTCGTGGCACCTCACCGGCGCCTTTTATAGAACCACCGACTGTTCACCGGACCTGAGACCATTCTCTTGTGTGGTTTCTGTACGCGTTGCGCGAGAAACGAAGGGGGGTCCATTATACGGCCATGTACGCCTCAGGGATAGGACCAACCTCGCGACTCACAAGCTGTGGGAACGAATCTATGCACGCTACAACGGTTTGAACGTGGGAATTCTTGTCCTGCTACTGGACCTTCAGGCGAGGGCATCACTTGGGAAGGTCTCGTTGTTTTTTTGGGTGATGGGTGGTTTGATACCGCCCGGTCGCAGGGCGTGTCGTGGGAGGGTAGTTGTGGGTGTGTCGGTTCGAAATTTAGGGTATTAACACGCTCAAATGTAAATCAGGTCACCCTCCATAATATGTAGATGGAATTTCATGGCGTAGTACGTTCTACAGCTTCCCAGTGAGCGGCCCCTCAAATGAGGCGAGACCATGAACGTGGTCGGCTACTCTGCGATCAGGGGGCTGTCAAAACCTTGAAACTGCTCCGGTCCCCGGAACAGGATCTTGAGCATATTCAACCACGTTTTCCTCATAGAGAGGGCGGTGTGGGGACAGGTGTAACAGATACGGCGAATCAGTACGTTTCCGTACTTTACCCCGAGCCTCAGACTCACGGCGGTACAGGTCCAAGCACGAAACGGGCTTTGCGAACTGATGACCAAGGCGTGTGCCAGCACCGGATACACCGTTAGGTGATGGTTGAATACCGTTGGCTAGAGGATCTCGGTGCATGACGGGGTATGGGGAATGCGCATATTCCTCGTCCAACCTGGAACGTGGATCGAATGTATCTAGGTAGTTAGATCCAAAGCTAAACAGTATCGCTCTTGCCCTTCATCCGTTCTCGTAGGCTAGGATGAACGAGGGAGACGAAAACACCTGAAGGACGGCACGACTGATTCTTGTGACGGTCGGACGACGGCGGTGCGTTCGAGGGGTCCGCTATCAGTCGTTGTCGAGGTCAGTATATCCCAATTCCGGAGGTGCTTATTCAGAAGAGTCTTCTCAATACGCCCTCACCACACTTATATCTTACCACCGCCTTGCCCAACGACGTGGCCAACGTTGCAGAGGCTGACAGTACTACGCGTGCGGCTTACAGGTCAGACAGCACACATAAGTGCGGGTGTCAGAAATGTCACCGAATCCATGTATTGATCAAAGTTGGAATAAAAGTGCTGTGCGTGTGGTGAGACCAAGCGACGATGATAGCTACCAAACAAACGAGTGATTGTGTGGGGGTAATGGCGTAGGCGACACCACAAACGCAGGGTGAAAAGAGCGTTTATGGGGGGGAAGTAACGAAAAAGGACGCGGGTGAGTATACCCGTATTCAAGATACAACTTCATGTTGGGGTATATTACATGGAGTTGAGGGAATGTGTCGTTGAATGTTTGAGGCGTGAGGGGGGTAGTGGAGGTTACTGCCGTGGCACATTCTACCTACGGTAAGTTAAGATCTGCAAACTCAAACGGAGAATCTGGTTTCTGGAGAAGTTGTTCATGCACCAATCGTCAGTGTAGTCCATGTAGTTATGGATAGCTGGAAACGAAAGCGAATAAGTGACCGAGCCCGAAGGTGAAGATCTGAAAGTCGACTTACGATCGGGACCTAGGTCGTCGGGGCAGGTATCGGGGTTGGTGGTGGGGCAACCATAGGTCGCAGAAGCCTCCAAGAAATTATCTTGGTAACGGTCACCACTTCCGCTGCATCCACCCTGGAAGGTGTGGTAGAGTCCAAACCAGTGTCCGACCTCGTGAGTCAACGTGCGTCCCAGGTTGAAAGGAGCGTAGTAACTTCCAGGGAAGGTGGTGTAGAGGAGAACGACGCCGTCAAGATTGGGGTTTGCCTGGTACTCGTCAGGGAAGGTAGCGTAACCGAGTACACTGCTTCCCTCAGCAACTACATTGCCAACAGTGTATATATTGAGCGCGGTGCCGTCTCCCCTTCGATGAATGGTCTTCATTTCGATCTCCTGGGTGGAACCCGCAGTGATATTGAACCACTCCTCGCTTTCGATCCTGGTGGTTTCCCGCAGCTCGAATTCAAAACTAGCGTCGAGATAGTCGCCGTTCAAGACCCTGAGCTGTTCGTCGATCTGGGAATCGCTACCGTGGAGGGTCTGAGTGAGAAAAAAGACGACAAGAGGATTGGTCAAACGACTTGCGGAATGTCACCTTCCCCATTGAAGGTGATGACGTGGAAGTAGACGGGAATTGTCGAGGGTATGAGCCCGGGTACCCCAACCTGTGACCGATCCGGAGCATGAGCGTTAAATTGCTCTTCCTTCTGGCTGACAACTGCGGAAGTGGGGTTATTGCCGCAGCTGCGACCCGTGGCCCTGCGCTCAAGACCGTATGAGCGTTCGAGGCTGGCAGGAGTGGCCACTACGACAGCGGCGAGAGAAAGGAGAGTGGAGAGAGCGACTGGGAGACGATACAACATGGCGAAAAGGATTGAAAACCGTTCAGCGGGTGAAGGGATAAGGAGAGGCCGATGAGTCGTTCTGGGTACTTATACGCAGGCCAACCGGCCAAGGCGGAATGCGGTGACCGTCGAGTGGAAGCTTGAAGGCGGGGAGGATGTCAGTGATGAAGTGTAGCCTCGAAGTTGTCTCTCTGGACTCTGCACCAATTCGAGAAAGTGCGTGGCGGTTCCCACGTGTTCCCTCATTACCTCGGCAGAAGGAGGCCGACTGCGACCACGAGGACAAAAAGCGGGAAGGGGGGCAGGTTTGTGGCGCATGTAGTGGGCGTACGCTCCTGGTCTCTGGGAGAACGAAAGTTCGGCATCAGGAAAAGTCGCGATCACATTTCAGCGTCAGGGTTTTTCCATTGATTTACCCTGCCAAACTGGGCGCTCACTGCCACTCCACCTCTGCGGGGCAGATACCTGACCTGTGAAAGTGGGCTTCCGTGTACTTTCCGCCACTTATCGGCACCAACCCCAGTGATGGAAGCGCAGGTGTTTGGAAGACCCCCCATCAGGTCACTGTCGAAGTTCGTACCAATCATTCAGAAAAGCCACCTTGACCGGCCCTCGCCATACTCACGTCAGCTCCATCTAACGGCCTAATTGACGTGAGGATGGCGACATACACAGGTTCAACCCCACACGGCGTCAACCCTACAGTCGCGACGTCAAGACGAACTCGCCCCGGCTGCGTTACTACGGGCGTGGCTAGTAACAACGGTGTTCCCTTCACCCCAATGACTTGGAATATTAAATCCCCGCACGCGGGGGATCGGTCATGAGTCTGTCCGCTGACGTGAGCCACGGCATACGCGGTTCCGGGAGGTGGGGCCAGAGTGGCGCCTGTCATGAGGTTCGCAAACCGGGTGTGCCGATCATCCCGTCTCCGACAGACATGTGAAGAGACGCCCTCTGGGCCCTTTTTTTTTTTTTTTTCCATTTACATCCTATCGCTTCTGGGTTTCCGAGCTTCCACCTGACATGGTCCCTTCGGGCCGTGGGTCGTGGCGCAGTGCCTCATCCGCATTCCAGTGTCGTCCGTTACATACGACGTTCAGGCCGTGTTGGGATCGCCCCCTCTGATAGAACCCAAACCGCGATTCCCTGTCGCTTTCGTACGTTCGGTCATGTCTTCTGGTCCATTGCGTCAAACGTAACCCCCATGCTGTTCGCACTGCGGGATATCGGTCCAGAGTTCACCGATTTCGTGGTTTCCCTGAATAATTTACCGGGAAGCCCACACCTCCCTCTCCAGGTCGGTGTCTCCCCGATTCTCTGATAGCTTCTTGAGTGGGTGCGCATCCCAGCGTCGAGGGTAGGTCGTCGTAGACAGAAGTTACGTTTCGGTGGTTCGGATGTCGTTCGCTTTTCCTTTTGGTAAGCCCCTGTCGACGGTATGACTCATCCGGCAGTGCGAGCAGCTATGTAATTAGATCGATGGCCGCAGGCAGTCTGTCTCTCCGTCCTGCGTGATATTGCTCCGACGTAGCCACGAGGTGAGGCAGCCGAGCGTTTCCTCTGATCCAACCTCTTCGCTACCTCATCGGGAATTCAGCTATCTTCGAACATCACCGGGTGACTTGGAGCCGCGTGGCTTTTGAGTTGTTGATATCACGAGCGGCGCTCGGAAGATGCCGAAACTACTTTGCTCGTTCCACTCATCGCCTCGTCATCTCACGAATCTTCTGTATTGCCTCCTCTCCCTCTGCAATACCCATCCATCCGGTCGCAGCGATTGAAACTGAGTGCTTTGGATGATGCCACAGCGACGTTTTGAGTATGTGGTGGAAAGAAGGGATGCGATCAGCGGCTTTTCTCGGTGAGTGGCTTTCAGCGATCTGGGTCTGGGTGGAAGGTATTTTTAACCCCACAGATACCAAAACTGTCGGGGTCTTGATACTTTTCCGGCGAGTGTATTCGAGGTTTAGGAACTCTGGCGGGTGGCAGTCACTCAGGGTCTCTCCCACTATGTAATAATATACCGCTGCAGAGGCAGGGCTGAAAGTATAAATTCCTGTTTTCGTCGCCAATTACATCCCTTGGGATCCCCTTCCACTTGTTCCATCTCTCCCTTTCCCCACCATGCTGAATCTCGCTCATCTGTGTCCCTTGGCTGCGCTCTTCGCCGTGGTCTCGTCTGAATCCACCCCCTCATTCACCGCCCCTGCCGTGTACAACAACTGTTCAGGCGATTACCCACATCCTCTCCCCGGACCTGCCGCTTCTACCTCTTACTTCAAGCCCCAGATTCTCACCAACTCGCACGAGAAGAGTACTGGCTGGGAAGAATGGCTCATCTTCTCCCAGGGTTCCCTTGCAGACGGTTCGGATGTCACCCAGGGTTATAAGTGGAGCCTGGGAGATCCCGCTTCTGCCAACCTTTCGCAGAGCTCGTTCACTGCTTGGACGTTTTTCCCGAACGGAACGCTCTATCATGAGGTCGTGCAGGGTGCGTTCAAGTATGAGGAAAACACTGGCGGAGGATTCACCTGTTCGATCGCGAACAATCGGCTCACCTGGGACCCCGCGCATGAGTTCTGGAACGCTTCCATTAACGCTGAGGGCATGGTCGCTCAGATGAACATCGAAATGTGAGTACTTTTCTCCCTCTACCTATCCCTTCTCACGACTCACCTGAAACATTTCCCCGCAGCGCCGAGCCCGGCGTTCCGTTTGCACCAACCTACAACTCTACACTCGGACAGGTCTCCGAAGGCTTCTTCAGTCGGATGGAGGTCCCTCGCGGGCATACGAGCGGATACATAACTTTCCCCGAGGGTCTCAATGCCACCGTTCTTGGCGTCGGGTCTCTGAAGCACATGTGGAGCCGCAAACCGATAGCTGACACCATCTCCGCCTACCTTCGCGGCACCGCTTACTTTGCCGACGTTCCTACGACGGGTTCGACTCCTCTTGCCACCGTGAATTGGTACCAAGCCTGGGATCGTTCTGGAAACGGTGCATTTGTTTTCTTCCTGGAGGTGATTTCCCGTGACGTGTATATTGAACGCATTCCGCAGAGATCGATTCTATGCAACTCACGCTCGAGCGCGACGACTCTCTTGACGGTCAAGTGTTTAGGATCCAGATCACCGATGTTCCAGACATTCTGACCATCGTCACGACGCCGACACCAGCATCGCTCCCTCTCGGTTACAACAGCACTGAGATTTCCCTCCCTATGTGTGGACCTGGATCCGATTTCAAGAACTCCTCTCAGGATATGGCCTTGACGATGACCAATGTGTCCAACTTGTTCGACTTTACCGACTCCGCGGGAGGCGTCATTCTATATCAAAGGGTCAACGCCACTGGAGTTGTGTGGATCAATGGGACGTCGAAGGCACTCTCCGGTGGTATTGGGGTGGTCGAGCTGTACTACCGAGGATGAGTTAGTAAATCTCGAGCAAACTTAGGGGCACACCACCATCCCTTCCCACACTCACCTTCCATACCCTTCCTACCTTAGCATACCGCAGATCTCTAAATACGTGTCATGTCTGATCTTGCGATTTCTCAGTTCGATAGGTCTGCATGGTGTTTACAATAATGAAAGAACCCTTTTGGTGCCTGGTTACCGAATCTCCGATCCGAGGGGGTGGCGGAGCCGGGATCGCTGATTACCGAGGCGGAGTTTGTAAAATTGCACGACTGTGCGGCAGTGCCGGCTGAAAGGAGAGATACGTCCCCCCTCCCCCACCTGCCATCACCCCCCCAGCGACGGGAGGGGGATTCAGTGCCCAGCCCGATGTGGGAATCCGGTTACGCCACATACGAGGTGCGTGACGACTGTAGAGTCCAAGGTGGGTGTGTCTTCAGGAACCAACGTCCCCCTCCCCCCCCTCTTGGTCGCCTTTGAATGGGTTTGGCTGTGCGTTCCTGGGAACTCTCATAGCACCCAGATATCGCACGATGATCTTGTGTTTCTGCAGAGCGCCGATTCGGAGTTACACGCCATTGTTTTCTATCCTGGATCTCTCCCATCCCCCCTCTCCTAGAATACCCGGATTCCGCCAAAGGCGCAGCACCACATACTCCCCTCTCGCACGACCTTTCTCAGCAACCCCTCACCAACTGAGTTCTACTATACATTCCGACTCTCTAAGCGTTGGCTCCTCCCTTCACAAACTCCACTACCTCGCGCGGTCGCCCGGCGGGCGGGGCCGCCCATCCTTCCCAGTCATCAGACCACTCGAACTCTAGAACCTCCGACTCTCCGCTCAGGAACTCGCTTTTCACTCTAGTGATGGGGAGCCTACCTTTCCTCTCCGCTGGTGGACCTCAGCGGCCAACATGACTTCTCCGAGCGTTTTCTACGTGGCGCAGCTCGTGCTCTTTGCGTGGCGCTTGGTTTGACTTAATAATCGGTGGTTGGTCGCTTCCGTACCGCCCGGCTTTAATGTGGCTATTCTTACGTGCTTCTCGGCGGTCCAGGTGAGTTCCATCAGACCATCAGATCTACTCCACTCCCAGCTCCTACTCTCCATCCGCCCTCGTAAGTCAGGATGAACGAAGGTAAAGTCTACATCTGGTACGTCTGAGATAACAATCGGTGCGTTCGGAAAGTCCCCTCTCGGGTCATTGTCGAGGTAAATTTATATCCCCACCCCGAGGCTTGTGTCGGTATGGATACCTCTACAAGGTATTCGAAAGGGTCATCCTAACCGGCCTTCGTCGTAGCCATGTCTCCTACTGCCCCGGCTTGGCCAATTGCGGGGGCTGACACGGTTACGAACCCTTTTTCCGAGTATCCACAGGTGCGGGATTTAGTTTCAGAAATGTCACCGAAATCCTTTATTGAGGTGAGTGCGAATAGAAAGGACTACGCGCGTGGCCAGAGTGAGCGACGACGGTAAGTACCGAACGAACAAACGAGTGAGTGTGCAGATAAGGTTGGTGAGTGACATCGAAAAACGTATGACGAGAAGAATGTTTTGGAGGTAAGAAGGGACGGAAGGGGATGAGGGTTATTGCGCCCGTAATCAAGATGAAACTCCAACAGCGCACCCCCCCAGCAACACGCCCCGACGTGAACGTTTGAACCATGAGAGGTAAGTCCATTTATAGCTCAATTCCACGGTAAGTCGAGACCTGGAACTTGACACAGGCGATCCGGCCTGGAGTGAAGATATTCATGTCGGTGTAGTCCATGTAGTTCTGGACGGCTGGGAACGAAAGCGAATAAGTGACCGAGTTCCAAGGTGAGGATCTAGAGGTTGGCTTACGATCGAGACCGTCTTTGGAGCAGGTATCGCGTTCAGCGGGGCAACCAGAGGCCGGGGAAGCCTCAGCAGGGATATCATCGACGTCGTCACCGGGTGCGTCGCATCCACTCTGGAAGGTATGGCAGATCCCGACCTAGTGTCCGACCTCGCGAGTCAAGGTACGTCCCAGGTCGTAAGGAGCCTCAGGAGAACGACACCGTCATTCTGGGTGTTCGACTCGTACCCGTTATGGAAGGTAAGCGTGACCGATGGTGTAGACATCAAGCCTGCTGGCGTCTCCCACCCGAAGAGAGGCCCTCGTTGTGGTCTCCTGATCGGAATCTGCAGTGACATTATTGAACCACCCAACGTTCTCGGTTCTGGTGACCCCCGCCGGTGCGAAAGCGAGACCAGCTCCGGAATAGTCGCTGTTCAAGGCGTGCATCTGATCGAAAATCTGGCCACCTCTGCGGTAGGTAATCGGAATGAGGGGCAGGATAACGGGATCAGTTCAGGGACTTACGGAATGTAACCTTCCTCGGCGTCCTTGCTGGCGTAAATAACGTGGAAGTAGACCGGGACCATGAAGGTGTGGTGACCGTGTCAGCAACTTTGTTCTCTTCAAGGTCCTCTCCTTCTCGCTGATATCTTCGGGAGTGAGATGACTACCGCACTTGCGATCGATGGACCTAAGGTGAATGGCCCGCAACCCCTCGACGTTGGCAGGAGTGGCCGCGACAACAGCGGCGAGAGAAAGGAGAACGGTGAGTGTAATGTGGAGACGAAACAACATGGCGAAGAGGATCGGAAAACGTTCAGCGGGTGGTGGATCGTTCGGCGCGTTTATTCGAAGACCGACCGACCAAGGTGAGGATGATCCCAGCGATAAGGTGAAGTTGTTTTCCTGGATTCAATATCAGTCCGAAGGAGCACATGGCGACTTCCGTGCATCCCCACCTCACCTGGGCAGAGGCTGACTACGACCATAAGGACGACAAACGTAAGGAGTGTGTAGCTGCGTGGCGCACTACATTGGTTTTCGCTGCAAGTGTGGGGCATAAAAAGTGTGGCGCCCATCATCCCAGGTTGAGAAGGATGGATGTAAGTGTCGCGAGCCAGACCTAGATTTTGACTTCTGATTATGATGGCGGGAACAACTGACGTGTCCGGAAGGTCCTCCATCAGGTAGCTATGGGAATCAAAGTGGACCCACACCCCGAAGCGTATGCCGGCATGGATACCCAGGAGGCATTCGGAAGGGTCACCCTAACTGACCAGTCTTCTCGAAGTCAGCTCCGGATGCGCGCGCAAGGTAGGTGAGTTCAGTGCCATTGTAAGTTGGAAGGTGCGATGTGGGTGTTGGCGTCGTGACGGTGGTAAGAACCTTCGGAGAGTCGGTGATCTGAAACCCGAACGCTTGACTGTTATGAACGCCGTCGGGCCGGATCGCAGATCACACAGAATCGACCTCTACGGCACGGGTTCTATATGTGTGTTGTGGGACCCCGTCTCGACGCGAGAAAACACCTTTCCAGAACGATCCCAAGCCTGGTACTATCTGACGGTCATAATCGGAGTGGGGGAGTTCTGGAAGGAAGGGATATCGGACCGCGAACATGAGGCCAGGCTCCCGACGCTCCGAACGGTGCTGTTGGGGTCCCAAGAAATCTACATAAGAGTCGTAGCCTGGTGCAAATATAATGTCTAGTTCGATTCTACAGGAGATGTTTCAAGGTAAGTCACGAAGAAAAATCATGGGAAGGGAACGCTCACTTTTCAGTTTGCACCTCGATTATCAACCCATTTTCGTTGATCTCGAGTGGGTTGATGTGAATCTGGGGCTCGAGGAACGGGGTGGTGTTGTTGTACACAGCGGGAGTGGGGAAAGTGGTCAATAGGAGACGTAGATAAACGGGAGTCAACATGGTACACGACCGGATGGATGGTAGGAAAGAGAGGAGGTCCAGAGGGACGCGGGCGACGGCGATCACTGGAATCGATCCTTTTTATTCCGCCTCTTCCTTGACTTGTTGTGGCGCGTCGGAAGGGACTTCCCGTAAGATCGAGTGAACCTCCAAACATCGTAGAAGTGTAACAGTTGCCGGGGCAGTCCGCGCCTCGACAGGGGGCTAGGGTCCCTACACCCTAAATGTGCTCAGATGATCATTCACACACGTGTGCATGTGGCTGAGTTCGGATATGGTCACTGACCGAATGGTTTTCCGTCGCCTGTTAAACTTTCTAAACCGGGAACACGGAGCTGGAAAGTTCCAAGACCCCGGCCACCTTCTGGGCTCAACACAGTGCAGATAACCGCGACTAACACTTGGTGTTATCTAACAAAGCGTTTTACCCGGGCTGCAGAAAGTCACTCACAGAGAGGAAACGTTCGGAACTTGGGGTTGAGGGAGATGCCAATTGATCGCCGAGGTTTCGTTTTCCCGCTACCCATCAAAGTAACGCCGGCCCAAAATCCCGCTGTTGTATCTGTTGGTGTATCCAGTTTCAATGGTCGTGATTAGATAGGTGGATGTCCCAGAGGAGGATGGGAGGGGAGATTTGTGAGGCGACTCGGAAGCAACATGGAAGACGCGCGGAAGAGGTTTCGGCACATTCCGAGCGGTCTTCAGTGATTCCAAAATGGCACGATCCCAAGTCCTCCTGAGATGATCAAGAACGGTCGCATTGCTGACGACCTAAAGAACGTCCCGGAAAATTGGGCGAAGAGGCGAATCGAGTGAAACGTGGTGGGAACCAGGCAGTGGACGAAAGCGCTGTTGGATGAGCGCTAAAAGGCAGACCGTTCGTGGACTTCGGCAGCCCGGCCTGACTCCGTGATCCGCCAGCCCATCAAAAAAGAAGCCCAACTATCTCCGTCGGAACAAAGGGACTTTTATGAAATCGCAGCAACAGGAAAAAGAAAAGCGAACGGCTGAGACTTGACCACTGTACAAAACGACCCAGCTCTGCGTCAATGTCCGGGTATCATACACCTGCAAAATATTCAGGGGAGGTGGAATCTTGAAATTGTGGGGTGTGGATCGGTATCCAACGGAGAAGGCGGGTCAAGAAACGCCCGGTAGGGTCGTACATAGCCGATGAGAACAATTCCCGTTCATTTTGTCACCTCGAGGGTTTTCATTTACATATGTACCTTCAACCCGGAAGAGTCTATTCAAACTTAAGCATAGAATCATTACTTGAATGAAAAATACTTCATTGCCCGCGGTGGAAGAGCGCGGAAGGTTCTTCCCGCGCAATGTAGGTCCCACACTCTGATCAAATGCACGAACACAACCAATAAGTCCCGGGGGCTCGACTATCCCGATGACTTAAACATTGTGATGTCCAACAGACTTTGCATTCCGAACAACCCTGATGACAGAGCACGGTGCTCCGACGTTCAACCCGCGGCATGATCAGTACCGGCCACGCGCCAGGTACTGGGACGAGAAGTTTTGACCCGTGAGCCGATGTGGACGATATTCGATTTCGCGCGAATGAAGCCTTCTTCCTCGCCAACGTCGTACTTGCGACGGGACATTGTTTATCCGGCTCATTCAAGTTCTAGGCTCGAACAACGATCATGGCTGGGGGGAAGATTAATTAGAGTTAGCGCCGGTGAGTTGGCCAAGCGTGGCTCGGCCGGGGGAAGGCATACCACGTCTATTCGTCTTCTTGGCCGTCGCCACGCCAACTGAATGACCACACATAACAAAAGAGTAGAGCACAGGAGGAGGAGATCGGGAGGTTAAGTGTGATGTCGAACCCGAGACGATCTCAAGCAATCTGACGCCCTCTTCAACCCCTTCATTTCATTTTTAATACGAGTATGGAAGCAGAGGGGGGCGTAGCGGTACCGCCTACAGGACTTGAGTACTTGAGTGCTTAAGCCGCGGTTCAAAGCACACGGACAGTACACAATGTCGAAAGTTGCGATGTCCAAGATCCCAGGTTGTCGGGGCCCTTCCACGCTCGAAGTCATCATCTCATCGTTCCTGCTTTCGTTGATCTCCAGGACAATGATTCGGCGCACATGGGCTTGTTGGACCGAGCATTATATCGCTATGCCTAGGCGCCGTTCTTCGTTCCAGAGAATGTAAGTCCGTATCCTATTACTTTGCCTATCGCAATGCGACGTTTCTTATAAGTCGTGGTGGGATGGTATTACCTGTTGTGTAGCCGGGGTGTGGTCAACGGTATCTGGTACATCCCATAGAAGTCAACTCCCGCGCTGTTTGTCGGTTTCCGGATGTCCTCGGAAGGGGTACACATGTTTATCCGACGTCGGGGTCTGCTTTTCGCTTTCCCACTCCCGTTTCCGTAGATTCAACTCAGAAAATGGAGCAAAGGGGTCTGATCGATGTCATTATGGTTTAGCTTTTTCCGAACATCGCCGAGCGCCTTGGAATCGCGTCGTCTCCGCGTCAGAAACGGCGCTCGGAAGATGCCGGAACTTCTCTCGTGTGCTTCTCTCGCGTCGCCACCTCACGGATTTCCTGTCTTGTCTCCTCTCCACCTAATGTTGGATACTTTTGTTGACGCTGTATCGAGGCTTTGTACCGCTTCGATGGGCGCGGCGCGGCATTTCCTTCAAACTCCAAGTCTGTTCCCAGTGAGTGGCCCCCGGTGGTCCGGGTGGGATGCCTTGTTAACTCGCAACGTATGCCAGTCACCATGAATGCTCGACAACGGTTCGGACCCTGCAGCCGGGAAACCTTCCTTCCTCAATAGGTATATTGAGGCCCAGGCACTCCAACAGACGGCGGTCACTCGGTGTCTTCGCGAAGGTTCCCAACATACCGGGGAAGAGGCGGAATACAAAATATAAATCACCGTTCTCCCCGTCGTTCGTGGCTGCCGTGTTCTTTTTTCTCTTACCTCTCCCTTCCCCACCATGTTGGGTCTCGCTCATTTGTATCCTTTGACCGTGTTCTCTGTTCTGGTCTCGTCCCAAACCACTCCCGCACTTACCCCTCCTTCCGTGTACAACAACTGCTCGGGCGACTCCCCGTTCCATCTCCCTAGCGGCGCCGCTTCTACTCCCTACTTCAAACCCCAAATCCCCACCGACCGGGATGAGAACGGTGCTGGTTGGGAAGAATGGGTCATGTTCATCCAGGGTACCCTCGAAGATGGTTCGGATGCCACTCATAGCTACAAGTGGAGTCGGGGAGATCCCACCTCTGCCAACCTATCCCATAGCGCGTTCTCTGCTTGGGCGTATTTCCCGAACGGAACGCTCTATCATCAGACTGTGCAGGGTGCATTCAAGTATGGTGAAAACGCGGATGGAGGATTCACCTGTTCGATCGCGAACAATCACCTCACTTGGGACCCCGTCCACGGGTTCTGGAACGCTTCCATCAATGCCGAGGGCTTGATCACCGAGACGCAATTCGAAGTGTGAATGCTTTACTCCTCTCCCGCTCTCCCTCTTGCGCCCATTCTGAAACCATTTCCCGCAGCGTCGAACCCGCCGTACCATTTTCTGCAGATTACAAGTCTATACCTGGGCAGATCTCTGACGGCTTCTTCAGTCGGATGGACGCCCCTCGTGGGCATACCGGCGGATACATAGTTTTCCCCTCGGGCCTCAGCACCACCACCCGGGGAATTGGGAGCATAAAACACACATGGAGCCACAAGATCATGGCCGACACCCTATCTGCCTACGTTCGCGGCACGTTGTTCCTTCCCAACATTCCCCCTAATGCTCGCGCCACCCTCAGTTGGTACCAAGCCTGGGATCCTTCCGGTAAAGGTGCGATTGATTTTTCTCGCTTAAGGCTGTCCCCTGCGACGCACATATTGAATACGCGCCGCAGAGGTTGATTCTATGCAATTCTCGCTCCAGCCCGACGGCTACCCCGACGGCGAAGTGTTTAGGATCCGTGTCACCGACACGCCAGAGATCCTGAGCATTGTCACGACGCCAACACCCACATCACTCCCTCTCACCTACAATAGCACCGAACTCACACTCCCTCTGTGCGGACCTGGAGCTGATTTCGAGAACACTCACCAGGAAGTGAAATGGAAGATGACTGTCGAGCGCAACTTGTTCAACTTTGTTGACTCCGCGGGAGGTGTCACCCTATATCAAAGGGTGAATGTCACCGGAGTCGTGTGGGCGAATGGGACATCGATCCAAGTCTCCGGTGGTATTGGTATCGTCGAGGTGTACCACCCTTGATGAGTAAATCCCATGAAAAGTGGTGACGTACCACCGTACCATCCTTTCCCTCTCTCGTCTCTCGTACCCCCTCTACGTCAGTATACCGCAGTCTGTCGATGTGCCACATGTATGATACAACTCTTCGATTCGATAGGTCTGCTTGGTACACCTTTTAGTACTCAATACCGAACTTACTTAATACCGAACTCTTCAAAATAGTTTCCAAGACAATTGCTGCCTCGTGCTACAAAGGTCACTGGACGGTGGGAAACATCCTCAAATATTCTGTCGGTGATGTCGACCCAGTGTCCACTCGTCAGAACGAGATGCGCTTGTCCACCGATTCTCCCTCCATTCGAGTTACCGTCCTGAGGAGCTAGGGTGGGACCGGAAGCGCGTTATCATTCGCGATGCCCAAACGGCGAGCTTGTTATATCGCGAGGTCAAGTGGAGTGGGGACAAGGAAACGACGATACAAGTGTCGCTGGCTACAGTGTTCGAACTATCGTTACTATCTGTCTACACCTAGCATGGGATATTTCTCGCTCGCAATATCCGAGAAGCTCGTACTTCCCTGTTTCCCGAGTGGAGCTCTATCAACCTGCGGCCATTCGATGTCCCTGCCAACATTCCGCAAAAAACCAAGGAGGGGGCAATTCAACAGGTATAAATTCGTGTTCTCATCGTCGCTTGCATCCTTGGGGTACTCCTTTCCCTCTTCCTGTCGCTTCTCTCGCTTCTCTCTATCTCCTGCTGGCTGGGCTCTCCACCTTGGTCTCATCCAAACATACCCCCTCGCCCACCTCCCCCACCGTGTACAACAATTGCTCAGGCGACTACCCCCTCCCTCTCCCCAGCGGTGCCACTTCCACTTCCCACTTCAAGCTCCAGATCGCCGTCAACCCGCATAAGAGTGGTGCCGGTTGGGAAGAGTGGCTCATGTTCGTGCAGGGGAATCTTCCGGACGGTTCTGGGATTACCTATGGCTACAGGTGGGGTCGAGGAGATCCGGTCTGCTGACCTTTCGGACACGACGTTATCTGCTTGGCTCTATTTCCCCAACGGAACGTTCCATCACAGCCTCATACATGATGCGTTCGAGTACGAGAAAAACGCGGACGGAGGATTCACGTGTTCGATCGGGAACAACCGTCTCACTTGGGACGCTGTACAAGAGTCGTGGCAAGTTTCGGTCAACGCTGACGGCTTCATCACCTCCACGCACGTCGAAGTGTAAGCACTTGTTTTTTTTCCTTCCTCGTGACTCATCTCAAACCGTGCCGCTTAGTGTCCAACCCGAGGTTCCATTTGCACCAAACTACAAATCCACAGCTGGACAGGTCTTCGAGGGTTACTTCAGTCGGATGGACGTGCCTCGTGGTCATATGGCTGGATACTTGACTCTCCCGTCGGGCCTCAACATCACCATCAATCGGGGCATTGGGACCTTGAAGCCTTCATGGAGCCACAAGCCAATGGCCGATACCATCTCCGCCTACGTTCGCGGGACCGGGATTATTGCTGAAGTTGTTGCCACCGTCAATTGGTACCAAGCCTGGGATACTTCTGGCAAAGGTGTGTTGATTCTCTCGCTTGAGGCCGTCCCACGCGGTACGCATTCTTGACGCACATTGCAGAGATCGATTCTATGTAATTGCTCCAGCCCGGCACTCCTCCTGAGGGTCAACTGTTTAGGATCCAAATCACCGATGTCCCGAATATTCTAAGCATCGTCACGACACCGACACCCGCATCGCTTCCTCTCACGTACAACAACACGGGGGTCGCACTCCCCATGTGCGGACCTGAAGATGATTTCGAGAAGACTGATCGGAAGATGACGTGGAGGATGATCAGCTTGCGTAACTTGTTTGAGTTTGTCGACTCGGCTGGTGGGGTTACCCAGTATCAGATGACGGATGTCACTACGGTTGCACGGGTTACTGGAACGTGGCAGGAATTCACCGGTGGTATTGGCTTTGTCGAGGTGTACCATCGTAGATGAGCAAACGCCGATGAAATAAGGACATACCATTATCCCTTCCTTCCCACCTTCATTTTTCATACCCTTCATCCGTTAGTATACTGCGGACCTCTTGGTGTGTGCTACGTATGACTTCGTTGCTCCCCATTTGCTTGGTACAAACATAGAGACCAACCAGTACTTAGTACTTAATACCGGACTTTTTAGCCGAGGAAAAAAAAACGCTCGGAAACGACTTCCATGAGGCGCGTCCTCAGGTATTCCCCATCCGCGCGAGATTGTCCCAACTCAATACAGCGAACCCCATCTAACCCCGTCAAGGTCCACAGCTCTCTGAACATAATGAGCTAGTCGACTCATCCATCCGCCCCTTCGGGTTGCCGTCTTGTGGGGGAGTCAGGAGAGTAGCTCCGTCCGGCGGAACCGTTTAATTCACTATATCTCTGCGGTGAGACCGGGAGCGCTCACCAACGATGCATTAACAACTCGCCTGTTGGGATTTTGACTGAATGGACGATGCTTGTGCTCATTCAACGATACGTTGCGCAGAACTGTAGGAGAATGTACCGAAGCGCTTCCACCATGGACGAAACATTCCAGTAGAAATGCATCCATAGGAAATTGCCCTGGTGGAATTGTTTCTTACTATCACTCGGAAGCGGACGGGCGTTCGACTGAAGAGCATTGATTGTACAGAATCGCATAAAATCCGATCCTAAAATTTCTTAGTGGCAGCCACTCGCATATTGACTTGTCGTTACTATCTGCCCATGCGTAGCACGGGACGCTTCTCACTGGTTACCGGATGACTTCGTGGTGTGGCTGTGTGTTCTGGCCCCCGCAGCAACGTAGGAGTTGCATCATCGTTCGTGGATACCCTGCCTTTGAGCGCTCCTTTAACGACGATTTTTTGTCTTTTTATCCATTGTAGACGTATGCTATTGCTCCTCCAATGCAGCTACGAGGCGAGAGTCTTGAACGTTTCTGCACACGCTTCATTGCTAGGGGCCAACTGACCTGTCGATCGCCGAGCGACTTCGAACTGGCTGGCTCCGGAAGGTGCCGAAACTTCTCCTGCGCGGTTCTCATGTCGCTTCGCCGTCTCACAAAGTCTGTTTTTTTCCCCTCTCCCTCTGGGATCTCTACTCGTCTGGTCTCAGCTATTCTCAGCTATTGAAGCTAAGTACTTTAGGTGCGGCCATAGTGAGGTTTTGAGCGGGTGGCTACTTTGATGGCCGGGGGAGGGGTAAGCCTACTCGGCGACTGGATGGCGCTTGTTTCGATTCCAGGTCTTAAAGGCCCATTCTCAGTGAGCGAGTTTGCGTTTTGTCTCAATAGAATATCCTATTAATAGGTGTCAGCCATTGTAATTCGCGCTGTGCTGGGTCCCGGGCAATGGCCGGGTTCTGACACTTCCTACTTCGACAAGTGTGTTCGGGGTTTGAGGGCTCTATCGGACGGCGGTCACCCAGTGTATGTGCGGGGATTCCGCAACAAACCGACAGAGGGGCAAATCAGCATGTATAAATTCGTGTTCTTGTCGTCACTTACATCCCCGAGGATCTCCTTTCCTCTCTCCTGTCTCTTCTGTTACTCACCATGTCTACTCTTGCTCATCTCTATCTTCTTCTGGCTGCGCTCTCCACCTTGGTCTCATCCAAACATACCCCCTCGCCCGCCTCCCCCTCGGCGTACAACAACTGCTCAGGCGACTACCCCCTCCCTCTCCCCGGCGGCGCCGTTTCCACTCCCCACTTCAAGCCCCAGATTTCCACCAACCCGGATGAGAGCAGTGTCGGTTGGGAAGAATGGTTCATTTTAGCCCAGGGTTATTCCACAAATGGTTCAGATATCACCTATGGCTACAGGTGGAGTATGGGGGATCCGGGTTCCGCTGACCTTTCGGACACCACGTTCTCTGTTTGGGCGCAATTGCCAAACGGAACGCTCTATCACCGTATCGTGCGTGATGTATTCAAGTATGAGGAAAATGAGGGTGGGGGATTCACGTGTTCGATCGCGAACAACAATCTTACTTGGGACCCTATGCGAGGGTGGTGGGAAGTTTCTGTCAATGCCGAAGGTTTGGTCACCGAGACCCATGTCGAGGTGTAAGCACTTCCCTTTGTTTTTTTTTCCTTCCTCGTGACCTGCCTCAAACCGTTTAATGCAGCGTTGAACCTGGCGTTCCATTTGAACCAAACTACAAATCCGTGCTTGGACAACTTTCCAACGGCTTCTTCAGTCGGATGGACGTGCCTCGTGGCCATATGACCGGATATCTGGCTCTCCCGTCGGGCCTCAACATCACAATCGATCGGGGTATCGGGAGCCTGAAGCACACGTGGAGTCACAAGCCGATTGCTGACACCCTCT
>Ga0307513_10002477_pt1 | contig 25550 bp, 33 predicted proteins | sample 15_EM_MG_FD_202174 | JGI IMG/M metagenome (GOLD analysis project Ga0307513, IMG submission 202174) | Populus trichocarpa ectomycorrhiza microbial communities from riparian zone in the Pacific Northwest, United States - 15_EM | ecosystem: Host-associated > Plants > Roots > Unclassified | place...
GGGAGGCCTGGATGCCGAGGAACACCAGGTTTGTCTTCTTGAATTGTTCCAGGTTGGGGATAATCACTTGTTGCTCGGCGCGGCGCGAGTTCTTGGAAGGAGTAAACTCCGACCAAAGACCGTTGGCGGGAGAGGATCCTGTCGAGGAGAGGAGGTTCTTGGTGGTGGTTGATGTGGATCCAACTTCAAGAACGCAATACTTTCCACTGTCGGATTTGGTGCAGACGGCCTTGGACAGCGGGTAGAGGACGTAGAGGACATCATAGGCGCGGATCACGTCAGGGTTGGGGGACGAGGTGAGTTCGTTGGAGCAGGCGGCGTAGAAGTCGGTGAGCTGGCTGCGAATAACACTCTCGGAGCAAGCCGACAAGCCTGATGAGAGGTTGTTCAAGGCGGTGGTGATGGCCGAAGCATTGACGTTGCCAGAGCCGCTTCCAACACCGAAGTTGGCGGCGGCGGTAGTGAAAACCTTGGTGCAGGACAGTATCTGGGGATCGCTATCGAGCTTGGCCATGTATGTCTTGCACCCGTCGCTGATTCCCGAGGGAATGAGAGGGTTCTGGAAGAGGCAAAGTCAGCGTCGCCGGCTTCACTCGGGTAAGCGCTCTCTAGGCTGTCTCGTACCGTCTGGGCATAGGCGGCGGCCACGAGAAGAGAAAAAACGGCAAATGATTTCATTTTCCTCGAATAAAATCAAAGAGTGGACGAGTTCTTTAGTGTCGACGACGACAGGGAGGGTGAGAGCGATGGACGAGGGAAAGGACAATGAGGTGAGAGCCGCAAGGGGAAGCGGTGACAGAATCAACGCCCAGTCACCCTCCCAGTCACGGTCACACGTCGACCATCAGATGCGCCGCTTCCGTCCGGGGACCGTCCCGTCCGTCTTCCCACGGCCGCAGCCGCGCTCACATGCTGTCGGTCACGACCTCGGCGCGTCTCCTCCTGCGTCGTCACCGACCTCTCCCTCTGCCAGCCCGCATCCGCAATGCCTCCAGGACTTCCCCCGGCGACATATCCATCCTCGGTCAGAAGTACGAGATTGACGGCACCACGAACATCACCCAGAGTATCATCACAAAACTTCCATTGAGGTTACACAACCGGCCTGCACATCCCTTGGGCATCTTGCGCTCGAAGATCGAGTCGCATTTTCACGATTTCGCTCACCTATCTTCCGTTCATCCTGTGGTTACTCCCGCCCAAAACTTTGACTTACTTGGGTTCCCTGCAGACCATCCCGGCAGGTCTGCTACGGACAGCTACTATGTCAACAAGGACTGCATGCTCCGAACTCACACTTCCGCTCATGAAGTTGAAACGTTCGCCACCGGGCAACCCAAGTGGCTTTTGACGGCCGATGTCTACCGAAGAGACGAAATCGATTCATCCCACTATCCGGTTTTCCACCAGATGGAGGGTGCTCGTGTATTCAAGACCGACCAAGCTGCAATTGAAGAAGTCAAAGCGGACAATGAACGTCTGAGTCAATATCTTGACCAGTCAAACATCGTCATTGAGGACATTCCCCACGTATCCCCGACGAATCCAGTCCAGCCGACTCATGATCCTGCACACTCTGAGCTCGTCGCCCTTAACCTTAAACTCTCCATCAATAGCCTTTTATTAAAGCTCTTTGGTGGGGGGGCGAGAGACGCGCCGCTCCAAGTCCGTTGGATCGAGGCCTACTTTCCCTTCACGTCACCGAGTTTCGAGGTAGAGATCCTCTACCAAGGGAAATGGCTCGAAATCCTCGGGTGCGGAGTTATCCAACAGTTGACTCTCGATAATGCCGGTGGGTACCAGTGTCATCTCCTACTTTCTGCTCGACCTCATGACAGTCTAGGGATCCCGGATAATATCGGTTGGGCATTCGGCCTTGGCCTCGAACGAATTGCTATGATCCTCTTCGGCATTCCTGATATTCGTCTCTTCTGGTCCACCGACCCTCGATTCCTTTCCCAATTCTCAGAGAACCAGATCACTACATTCAAACCGTACTCTAAGTATCCTGCCTGCTTCAAGGACGTCAGCTTCTGGATCCCGGAGGCAGGGTTACATGAGAACGATTTTTGTGACTTGGTGAGAGACGTCGCAGGAGATCTAGCAGAAGATGTTAAGATGGTGGGATGTCGATAGTCTCGCAGATTTCGCCTGCTGACTTGTACTACCGTAGATCGATTCCTTCACTCATCCTAAGACAAACCGGAAGAGCGTTTGCTACAGGATAAACTACAGGTCGATGGATAGGTTTGCGCCTCCCCACATTACCTTCGTCCCTTTTCAATCCCTGACAACAGTGCAGATCCCTATCAAACGAGGAGGTCAATGATGTTCAAGAAAAAGTGGTCGATCTGATCAAAGATAAGTTTGGTGCTGAGATCCGGTGACCACGATCCTTCACCCGTTCAAAACGGTGCATTGCCGCACCTCTCATTCTCTCATAGATGTCACCATAATCGTCGCTCTTTATAATTAATCTAATGTTGACCCCTCGTGTTCCCTGTCAGCGTTCGAATCCGGGACCTTCGGTTTAATGTAATGACGGGTAGTGGTTAGGATGAACTACGATCATTCCCCCAGTGACTGGACGAGCGTCCCATGGAGGTTCTTGGGGAGTGACGCATTCTCCAGATCCTGACTGGAATTCTGTACCAAACTCATTTGGTGGCCCGTGGCCTGAACGATGGATAGTGTAAGGAACCCAGAATGAGCTCGAGGATTCGTTATGGGTCTTCGTCGACGACACCTCTGGAAACTTCGCTGTTTCGAAACCCAAGACTGCAAAGAAGTTGTCTAATACCGTTTGTCCTCTCGGGTTCTGACAACTCGGGGTATTTATTTTGTGAACGTAATCGAGGTGAATCAACTGGTCGGCAAGTCACGCACTATGGCTTGCGGACACGATTCTGGGTTCCAAACCTGTCGACGGGGTTCGGCGCTGACTGAACGATGTGTTTTTCGAAAATACGCCGTTGGTTTACAAACAACTTTGACTACGATACATCGCCACAACAAGGGGTACACAACGTCGGATCATGGAAGGGGATGAAGGAAATGCTGTCTCGTACTGTTTAGCTCGGTGGGAATCGCTTCGTCCTCAACACGCACGCCCTGTCGAAAGCCCATCGTGGGTGGGAGCAGTGCGGTATTGGTCCTCCTCAGTGGTGTGTTGAGGTCTGGGGAGTGCCTCCTGCCTTATGTTAGATGCGACTATCCCGTACTGTAGAAGGGGACTGACATAAATCCGACAGCGCATGGTCACGTAATCCTCATCTGCCTGAGCCTCCGCAGCACGAACTCTAGCCGTTCGCGAGGGAAAATCCTGCTCTTGCGCGAGCAGGGCGGACTTTATGCTCGAAATGCACCTCCGCCGTGGGTAAGCATCGAGTAGTTCTGGGAGTGAAATGCAACCTACTGCTCAACTAACTTGGAGAGTTCGGTCGATGTGACCCCGTTGCGACCTTGAGGATTTTGCGCGACTTCGTACTCTTGGAAGAGAGGGATCATCTTATCAGACATGCCAATAGCGAATTCGTAGTTGGCCCAAAGGCGAGCGCGTTTGGAGCGATAAAGGGTCGCAGAAGAGGCAGATATCGACGTCACAAATATAGCTAGTGAGACCACGACGGCCCACAACGCCAGGGCCACCCCGATGAAGGTCGACTGAGAAGGAAGCGGCGCAGACATGGTGTGGTGCTAAGCGGAGTGAGAGGTGTCGATGAGGGCAGAAGAAAAGAGAGGCAACGCAGGCCCTCGCTCGGAAAGCTGCTCCTTATAAACTTCAACCACCCACATCAGGTGATCGTCCTCCCTCGAAACATCGGGCCCAACTCTCCTGAGTTGAAGCAGGGAATTCACAGGTTCTGTCGCCTGACATAGGGAGTGTGGCATGCCCAGATTTATAGACATTGTGGTTGGCGGCGAAAGCAGAAGGCGAGCACGCTAGAGTGGGATTTACAACCATCGTCTACCCAGAGCCAGCCAGATCAAGACGGATAAGTGCGACCGCTCAGTAATTTGTGGTCTGGGTGAACAAACTTATAGATCCAGGCCGTTCGAGGACTGACTCACACATCCCACACAGATGGATCAGACAAGCGAGAGCAACACCGGCGGAAGAAGCGTAGAGGCGTGATACTGCAGAACGAGGATGATCGGAAATGTCCGGATCCGCTGGGCGGCAATCCTCCATGAGGGTGTTCGCGGAATGGCCTCCCCCAGGTTGTGCGCGTGAGGTCCTAGAGGAAGGATCGAGACAATACTAGGAATTCCAGCCGGCCTCGCCGCACCTCCAAAACCGACCCCTTGCGATCCTGAAACCGGAAACTACTGCGATCGTGTGATATGAGGCCGATTCAGGTGTTCGGTGAGGACATAATCCCACCTGTTCCCCACCTTGGCCGGTATATTTATACGAGAACGGAGGGGCCACTTCGTCTCAAACTACGAACCTGGGTTCATTTTCAGAACAACGCAGCGAAGAGACTGCAGGTGACCCGACAGCATTTCAAGGACAATCCAAATCTAGGGGGAGGCGTACTTCTCAATCCCGGATGGTGGGAAGAATTCACTCGCTTCCCTATCGTAAAGTCTCCAGCTGGATCTCAGTCGCTATGTAATGTATACAATCAGGTCAAAATGATCCGCGGGTCCGGTGCAGTCCTCCCTGGAGTGCTACACCCATCCCTTCACGTTAACTCCAGTAATGGCGCCAGGTGCTGTATGGGCTGTATATCACCGCCGGCTCGGGAAAGTGATCGTCAAACCCATTTTTCGCTTTCTCCTCCGCTACCGCCTCTTCCAACATTCGCGTCGAGTACTCCGCCACACGACCTGAGACGCTCGCACTCAGCGTCAACCGAAAGTCCCGTACCTTGTGCAGCTCGCGTAATACCTCGAATCGCAGATGGTGTTGTGAGGCTTCCTTTGCTCTCGCAGCTTCTGACAGCTCGCGGAAAGGAGGCCAGTCTGAGCCACGGGGTTTGATACCACAGAAATCGCGATTCCAATAAAGGACAATGATCTGGAAGGGTGCGGAGGATTTGATGGTCGAGAGCACGTATTTGAGGAAACTCAAGGTGGTGTCTGGTTGGCCATTATTCGTGGCGCAACCGATGCACGACGCCGGGATTTTGAGTGTATGAAGCACCTTGTTTCGTGACAAGTTGAAGTCCTGAAGAGAGGATCGAGCTGCAAAACCGTTGGTCAGAACTCGGATGTATTGCAAGGGAAATTACCCACCACGAGAGTCGGTTGGATGCAACACCACAACCTCCAACGTTTTCGCACAAGCATCTAACAGGAGCCTCATCCCGTACACCTTCCAAAGATACATGTAGCGGAATTTGATTCGCCCAAACAGGTCAATCATATCCTTTAGAAGATCCACCCTTGTGAAACAAAATAGCGTAAGCCATCCCCGCAGTGGTGGAATGAATGGTGGGGTGAGGGTTGGGTCATCTGCTGGCTCCTCCTCAAATTTGGCGCCATCATAGCTGAATTCGAGGTCCTGTAGGTGCTGGAACAATCCGATGAAGTATATGATCTCCCGACGGGACCCTCTTGGTTCCCTTAGAGTGAGAGATCGGACGGTGGGTGGGAAATGTCCAAAGTACCGTTGAATTCCTGGCAAGAAGCTGGGGATGTCCAGGAAGTCGATCTCGAGTTCACGGACATTGGTGAATGTGAGAAACGGGCGCAGGACACGGAAATTGAACAACTTTTTGGAAAGCCAGAAATTGGGGTAGTTGTTGCCAACGACTTGTAACTCCCTAACCAAAGGGAGCAAGCCGAGCATGTGCATGTGCCAGAGGGGATTGGGCCGCCAAAACCTTTGGTTCAAAGAGTGCGTTTCGATTGAAAGGGAGTAGTGGAGATGAGGAACGGCGGCGATATACCAAGAGTAGCAGGTCAGGGTGCATGCACGGAGAGAGTGTGTGTCGTAAGTAACATAGGCGATAATGATTTTGATGATTTCCTGGGGAAGCCTGGTGGCGGGGGACGAAGATGCCGTAGAGGTCTCTGGAGGGGTACCTCCTGACCACATTTTCCAGATTCTGGCTGGGGTTCGGTACCAAATTCGCTTGGCGAGCAACTCAATCACTGTAGCGATCACATATGGTTAAATAGAGCTACGAGACGTGGGTAGTATGGCTACCTGATAACGAGGACGTCGGGGTCTTGGTTGGCGGCATCGTTTTTTTGCTTCAGGAGGTGGAGTTCAGATGAGACTATCGTGGGAAGAACCCCTCAAAGAGTTTCTGTTTGATTTGGAGCTGTCGGCTTCTCTGCGGGCCGGCACCAACTGTCAGTCATGCGAACGTTTTCGGTCACAACAAGCATAAAAGCTGGAAGCAAGTGCGGTCGCGGCCTCCGAGTTACTTCCAGTCCAAGCCACTACTTTTCATGCCACGTGTGTTAATTGTACCCCTCGATTGCCGCCGCGGTTATCAGGAGTTTGCGGGAGGGGTGGACCGTGGTCGGCGATCTACCCTTGGATGTTTCCGGTGCGACAAGCGGGTTTTATTTTTTCAGGATCGGAAACCTGGTGTCCCACAGTCTGACAAGACTCGTATACAAACAACCCACTTGACACCGTCGGTACTAATATCGTCCACCTTTCCGTAGCACCACCTCTTCCCGTTGATTGCTCATTTCACCGTTGAAGTGGGCTGGGAGGCCGGGGGAGCGCTGTTGCCAACTCTCCACACGTGCCTGGTATTTTTTTTTTTTTCGGGGACACGCGCGGTTTTCCTGGTTGCATCCTAGTGGTGATACAGGTCTACCTCATCCCCCGCCCTGGCCAGGATGTTTATACGAGAGCGGAGACACCATTTCGTCTCAAACCCCGGACCGATATTCGTTTTCAGAATAACGCGGCGGAAAAACTGCAGGTGACCCAACAGCGTTTCAAGGACAATCTAAATCTGGGGGGAGGCGCATCCTTCGCTCTCGTATGGTGGAAAGAATTCTCTCGCTTCCCTATCGTAACGTCTCCAGCCGGACCTCAGTCACTATGTAATGTTTACAGTCAGGTCAAAACGATCCGCGGGTCCGATGCAGTCCTCCCTAGAGTGCCACACCCACCCTCCCTTCAGCGAGCCGGGCGCCAGGTCCTGTGTGGGTCGTATATCACCACCGGCTCGGGAAAGTGATCGTCGAACCCATTTTCCAGTTTCTCCTCCGCTACCACCTCTTCCAACATTCGCGTTGCGTACTCCGCCACACAACCTGAGACGGTCGCACTCAACGCCAACCGAAATTCCCGTACCTTGTACAGCTTGCGTAATACCTTAAATGGCAGACGGTGTTGTGAGGCTTCTTTTGCTCTCGCAACTTCCGACAGCTCGCGGAAAGGAGGCCAGTCTGAGCCACGGGGTTTAATACCAGAAAAATCGTGGTCCCAATAAAGGACAATGATCCGGAGGAACACAGAGGGTGGGATGGTCGAGAGCACGTATTTGAGGAAAGTCGAGGCAGTGTCTGATTGGCCATTATTCGTGGCGCAACCGATGCACGACGGGATTTGGAGTACACGAAGCATCTTGTGCTGTGATAGGTCGAAGTCCCGAAGAGAGGATCGAGCTGCAAAACCGTTGGCCAGAACTCGGGTGTATCTCAACGGACATTACTCACCACGAGAGTCAGTTGGATACAACACCACGACCTCCAACGATTTCGCACAAGCGCCTAACAGGAATCGCATCCCGTCCACGTTCCGAAGGTGCATGTAGCGAAATCTCATTCCCCCAAACAGGTCGATCATGTCCTTTAGAAGACCCGCCCCTGTGAAATAAAATAGCCTAAGCCATCCCCGCAGCGGAGGGATGAAGGGCGGAGTCAGGGTTGGGTCATCTGCTCGCTCCTCCCCAAATTTGGCCCCACAGGTGAAGGTGAGGTCCTGCAGGTGCTGGAACAGTCCGATGAAGTATATGATCTCTCGATAGGACCCTCTGGGCTCCCTCAGAGTGAGAGATCGGACGGTGGGTGGGAAATGTCCAAAGTACCGTCGAATGCCTGGCAAGAAGCTGGAGATGTCCAGGAAGTCTATCTCGAGTTCCCGGAGATTGGTGAATGTGAGGAACGGCCGTAGGACATTGCGATTGAACAACCCTTTGGAAAGCCAGATGTGGGGGTAGCCGTTGTCAACGACTTGTAACTCCCTGACCAAGGGGAGCAAGCCGAGCCTGTACATGTACCAGAGGGGATTGGGCCACCAAACCATTCCGTCCAAAGAGTGTGTTTCGATTTCGAGGGAGTAGTGGAGATGAGGGACGGCGGCAATATACCAAGAGTAGCATGTCAGGGTGCATGCACGTAGAGAGTGTGTGTCGTAAGTAATATATGCGATAATGATTCTGACGATTTCCTGGGGAAGCCTGGTGGCAGGGGACGAAGATGCCGTAGGGGTCTCTGGAGAAGCTCCCCCTGACCACATTTTCCAGATTCTTGCTAGGATTCGGTACCAAATTCCCTTGACGAGCAACTCAATCACTGTCGCGATCGCACGTGGTTAAATGGAGCGGCGAGACGTAGGTATTATACTTACATGATAACGAGGACGTCGGGGTCTTGGTTGGCGACATCGTGTTGTTGGTTCAGGAGGTAGAATTCAGGTGAGATCATCGTGGGAAGACCCCCTCGAGAGTTTTTGGTTGGCTTGGAGTTGTCGGCTTCTCGGGGGGCCGGGCCGGACTAACCGCCGTCGGGCATGCTAACGTTCTACACTCGCAACGCAGTACCCGTTGGATCAGAAACACTGCAAGTATCCGGAATCAAGTGTCGCGAGTCGCGTCCTCCGAGTCACTTCCAGTCCAAGCCACCTGTCGTGCCATATGTGTTCGTTGTACCCCCCTCGGATCTCAGTGTGCTGCCGCGGCTATCAGGAGTTTGCGGGAAGGATGGAGCATGGTTGGCAATCCACCCTTGGATGTTTCCGGTACGACAAGCGGGCTATTTTGTTTTCAGAAACCCCTGTTGGATTGGAAACCCTGGTGTCCCGCAGTCTTACAAGACTTGTATACAAACAACCTACTTGACACCGTCGGTGCTAATATCGTCCACCTTTCTGTCGCACCACCTCTTCCCGTTGATTATTCATTTCACCGTTGAAGTGGGCTGGGAGGCCAGGCGAGCGCTGTTGCCAACTCTCCACACGTGCCTGGTATTTTTTTTTCGGGGACACGCGCGGTTCTCCTGGTTGCATCCTAGTGGTGATACAGGTCTACCTCATCCCCCGCCCTGGCCAGGATGTTTATACGAGAGCGGAGACACCATTTTGTCTCAAACCCCGGACCGATATTCGTTTTCGGAATAACGCAGCGAAAAAACTGCAGGTGACTCGACAGCGTTTTAAGGACAATCTGAATCCGAGGGGAGGCGCACCCTTCGCTCTCGTATGGTGGAAAGAATTCTCTCGCTTCCCTATCGCAACGTCTCCAGCTGGATCTCAGTCACTATGTAATGTTTACAGTCATGTCAAAACAATCCGTGGGTCCGATGCAGTACTCCCTGGTGTGCTACACCCACCCTGCAACCTCAGTAAGCCGGGCGCCAGATCCTGTGTGGATCGTACAACACCACCGGCTCGGGAAAGTGATCGTCAAACCCATTTTTCGCTTTCTCCTCCGCTACCGCTTCTTCCAACATTCGCGTTGCGTACTCCGCCACACAACCCGAGACGGCCGCACTAAGCACCAACCGAAAGTCCCGTACTTTGTACAGCTCGCGTAATGCCTCGAATCGCAGATGGTGTTGTGAGGCTTCCTTTGCTCTTGCAGCTTCTGACAGCTTGCGGAAAGGAGGCCAGTCTGAACCACGGGGTTTAATGCCAGAAAAATCGCAGTTCCAATAAAGGACAATGATCTTGAAGGATGCGGAGGATTTTATGGTCGAGAGCACGTATTTGAGGAAACTCAGGGCGGTGTCTGGTTGGTCATTATTCGTGGCGCGACCGATGGACGATGCCTGGAATTCGAGTGTACGAAGCATCTTGTTCTGTGATAGATCGAAATCCTGAAGCGAGGACCGAGCTGAAAAACCGTTGGCCAGAACTCGGGTGTATTTTAAGGGGCATTACCCACCACGAGGGTCGGTTGGATCCAACACCACGACCTCCAACGTTTTCGCAGAGGCGTCTAACAGGAACCGCATCCCGTCCACGTTCCGAAGGTGCATGTAGCGAAATCTGATTCCCCCAAACAGGTCGATCATGTCCTTTAGAAGATCCACCCTTGTGAAACAAAATAGCGTAAGCCATCCCCGCAGCGGAGGGATGAAGGATGGAGTCAGGGTTGGGTCATCCGCTGGCTCCTCAGGTTTGGCGATATCATATCTGAGTTCGAGGTCCTGCAAGTACTGAAACAATCCGATAAAGTATATGATCTCCCGACGGGACCCTCTGGGTTCCCTTAGAGTGAGAGATCGGACCGTGGGTGGGAAATGTCCAAAGTACCGTTGAATTCCTGGCAAGAAGCTAGGGATGTCCAGGAAGGCGATCTCGAGTTCCCGAACATTGGTGAATGTGAGAAACGGGCGTAGGACACGGAAATTGAACAACCTTTTTGAAAGGCGGACACCGGAATAAAACCTTTTGTCGACGACATGCAACTCCCTGACCAATGGGAGCAAGCCGAGCCTGTACATGTACCAGAGGGGGTTGGGCCACCAAACCATTCCGTCCAAAGAGCGTGTTTCGATTGAGAGGGAGTAGTGGAGATGAGGAACGGCGGCGATATACCAAGAGTAGCATGTCAGGGTGCATGCACGGAGTGTGTGTGTGTCGTAAGTGATATATGCGATAATGATTCTGATGATTTCCTGGGGAAGCCTGGTGGCAGGGGACGAAGACGCCGCAGAGGTCTCTGGAGAAGCTTCCCCTGACCACATTTTCCAGATTCTTGCTAGGATTCGGTACCAAATTCCCTTGACGAGCAACTCAATCACTGTCGCGATCACACCTGGTCAAATGGAGCGGCGAGATGTAGGTATTATACTTACATGTTAACGAGGACGTCGGGGTCTTGGTTGGCGACATCGTGTTGTTGGTTCAGGAGGTGGAATTCAGGTGAGATCATCGTGGGAAGACCCCTTCGAGAGTTTTTGGTTGGTTTGGAGCTACCGGCTTCTCGGGGGGACTGGGCCGGACCGTGACCCCGTAGTATCCGTTGGATCAGAACCGCTGGAAGTACAGTCCCATCGAGTTCCCTTGTCAGCGAGTTGCGTATGAGGGTAGTCAGAAGCAAGTGTCGTCGCGTCCTCGGGTCACTTCCAGTCCAAGCCACCCTCCATCCTACGTTTGTTAATTGTGCCCCTCGATTTCTGTGTGACGCCGCGGCTATCACGAGTTTGCGGGAGGATGAACCGGGGATAGAGCATGGTCGGAAATCCACTCTCGGATGCTTCTAGCACGTCAAGCGGGTTTTCTTATTTCCAGAAGTCCCTACTGGATCGAGAGCTCCTACATAAACAACCTACTTGACCCTATCGGCGCTGGGATCGTCCACCTTTCCATCGCACCCCCGTTCCCACCTCTGGCTCATTTCCCCGCTGAAGTGGCCTGGAAGGGTCCGTTCCAACATTTGAACCCCACGTCGGTCGAGATCTACACATTCGGTCGGCACATGCGTACAATCAGAAAACAGAACCTCTCGTAACGTTCAAAAGCACCAAGCGGGGAGACAAGAACGCACCGCAGCAGAATTACACATGACCCTCACAGGTGCACCACTTAGCGTGGTTGCAGCGATGTTCTTCGCGACGATGGATTTGGCTGTGTGAACCAACGCGTAAGCTTTCGTTCCACATCTCCCCCGTTCGGGGTAGTCCCCACCTGTACCCGCATACAGGTCAAAGACCGCAACCTCTTCGCCGGTCCCCCCCGCTATGCCGAACCTAATGTGAGGGGTTGGTTGGCTCATCCAGTTGGGACCCTTTCTTCGAATACTCACCAGCAAGGATCACGTGGGCAAGTGTAGTTCGCGAGACTGGAGACTCAGTGTTATCCGGATCCCTAGGTTAGGTAAAGAGTTGGACCCACTTGTCGATGGTGCCATGGAAGTTCTGGAAGGTGAAGGTATCAATTTGGGTGTTCGTGGTGGTGGTCGGTTTCTGGCCGAGCTAGAAGATCAAATGCGTTGATGAATGTCCATCGATATCAAGTGAAATGCTACCGTACGCTTGGGTCCCAGTAGCTAGGTTGACCACGATATCAGAGCACTTGTGGTCTCAGAAGCTGAACGGCGACATACTTTTGGGTAATGAAAATCTGGATCGGGCAGGTCAGCACGGCTGGGTCGGGAGGCGGTGGAGGGAACTCACGGGGAGTAGAACCTTTTTCAGCGTGATGTCCTTCCAGGTGATGCTAGGTAATGGGATTGTATCAGAGCTGCTCAGGAAGCAGGTGATCGTCGTACTTCTTGGCGAGACCGCCGCCGCCGGTCCAACTCTTGAACCTGGCTCCGTACATGGAATTTTCCTTCCCCAGATGGGTAAATCTAAGGCCGGGAATCGTCCATGATGGTGGGAGCTTACCATGACAACGTTTTCAATCCTTGAATGTGATGTTAGCAATCCTGGTCCTACGGACAAGTCAGCGACATACAGAACATTCTGCAAATCCACAACTCCGCCGGCCTCAACCATAGAACCAATAATAGAGAGTCCGTGACCGCCGTTACAATAGCTGTTGCGGAAATGGATGTTGTTTACTGGGTTGTTTATCGTCAAGCAATCATCTCCGTTGTAGACAACGTTGTCTTCGAACAGCATGTTCGTGCCCTGAATACCAAAACCTATCAAATGGTCGGATAAGCGACTCGTACTGTGGATTACTGAACGAGGATACCATCGCTAAGATGGGAAGTCAGGTTCGAGTCGAGCGATTCATGGTCCGGGAGGAGGAATAACTCACGTATTGCATGGGGTTGCCTGTAATGGGGACAGAAACCTCTGAGCCCAACACGGTAAAATAAACGGCGAGCCTGCTTACCTTGTTGTTCGAGATCGCCATTATCGTGTTATGGTGAACGTGTAGGTTACTGGAGCCACCGGTACTAAAGCTCCAGGCTACGGGCTGAGTGGCGGAGAGATTCAATGACTACGTAGTACGGGGAGTGCCACCCAACACTCACTTGCCACAACTTCATATACTTGATCTCTCCGTTCGTGATTCCTTGGAAGGCCCACCCATGAGGGCGGTTCACTCGCTGTGCAACTTCTTGCATTCTGTTCCACCACTGGTAAGTTTTAGTGAGCAGATGGCCGCGCGCGATTAATAGATTCTTCCCTGACCCTTTGTCCATGAGAGTCCACCCAACCCCAGTTCGGATCTTGGGACCCTTCCAACGTCACGTTGGAACCTCCAGTGAATGAGAACCTGCGAAATGCTGGGGTGATGTTACCGTTTGATGAAGAGGGGAACCACCAACCAAGACCCTGGATAGCTCTGCACGAAATGGGACGTTCAAAAGGCATACGGGTTTCGGAGAGAAGCAGGGTGACCCACCGAAGACGCAACAATTGCTAGCAGAAACGAACGTCGGACGCTGATGTCAAAAACTCACATCACGTGGTTTTGGGATCCTCACCTTGGGTTGCCTTGATATCGTAAGCGTACGTTAAATTCCCCTGCACGCTGATAATGACGTTCTTCAAATATGGGAAACGGATGGGGGTCAGGATGTTGTACGTGACGCCCTTCTGGAACAAAATCGTCGCGTCGGTAGAGAGTTTTGAGTCTGCAGAGAACGCTGCGGCGAGGGCGAGGGTATCGTCATTCCCCCTAGAGTGAGGAACGGTGTAAGTCGTCCAAGCCAGAGCGAGAGAGATAAAAGAGAGTGTGGAGGCGAGATGCAGGAGACGCATGGTAGAGCCCAGAGGACTAGATACTGTGTGAGCTTGAGGGTTCGTTCGTTAGCTAAACTTTCAAGCATCAAAGCTTAAGTACCAGTGGCCGGATAAACTTCAAAGTCAACAGCACGAAGGTTGACGCGTCCCAGAGGTGTTCATGTGGTCCGTTACTCTTGGATACCAGGAAGGAGACCTCCCCATCACCGAATTCCCCGCATTAATAGGTTGCAAGGAAACCATACACAACAGTCCTTGAAGATAGACTTCTGGTGTCGTCATCGCGGCCGGGCATCAGGAAAGCAACTCTCAGCTGCCTCTCATCACCGAAGTGTAATTGGATCACCCACAGTGAATGCGGATCAAATTTTCGTCCGCTGACGCGTAATTTTCGGGAGTTGGGGGGTCGAGGGGGTCTACTGGGATGCGGGATGGGTGACGATATTTGGTAATCACGGCGAGACGTCCGGTGGGAGGGGGTGTCGCCAGGATCGCACGAACGATGCGCCGTCCCGACTTGGGACCCCGGGTCGTTCGGACATGGCGTGTAGCCCGCATTCAGTCGCGTGAAGGAATATCAGTCGTTCGTGAGCGCTTGAGCCTCTGAGGGAACGGCGCGGATCGGCGTCGTGATCGTGGTAGGAACATTACCTCTGCCGGGGTTTTCCGACCAAGGTGGATCGGCTGACCGCCAGGTACCCATAGCGATCCCTTCAAAGAAGCTTCGACAGGCGTGGCGAGGTACGCGAGACTTCCAAAACGTCCATTTTTTCGAATGTAATCAACTCATTCGAAAAATCGCAAGTGGGTGCGAGCGTATTGCGAGTCCGGATCGACGACGTCCTGTGGTTTGGTTTTTACCCTTGTCCCTTCCTATACCGTCCTCCGGAGGTGTTAATGGGCACAAGCAGTCAGCTAGTGATAACTTCAACTCACTGACCCCCACCTTGTTTCTGTCTCGACCTCAATCATCTCATCTACTTCCTGATCAGTCTCCCTTACTCCTCGGGTGTCAGGGAATCCGGCGCTGCAATATTTTTTGGTGCCCAGTTGCGTCTGTGTCTCGATATCTCCTGTTTGTGCCTTTCTATTCCCCTCGTTCTCCTGGTCGACGTCCGCATAAGGTGACGCGAGTAGGGCCGCCTTGGATTCTGGCGAAGAGGTCTGGACCTATGTGATCGATGACTGCAAAAATGGTTAGACGCGAGCGCGTGAGTGTTCGAATACATGGGTCCGGCGCACTATCTCCTGGATCCTCCTTATTCACCGAGGTGATCTTTGCTTTTGTTACCGGATCGGACTTGGAGCTATGGACGAAACGCGTCGGGGACGGCAAACCAACTCACGCGTAATATCCATCTCGTAATTCCCGGGACCGAAAGACCTCGGTCTTGCGTGTTGTCCTGCAAAAATCTGGGCTGGTCATTGTCGCTGCCACCTTTTCGGTCCCACTGACGTCTCGGGGCCGGGAAGCGACGGCCCGTCTACTCGCGCGTCTTGCCCTCGATCGATGTCATCAATCACCTCTACCAAGGTCGATGATCAAACTCAGTGGCTGTGACCCCGGCGGCCACGTCCAGGGGATGTGTTCCCACCGTAACACGAGTCTACCAGGCGCACGTCCCGCACCGACTGAACGGTTCTTAGCTTACACATCACGCGTGACGGCATAAGACTGTTCCTTCCCCTTCCCTCCCCGCTCTTCTATTTCCCGTGACTGCACGTCGGATGGAGAGTGTCACGGATCCCAAGGCTGTCATTTCTGCTCCTCAGCTGCAAGCCATCGTCGTGAGTGCGCCTTTCGTGCTGTGCTCCCACCCACATCAACACCTCACCGACACCATTTTCGATTCTACAGTACGTCCGGCGTAAGTTCAAACCTGCGATCCCGCGTTCAACGCTCTCATCCTTTCGTCGACAATTTCCCTTGCCCAAGTCTCTATGCTGGCACTCCTGGTGGGTCCCTTCGTTCCATTGCACTTGTCATATCAGAGGTGGTTACTCAACCACCCGCAATCATCCTGTCTGATACGACCATCGATCACTAAGACACACAACTGGCTGACATCCCTCGACCGCGAAGTCGAACACGTTTGGCAAAGTGAATGGAGCATACCCAAGGTACTCTTTCTTATAGCTCGGTATGCAATATTTCTCGATATGACTATGACGATTGCCTGTGAGTCAGAATTCGTCCTCGTGTATCGCTGGAATGGAGGGAACGCTGACAGGAATTCCGTCGTTCGTAGTGTACACTGCTCCATATGACACGATAAATTATGACGTTGGTGCAATATTGCTCGTTACCGCACGCTGACCAACAGAAACGCTTCAGACATGTCTCACTCTCTACAAAATCACTTGCTGTAAGTGAAAAATGTTACTCCCGGAGGAGCTCGTCCATATCTAACGTTTATTGGTTTGGTCACAGGGAACTGCTACATTGGAGTCACCATCCCAGAATGTCAGGCATGGATGTAGCGCTCACTGTTCTCGCCACTTATTCCATGATCGCTTCCAGCCATCCTCCTGTTGAGAACCGTCGCGATATACTCCAGGTCGAGGCTCGTCACCGTCCCTCTATCCGCCGTTTATGTGGTCTGTCTCCAGGGAGAACCTGTGGTAGCATGCGGCTCACTGTATGCGCAGGTAGGGACAGTGGCCGGGACCATACTTACCTGGTATGATCTCCACGCAACGGTCCGTGAGTGAATCCAGGCTCGAATGTCCGATATGCCTGACTGATGCTGCTCAGTCAGCTTCCCAACTACCCAACACCTTGTTCGTTGGGTATTGTTACATACAGAGTGGTTCGATAAACTCCTCCCCCAGGTTTTTGATACTCCTCGCTTTTCAACTTGGTTATGGTTTCACCATTCGCGCTGTCGCTACAAGCTGATACGGATTACAGTCATCGTTACTTTGACCATCGGCAGTGCGCTCGGCGGTCGTACGTCTATCCACCCTTCATCCGATTGTGTCACTCAACTCCCGTATTAGGTTACTTGGAGACCCCGTTACTGAAGGTATTATACCGAGACAGTGAGTCACACACCAACGCTCTCTCACCAAGAACGCACTGACAATGCGCCTGTCAGGTGTCGCCTTCTTCCTTGGGCTATTCGGTAAGCCATCTTTCGAATCGTAGCTTCAACGCTAACCGGCGAAATGCAGCTGTGACTCTCGCTACAATCCTTGTTCAAACCCTGGGACCGGTAAGCCGGATTCCCACAACCTCCCGATAATCATTCACTCTCCCCGCAGCCTCAGTTTTGGCCACTCATGGTTCTTCCCTTCCGAGTGGCACACAGTATCGTATGTTGCCAGATTATACTGAACCTCAGACGAGCTGCGATACCCAGAGGTGTTTCAACATGGGCGTCAATCAGCCTCGCGTTCGCGACTTCTCCTGGAGAACAAACAGACGGGGTCGAGACGATACGGCTGGAGGCGTACGGTGAGCAGAGCGACGGGAGGGATTCCTGTCGGTAGGCGTACCGGAAGTACAGTAGTTAATTGTTTCCCCAAATAACACGACTTCCCTTAACAATCGTCATGGCTCAGCGCCGCTCTGCAGCCTAGATAATATATCCCCGGATGTGCTCCCGATACGACCCCAACTTTTGGTTATATTCGAATCCGGGCATCGCGACATCGGTCAGCTCGGGCATTGGCCTCAGCAGCCTGCCATCGGTAATCTGGTTTCCTCCACTTGTTCATTCAACCCCACCGGTCCGAACGCTGTGAGGGAGATGCTAGTACCACATCCGGGAGTACCTTCCTTTCTGTGTTGGATGACTTCTCGACGACAGTGCCGATCCCGGGCGCTGCCGCATGTCGGCCATATTCCTTATCGCCGGTATCGGACTGGTTTAGGTATTGCCGTTTGTACGTCAGCGGTGGAGGTGAAGAAGACGAGGGTAAAGCGGGTAGCGGAGAAGTCTATTTTTTTTGCGTGCTCTGCTTCGGTTTTTCTCAGGCTATGGCCCGCGGCTGGAAAGAAACGGGGAGAGGGGTGTGCGATACTAACCGACCGATTCTCGTATGAACCGACGAAAATACATCAGCAAAACGATCCCGCTGCTGTGAGGCTCTGTGGTGCTGTGGTGATCGATCGCCACAGGCATACCCCCCTCGCCCACAGCACGATCACAGTAGTCTCACAGCACCACAGCGGCTTATTCACCATCGCCTTGCTGTGGTGCTGGAAAGAGTGTGATTGGCCAGAATTTAGTTAAGAAATAAATTTATCGCTTGTAAAATACGGTAACTACATATACATGGCGGGCACGAGAATGGTAAAATTTGCCTCATACCAGGCCTTTCGTTCGTTTGGAACCCCCCAACCCCTCGGTCGGTGTCTGTTCAAGGAACCCGCTAGATTTGGGTGAGATTGGGGGAACATTCCGGCTACCACCCTCGTTCCCGCAAGCAAGAGAAAACAATACCAGATCCCCAAGAAGGGGAAAGGAACATGCTCGGCCACAAACGTCTGAAGGGAAGGTTCGAAGTAAAAATCAGGCGGAGGGATCTGACAGTAGGCAACGACCCGTGAGGAGGGACAAGTGACACATGTACAGACCCGACGATCTGTCCAGTCCCACGACAGGCCCAAGCGGACAACATTTTGAACAAGTTCAACTGCCCGCATTTATCCATGCGGCAGTGACGACCGGAAGACCATGAATGGAGAGTGCGGGCGTGGTGAGCAGGAGGGCTGGAAGGATCCCGGGGGCGTTGCTCCACCGTTCTGAGGTGAGGCTGCCGTGAGCGGGCAGGTGCCTTTCAGTCGATGGAGCGCATATGGTGTAGGGGGGTGGGCAGGTCTCCGCCCTCTGCTTGGGGACTTCACATTTCCGAAGTCCGAAATCCCAGGTATCGGTAACTTCCGGATGGCTCCGTCCCAGCGGACAAAAATAGAACGCCACAGCGCCCCAGCATCCCAGCCACACAGTAAACGTCACAGCACGCCAGCACGACAGACGTTCGAGCGACAATTAAACGTTGAACGGTCGAGAATTGAGTAGTCGACACAAGCGCCTAATTGGGTTTCCCACACGGTTCTCCTGGTCGCGCCCTGGTGAGGACACAGGTCTACCCCATTCCCCACCCTGGCCGGTATATTTATACGAGAACGGAAACGCCACATCATCTCAGACCACGAACTGAGATTCACCTTCGGGACGACGCAGTACTTGAAGCGACTGCAGGTAGCCTGATAGTATTTCAAGGACGATCTACGTTTGAGATGCACACCCATCGGTCCCTTCCTACAACGTCTACAGTTGGATCTCATTCGCTAACTAATTTGTACAGTCAGGTCAAAGAGATCCGCGGACCCGGGCGCTGGATCCTGTGTGGGTCGTACAACACCACCGGCTCGGGGAAGTGATTATCAAACCCATTCTTCGCTTTTTCCTCCGCTACCGCCTCTTTCAACACTCGCGTCGCGTACTCCGCCACACAACCTGAGACGCTTGCACTCAGCACCAACTGAAAGTCCCGTATCTTGTGCAGCTTGCGTAACATCTTTAATTGCCGGCGGTGTCGCGAGGTTTCCTCCGCTCTTGCAGCTTCCGACAGCTCGCGGAAAGGAGGCCAGTCTGAGCCCCTTGGTTTGATACCATGAAAATCGTAGTTCTGATAAATAACAATGATCTGGGAGAACGCAGGTGATGTGATGGTGGAGAGCACGTATTTGAGGAAACTCAAGGTCGTGGGTGGACCATCATTTATGACGTAGTTGATGGGAGACGCCGGGAATTTGAGCGTGCGGAGCACCTTGTTCTGCGATAGGTCGAAGTCCCGAAGAAAGGACTGAGCTGCAAAATTGTTGGCCAGAACTCGGACGCATGTCAAGGGAGGTTACTCACCATAAGGGTCGGTTGGCTCCAACAACAAGACCTCTAACGTTTCCGCGCAAGCATCTAGCGGGATCCTCGTGTCACATACGCTGTGAAGACTCATGAAGCGAAATCGAATTCCCCCAAACAGGTTGATCATGTCCTTTAGGAGTCCCATCCTCGCGAAACCGCATAGCGTAAGCCATCCCCGCAGCGGAGGGATGAAGGGTGGAGTGAGAGTTGTGTCGTCCGCTGGTTCCTTCTTGGATCCGCCCCAACCGTACCTGAATCCGAGGTCCTGCAGGTGCTGGAACAATCCGATGAAGTATATGATCTCCCGACGGGACCCTTTGGGTTCCCTCAGAGTGAGAGATCGGACTGTGGGTGGGAAATGTCCAAAGTACCGTCGGATGTTTGGCAAGAAGCTGGGGATGTCCAGGAAGTCCATCTCGAGTTTCCGGAGATTGGTGAACGCGAGAAACGGGTGTAGGACACAGCGATTGAACAATGTTTTGGAAAGCCAGACATGATGGTGGTAGCCATTATCAATGACCTGTAACTTCCTGACCAAAGGGAGCAAGCCGAGCATATACATGGACCAGAGGGGATTGGGCCGCCAAACCCTTTGGTCTAAAGAGCGTGTTTCGATTGCGTGGGCGTAGTGGAGATGAGGGGCGGCGGCGATATACCATGAGTAGCAGGTCAGGGTGCATGCACGGAGAGTGTATGTGTCGTAAGCAATATAGTTGATAATGCTTCTGATGATTTCCTGGGGAAGCCCGACTGCGGGGGGCGAGAGTGTCGTAGAGGTCTCTGGAGAAGCACCCCCTGACCGCATTTTCCGGATTCTGGCTAAGGTTCGGTACCAAACTCGCTTGGCGAGCAACTCGATCACTGGAGGGATCACATATGGTTAAATGGAGCGACGAGACGTGGGTAGTATGGCTACCTGATAACGAGGACGTCGGGGTCTTCGTTGGTGGCATCGTGTTGTTGGTTCAGGAGGTGGAGTTCAGGTGAGACCACCGTGGGAAGACCCCCTCGAGAGTCTTTGTTTGCCGTCATGTTCTCCGAAACTGTAAGCGAGGGCGCCAGCCCGAGCGCGGCGTGCGGCGTAGATAGAAATTCCCACCGCGTGGTCCACCTAACACACGCATGGACAAGTTTATCATATTTCCAATAGCTACGAACTGTATATAAGAAACTGTACTAGGTAGAGAAACAAGGACGCTTTCGAACAGTTCTTTCCTGCGTGTTTACCTCGAGCCTTGAGTGAGACCTCGCGCGACTTACGGACCAATCCGAATCGCGACGATATCCTCATTCGAGCCTGAGGGTTCACAGAAACGAGCTCGAGCCGATGCCAGCCGTTGGTCATGCAACCGTTTCGCAGTCCCAGCGTGGTACCCGTTGGACTAGAACTGCTGCAAGCACAACCCAATCAATGCAATCCTTTCGCTAGCTTCCTGGGGCGTCGAGTTTGCGTGTCAGCGAGTCGCATGCGAGCATAGAAGTAGGAGGCAAGTGTCGCCGCGGCCTCCGTGTCACTTCCAGTCCTAGCCACCTTTCATGCCGCGTGCATTAATTGTAGCCCTTGAGTTCAGTGTGCGGCTGCGGCTATCAGGACTTTGCGGGAGGCTGAATTGGACGACAGAGGAAGGTCGGGAATCTACCCTTGGATATCTCCAGTACGACAACTCGGGTTTTCCTATTTCAGAAGTCCCTATTGGGTCGGAAACCCTGATGTCTGACAGTCTCACAAGATCTATATACAAACAACCTACTTGACACTATCGGTGCCGGGGTCGTCCACCTTTCTTCGCACCCCCTGTTCTCATCTCTTGCTCGTCTCACCGCTGTAGCGGGTTGGAAGAGGCCGTTTCGGCATTTGAACCCCACTTCAGTCGAGATCTACACATTCTGTCGCCACATGCACGCAATCAGAGAACCGAACCTCCCCCAAGTTCAAGAGCACCAAGCATGGAGGTAAGAACGCACCACAGCAGAATTGCACATTACCGTCACATACGCACCGCTCAGCGTGCTCGTACAAATGGACTTCGCGGCGTTGGATTTGGCTGTATGAATCAACGCGTAAGCTTTCGTTCCACACCTCCCCTGTTCGAGATAGACCCCATCTGTGCCCGGATACAGGTCAAGAACCGCAACCTCTTTGCCGGACCCCCGTGCTATGCCGAACCTGACGCGAGGGGTCATCCAGCTCGTCCGGTTGGGACCCTTTCTTCAAACACTCACCAGCAAGGATCGCGCATGCAAGTGTAGTTCGCGTGACTGGAGACTCGGTGTTATTCAAATCCTTGGGTTAGGTAAAGAGTTAGACCCACTTGTCGATGGTGCCTCGGAAGTTCTGGAAGGTGAGGGTATCGATCTGGGTGTTCGTGGAAGTGGAGGTCGGTTTCTGGCCGTGGTAGAAGATCGGATGCGTTGGCGAATGTCCATCGATGTCGAAGCAAGTGATACCGTACGCTGAGGTCCCAGTAGCTGGACTGACCACGATGAGATCCTTCCAGGCGATGCTAAGTAATGGGATTATATCAGAGCCGCCCAGGAAGCAGGTGGTCGTCATATTCCTTGGCGATGCCGTTACCGCCGGTCCAACTCTTGAACGTTCGAACCTTGCTTCGCACATGGAATTCTCCTTCCCCAAACCGGTAAATCTTAGGCTAGAAACCGTCCGTAAAGATGGAAGCTTACCATGACAACATTTTCGATCCTTGAGGATATCATGCCAGCGACCTCGATCCCACGGACGAGTGCATAGTTCACCATTCTCTCCCTCCATATCCAATCCTAAACTCCCGTGACCGTCCGCATCCACCTCTAGACCCTCCCCACTGTATCTGCTCCAACTCCTTCCCCCGCCTCGACCTCCCCCTCGTATCACCGGTGGGTCAAAATGGGCACCCCTCCCAAACAGAATCCTTACCCCAAAGCCTTGATGCAATCTTGAGTACCCGGGTTCTGTGAGTTTGAGCATTCTCCGCTGTCCGAGACGTTCAAGTCAGGTCTCCAACCAAACCCTCCGTACCGAGGGCCATATCTGGAGCCGCAATCAGACGAATCGTCACAGGAACCTGTTTCTGAGAATGTTTCTGCACGCCGCTCCATTGCATCAATGGACACTCCCCTTGCGTATCGTCGGTGGTAGGAAGGTATGCACGCTCACGCGAGATCAACGCTTGGTAGGATCGGAGGAACTGCTGGACCCGGCGATGCTGGCGCTTTGGGACAATCAGGGTGGCATAAAGCTTGTCGATCGACGTCCTCGCTGGAGAGGGCTGGCGGAGGGAGTGCCCGATATCTGTATCCAAGGGGTCAGAACGGGAACACTCACACACTCGCATACCCTTGTGAAGGTGAGAGGGATCACCAGAAGCGGGACTCACCCGACACGATACATTTGCTTTCCATGCCGATTGACAAAGGTGGTGATAGCGTACGGAGATATGGCGTACGATCGATTGATCCTCGGCTGAGTTTCCTGCTCTTAGTCTCTCGTTAAACCGTTTCTTCAGCTCACGTGCAGCCGCCTCCAATGAGGTCTCGACGAAACTGTCGTCCCCTGGAATGAAAAAGAGGATAACGGTGTGTTAGGAACTAATCACTCGGAGTCGGTTATTATACCGGCTTGGAAAACAGTACCCGTCGGCTGATCTGAGAGGCTCTGTGACCATGCGTAACAGGAATATAAAACTCGAGTGTCCGGAACTGGAAGGGCAAGGATTTGTACACGTTGCAGTGAAAACCTGGGGGGTGGGGCGGACGGGCAAGTCGCCCGTTGCGTAGTACGCGTCGTCCGACGGGAAAAGGCACACGTAGGTCGAGATTTTGCTAAGCCCCTTCCAATGTGACACGTTGCGAGGAATGTGAAGAGCGGCGGCTTGCCGGCAATTGGTATGCGGGTGTTGGCCATCTCGAGGGGGCAGCCCATCGCCGGAGAGGACGAAACTCGACCGGGATTTGTTCGTCAAGGGGTTTGTGGGAATTGTGGCGCTGATCATCACTGTTGTCGACGTTGGTAGTCTCCTCAAGCACACCACGTATTATCACTGACGATCACCGACAAGGGATGTAGCTTTATAGTGGGCAGACTACGACGTTGGTGGTAGTAGTTGGAGAGATTCGGCCACAGTGATCGACCTATATTGTGCTTATATAAACTAAATAAAACATATGGACGGAATATGTATATGAGCAGTGGGATCCCCCGGGTGGGTATCCGGAAGGGAGGGATGCCCAGGAAGGGAATTCCCACGAGCAGGCATCCTCTCGGACGATATTGATGGGAGGCTCGGAGCGCAGGGGGAAGCACAGGGAGGAGTTATGGATCCGAGAGTATGGTCGTATATTAATTTGTTTAATTTCTTGATATCGATCTAATCTAATCGGTTGTTATCTTTCGTTATCGACTACAGAGTGTAACGACGAGTTCTACAGCTGTTTTACAGACGAAAGAGACACTCGTGCTTCTCACTCGTACACAATCTTTGTTTACATTTGGAGCTCCGGTAACGCTATTTGTGGGGCACCGCATGTGTTCTTGACTAACTACTCGAAATTTGAAAAACGACCCTGGGCCAGAGCCAACGCCCCTGTAGATGGCGTTGCGATTGCATCGCAGGTTACGGGCAATGGTGGTCTTCCGCAGACGTGACGTGACGATAATCTTCTCCTTGGCTTGAATTGGGATATGTTTTCGGTCGCCCACAGCTGGGGATGGGACTCGCATGAGAAGGAGTCGTTTGAAATAAGTTTTTACGGATCTGAGATTATCGGATCTGGACTCCACAGATGTAAACAAAGATTTTACAACAAAAAAAGCCGAGTGTATCTATCGTCTGAAAAACAGCTGTAATGAGACTACAAGAAAGTCGACTAGTTACCCATAAAGGGAACTCAAGCCTGGCAACGCTTTCCCTTTGGGAGCGCGAGATCGTCCAGTCCGTTGCTGCGCGACAGGTTAGCCAGATATGCCTTTACACCCCGTCGGCCATGCTCAGCTAGAGCAATGCGCGGCGTATTATCGCAGCGTGCTACCTTCCATCAAATAAATATAATCACGTTGTGTGGAAAACTCACTTTCATGTCTCTTTTCAACGCGCACATCTCCCTATCCAACTCAGCCGTTTGCGCCAGGCAGGAACCCACGGCACTGCATGAGATCTCAAGTAGCAGCAGCTCACACCTTCACCACTGATAAACACATTGGTGTCCGTGGAAATTAAATCAGCGAACTTACTTTTGGATCCTTTGTGGGATGAATATGGACACCAGATCCCTCACTTGTTCATCGACGCGTTCGTCTTTTCTCATCCTTTTGATCGAATTGAGACCTTGCTTAGAGAGTCGGGCTAGCTCTCTGTAGTAGTCGTCGATGGGGTCGGCGGTCGTTACTTGCTGTTCGTCCCGGGGTGGCGGAGGGCGGATCTGACTGGCACGGAATGTCCAATAAGCGGTGAAGATGGCGACTGCAAGGTGGAGGGAACTGATGACGATCACGGTCGTTGTTGTGCCAGAATCCATGTCGAGAATGTCAGGGGGTGGGCTGGAGGGTTGGTGGGGTACTGGGGGGAAAGGGACGACGCAGTGTGTCGCTTTGAGAGTTACCTTTTTATAAACCTAAGTTATGTTCGACATTCAACCAGATGGGAACCATTAATTGCCGATTAATAATGGGGCAGAAAACTACATTGCGCACTATAATTAAATGAATGCAAGCACCAGAACCCCCTGGTGGGTACCTGTGGGACAGGATTCCGGGGAGGGGATTTCCCCCGAGCGAGCATCCGACAATATTGATGGGGAGCGCTCGAGGAGGACGGGGGAACCCAGGGGAACCGC
>Ga0307513_10002478_pt1 | contig 25549 bp, 5 predicted proteins | sample 15_EM_MG_FD_202174 | JGI IMG/M metagenome (GOLD analysis project Ga0307513, IMG submission 202174) | Populus trichocarpa ectomycorrhiza microbial communities from riparian zone in the Pacific Northwest, United States - 15_EM | ecosystem: Host-associated > Plants > Roots > Unclassified | place...
TCTATGTTTCTAAGAAAAAAGTTATGTTTTTTCAATGTGGGATAAAAAACTTTTTAAAATATTATTTTAAACTTCATAATATGTATAATCTATATTTACATAGATTTTTTCATATGAAATATTAAAAATTTAATTTTTTTTAATTTTTCCGGGTTAATCCGGGTTGACCCGGGTTGACCCGGGTTGACCCATAAAACCCGGGACCCGGTCCCTTGGCCGGGTCAACCCCCGGGCCGGGTTTAATAACTATGGTTGAAACTGAGGCAGTTTGTTTGCTAAAAAGTAATTGTTTTTGGAAAACAGTTTTTTTAAGAAAGTGAATTTCTAAAAAGTGAATTATTTTATGATGTTTGGTAGTGTCATGAAAAATAAGTTGGAAAATATTTTCCAGTATTTAGTTATGTCATGGAAAATGAGCTGAAAAATAACTTATTAATATTTTTTTTAAGTTTATTAAAATAATAATGAACAAATCTTACAAATTAAAAAGTTGAATGAGAATGAAATTGAAAAAAAATCTAATTTCATAAATTATATCAAATAAAGTAAATAACAATCAAAATAATAGAGATCAAATCTAAAGATAAAAAAATTAAAAGATGATGAAATTAAAATAATTATAATTATAATTTCATAAATTATTTCAAATAAAATAAATAACAATTAAAAAAAAATAAGGATCAAATTTGATAAATAAAAAATTTCAATTAAAAAAATAAGAGAAAAGTAAATAACAATCATAAAAATAAGGATTAAAGTTAATATAAAAATCAAATTAAATCAAATTCTAAAGGGTGAAATTGAAAAAAAAAAGATTCAAAATAAAATATATAGCAATTAAAAGTTTGAGGAGCAAATTTGTTATAATCAACAAATAATATGATATTTCTAAATTTTTCATAACTTCTGGAAAGTGTTTTTCGCCCAGAATAAAAGAAAAACACTTTCCTGAAAATCAAACCAAATTTTTCTTTGACTAGAAAATGTTTTATGTTAATCAATCTTTCTAATGACAAATAAACATAGAAAAGTTTGGAAAATAGTTTCCAGAAAATCACTTTCCACCAAATAAACGAGGCCTAAAATAATAAGTTAAAAACAAAAAGAAAGAAATTAAAAAAAAAAAACAAGCATAAATATTGGTGGATAATGACTTCCTATTATAAAAAAAACTTGATTAAATAATATTGAAAAATCACCAACCTTAGTAATTAACAAGCATACTGTTTTACTTGAAAGAATCAAGCAATTAATAACAAAATGGGAAAACTAAAAAAAAAGAAGATATAGTTTACCTGGACGTGTCTGTCTGCAAAAAGAGGTTTTTCAAGTGTGTTTAGTCACGGGTTTGCTTAAGCAAACAGGAAAGAACAGAGAGATCTGAGAGAGAAGAATAGTTTAGAAATGGTTGTGAGAGAAAATAAGAGAATATGAAAGAAATTAAAAGTTATAGTATACGTTTTCTCACAATTTAAGTACTTTTAGCAAATAAATAAAAAGCATGCAGTTTGTATCAAAAGAACTATCTCAACCTAATAGCTTAAACTGTTAGGTGAGGTTTCAAAATATAATTTATATTATTTTCTAACACACCCCCTCAAGTGAAAGCCCTTTGGGCTTGAAACTTACACAGATCCATATTACCTTGTGCTTAATTTTTATCAAATAAATGGAAGTGGTGATATTCGAACTTGTGACCACTTGGTTATCAAGGCTCTGATATCATATCAAATAACCATCTCAACCTAAAACCTTAAGCTTTTAGGTGAGATTTCAAGAAATGATTTATATTATTCTCTAACCGTTTGAATCAGACAATAAAAAATTAAAATGATAAAAAAGATCATAAATATGGTTCACTTGCAAATTAAAAGCGGTTCTCCAAGTTCTTTATAGTTACTGCTTTGCTTAAGTAATTGGAAAAAGCTGAGAGAGAAGAATGGTTTAGAAAAGGTGCTGAGGGAAAGGAAATAAATAAATGGAAGCACAGAGAGCTTAAATGGAAGAGATTTAATGTTAAGATAGGCTGTCAGAAAAGAATATAAATTGAGAGCACAGAAAAATTATATATATAGATTTTTTTAATAAATTTTTGTAGTTTAAAAAATTTAAATATAAATTAAAAAGTTTATATTTATAAATAAATAAATAGATAAAAAAAATTATGTATACTAATAGATAAATAAAAAGTCATTAATAATATATAAAAATAAAACTTGAAAAATAAAAAGATAAAAGTAGATCAAAATATTTAATCTTGTAAGACGGAATATTTATCTATTATGTTTGCTATTTTTGTTTATTAAAATATTTTTTTATTCAATCAAATGATAATAAAAATAGACAAACACATTAAATTGAATGAATAAAATAAAAAAATATTATACAAGGCTATAAATATTATTTGAAAATAAAATTTTTTATTTTAAAAAATATAGTTCATTTATGCAAAAGATTAAAAAAATATAGATGAATAAAAAAAATTCTTTCAAAAATTAAATGTATAATTAAAAAATAACCATCGGTTATCAAAACAAAATAAAATAGAAAAAAATAATAATTTAAATATAAATAATTTCTTTTGAAAAAAATTAAAAAAATGAAAAATTAAATACTGCTGGCTCGGCTTGCTACATGACACATGTGAACCCAGTTGCTGAAACTTTGAAAACAGGGAGGTAATTATATAAATGGATGTCACATGATCGAACGTTAACGTGTGGACCCAAATGTTGTTTGAACTTTGAAAACAGGGAGGTAATTACATAATTCAGAATGGCGGTACCTGTGGAACTGAATAATATTAACGTGTGGACCCAATTGGTGTACATCTACATTTAAAACATGACCAATTTAACTATAAATGTATAGTTTGTTTCTGTGGAGGGGGAGGGAATCATGTGCCTCAACATTGTAATAAGTCGTAGCATGATAATAACTGTTTTATTATTTTATAAAATATATTTTATTTAAAATTATATTAAAATAATATTTTTTAAAAAATTCAGTTTTGTTATCAACACATCAAAATAATCTAAAAACATAAAAAAATTAATTTAAAGCAAATAAAATAATAAAATAATAAATTTTTTTAAGAATGCTTTTAAGACGTAAAAATAAATAGACTCTTGATATGGTGGCATAACTCATATTATTTATTTTTGTCTTTTTATAGAATTAAAGTAGTTTGCATATTAGAGTTGCCCAAGTTGTTCCAATTTACAAGTTTGGTAAGATATTTTTTTTTTAATTAAACTTAACTTTATTATCATCTCTTTTTTATCATTTAGGTAAAAAAATAGTTTATGAAAAAAACTTTATAAAGTCCATGTGTTCATAGGTTTGGCAGGTTGACATGGTTTGCAGGTCTAGCGAGTTAAACCTTTTCTTTTCTTTACAATTTCATATATAGATATTGGGTTAATTAGAAATTCAGTTTTATAATTGGTTTCATTTTGTTTTCTATAAGGTTATTGCAGTCCAAAAAAAATATCTTGGTATTGAGTTGATGTTTCATTTTACGATTATCTATTTTTGTTATCAAGTAGTCTAATAAAAAATAAATTATAATCCTAGTGGACTCTATAACTCTATTCACGAGTTTGACATGTTAGCTTAGGATACCCGATTCACAGGTTTGACAGGTTTAACTATTAAATGAATATGCTTTTTTTTTTAGTCAATATTGGATTGGTTAGGAAATAGATTGTATGATTTATTTCTATTTGTTTTCTACGAGTTATCACAATCTCAAATAAAATTCTATTTTAGGGTTGATGTTTAATTTTACGAGCATTTATTTTTATTATATAATTAAATTTTTTTTTTACAAAATAGATTATTAAACCCAATAAAATCTATGATCCAGATTGCGTGGGAACCGAGATTGATCCAATCTATCATTATCTCAATATTTTTTAAAAAAGTTATCATTTTAAAGTTGTTTTAAAAGCTAATTCATGTTTTTATTAATCATTTAAATTTTTTAAAATTCATAAAATTAATCAATTTAAATCAGGTGAGCTTTGATAAAATTTAATTAAAATTTTAAATTAGATAAATAGCTAGAACGATAGGTTTTAAAATTCACTCAATTTATTATATATAATAATACCCTAAAAAAATCTGCATAATATTAATATTTTTTATTTTATTTTATTTTAAAAAAGTTGATGTGACCGTGGTGGTGGACGGTCCAATAGTCTAGTCAATACTAATAGTTGTTACCACGTGAACCTCAATAATGTTAATGTGTTGACTAGAAAGAATTAGATTTTCTCAATTTCTAAAATTAAATTCTGAACTATATAGAAAATCCTGTTTTACAAAGGTATAAATAATTTATCTATTCTGAATAACATGCAAAATTATTTATATAATAGCTAAACCGAGTTAATTAATTAAAATTAAATTAATTAAAATTTTAAAATCTAACCAATAATAAATTTAAAAAGTAACCAGAAAAAAAAATTCCAACACCAACTAACTCAGAATGGCTATAACCTGTGGAAATGCATAAAGTTATCGAGCGTAATAAAGCTTAAATTATGTAAGCTTCAATTATTATTATTATTATTTTGAAAGTAAATTTAGAGCCCCCGCCCCCATCCATGACAATGAGGGTCACCCATCAAAAAATTATTTATATGTTTAATTTTTTTTTTAATTTAACCATCCAATAAAAAAAATTAATTACCCTCTAATTTATTTTTATTTCAATATTCACCCTCATTTTTTTAATTATGAGTTTTTGTTTTAGATTCTTTTATGTAATTGATTTTTTTTTCCCACCACTTCATCCTTTGATATTTAATTTGTTAGGGTTTGAAAAGTTAATATAGGTCAACATCCTCTTTTATTTGACTCATTTTTTTTATTTAACATTACTTTTTAAGAAAAAAGGATTGGTATTGTTGTTACCATTAATTTCTTGGTTTTGTGGTTATTATCAATTTCTCTTCTATCGGGTTATCCCGATCTCATGTTTTAAGTCACGGGTTTTGCAGGGTTTTTTGAATTAAGGGTTCTTTTTAAAAAAAAATAGTGTATTTATATTTTTAAAATTATCTTTATTCATCTATAAATAAAAAATATTTATTTTTAGATAATATTTATAATATGTGCATCCTTGAATAATATTATTTTTTCATCACTTTTAGTTGACTAGAAAGAATTAGATTTTCTCACAAAATTTGAATTTTTTTTGTTTTTATTTTAAATTAATAATTTTCTAGTTTTTATGGATCGTTTTGATGCGTTAATATTAAAAATAATTTTTTAAAAATAAAAATTAATATTATTTTAATATATTTTTAAATAAAAAATATTTTAAAAAATAATTACAACTACACTTCTAAACCCGAAATAATATCCCTGCCCCACATCCATGCATGAGATGTGGCCCCTATCTCAACCTATCAGCGGAGGTCAAGAAACATACATTATCCTACCACTTAACAGGAAATAAAATAGAAACATGTCATGCAGCTTCCTAGTTGCTAGCCCGTCACCAAAGCAGACGGCAGAGGTCATCTCTCGCTCTTTCCTCTCTGCGATGCCTTGTGAAATAAATTTTTGTAGATTTTAAAATTTAGATATAAATTAAAAATTCTATACATATATATAAGTAAATAAATAAAAAACTGTGTATATTAATAAATAAATAAAAAATAATTAATAATATCTAAAAATAAAACTTAAGTTCAACCAACTTTGATCACAGCACCGAGTACTACATACCCCTTGTGTCTTTCACTATCAGAAAATTAGCATAAAATAATAGAAAAGCCGATAAAAAACATTCCATCAAAACTTGTGATAAAAATAACAATGGAATAAAAAAATAAAAAAAATCAATTAAAATTTCACCAGAAACTTGACACATCAGTATTGTTGATGGAATTTCCATCAATAATTTTAAATGAATTAAAACCTCACACGTCTCTCTTCCTCCCATTTCTTCTTCTTCCTTTGCTAAAAAACACAACACAACTTCCCCCTCTTCAAGTCTCTTTAAATTTGAGCAGCTCTCTTGCAAATCCAACTACTCAACTTGCCGACTTCGACCAACATTTATCAACAGCATCATCTTTCTTCTCTTGGCTTTATTTTTTTGTCAAATTTTACACCACTAAGTTAGTAAGCCCACTTTTTTTTTTAACTTATTTATGTTTTAAGTTAATCCATTTGATGAAATTGATTTTGTTGTCTTAATGTATGTTAGGGTTTGTTTGGAATTTGTGATAAATTAATTTTGTTTGTTATTTAATGAAATTAAGTTTGATTTTGTAACGTAAATGTATTATTTTTCTTCTCTTGGTTTTATTATTTTGCAAATTTTACACCACCAAGTTAGTAAACCCCTCCATTTGTTTAACCTATTCATGTTCTAAGTTAATTTATAAAAATTTGTTTGTGGTATTTATTATTTTCTTGTATATTTAAGTGTTTTGTAGCTTTTTCCTAGATAATTTTGTTGTATTAATGCATGATTTGTATGTTAGGATTTGTTTGGAATTTGTGATAAATTGATTTTGTTTGTCATTTGATGAAATTAAATGTGTTTTAGTAACATAAGTGTGTTATAATTGAAGAAATAATGAGTAATTCAATGGGTATTGATTATCTTTTGTCAATTTTAATGTTCAATTAAAAATTTAGAGAAAATTGATTTATGTGGAATTGTCAATGGTTTGGAATTCTATTCAGATGAGTTTGATGAATTCTCCAAGTATAAAGGAATTGCTAGATATCTTACTATCAGTTATACAACACAACAAAATAAAATTGCAGAACGTTTGAACAAGATACTTTTGAAAATGTGGTAGTATTGATTTTTAAAGTGTTTTTTTATTTTGAAATATATTGAAATAATTTTTTTAAAAATTTATTTTTTATATCAATACATCAAAATGATCTAGAAATATAAAAAAATTAGTTTAAAGAAAAGAAAAAAATAAAAGATTTTTAATTTTTTTGGAAGAACATTTTTGAAATGCAAATATAAACAAACTCTAAATACAATGGCATGACTCGTAGTATTTTATAAGTTACTGTGATTGTGTTTGTTTCTATTTAAAATAGGCTATTCAACTTTATTAAAGAAAAACTCGACACCAAGATTGTGGTTATAACTTTTGTTAAGTCTAAAGCTTAACTAGCAGATGTGTTAACGCATGTAATATCAAGAAAAGTTATAACTTAACCTTGAGGGGTATAGCTGAACTGATCAGATCTTGAGTTTGCTCCTTAGAGATCACTAGTTCGAGTCTCACAAACCTCAAGTTTAACTAGCTTAACTAGCAGATGTGTTAACACATGTAATATCAAGAAAAGTTATAACTTAACCTTGAGGGGTGTAGTTTAACTGATCAGATCTTGAGTTTGCTCTCTAGAAATCACCAGTTCGAGTCTCACAAACCTCAAGGTCCCGAAGACTTATAATATCAAGAAAAGTCTAAAGCTTCCTAGTTGCTAGCCCGTCACCAAAGCAGACGGCAGAGGTCACCAAACATGACAATGGGAGAAATAAGGATGAATTCTTGTTAAGGAGAAGCGAATCAAAGCCATTTATTGGAAGTTTACACACCAATCCAGCAATTTCATCTGGCACAATGGGAGGAAGCTTGAGAGTGAAATTTATGATAGATGCTGGTTGATTTCAGAATCAGTGCTGTTGCCTTCAGGTTCAATGTTGGTCTAAAACAAAGTCAGACATGGAAGGCACCCACCCTCTCTTCAAAACCCCAAACTAAAAACATCTCAAAATGCGAAATCACAAGTCCTCTTAGTATCAAGCAGAAGCATCAATCCTAGTTCGAAGTGGCATAAAAGAGGCTAAACGTTACATCTGCATTTACTTACCACGAAAATGAATAAATCAGAAGCTAAATGATTCTTGGCACTGCCTGAAATGCTAGGCCACGGCCCTTGCAATATCTGCTTGAAGATACCCATTTCAGTTTCTGGTGTTGATAAAGGATGGGAAAAAAAAAAAAAAGATAAAAACCAATTTGTCTTTATAAGTCGGTAGCACTAAAGGATGAACTCAACTGTTTCAAGCAAGTATTCATCAGATAAGATGAATGGTCAACGAAAAAACCAATTTGTCTTTATTAATTCAATAGATTTTGAATGGTCAACGAAAAAACTTCAAAAATAAAGGACCAAATTTCTGAATAAGGGGATCTGATACCTGAAACAAGTAGTAATTGGAATTTCAGGCTATGTATCCAGATATCCTACAGCTGAAACAACATTGGCGGTCAATTCAAAAGCATTTCATGAAATGGCCAGACATGAGACTAGAGAGAGATATTAGTGATGATCTGTTGTAGCAGTAAAATCTCAGTTATCAGAAATCATTCCCAACTCTTACCTCCAAAAGATAACAAGGTTTTGGACAAACACTGAGACAAATGAAAGAAACACAGTGAATCAACACATGGAATCCAAGATGAAAATAAAAATTCATTCATTGTATAACACCAAAACAAGCATTAAAGGTACCATACATGGTTGTAGAATATTACAAAGAGTTCAAAATCTGTGGCCTTAAGAGGAGTGTCGCACGTCACCCGCGCGGCATCGGCTGATGATTTTTTTTCGTTTCGGTTGCTTGCTTTGATTGATTCGTTGGAAGTCGCCACCTAGTAATTTATTGAAGGCTACTAGAAAACCGGATGTATTGGTCTTGTCAGAGATTCACGGGTAAGAAACTGGTTGTGGTTAGGAAAGGTATTAGCACCCCTAACGCACCCTACCTGAGGTAAGCTGCTTCGTGATTTTAATGTGTTAAAAAAGTTTTAAAATTTTATCTTTTTATCGGATATTAGAAATACAACTTTTTATAATTTTAACTTTGGTTCCTTAACTTTTTTTTTTTTCAATTGTGTCATTTGATTGCAAAATTAACTCTCAATTGCTTTAAATTTATTGGCTAGGGACAAAATTAAAAGAAAATGAATCAACTTAGAAAAGGTGCTAAAAATAAAGGATGTTTTTATACAAAACAGGTTATTAAACCCAATAAAGTACATGACTAGGGTCGCGAGGGGACCATAATTGATCCAATCTATAATTGTCTGAATATTTTTTTTAAAAAATTATTATCTTAAAGTTGTTTAAAAAACTAAGTCATATTTTTACCGATTACTTCAATTATTTTTAAATTCATAAAATTAATCAATTTAAATAAGATGTATTCCCACAAAATTGACAAAAAGAAAGATTTTAAAATTCACTCACTTGAATAACACCGTGAAAAAGCCCTGTATGTTATTAATATTTTTTTATATTTTAAAAAAGTTGATGTGACTTTGGTGAATGATGGTACAATAGTCTCGTCAACAGCTGTTACCGTGTGAATCTCAATAATTTGGAATGGTTGTAATGCACAAAGTTATCAAGCGTAATGAAGCTTAAATTATGCAAGCTTCAATTATTATTATTATTATTATTATTACTATTATTATTATTATTATTTCAACAACTCTCTTGCAAATCCAACCACTTAACCTGCTGGTGTAGACCAACATTTATCAATAACATTATCTTTCTTCTCTTGGTTTTATTTTTTTTGTAAATTTTACATCATCAAGTTAGTACCCGTCCGTTTGTTTAATCCATTTACATTATAAGTTAATTCATTAAAATTTATTTGTAGTGTTTATTATTTTTTTTTTTTTGTATATTTAAGTGTTTTACAACTTTTTCCTAAATAACCCATCATTTATCAACACATCAAACATGACTCAAACACAACACAATAGTTCTCAAACACTTCTATTACCATTACACCCATTACAATTATCTTGAGTCCCAAAACATACTTTTTATGCTAAACATTATATTCTCATTCAATATTTCTCAAACCAAACTTAAAACATCATATTGTAAATTTAGAATTCAATAAATCCAAACGGTGGAATTATACCTCATCATTATTAGAATAACATATTCAAAATTAACATATATCCAACAGTTAAATCTCCCTATATTAGAACAATACGGAACTGACCTGAAAATTAGAGACCTACTGTTTAGGAAATACAATTTCTGGTATGAGTGTTTGTTTCTGATCTAACCGTTCCGAATTTACATAATATCTGGATTAACAACATATCCGAACTCCAGACCAATCCAACGGTGAAAAGATGATATAACAATTGATGAACGAGGCTGTCTTAAAGGGTGCTTTTCCAGAAATGTTCCTTCGATGACAGCTCTCAAACGAAGTTTGCTATTGACAATCCCTCCGGTCAGAATGTAGGTGACATTAATCATAATAACATATCCAAAAAGCAACCTAATCCAAAGGTGGAAAGCCAAGATATGACTGTTGAAGTTCTTGCCATGTTGCCATCCTAAAACTCAAAGTTTCAAATCAATTTATTCCTTCTATTTTTCTGCAAATCAAACCACAATCATGCAATTAATCTCGAAATTCACAAGAACAATTATTCCCCCAAATATTTACGTGAACCCTAGAATTTTAAACTTGGAGGTTTTCTTCTCCTTATGCAAGAACAAGAGAGAAAAACAAAATTACGTAAAGGTATGTTCTTTACCTTTGCTACTTTTAACTTATCTGAGTGAATTCTTGCAAAAATCTACAAAAATCATGTCCTCCTCTTCCAATTCCCAGCTTCTCTTTGTTTTTCTCAAGCTCCATAACTCTCTAAGTTTAGTCACTTAATTTGTTTTCTTGGATATAATCCTCCTAAGAACTATCCCTCTTGATTTAGCTTGAAGAAATGGAGAGAAGATGAAGAAAATGGGACAAAAATATGATCTCCCTCCTATATTTCATTACATATAAAATAATCATTAACTCCTCTCACAAATTCTAAGCCTTTCATATGTATCTTAATATTGATACAGATAAGAGAGGCGTGAAACTTAAACTTAAAAAAAAAAAAAGCATTTAGCACTCTACATTTATTAACATGTTGTACCCAGCAACCGAATAAAATAATTGTCTTGTAAATAATCATATCAGTTGCTTCCAAAACTAATCTATATGTAAAAAGGGAATACAATTAAATCATTAAATACCAAAAGTCTATAATCAGCGAGAAAGTCTTAGAATTGGTAGACCAATCAAAATTTTCTTTACCACTTGTAAGACACCTCGCAAGTCACTTCGTCACCACAAACTCTTGCAGATCCTCCACCCTTCTTCATCTATGAACCATGAAAACCAAGGAGCTCACATGCATTTCTAACTTTACCTATCTAATTAGGTAGAATTAATATTTAAAAGGCTATTATAAAATAAGAGTATTTGATGTAATCTAGACAGACAGAAACTTAATATGGATAGGTAAATAACTATCCAATGCTAAACAGGGCATTTATCCAATGCCTGAGTCCATTTATATTTTGAGATCGGATTCAATGCTTCTATTCCATGATTATTAACTAACATTCAACTCCAAAATCAATTTAATAGAAAGCATAAACCAACTACTATCACACAAAATAGAAAATGGGACATTACCAAAATCATCATGGTAGACATTCATCAAACAGAATAATTATCATGGATTTGCAAAGCAACTCATGAAGCAGAAGTCACGTTAGAAAAAGACATATCAAAACAAACATGAAAGACACAAATCCTAAAAACACAAAAAGCAATAAAAAGACCATGCAATGAGAGGGATCCAATATTAGATGAGAAAGGAATCTTTCTAAAGTTCAAGCTGCTTCTCTCTTAGAATCTAGAACATGTCACATTTGTGTTTTTCAATGGTTCAACATTAGAATAAAATCCATTGACTATTATGGACTCCTATTTAGGCAACCTAGAATATAGCATTTTGTTAACACAGCCTTGATAGCTCAATAATGACTACAATCAACATTTTCTTTATAGCATTTTTTTTTCCAGTGCATAAACATTAAGAATACTATATGCACTATAACTTCTTGCCAACACCAATGACCTTTCATAGCATAGTAGAAATGAAATAAACCACAAAATTAAGTAAAGAAAGGTAATTTAATTTTACTCTAAAACCATCCGCCAATAAAGTAACATTTTTAAAACTGAAGGAAGCTTACATGGCCCCTTCCAAAAGGAAACAAAAAACCGAGTAAGGCAGACACCATCAAGGGAAAACCAAGGTGCATAAATTGACCTCAATAAATATTCAACATCGAGATAAATAAATGAGCTGAATGAAACCACAATGGAATCACATTGCAGAGGTAAATGACAATCCTTGTTCGAAGTAGCTGGTGTATAACCACTCCTAATCCTGAAACTGAAACTGAAACATAACCATAACCGGAAGAACTCAACAACCAAGAACGAAATACAACACAACCCAATCATAAGCCATACATAAGCATTCATTAACCCAAAGCAAGAAAACTCCATGCCGAAAGCATAAGCAATATTGAACACCAGATCGAGAGTAAAAGAGCTTGACCAATCCCAATGAGGGAAGTAGTATAGAGAACATAAACAAAAAAATAATTGAAGGGGGTTACTAAGTGCCAAATCAACCTGACAAACTCCAAATGACATTGAAAAAGTTTAACAAAGGTATTCAAAATCAAATTGTAGACAGAAGAACCCTCATTTCTAGCAGGCCATCCATCCGTTAAAAGTTGTCAAACAAATAGAAAAACATGTTAATAAAGATGAACTTGTTATTGAAAAAAAAAAGCTTGTAAATGGATGGATTACAATAAAAATGCTTATTTGACGTTAGTATTTTTTTTAAATTCCATTGCAATGCTAAGCCAGACCTAGCATAGCATGGCTAAATTAATCTCTCTAACACTACCAAAATTAAAGCATTCATATTGGTATTGAAAAGTCCAAGCAAGTGTTATATCTTATCTCTTACATTAACCCATATTTTTCAAATCTAAAAAAAATCTCACTTCTTTTTTGGATTCAAATGTTTTCTACTAAAAAAACACTGCTCATATAACTTTCAAAGAGTCGGTGTTTAGAAAAAAAATGAAAAACTCAATTAGCTAAGCAATCTTGCAATAAGATATTCGAGTTCTTAAAACTCAGCAAAGAGAATTGATGAGTAATGAAAGCATATTTTCTGCGCGTAATTTGATTTTTTTTTTGTATGAATGAGTGCTTTGAACACTATCACAAAGTCGTCCCAATGAACACAAAAGGCGATTGATGGATTATTAAAAAAAAACAATTGACAAAAAGGAAAAACTATGCAAAAAATAGAGAAGACAAAAGGAAAGAACCAACAAACCAAGATAAAGAGCAAACCGAGATGGAAAAGCAGGCCCTTTGAAATGGAAATTCCCTAAGCTGTAAAAAAAAATGCACTTAAAAGGCTAGACAGATCTGTAGTAATGGCAACTAAAAGATAAAAAAATAGAACACCAGCAAAGCAATAAAAAGAAGCTGAACCCCTACCTAAAAAACCAAAAAAAGAAAACACCAAAAACATGCTAGTAATTCAAAGGCCCAAGCAAACAACCCAAAACATCAATTTAAATGAGCATGCTCATGTTGATGCAACATATATGTGAAACCAACAAAAAGAAAAGAAAAGAAATTGGGTCCCCACGTAACAGAGATGCCAAAAGGTAGCATCCAATTCCAAGACCAAAACCATCAGATCTAACAATCCGGCCAAGAAATCTAGAACTAAGAACAACATAAAAAGCAAACGAGAATCACAGAACTGTTTTCACAAACATGAAAAAAAAAATCAAGCTTACTTGCAGAGAAGAGATTGACAGGTAACCAATATAAAGAAGCTCCCTCTTCAAATACAAAAATACAGAGTCCTGAAAGAATCAAAACTCGTAAGCACAAACACAAAGAGCTAAGCATAAAAATATTGTCAAATAAACAGAAGCACAAATGGGAAAAAATAAGCAGCAAAAGGAAGGCAAAAATTGAGAATCACATTCTAAGGAACCAATTACCACAATAAAAGGCAAGAGAATATAGAACCACCTAGTTGAAAAAACAATAACAAAATAGAGAAGTTTGAAAATTTCAAATAAGAAAAAAACCCAGGGGAAAGAGCCTATATACCCCTTCGCAAAAAGATGTTGATCGAATTCCAAGATAAAGAAAAAAAATAAAGCAACCTAATTTCTCAAAGCACAAACATCCTATTCATGACAGGCAAATAATTGATGTGAAAAGCAATAAACTGGGAATTGAACGGGGAATTAACTGGATAGGAAACCAAACCATAAATGAAATAGAACCTTACCTTGTAACATTCCAACACCAGTAAATGGGCAAGAGAGAAGAGGCAGCAGAGGTACAAAAATAAAAATCATCCCAAAGCAACCAAATGTCTAATCTCAACAAACCAGCCCCTATTTTCATGCAAGTGGGGACCAACAACTGGTCAAGAGAGAAGAGGTAGCAGACGTCCCAAAACAACCAAATGTCTAATCTCAACAAACCAGGCCTCACTCCCCTGCAAATAGGGACCATCAGTTAGGCAAGAGAGAAGAGGCAGTGGAGGTACAAAAAATAAAAATTATACCAAAGTAACCAAATGTCTGACTCTAATCTCAACAAACCATCCCCTACTCCCTTGGTGAATAGAGCCAACCCAGCTACATCGCAAGTGGAGTGTGCATTTAATGCACAATGATGGCACACCCCGCTAACCAAAGAAGGAAATGGCTCACCACACACCTCTAAAATGTAGCCATGATCAACCAAGCTCAAGCTGGCTGATCCTAGCCCAGCCCCTTCAAAGAACAATCAGTCACACCAGCCACATCCACTCACGGACAAAAGCCCTTAATGCCCAGTGGCTGGCGTGTCCCAACACGAAACTACAACAAACAAAACCGAGTTGAAGCTTCGATCAGGCTGCAAGTGCAGAGAAGAAAGCCGGTGAAGGCACCAAATCACGTGAGAAGAAAGGCGAGAATAAGGAGATCATAACGAAAAACACTGCTTGAATCCACAATGGATTCACTCACATGTCACAGTGTTTTCCTGAGCCCTTTTAGTTTTTTTTTAATGTCGATTCCAAATCACCCACATTTATTACTAGCAAGGATGTATTGACTAGTCTTTTATGTTTTACAAAGAAAAAAAAATTGACTAGTGATAAGGCTAAGACACCATCGAGAAGAAGCATATTTTGTATTTTATTAAAAAAATATTTTTTATTTTTTGATGTACTAATATTAAAATAAATATTTTTAAAATAAATAAATATTATTTTTTTTCAAGCTTATAACTTGTTAATAGATCACTTTTGTTGTATCTTTAGAATCTGCTCTTTTGGTTGTAATTAATACTTTTCCTCTATATTTAGTTAGTGTTTCATAACTATGAACTTGTATTAACTCTTGTATTAAGATAATCAAATTATATCATTAAGTTAGTTTTGTTATTACTGTTACATTGAACTATGATTGAGTTATTTAAATGATAAGTTCATATGTGAGTTTGGGTTCTCATAAGTATCAGACCCTGGAGAGAGACCTTACTTGTATGTTGATCCGAGAATCAGGTAATGATAGATGTACCATAATTAGATAATATGAATGACTTAATATATATTTTTATGGAGTAGTAGGACAAGGTTAGATCTAAAAAAAAAAGATATGTTCATGCTAGATCAACATAGTGACAATAAAGATTATAATTTTTTTATTTGATTGTTGAATCAAATTCAAATTTTCAAAAGATTTGCAAAGCCTATTTCTATAGGAGGCCCCCTAAATTAGGCTACAAAGATTTTTTTTGAGTCAATTTTGTTATTTTTACTTAATTGTTTTTGGATTTTTATGTTTAATTTTAGATTTTCTTTTCTTTTTCTATTTGTTTAGGGATTTTGATTTTGTTCCCTTATCAAAACTGGTTCATGATATATTTAATTAATTATAAGCCTTTTAAAGCGACAGGTTGCATTAGACTTTTATTTGAGAGTGAGACTACTAATTCACGACCCTTTTTTGTTTATAAGATGATGGTAATTTGACATTAACTAATGATGTTAAGAAATAAAGAACCATCTAGGTGGTGGTCCAGTGATAAAAGCTTGGGACCAAGAGGTTTGTTCCCTCTGTGGTCTCAGGTTTGAGTCCTGAGGTTGCTCATATGATGGCCACTGAAAACTTACATGGTTATTAACTTCAGGGCCCGTGGGATTAGTCGAGGTGCGCGCAAGCTGGCCTGGACACCCACGTTAAACTAAAAAAAATAAAAATAAAGGAAAAATGAATTTAAATATAAAATGTACGTGATGGTGTCATTCGAAACAAAAGTCTGGGAGAAAAGCTTCCCACATAGCTTGGCCTTCATTCTTCTCCACTATTCTTAGGAAGCATATCAGCCTGTGCTGTCAACTAGTTACTGCCCATTAGTCAAGAAAGAAGGATGTGAGCAGAGAGAGAGAGAGATGAAGGAGCATATCACTCGAGCTCATAAGCGAAAGTTTGAAGTCATATATGGAATAAAATGTAATCAATTGAGAAAAGCTGAGGGATGGAAAGAAGAAAAGCTAAGGATCATGGGAGAAAAAAACTGATTGAGGATTACCTCTAAGAAATGAAGATGTCGAAAAAGATTACGGTAAATCTAAGTTACAAGAAATAAAACATCGGGCACGGAGATTGGTTCTGTAAAGAAAATATATTAGCACTTCAAATACACTTTATCTAAAGTAAGATTACGGTAAATCTAAGTTGCAAGAAACAGAAGATCGACCATGCTAACACTGAGGATTATGGTTCTCTGGCGAACAATCTCTGCAACAGAGCAAAAGGCAAGAATGAAGTCCGTGAAAAAATACAGATGATTTGCCATTATCATCTTATGTCAAGTTTACCAGCAGAAGAAGAATATCTGTGGAATGAAAGCAAGCACTCGATCCCATCAGGAGCCCTTACTGAAATGACCTTCAGTTCAGCTGCACACTCCAGCGACTGTTAAGCCGAGTCACGGATCAACGCAGGGTTTAACTATAATGTGTACTGAAAAAAATATGAAAAATAAAATCTTAAAAAATAAGATGAGATCAAGAAAGGTTCACTCAAAGTCTCGGTACAATCAAATTAAATGAAATTGAATAATGTTAGAAAGCCCATCAAATTACAATAAAAAAACTCATTAGACAAATATAGCGAAAATTTCATTTATTTAATAATTATTTACAGCATTTGCCACTATATTGATTTCAAGTAATTATTGGGTGATTTGTTTGGGTTTCTAGTTTCATCCTAATACTAAAATATTTCAAAGTTGGAATCCTATTTTACATCCAATTCCAAAATCAGCACATATGAATCATTTCAAAGAAAAATATAATTGTTTTTTTAAATAAACCTAAATTTGTAGGAAACTAAGAAAAAGTAAGAAGTCATATATTATTCAACTAAGAATATAATAGAATAATGACCCATAATGATTAAAAATGGTTAAACATAATTTATAACTATTTATTCTAATATTATAAATCTTGTCTAATAGGTCAATTTAGTTATATGTTGATCTAAAATTTGGCTGAGCAAAATTTAAAATTAAATATTATTCATTTTTTATTTAATTGTTGGACATTATGTTTTTGTTTTTAAGATTAGTTTTGTGGTTTTACATTAATGTGGTACTTTTTGTCTTTTATTTTTGATATTTTACATTGAATAATTAATTTTTTATGGAGGAGAAGTCATATATTTGCTAGTGGTCGTCTCTTTTTCCTTTTATTTTTTCTCTCTTACCCAAAAAAATACATGTTAGTCCTTTTTGTTTTTGATATTTCAATTTTGATCCTGACTCTTTAGATCTATGATTTTTGTTCCTAGTCTTTTAATAAAATTTTTGTTTGTTTTCAATTTAGTCCTTCAATTATAATTTTTCATATATTATTTCCTCCAATTTAGTCCTTATTTTTAATTTTTTTCCTAGTCTTTTTGTTAAAGTTTTATTGGTTTTTAATTTTATCTTTCAATCAAAGTTTATGTTGTATTATTTATTCTAATTTGACCCTTATTCTCTTGTGTTTATTTCTTTTTGTTAAAGTTGTTTTTCTTTTCAATATAACCCTCCAATAAAAAAAAAATAGTTGCCCTTTAATTCATTTTTTATTTCAATTTCCACCCTCATTCTTTTAACTATGATTTTTTTTTATTTTAGATCATTTTGTTTAATTGATTTTTTTTTCTTGACTTTATCTTTCAATGTTTAATTTGTTAGGGTTTGAAAAGTTAATACGAGTCCACATCCTGTTTTTCTCATTTTCTTTTTTAATTTAATTGTTCGACATTATGTTTTTTTTTTTAATAACAAATTGGCTTTGTGGTTATTGTTTTTTCTATCAGGTTATCTTGATCTAATATGTCAATTTAGTTATATGTTGATCTACAATTAGTTATATGTTGATCTACAATTTGGCTATGCAAAATTTAAAATTAAATATTATTTAATTTTATTATTCATTTCTTTTTTTGATTTAATTGTTCGACATTATGTTGTTTTTTTAAGATTAGTTTTGTGGTTATCATCAAAAAAAAATTTATCTTTTACATTGAATAATTATTTTTTTATGGATGACATTTTAATTTGTTTACATTAAATAATTAATTTTTTATTCCAAAAAGCTATTGACACATACTCTTTACATGCCAACGCGTGCATGGAGGACATCTACATCATTTGGATGGCCCATGAAGCGCCTCTTGGTGGCCAAACTTGCCCTTGCGTTATGTTGTTGGAATTGTTATTTCGTTCTCTTCCTCATGGTGCAACGGATGATGGTGGATGATTAGTAGTTTGTCGTCGGTGGTCATCTTTTTTCCCCTTTATTTTCTATCTCCTATCCAAAAAAATACATGTTAGTCCTTTTTTTTATATTTTAATTTTAATTCTTATTCTTTTGATCTATTATTTTTTTTATTGATCTTTTCATAAATTTTTTATTTGTTTTCAATTTAGTTCTTCAATTACAATTTGTCATATATTATTTCTTTCAATTCACTCCTTATTTTAAAAAAAAAAATTCCTTGGCTTTTTTATTTAAGTTTTATTGGTTTTCAATTTTATCTTTCAATCAAAGTTTATGGTGTATTATTTTTTTTCAATTTGGCCTTTATTCTCTTGATTTTCTTTATTTTTGTTAAAGTTATTTTTCCTTTCAATTTAACCCTCCAATCAAAAAAATTTGGTTGCTCTTTAATTTATTTTTTATTTCAATTTTCACCTTTATCCTTTTAACTGTGATTTTTTTTGTTTTAGATCATTTTGTTTAATTGATTTTTTTTTTTGACTTCATCTTTCAATGTTTGATTTGTTAGGGTATGAAAAGTTAATGCAGGCCAACATTTTTTTTTCTCATTTCTTTTTTTTAATTTAATTGTTCGACATTATGTTTTTTTAAACAAATTGATTTTGTAGTTATTGTCAATTTCTTTTCTATCAAGTTATCCGGGTCTCAAGTTTTAAGTCTTGAGTTTTGCAAGTTTTTTTTTCTTGAATTAAGGTTTTTTTAAAAAAAATTATGTGTATTGTTTTTTCCATTATCTTGATTCATCTATATTTGAGAACAAATCCCTTGATCCATATTTATGTCTTAATTTTTTCAGTAATGCTTTTAGTTATTGTTAATGTTATTCATTGTGTAACCCTAAAACAAGCATAAAAGGTATGATACATGGCCTGTAGAATATGACAGAGAGCTCAAAATCTTTGGCCTTAAGAGGAGCATCCTCCTCAACGTCCACTGTGAAACAATAAGTTGTCGGGCTTAAGATCTCTATGCATGAGACCAAGTGAATGACAAGCCTCGCAAACGTACCTACAGAAGATAACGATAACAAGGTTTTGAAAAAACACTTGGACAATGGAAAGAAACACAGTGAATGAACACATGAAATCCAAGATGAAAATAAAAATTTCATTCCTTCTGTAACACTAAAGCAAGCATAAAAGGTACGATACATGGCTTGAAGAATATGGTTTCTTTCCTATCCTTATGAAATAAGAGGTTTGCCTTCTTTCCTCATCTGCCTACAAAAAGATCACCGAGTAATTAGAAGCCGATCTAATTCTCATATAAAATCCAATTCCATATAAATTAAAAACTTCTCCTACAAACAGAGAGAGGAATAAAAACATGATGCTTACCCGTAATCCAATAGCCGAGTCATCTCCTACCCAAACTCTAGGAAGGGACGGAGGACATCCTTGGCTTTAGGGTGCTCCCACTCCACTGAATCCCACCACTTTTTTGATTTTATATTTATGAATTTAAGAGAAGGGGGAGGAGATGGCTGGCCAGTTCCAAGCAATGGAAAACAAATTGGAACCCTCTTTAGCTTATGACATTCCCATAAGTCAATTTCTTCGAGTGAATCACATATAATTTTTGCACTACAAATGCTTTTTAGTTCTGGTAATTTATACAATCTCATAATTCTTAACTTCGGGAACTTGAATTCGGTGCTGCTGCTGCTTTCTTCACCCATTACCCCTTCTGCATCTAATCTTGTTCCTATTATCCTCTCCAATTTCTCACATTCTTCTACTATAATCTCTTCCAGGTTTACGAGGTTTGGCAGCAAGATAATAGGAAATAGCTTTTTCATACTTCTACATCGATAACAATTGAACATTCTGAGACCTGAAAATATACCCTTATAAGATGGAGCAGGGCAGAACCAAAAAGATGAAACCAAGCTTTCCATGCTGTTACAACCCTTGATTTGGATGACCTCCAGTTCAGTTGCATACATTATTAGAGTGGAAACATTGCATAAACTTTTTGCATCGTGACAATTAGAAATCATCAGTTGTTGAATGTCCTTCGGGAACATGACCTGAAGATATCCATCTCTGTTGATACTCAAATCACCCAACGAAACAATTTTATTTGTAGCATACCTTCTTAAATCACCAGCACTTCCTACAACAATTCTGTATTTTGTTAGTGATTGGGTCTCATCCCGAGAATTGAGATACTCCACAAAGTCAGAGTAACCTTCAAAATGGCATTCCAAAGTTTCCAACTTCCTCAAGCATCCTACTTCCTTTCCTTCAACTGTTATTGGACTGTATAGACTAAATCCACCTTGGATAGGAAACGACTCCTCTAATACAAAGACTTGCAGGTGAGAGAGTTTAGGTAATATCCCACTAGGAAACTTCTGTTCACCCCACCTATTCATTCTAAGATACCTCAAGTTGGATAGAAATTCCATGCCTTGAGGCATCTTTTTAAGTTCACTGGTTTTAGAGAGATCTAACCTCTTCAGTGCCCTGAGCTTTTTCAATGATGGTACATGGCTTAACCTATCACAACCTTCCAGTAATAATGCAGTGAGACACACCAAATCAGAAACAGAAGCAGGTAGCTTTTCGATAATTGTATGAGATAGATCAAGCACCTTTAACCCATGCAATTGCTCGAACAAAGAACCTGCCATATATTGCAAGGATGTATTATTGCGTAATAATAGAGTTGAAAGACTGGGACACCTTGGTGAATGGCGGCAAGGAGTTTCTTGAATTTGATTATACATTAATGAAACTCTTTTAAGATTCTCTATCCACTCTTCTGCATCTGGCAGTTCTTTTAATTGTGCTCCTGCTTTAACCATGACCGGAGAGTTCTCTTGATGTATTTGAATGGCCATGTCCCTGATCAGGTCATGCATCTTGACAGCACTACCACCATCAATTCTTTCCAATAAGCAAACATTTTCGAGTCTATTAAGAATCGAGTGGCCTTTGTCAAATTCTGCCATCCTACTCTTCAACCCTTTTATCACTCCCTCATCAATCAAATAACCTATCAATTCCACTCTAGGGATCTTAAAGTCTTCCGGAAATAATGCACAATACAAGAAACATTGCTGCAGAGCTGAATCACTTAGGTGGGTATAACTGAATCTCAATATCCGGAATACCTCCTCTTCCATGTCATCTTGCCTAACTGTTGATTGTCTCAGGTCCTCTAAAGCATCCCTCCACTCGCGTATGTCATCCACCCCCTTCATGGTTCCAGCCATTGTTATAATTCCTAGCGGCAAACCATCACACTCCTTTGTGATCGACTTTGCAATTTGCTCCACTTCTGAAGAAAGTGATATGTCATGTCCAAGTCTCTCAATAAACAATATCCAAGCTTCTTCCTCTGAAATAGGCTTCACTTTGATTCTGTGTTGGGTAGCCATCTGCTGACAAACCTTTTTCGATCGAGTTGTAAGAATCAACTTGCATCCCTTAGCTTGGATAGGTATTCCCAGCTTTTGTAGCTCAAAAACCTTCCACAAATCATCTAAAACTAAAACCCATTTTTGTTTCTTCATTAATTCTCTTGACAATTGTATCGCTCTAAACAACTCCTCTTCTTCATTAGAAAGAACTAAACCAATACGTCTCGCGATACTATTTTGCAATCTACTAATGCTGGTATCTTGTGAAACAGTAATCCAATAAACATGACAGAAAGTGTCCAGTCTTTCTAGAAGCTGATTATATATATGTGCTGCCAATGTTGTCTTACCCACTCCGCCCATCCCATAAATGCCAATACTTGAAACTTCATCTTGCATCAACCAAGACCAGATGGTCTTCTTATGGTCTTCGAATGCTTGACCCACCAGCTTCGTCGTTGGTAGTGCATCGCCTTTAATCTCGTTTGTGTTGCATGCAAACCCTCTAGAAGATATAGCTCCTGCACCAGGCTGCACAGCTCCTCCAGTCCCATTCTCTAGATCATCCTCCATTAACAAATTACAAATCTCATGCCAACTTCTTTCAATTGCATGACCCATTATATATGGTGCTTGCGTCCTTCCTGCACCTCCTGCCAAATTGCCGACTTCATTGCTTTGTTCTTGTGGACTAGTTGAAGTGGCATGATCATTTACATTGCTTGAACTTGCTATGCTTTTACGTCTTTTTTTGCCACCATGCATAGCTAGAAAGGCTTCTTCTTGAACTTGTTTAGGCACTTGTCCACAGATTGCAACACCATGGCCCTTCTCTCCTGATAAATGCCATTTGATCCTCGAAATGGAAGTATCCTTAGCAAATGGATGCCCACAAAACTGACAGTTCAGGCTATCATCATTCATCTTTACAACATGATTCCAAAATAGATCAATATTTGAGCCAGCCATTTTTTACTCCTTTTCCTGATCAGTGGCTCTGCAGAAAAGAAAAAATTGTTTTATAAATTTAAAGTAAAAGAATATTCATATATTGCAATGTCATTAACAATATTATTGATTTCTCTATCATTTTCTTTAACTTCATCTATAATTATTTGAATACTCATTTTCAATAATTTAGTTTTTTCCTATTTCTTCAACACAATGATAATAATGTACAAAATATTTATAACATAGTTATAACAAAATTTCTACAATGTCATTATCCTTTTATGATATACATGTAAATGAATTTATTTATTCATATAAAACATCCATGTACAATATATATGTTTCGTATTTTCATAACAACACCTAAAATTATTATATTAATATCTTTGATGTTAAATCTTTTATTTGAGAATAATCTTAATGATGAGTTAAATCTTTCATTAGAAAATAATCTTAATGTTTCGTGGTAAACATTATGGCTTACAAGCATTGTTCGTTTTATAGTTAAATTAGTGCCTAAAAGCTTAAAGCAAAAATTCATCTCAAAATACTAAAATTATACTTGTTATTCTTAGCAATCACTTTCAAGTATTAAATTAACATTTCTTATGTATAAATTAAAAATATCCTATTTATATTAAACCTCAATATTCATACAAAAATCTATAGTCTAATTGATATATTTATATTATATGGTTGTAAAAAGTTTTTGAATATAAGTGTTTCAATTAATATTTATGCTACACGATTTCAATTTTAACTCTTCATAAATCTACTCAGCAATTTAACAAATACTTTAAAACAATCCATGAATTTTATGGAAAAATTAACTATTAATCACAAAAATGAGAAGAAAACAAAATTATGTTGAAAAAAGGAAAGAAGGAACTACCATTACCACCGTTTTTTATTTGAATAGAAGTTGCTTTCCTAATTTAATTTAGATTTTATTTTTCCATATCTATCTAAACATGGTAAAACAATAAAATTATTATTAAATATGTGAAGCAATTAAAAAAAAATTAATTTGCAAATTATTTCTTCTTAACGTGTACTGATCTCAACAATTATAACGATGGGTGTAGTAGAAATACAACTAAATTCAAAAAACGGTGTACGTAACCCTTTTAGAGAATAAAATGATGATATAAAAATAACCCAATTAGTTATATTTCTTGAACAACAAATTGCAATCAATTTAATTGTTTTACTTGAAAGAATCAAACAATAAAACTAAAAAAAATGGTAAAAAGGGATTTATAGTTTACCTGCAAAAAGCAGTTCTCCAAGCGCATAGATTTGCTTAAGTAGTCAGTAAAGAACAGGGAGCTGAGAGAGAAGCAAAAGGTGAGGAGAGAAAGAAAATGAATTAATTAGTTAATGGAAGCGTAGAGAGGATGGATGAGATCGAATGTTCGCTTAAGTGATCAGAAACGAATAAAAAACTAATAGCACAGAGGGAAGAATGGCCACAGAAAATATTTATAATAGAGGTGAATAAATCTTTTTTTTCTTTTTTTCTTTTGAAACATTAGTCAATCACGTTAACGCGTCGTATAGCAAAAGCGAAAGAATTCGATGGGTTGGTATTGTTGAGCAGTGGCTTGAATTTCTAGTTTTTCGTTTAGTTGTTTTCATGAAGCATAGATATTAAACTTGGACGGGGATAAAATCAGTTTACGAGTCAGGCGAGTTTTATTAGTTAATTCAGGTGAATTTAAAAAAATATTTAAAATTTTAATATTTTATATAAAAAAATTTAAAAAAAACTATGTAAATATAAACTTGCATATTGTAAATAATAAGTTTAAAAGAATATTTTAAAAAGATTTTTATTTCACATTAAAAAAAATAATTTTTTTCTTAGAAATATAAAACATATATACTAATGGGAACATAGAAGTATATATATTAATAGGTTTCAAATCTCACATTAAAAAAACATAATTTTTTTTCTTGTGAATATAGAGTATATATACTAAAGGGCTTCAAACCCCATATTGAAAAAATATTATGTTATCCCTTTAAGTTGAAGTATTTAAACCAAAAAGTTTTTTATCTCACATTGAAAAAACATAATTTTTTTTCTTGGGAACATAGAGTATATATACGAAAGGGCTTCAAATCCTACATTGAAAAGATATTATATTATCCCTTTAAGTTGAAGTATTTAAACCAAAAAGTTTTTTATCCCACATTGAAAAAACATAACTTTTTTCTTGGAAATATAAAGTATATATACTAATGGGTGTCATAACCCATTTTTGGGTTATTCCCAAATTCACATTTTTTCCTTTCTCTTAAAAAAAAGATAAAAAAAAATACAATATATATATATATATATATATATATATATATATAACAGTGAAAAGAGAATGCCAAAACGCTTAGAAAATAGTCAAAATTTGGTTGAGGAGGTTTAAAAATACAAAAATTAAAGTTTGGCAGTATTTTATTGACTGATGATAGC
>Ga0307513_10002479_pt1 | contig 25548 bp, 31 predicted proteins | sample 15_EM_MG_FD_202174 | JGI IMG/M metagenome (GOLD analysis project Ga0307513, IMG submission 202174) | Populus trichocarpa ectomycorrhiza microbial communities from riparian zone in the Pacific Northwest, United States - 15_EM | ecosystem: Host-associated > Plants > Roots > Unclassified | place...
TGAGCTTCACATAGTTCTCGAACTGCTCGACGACCGCGCGCGACAGCGCCTCGGCTTCGGGCGAGCCCACGCCGTCTTCGGCGACATAGGCGATCTCGGCCTCATAGAAGTCGGCCTGATCGGTGAAACGGGAAATGCCGGCGCGCGCACGGCCTTCGACCAGCACCTTCACGGTGCCGTCGGGCAGCTTCAGCAGCTGCAGGACGGTGGCGACCACGCCGACGTCATAGATGGCCTCGGGCGACGGATCGTCGTCGTCCTTGTCCTTCTGGGTGGCCAGCAGGATCTGCTTGCCTTCGTTCTTCATGGCTTCTTCGAGCGCGCGGACGGACTTCTCGCGGCCGACGAAGAGCGGCACCGGCTGGTGCGGGAAGACCACGATGTCCCGCAGCGGCAGGATGGGGAGGATCTTAATCTCGGACATGATGCTTCAAAACTCCTGGCCGGCCCGCTTAGGTCACGAACTCGGCTCCCGGGTCGTGGTCACTCAAACGATGCGCTTGAGTCGGACGGCCCGTCCGCCATCTCCGGCGGCTTGTCATGGATTTATGTGGACGGTTTCCTCTTGGGTTCAAGCGGAGCAAATCCTTACGCGACACTGCGCCTCATCGCTTTCCAGTAGGTTAGCTAACGCCCGGAAAGCCTGAGTGGGCCCAGCAAGGTCCTGCCCATCCACCGTCTATATGTGGGAATTGGATGGTGACGCCACAAGCCGTGGTGTTTTCAGGTGGCGAGCGCCTCTTCGACAAAATCCAGACGATCCTGGCCGAAGAACATCTCATCGCCCACAAACATCGTCGGCGCGCCAAATGCGCCACGCTCCACGGCCCGTTCGGTGGTGGCTTTCAGACGCTCTTTGACGTCTTCCCGTGCGATGAGCGCCTGGAACTCCTCCGGCGTCAGGCCGGCGCGGTGCAGCACCGGGACCAGCTCGGCCGGATCGCCGAGGTTCCTGGGATCGCGCCACATGGCGTCGAACACCGCCTCGACGTAGGCCATGAAGCGGCCGTCGTCCAAGAGCCCCGTGGCGCCGCGCATCAGGTGCAGGGTGTTGATCGGGAAATGCGGATTGGGGTTGAAGACCACGCCGTGCCGCTTGGCGAACCGCGCCAGGTCGGCGTTCATCCAGCGGCCCTTGGCGGGGATCTCCGCCGGCGAGGCGTTGCCGGTGGCCTTGAACACCCCGCCCAGCAGCATGGGCGCATAGTCCACCAGCGCCCCTGTTCGCGCCACGATGGGCGGCAGCCGCTTGTAGGCGATGTAGCTGGCCGGGCTGCCGAAATCGAAGAGGAATTCCAGAGTCTTGGCCATCACCAGGCTTCCATCCAGGGGCGGAGATCGAGCTCGTGCGTCCAGGCGTCCCGGGGCTGGGCGTGCAGCCCCCAGTAGGCGTCGGCGATGTGCTCCGGGTTGAGGATGCCGTCCTGGCTCTTCAGCGCATGACGGGCCGGGAAGTTCTCGGCGATCCAGGCGGTGTCTATGGCCCCGTCGATGATGGTGTGGGCGACGTGGACGCCCTTGGGTCCGAGCTCGCGGGCCATGCTCTGGGCGAGCGCGCGCAGGCCGTGCTTGGCCGAGGCGAAGGCGGCGAAGCCCTCGCGGCCGCGGATGCTGGCGGTGGCGCCGGTGAAGATCACGGTGCCACGGCCTCGCGGCGTCATCCGCTTCGCCGCCTCGCGGCCCGCCAGGAAGCCGGCGAAACAGGCCATTTCCCAGACCTTGAAATAGACCCGCGCGGTGGTCTCGGCGATCGGGAAGCTGACGTTCGCCCCGATGTTGAAGACGCAGACCTCGACGGGCGCGATCTCGGCCTCCACGCGCTCGAAAAGGCCGACCATCTCGTCTTCCTTGCGCGCGTCCAGACCGAAGGGGTGCGCCTCGCCGCCCGTCTCGCGGATGGCCTGGGCCAGGGGTTCGAGCTGGTCGGCGTGGCGGCGCACGATCACCGCCGCATAGCCCTCACGCGCAAAGCGCCGGGCGATCGCCCCGCCGAGCGCGTCACCGGCCCCGATCACGATCGCCGCCTTGTCCGCCATCAGCTTCACTAGAAAACGCCCGGCCTATGATAGCAACCGCTCAGCCGGGTTCCGCCGCGCCTCGTCCGCCAACTGTGAAGACCGCGATCAGCGCTGCGCCGGCTGAGGCGCCGGCGAGGACGGATCGGCCTCGCCGGCGCGGTCGCAGGGATTGGCGACCTGGCTCACCGCACCCGGCAGTTCAGCTCGATGGTCACGCCGTTCAGGTCGCTGATGACGAGCTGGCGGATGTCGCCCTCGGGCGAGACCAACGACTGGAACGCCATCCCGTGGGCGGTCAGCGCCCGCTCCGCCGCCTCATAGTCGTCGATGGCGAAGGCGAAGTGGTCCAGCGCCGAGCCCCTGGACGGCTCTGCTGGCTGGGCGACCTCGACCAGATGCACCACGTCCTTGCCGCCGGCGTAGAGCCAGGCCCCTTCGAACCCGAAGGCCGGGCGCCACCCGATGCTCAGGCCCAGCACGTCGGTGAAGAAGGCGGTCGTCCGCGCCAGCTCGGCGGTGCGGATGTTGATGTGGTCGAGACCTAGGATGGACACGCGGCGCTCCTGCTGCTGGGCCGCAGTATCGCACACGAAAAAGCCCCGCAGTCACCTGCGGGGCTTGAGCGTTCAGGCCGAGAAGCCGGCTGCTAGGCCGCGCCGCCCTTGTCGCGCCGCTCGGCGTAGATGATCAGCGGCTGGGCGCGGCCTTCGACCACCTCGGCATTGACCACCACCTCCTCGACGCCGTCGTAGGTCGGCAGTTCGTACATGGTGTCGAGCAGGATCGCCTCGAGGATCGAGCGCAGGCCTCGCGCGCCGGTCTTGCGGGTGATCGCCTTGCGCGCCACCGCGTTGAGGGCGTCGTCGGTGAAGGTCAGGCCCACGTTCTCCATATCGAAGAGGCGGACGTATTGCTTCACGAAGGCGTTCTTCGGCTCGGTGAGGATCTTCACCAGGGCCTTCTCGTCGAGGTCGTCGAGGGTGGCGATCACCGGCAGGCGACCGACGAATTCCGGGATCAGGCCGAAGCGCAGCAGGTCGTCCGGCTCAACCTGGCGGAACACCTCGCCGGTGCGCCGCTCGTCCGGATCGGACACCTTGGCGCCGAAGCCGATCGAGGCGCCCTGCCCGCGCGCGGAGATGATCTTCTCCAGGCCCGCGAAGGCGCCGCCGCAGATGAACAGGATGTTGGTGGTGTCGACCTGCAGGAACTCTTGCTGCGGATGCTTGCGCCCGCCCTGCGGCGGCACGGAGGCGACGGTGCCTTCCATGATCTTCAGCAGCGCCTGCTGCACGCCCTCGCCCGAGACGTCGCGGGTGATCGAGGGGTTGTCCGACTTGCGGCTGATCTTGTCGACTTCGTCGATGTAGACGATGCCGCGCTGGGCGCGCTCGACGTTGTAGTCGGCCGCCTGCAGCAGCTTCAGGATGATGTTTTCGACGTCTTCGCCGACGTAGCCGGCTTCGGTGAGCGTCGTGGCGTCGGCCACGGTGAAGGGCACGTCGATGATTCGAGCCAGGGTCTGGGCCAGCAGAGTCTTGCCCGTGCCGGTCGGACCGATCAGCAGGATGTTGGCCTTGCCGAGCTCGACGTCGTTGTTCTTCGTGGCGTGGTTCAGGCGCTTGTAGTGGTTGTGCACCGCCACCGAGAGCACCTTCTTGGCGTGGTCCTGCCCGATCACATAGTCGTCGAGGACTTCGCGGATCTCCTTCGGAGTCGGGACACCGTCCTTTGATTTAACGAAGGAAATCTTGTGTTCTTCGCGGATGATATCCATGCACAGCTCGACGCATTCATCGCAGATGAACACGGTCGGGCCCGCGATAAGCTTGCGGACCTCATGCTGGCTCTTGCCGCAGAAAGAGCAGTAAAGCGTGCTCTTTGAATCTCCGCTCGCGGCCTTTGTCATGGTCGTTATCTCACTCTCTGGGCGAACCGAGCCGGGCAGTTAGCCTGAATCGCCCCGCGGACATTACCGTCCTATCAATGCAGAATACGCGCCGCGGGTTGTCTAAGTCTTGACAATCCCCGATCCCGCCCGGGATCACAAGCCTCGCAACAGGGTCGCGACAATTGGCAGCGCGGCGCCCCAAAGATGGGCGTCTCGCAATTCTAGATGGGAAGTGGGCCGAAATGGCACAAGACCAGCCGGTCCAGACGGACACAGCGGCGGGCGCGGCCGGGCCCGAGGCGCCAGCCGAACCGGTGGTGGCGTTCGACTTCGACGGCACGCTGACGATCCGCGACAGCTTCTCGGCCTTCCTCAAATGGCGCGCCGGACGCCGCCGCTGGCTGGTGGGATGCCTGCGGCTTGCGCCGGATGCGCTGGCCTATGCCTTCCACCGCGATCGCGGCCGGATCAAGGCGGCTGCGGTGCGGGAGTTCCTGAAGGGCGTTCCCCGCGCGGAGCTCGAGGCCGACGCCCGCACCTTCGCCGAACAGCATTCCCGCAGCATGCTCCGGCCCGACGCGGTCGCGGCCTGGAAGTCCTGGCGCAACCAGCCGGTGCGGCTGGGGATCGTCACCGCCTCGCCGGAGATCGTGGTGACGCCCTTCGCCCGCGGCCTGGGGGCAGACTATCTGATCGGCACCGAACTGGCCTTCGACGCTGGGGACCGGGTGGCTGGCGGCTTCGTCTCGCCCAACTGCCGAGGGCCGGAGAAGGTGGTGCGCCTGAAGGCCGCGTTCGGGCCGGACTTCGAGCTCAAGGCCGCCTATGGCGACACCACCGGCGACCGCGAGATGATCGCGATCGCGGAGATCGTCGGCTACCAGGTGTTCACCGGAAGGCCGTGAGGCACGCCCGCGACCAGGATCTGGACCGGCTGGAGGACCTGCTGGTCCAGCTCCGTACCCTGCCCGGCCTGATCGAGAAGAAGCGCGGCGTCTTCTACCGCAAGTCCCGCGGGTTCCTGCATTTCCACGAGGACCCCAAGGGGATGTTCGCCGACATCAGCGATCCGGAGGAACGGATCGACGTCACCGGGACGGCGGGCCAGGCGGCGCTGCTGGCCGCAGCCCGCGCGCGCCTCAAGGCCTAGCCGACCAGCGCCCGACCACGCCGGGCGATCTAGTCGATTTCCCGCTTTTCCCAGACGTGGTCGACGATGCCCCAGTCCTTGGCTTCCTCGGCGGTCATGAAGTGGTCGCGGTCGAGGACCTCCTCGACGGTCTCCACCGACTGCCCGGTGTGCTTGGCGTAGAGCTCGTTCAGCCGCTTCTTGGTCTTGAGGATGTCCTCGGCGTGACGCTCGATGTCCGAGGCCTTGCCGGAGAAGCCGCCCGAGGGCTGGTGGACCATGATGCGGGAGTTCGGCAGCGCGATCCGCTGGCCCTTCTCGCCGGCCATCAGCAGGAACGAGCCCATCGAGGCCGCCATGCCCAGGCAAAGGGTGATCACCGGGCTCTTGATGTACTGCATGGTGTCGTAGATCGCGAGGCCGGAGGTGACGATCCCGCCTGGCGAGTTGATGTACATCTGGATCTCTTTCTTGGGGTTCTCGGCCTCGAGGTGCAGCAACTGGGCGCAGATCAGCGCCGCCATGTTGTCCTCGACGGGACCCGCCAGGAAGATGATCCGGTCCTTCAGGAGCCGGGAAAAGATGTCGTAGGCGCGCTCGCCTCGGCTCGTCTGCTCGACGACCATCGGCACGAGGCCCAGCGCGGTGGTGACGGGGTCACGCATTGGGAGGGAATCCTTTTTGAATCGCGACGGGCCTGCCGACAGCCCGTCCCCCTCGATATCGCGTGCCGCGACGCCGGGCGCAAGGTGACCCAAGCGCACGGGCGCGTTTCGGCTTGATCCTGCCTGCGACGCCGCCATCGTGGAGCCTGGTCAGAGTGGAGAGTTTCATGCGTCCGGGGTTGATGGCTTTCGTGGGTGTGGCGGCGCTGCTGTCGGTGGGCCAGGCGCAGGCGGCCGCGAAGCCGGTCGCGAAGGACGCCAAGGTCTGGGCTGCGGCCGAGCAGGCCAGGCCCGGACAGCTCAAGCTGCTGGAGCAGGTCGTCAACATCGATTCGGGCACCGGCGACGCCGAGGGCGGGCGCAAGGTGGCCGCCGTGCTGATCCCGCGCCTGAAGGCGTTGGGCTATTCCGTCGAGAGCGTGAAGGCCGAGGCCGAAGGCCTGCCGGAGAACACCGTCGCGACGCTGCGGGGGACCGGCAAGGGCCGCATCCTGATCATCGGTCACATCGATACGGTGTTCGGGCCCGGCACGGTCGCCAAGCGGCCGTTCCGGATGGACGCGGAGAAGGCCTACGGTCCCGGTGTCTCCGACGAGAAGGGCGGCGTGGTCCAGGCCGTCTACGCCCTGCAGATCCTGCACGACCTGGGCTTCAAGGACTTCAAGCAGATCGTCTACCTGATCGAGACCTCTGAGGAGCGCGGCTCGCCGGGTACGAAGGCGCTGATCGCCAGGCTGATCGCCGATGCCGATGTGGAGCTCAATATGGAGCCCGGCGACCTGCCCGACGTGATGACGGTCTGGCGCAAGGGCAGCACCGTCTTCCACATCGACGTGAAGGGCCGCGCGGCCCACGCCGGCATTGCCCCGCAGGAAGGCCGCAACGCCGCGGTCGAGCTGATCCACCAGATCCAGGGCCTCGACGTCTTCCCGAAGGTCGGCGACGGGCTGACCGTCAACCTCACGGTCGTCAACGCGGGCACGCGGAACAACATCATCCCCGCGGACGCTTCGGCGCTGTTCAGCGTCCGGGTCCGCGAGAAGGCGGACATCGCCAAGGTGCAAGCGAAGCTGGACGAGAACGCCCGGACCACGATCGTCCCGGACACCAGGGTCACGATCAGCAGCGAGCCGTCCTTCCCGCCGCTGCCGGTCAATCCCGGCACCGAGGCGCTGGCCGACCGGGCGCAGGCGATCTACGCCGGCCTGGGCCTGACCATCACCCGCGGCGGCAATGGCGGGGCGTCGGAATCGGCGCTGGCGGTGGAACAGGGCGTGCCGGCGCTGGACGGCCTCGGCCCGGCCGCCGGCGGCTTCCACGCCGATACGGAATATCTGGTGCTCGGGTCGGTGACGCCGCGGCTCTACCTGCTCACCAAGCTGATCATGGACCTGGGCAGGACCCCGCCGCCGCGGACGAAATAGATCAGGCCTCGATCCGCTCCAGCCAGTCCTTCAGCACCGCCAGCACCTGTTCGCCCGGCGCGAATCCACGGGTGACGACGCCATAGACGCCCTCGGCGTTCGGGCCCGCCACGAGGGTCGGGAAACCGGTGACGCCGGCCCGCTGGGAGATGGCGTAGTCGCGCCAGGCTCGGCCTTGGCCTCTTCGCTGCCCCACTGTTCGAGGAAGCGGTCGGGCTCGACGCCGAGCTCGGCGACCAGGTCGGCCAGCACCGGGCCTTGAGTCACGTCGCGGCCCTCAGCGTAGAAGGCCCGCTGCACGCGGCTGAGGTAGGCCGCGGCCAGTTCCTCGCCCTCCCGGCGCAGGACGACCACGGCGCGGGCGGCAGGATCGGTGTCGTAGATGAAGCCCTCACGGGCCATGCCGGCCCCGTCGAACGGCAGGCCTGTCGCGTCGTTGACGTGGCGCCAGTGACCCGCGACCTCCAGCTTGGCCGCTTCGGTCATCGGGGTCTCCGTGCCGGGCCGCAGGCCGCCCATCACCACCCGGATCGGCAGGGTGCGCCCGAAGGCGCGGCGGATGTCGTCCAGCACCGGCGAGAAGCCGTAGCACCAGGAGCACATGGGATCGGCGAAGTAGATCAGGTGGGGCGTCGGCATCGGAGCCTCCCTCGCCTGAGCATCGCAGCGAAATCGGGATCGGTCACGCCCTCCGAGTCCCATTCCGGGAACCATAGCCAAGGTTGCACGCTGACGTTCGGGGCACGGAGGCTCGCGGCGCGATGGTCCAATACGCGGTGACACTCAAGGACGGCGACTGGACCGTCTTCTCGGATGGCGAGCCCAAGGCTCGCGGCCTGACGCGCTCGGCCGCCATCCAGATGGCCAAGGACCTGGCGTTCGCCGCCGAGGAGCGCGGCGACACCGTCGAGCTCCTGATCCAGGGCTACTACGGCGATCTTTCCCGCAAGCTGACCGGCGGGATGGACACCGACTAGCTCAGAGATCAGTTGCGGCGCTGGGCCGACTTGGCTTCGCGCTTGGCGCGGGCTTCGGCCTTGGCCTGGGCCTTGCGGTCCTTGCGCTCCTGGCGCTTCAGCTCGAGCTGGGCTTCTTCGTTGTTGAGCAGGGCCAGCTTGGCGGCTTCCACGGCCTCTTCGGCGCGGATGCGGGCCGCTTCCTTGTCGGCGGCCCGCTTGGCGCGGACCTCCTCGACTTCGCGGGCCTTGCGCTGGGCGCGGGTCTCGAAGACTTCGGCCTGGACCGTCGGCTTGGGTTTGAATTTTTCGAGCAGGGCTCGACGGGCTTCGGCCTGGGATTCCAGGCGTTCGGTGAAGCCCCCGATCTTGGGTTCTCTCATCGTCGCTTTCTGAATGGGATAGTGCGTCCGCGCCTAAAACGGTGCGGACGCTGGTAGGTTTCGAAGATCAGCCGACGATGTCGGCGTCGGTGAAGAACTGGGCGATCTCGAGCTTGGCGTTGTCCTGGCTGTCGGAGCCGTGGACCGAGTTCTCGCCGACGCTTTCGGCAAAGAGCTTGCGGATCGTTCCGTCAGCGGCGTCCGCCGGGTTCGTGGCGCCCATCACTTCACGGTATTTGGCGACGGCGTTCGGACCTTCAAGGACCTGAACGACGACCGGCTCGGACAGCATGAACTCCACCAGCTCGCCGTAGAACGGGCGCGCCGCGTGGACTTCGTAGAACTTCTTGGCCTGGGCCTCGGTCATGCGGATGCGGCGCTGGGCCACGATGCGCAGGCCGGCGTCCTCGATCACGGCGTTGATCTTGCCGGTGAGGTTGCGCCGCGTGGCGTCCGGCTTGATGATCGAGAAGGTGCGTTCGGTCATGGGTCTCTTTTTGCTCTTGCACGGATTGGGGAGCCTGCGGCGCACCGCGAGGTGGCGGGCTCTATAGCTCCCCAGCCCGCGCTCGCCAAGGCGCTGCGCTGCAACAATATCCCGCCAGCGGCATGACGGAGGCCCGCCGGTCTGCTAAGAGCGCGCCAGTCAGGCGCAGGCGCGGCTCATCTTCCCTGGCGTTTCCCTTCATCCGCTGATCCGGCGCACGCCGGTCCGCGCCCTGTTCCGTTCGCGATTTTCCGTCATGCTTCAGATCAAAGACCTGACTTTCGACGCCTGGGGGCGCCGGTTCTTCGACCAGGCGACCGTCAGCCTGCCGAAGGACGCCAAGGTGGGCCTCGTCGGCCGCAACGGCGTCGGCAAGTCGACGCTGTTCAAGCTGATCCTGAACCAGCTGTCGCTGGGCTCGGGCGAGATCGGCCTGCCGCGCGCGGCCCGCATCGGCTCGGTGGACCAGGAGCATCCGGCGACGCCGGTCCCGCTGCTCGACACCGTGCTCGCCGCCGACGTCGAGCGCGCGACCCTGCTCGACAGCCTGGAGACCGCCGAGCCGGAAGACCTGGGCGACATCTACACGCGGCTGATCGAGATCGACGCCGACCGCGCGCCGAGCCGCGCCGCCGAAATCCTCGCGGGCCTCGGGTTCACCAACGCCGACCTGGCCCGGCCGATGTCGGAATTCTCCGGGGGCTGGCGGATGCGCGTGGCGCTCGCCGCCTCGCTGTTCGCCGAACCGGACATGCTGCTGCTGGACGAGCCCACCAACTACCTCGACCTGGAAGGCGCGCTGTGGCTCGAGGCGCGGCTGCAGAAGTACCCGCACACCGTCATGGTCATCAGCCACGACCGCGAGCTGCTCGACAACTCGATGGACCACATCCTCCACCTGAAGGACGGCAAGCTCGACCTCTACACCGGCGGCTACGACAGCTTCGAGCGCCAGGTCACCGAGAAGCTGCGCCTGCAGGAGGCGATGCGCACCAAGATCGAGGCCAAGCGCGCCCACATGCAGTCGTTCGTCGACCGCTTTGGCGCCAAGGCCTCCAAGGCCACCCAGGCCCAGTCGCGGCTGAAGATGATCGCCAAGCTGCCGCCGGTCTCCAACGTCATCGAGGACCGGGTCGCACCCTTCCTGCTGCCGTCGCCGGAACGTCCGCTGCCACCGCCGCTGCTGCGGCTGGAAGAGGCCGACGTCGGCTATGGCGGCCCGCCCATCCTGCGCAAGATGAACCTGCGGCTGGATATCGACGACCGCATCGGCCTGTTGGGCGTCAATGGCGCCGGCAAGTCGACCTTCGCCAAGCTGGTCGCCGGCGCGCTCGACATCGAGGCCGGGCGCATGAACCGCAGCAATCGCCTGCGGGTGGGCTGGTTCCACCAGCACCAGATCGAGGCGATGGACCCGACCGACACGCCGCTGGAGATCATCCGCCGCGCGCTGCCGGGCCTGAGCGACTCGCAGCGCCGCTCGCGCCTGGCCCAGTTCGGGATGAGCTACGAGAAGGTCGAGACCACGGTGGCCAACCTCTCGGGGGGGGAGCGGGCGCGGCTGCTGCTCAACATGGTGGCCATGGAGGCCCCGCACCTGCTGATCCTCGACGAACCGACCAACCACCTCGACATCGACAGCCGGCGCGCCCTGCTCGACGCGCTGAACGAGTACGACGGCGCGGTGATCCTGATCACCCACGACCGCTCGCTGATGGAGCTGGTGGCCGATCGGCTGTGGCTGGCCGCCGACGGGACTATCGAGCCCTTCGACGGCGACATGGAGGACTACGCCCGATTCGTGCTGGACAAGGCCCGCGTCGCCGCCCGCGCGCCGACCCAGGTGGCGGAAGCGCCGAAGCCCGCGCCGCCCCCGCCGCCAGGCACGCCGCGGGTCAAGACGCCCACCGGCCCCGCTCGCCGCCGCGCGGAGGCGGCCGAGGCCGCTCTTGCCCGCGCGACCGCGGCCCTCGCCGAGCTCGACCAGCGGCTGACCGACCCGGCGATCTTCGTCAAGGATCCCAACCAGGCCGCCGGCCTCGGCCGCAAGCGCAGTGCGGCCCAGGCCGCCGTCAACGCCGCCGAACAGGAATGGCTGGAGGCCCAGGAGGCCTACGAGGCCTTGCGCACGGACGCCTAAAACCGGAAGCGCCTGAGCCCCGGCATGAAAACGCGCCGGACGGGGGGTTCCGGCGCGCCTTCAGGGACGACGCATCTCTCGCAGCCCGTGGGCTGCTGCGCCGTCAGGTGATGTGTTTCGGGCTGATCGGATCGGAGCCTGGGAAAGTCTCTTCGAGCGCCTCGTCCAGCAGGGCTTCCTGGCGATCCTCGGAACGCTTTTCCTTGGCGGCCAGCTGGTCGTGCTTCTCGCCTTCCACCAAGGGCTCGACTTCCTTGGAATGCGGCGTCTCGATATGGCGGTCTTCGTGGATGGGCGTGCCCTCTACCGCGCGATCGGCGTTCGCGCCGCCGGAGCCGTGGGTGAACGAGCGCTTCGCCTCTTCTTCGGTCTGCTTATTGGGCATCGGATCGCTCCTTGCGTGATCTGTCCCCCACAGAACCCCCCGGCACGGCTTAGGTTGCCGCTATTTTTTGGTCAGCAGCAGCTGGCCCTCCTTCTGCAGCGTGCCCCTGATCTTGCCGGCCAGCATGGCCAGGAAGCCCGGCAGCAGGACCTCGACGCGCACGGCGTCCTCGGCCACGTCGAGGAACCCTGAGATCCCCTGCCCCATGGCCTGCAGCGAGAAGTTCAACCTGTCGCCCGTCCAGGATTTGGTGAGCGCGCCCGCCGTGCCGCCGAGGTGGCGCGAAAAGTCGCCGAAGCCTTCATCAATGCGCCGGCGCGCCTCGGCGCGGCCGAGCTGATGGGGGATGGCGACGGTGATGGCCTTGTTCATGCAGTCCAAACGGTCAAGTGACGCCCCGGGGTTCCAGAATGGTCAGAAGGCGCTACCGTTGCAAACCATGAGCGAAGACCGGACCCTGTTCGGCGAGGGCCGTTATCCGGTCACCGGCCGCTATGCGATCCTGGCCCGCCTGGGGTTCCTGGGCACGGGCGTGGCCATCGTCCTGGCCGTGCTCCTGCCCTCGTCCTTCCCGCCGCATTTCCTGCGCTCGCACTACCTGGAGCATTTCGCGGCCTTCTATGTGGCGTCGCTGTTCGGCCTGGCGGCGATGCCCCGCAAGCCGCTCGGCACCGTCGGGGCGATCTACCTGGTCTTCGCTGCGGTGCTGGAGGCCTCGCACCTGCTGGGCGGCGCGCCGCTGCGGCCGCTGATCGACAACTGGTCGGCGGATCTGGGCGGCATCGCGGCCGCCCTGGCGCCGGTGCTTGTGGAGCGCTTCCGCCGCCGGTTCGGGCCCATCCCGCCGCCGCCTGCGCCGCCGCCTACACCGCCGGAGAGCTGACCTACAGGAACGTCCAGTGGCCGTGGTCACGGACGCGCAGGTTGTTCTGCACGTGGCGAACGCCGTCGATGTCGGCGACGTCCTCGATGCGGCGTTTGTCCTCCTTGCGGCGGACCGTCCCGTTCAGCGTCACCTCGGCGTCCTCGACGAGGATCTCGACATGGCGCAGGTCGAGGCGACGCTCGTCCTCCAGCCGCTCCACGATCACCGCCCACAGCACCCGGTCGGAGGGACCGCGGCGGCGGGCCTCGGTTCGCGGCGGCTCCCTGGCGCCGCCGCCGGAGAAGAACTCGCCGGCCCGCTCGCGCCAGGACCGCGGCGGGGCGTCGGCCGGCGGATAGTCGCCGGAATTCATCCGCCGGGCATAGTCGCGGTCGTCTTCGGAAAAGCGCCGGTAGGGCCCGCGCTCGGGGTCGTAGGCCCAGTCCGTGGAATAGTCGGCCTGGCCGTAATCGTCGGCGCGGGGGCGCACCTCCTCCTCGGCGCGGTAACCGGCGCGCCGGCGCGGATCGTAGCCGTAGTCGGTGGAGTAGTCGGCCTGTCCCAGGTCATCGCGCAGACGCTCGCGGCGTCGCTCGTCTTCCCGGATATGCCAATCTTCGCGCGCCATGACCTAGCTCCTTCGCATGTTCGTGCTCAGGCCGAAGAACCTTCGCCGTGGCCTTCGGTTCCCCGATGGGCGACACAAAGCCGCCCCCGGCGACAGCGCAGGTCGCCGATCTCCCGACTCATCGGAAAGTCCGATCGACGTGCTGAAACCCGACCCGCCCGCGCCGCACGCCCCCGAGCCCGTCGAGGCGACGCTCGAACACGCCTTCCCGGCGGCGCAGGGGCGCCTGTTGCTGGGAAGGACCTTGCGGATCCTGCCGTTCGCACTGCTGATCGCCGCCGCCTGGGTGCTCTGGCGCGAGTTCCACAACCTGAGCTTAGCGGCGGTGCTGCGGGCCATGCAGGCCTGGGGAGCGGGCTCGATCCTGATGGCGCTGGCGCTTTCGGCGGCGAGCTTTGGCCTGATGGGGGTGATCGAGTGGGTGGGTCTGCGCTGGACCGGCGCCAGGCTGCCCTGGGCCACGGCCATGGCCGGATCCTTCCTCTCCAACGCCATCGCCCATTCGATCGGCGCGAACCTGCTGGTCGCCGGCGCCATCCGGGCGCGCTTCTACGACCGCCATGGCGTCCGATTGAGCCAGGTGGCGGCGACCACCCTCTTCACCGGCATGTCCTTCGCCGTGGGCCTGGCGGCGCTGTCCGGCGGCGGCCTGCTGCTGGCCAGAAGCGAGGACCTCGCCGCGACCGCCATCCCGGTGGCCGTCGCCAGGACCCTGGGCGTCGTGCTGCTGACCGGCGCGTTCGGCTATGTGGCCCTCTGCGGCCTGCGCCGGCGGCCCGTCGCCGCGCTGGGACGCAGCCTGACCCTGCCCTCGGCCGGCGACGCGCTGGCCCAGCTGGTGGTGGGCGTGGTCGACAACGGCATCGCCGCGGCGATCATCTGGATTCTCCTGCCCGGCGCCAGCCTGGGCTATCCCAGCTTCATCGGGGCCTATGCGGTGGCCTGCGTGGCCGGGCTGGTGTCGTCGATCCCGGGCGGCGCGGGCGTCTTCGAGAGCGCGCTGGCCACCCTGCTGCCGCGGGTGGACACAGCCTCGCTGGCCGCCGCCTTCCTGGGCTACCGCCTAGCCTACTACCTCTTGCCGCTCCTGCTGGCCGCCATCGCGCTTGGCTTCGACACGCTGCGGCGGCCGAAGGACTAGCCGGGCTTGGCCGGCTCGATGGTGACGCTCTCGCCGCAGCCGCATGCGTCGGTCTCGTTCGGATTGCGGAACACGAACTTGGCGGCGAGCTTGGTGACCTCGTAGTCGATCTCCGAGCCGATCAGGAACAGCACCGACTTGGGCTCCACCAAGATGGTCACACCCCTGTCCTCGACCACCTCATCCAGCGGATCGGCGGTCTCGGCGTATTCGAGGGTGTATTCCTGGCCGGCGCAGCCGCCGTTCTTCAGGCCGACACGCAGGCCCGCGTAGGGCTTCTCGGCGCGGTCCATGATCTCGCGGACGCGCGCGGCGGCGCGCTCGGTGAGCGTCACGACCTTTGGCCGGGGGCGGCGGGCGCGGGGCTGGGGGGTGATGTCCAGGTTGCTCATCAGAACATGTTCAGTTGCAGCTTGGCCTCGTCGGACATCCGCGAGGGGTCCCAGGGCGGGTCGAACACCAGGTCGACCTTGCAGGAGCGCACTTCGGGAAGCGTCTTCACCGCATCCTCGACCCACCCCGGCATCTCGCCGGCCACCGGGCAGCCCGGCGCCGTGAGCGTCATGTCGATGGCCACGTCCTTGTCGTCGGAGACGTCGACCTTGTAGATCAGGCCCAGCTCATAGATGTCGACCGGGATCTCCGGGTCGAACACCGTCTTCAGCTTCTCGATCAGCTTGTCGGTCAGGACATCGAGCTCCGCCTGCGACAGCGGGGTTCCCCCAACTGGCAAGGGCGTCTGGGTTTCAACGGGCGTGGCGTCATCCATCGGGGTCATCTTACGCAAAGAAAGCCTGAGTCTTGGTGAGCGCATCCACGAAGGCGTCGGCCTCCTCGTGGGTGTTATATAGGGCGAAGGAGGCCCGCGCGCTCGAGGTGACGCCGAAACGTCGCATCAGCGGCTCGGCGCAGTGGGTCCCGGCCCGCACGGCCACGCCATATTTGTCGAGGATCTGGGCCACGTCGTGGGCGTGCGCGCCGTCGACGGTGAAGGACAGGATCGCGCCCTTCCCCGGCGCCTCGCCCAGCACGCGCAGCCAGTTGGCGCCGTTCAGGCGCTCGCGGACATGGCTGTAGAGGCTGTGCTCGTGGGCGGCGATGGCGGCCCGGTCGAGGCCGGCGAGCCAGTCGATGGCCGCGCCAAGGCCGATCGCCTCCAGGATCGGCGGGGTGCCGGCCTCGAAGCGATGTGGCGGGTCGGCGTAGGTTATGGCGTCCATCGAGACATTGGCGATCATCTCGCCGCCGCCCTGGTAGGGCGGGAGCGCCGCCAGCCGCTCGGCCTTGCCGTAGAGGGCGCCGATCCCGGTGGGGCCATAGAGCTTGTGGCCGGAGAAGACGTAGAAGTCGACGTCCAGGGCCTTCACGTCGATCGCCTGGTGGACGATGGCCTGGCAGCCGTCGAGCAGGACCAGCGCGCCGGCGTCGTGCGCCATGCGGATCAGGTCCGCGACCGGGTTCACGGTCCCCAGCACATTGGACATGTGGGTCAGCGCCACGACCCTGGTCCGCTCGCCGAGCAGGGCCTGGAAGGCGTCGAGGTCGAGGCGGCCGTCGTCGGTCACGGGCGCGAACTTCAGCACCACGCCCTGGCGCTCGCGCAGGAAGTGCCAGGGGACGATGTTGGCGTGGTGCTCCATCTCGGAGAGCACGATCTCGTCGCCGGCCTTCAGCGATGCGCCGAGGCCCGAGGCCACCAGGTTGATCGCTTCGGTGCCACCCTTGGTGAAGACGATCTCGGTGGGCGCGGCGCCGATCAGGCGGGCGACCGACTTGCGGGCGGCCTCGTAGGCCTCGGTGGTCTCGTTGGCGAGCGTATGCAGGCCGCGGTGCACGTTGGCGTAGCTGTGCTCCATGGCGTGGACCATGGCGTCGATCACGGCGCGCGGCTTCTGGGCCGAGGCGGCGCTATCCAGATAGACCAGCGGCTTGCCATTCACCTGGCGGGCCAGGATCGGGAACTCAGCGCGGATGGCTTCGGCGTCGAAGGCCATGATCAGACCTTCTCACTGTTCGCGACGCCGTCGCGGGCCAGCCTTTCCGCGGCCCAGGCGCGGACCAGGTCGCGGGCGCCTTCGTGCTCGATGCGGTCGACGACTTCGCCGATGAAGGCTTCGGTGAGCAGGGCCGTGGCGACGTCGACCGGCATGCCCCGTTGCCGCGCGTAGAAAAGCGCGTCCTCGTCCAGCGCGCCCACCGTGGCGCCGTGGGCACAGGCCACGTCGTCGGCGTAGATCTCAAGCTCCGGCTTGGCGTCCACCTCGGCGCGGTCCGACAGGATCAGCGCGTGGTGGCCCATGCGGGCGTCGGTGCGGTCGGCGCCTTCGGCGACGACGATGCGGCCCTGGAAGACGCCGCGCGCCTGGTCGCGGACCACGCCCTTGGTGAGCTGGGCGGTGGTCCCGTCGGTTCCGGCGTGGGTGACGACGGTGGTGTGATCGGAGTGGCGCTTGTCGGCGAGCAGGTAGAGGCCGTCGAGGCGCACAGTGGCGTGGCCGCCGGGATGCTGCACCTGGGTCTCCAGCCGCTGGCGGCGTGCGCCCGAGGCGGCGATGGTCTGGCTGTACTCGGCGTGGGCGGCGAGGGTCACCCTGGCCTGGCTGACGGAAACGGCGTCGGCGCTGTCCTGCGCGAGCACCACCCGTTCGACCGATGCGCCCCTGGCCAGGGTGATGGTCAGCACGGCCTGGGCCAGCGAGCCGCCGTCGCTCTCGTAGCTCTCCAGCAACTGGAGCTTCGCGCCGGCGCCGACCGAGATATCCAGCCGCGCGAGGTGCGCCCCGGAGCCGCGGGATACAAAACGCACCACGACCGCGCTCTTCGAGCCGGCAGCGATGGCGACAGGCTCGGCGCCCCTGCCGTTGACGATCACGCGGCGGTCGTCGGCGAGCGCATCGAACGGTCCTGCGCCGACGTCGCCCGTGAAGGGTTCCGACGGCGGCGGCAGGATGCGGATCAGGCCGCGCAGGTCCGTCCAGCGCCAGGCCTCGTCGCGCTTGCCGGGCAGTTCGGCGACGTCGCGGTCGCGTATGGCGGTGGAGAGGCTCAAGCGACCGCCTTCTCGTACCGTTCGTAGCCCTGGCGCTCGAGCTCGTGGGCCAGCTCCGGCCCGCCCGAGGCGACGATGCGGCCGCCGGCCAGGACGTGGACGCGGTCGGGTTTGATGTAGTCGAGCAGCCGCTGGTAGTGGGTGATCACCAGCATGCCGCGGTCGGGACTGCGGAGCGCATTGACCCCGTCGGACACGATGCGAAGCGCATCGATGTCGAGGCCAGAGTCGGTCTCGTCGAGGATCAGGAAGCGCGGGGCGAGCATCGCCATCTGCAGGATTTCCATCCGCTTCTTCTCGCCGCCGGAGAATCCGACGTTGAGCGCGCGCTTCAGCATGTCGAAATCGATCTTAAGTTCCCCGGCCTTCTGACGGGAAAGCTTGAGGAATTCCGGGGCGGTGATCTCGGGCTCGCCGCGCGCCTTGCGCTGCGCGTTCATGGCAGTGCGGATGAAGGTCAGCGCCGGGACGCCCGGGATCTCCAGCGGATACTGGAACGACAGGAAGACGCCGCGGGCGGCGCGTTCGTCGGGCGCCAGCGCCAGCAGGTCCTCGCCATTCAGCGTGGCTGAACCGCCGGTCACCTCATAACCGTCGCGGCCGGTGAGCACGTAGGAGAGCGTCGACTTGCCAGCCCCGTTCGGGCCCATGATGGCATGCACCTCGCCCGCCGGGACATCCAGCGAGAGGCCCTTGAGGATCGCCTTGCCGCCAACGGTGGCGTGGAGGTCTTTGACAGTCAGCATCAGTGAATCTCACGAGAGAAATTTGGAGCGTGCTTCTCCTCACGCCGTAAAATGTCCTGGGTCATCCCACGCTTCCTTCCAGGGAGATCGCCACCAGCTTCTGGGCTTCCACGGCGAACTCCATGGGCAGCTCCTGCAGCACGTCCTTGACGAAGCCGTTGACCAGCAGCTGCACGGCCTCTTCCTGCGAAAGGCCGCGCTGCATCACGTAGAACAGCTGGTCTTCGGAGAGGCGCGTGGTGGTGGCCTCGTGCTCGAACTTGGCGTGGCCGTTGCGGGCCTCGATGTAGGGCACGGTGTGGGCGGCGCAGTGCTTGCCGATCAGCAGGCTGTCGCACTGGGTGAAGTTGCGCGCGCCCTTGGCCTTGGGGTGGGCCGAGACCAGGCCGCGGTAGGTGTTGGACGAGCGGCCGGCGCTGATCCCCTTGGAGATGATCCGCGAGCGGGTGTTGGCGCCCAGGTGGATCATCTTGGTGCCGGTGTCGGCCTGCTGGCGGCCGTTGGTGATGGCGATCGAGTAGAATTCACCCGACGAGCCCTCGCCGCGCAGGACGCAGGACGGGTACTTCCAGGTGATCGACGAGCCGGTCTCGACCTGGGTCCAGGAGACCTTGGAGCGGTCGCCGCGGCAGTCGGCGCGCTTGGTGACGAAGTTGTAGATGCCGCCCTTCCCGGTCTCGGGATCGCCCGGGTACCAGTTCTGGACGGTGGAGTATTTGATCTCGGCGTCGTCCAGGGTGACCAGTTCGACCACGGCGGCGTGCAGCTGGTTCTCGTCGCGCATGGGGGCGGTGCAGCCCTCCAGGTACGAGACGTAGGCGCCCTTGTCGGCGATGATCAGGGTGCGTTCGAACTGGCCGGAGTTCTCGGCGTTGATCCGGAAATAGGTCGAGAGCTCCATCGGGCAGCGCACGCCCGGGGGGATGTAGACGAAGCTGCCGTCGGAGAAGACCGCGGCGTTCAGGCAGGCGAAGTAGTTGTCGCTGACCGGCACGACGGTGCCCAGGTACTGCTTCACCAGCTCCGGGTGCTCGCGGATCGCCTCGCTCATGGAGCAGAAGATCACGCCGGCCTGCGCCAGCTCCTTCTTGAAGGTGGTGACCACGGAAACGCTGTCGAAGACGGCGTCCACGGCGTAGCGGGGCGCGCCCTCGACGCCGGCCAGGACTTCCTGCTCGCGCAGGGGAATGCCGAGCTTCTTGTAGGTCTCCAGGATGTCCGGATCGACCTCGTCGAGGCTCTTCAGGCCCGGCTTCTGGCTGGGCGCGGCATAGTAATAGCTGTCCTGGTAGTCGATCCGCGGGAAGTTCACCTTCGCCCAGTTCGGCTCGTCCATGGCCAGCCAGCGCTCGAAGGCGTCGAGGCGCCAGTCCAGCATCCACTGCGGCTCGTTCTTCTTGGCCGAGATGAAGCGGACGATGTCGGCGTTCAGGCCCTTGGGGGCGAAGTCCTGGGCGATGTCGGTGACAAAGCCGTGCTTGTACTTCTCGAGGCTCTCGACGTGTTCGACGGTCTGTTTGACAGCGGCCATCAGGCGACTTCCTTGCGGCGCGCGGCGTGCCGGGCGTGGATATGAAGCCAGGCTTCGACGAAGGCGTTCCAGTCGGCCTCGGTGGTGGCCCAGCCGCTGGAGACGCGGATGGCGCAGCCGGCGAGATCGCCCTGGTTCATGGCGGTGAGGATGGCGCTGGCCTTGACCTTGCCCGACGAGCAGGCGGAGCCCGCGCTGACCATGACCCCGGCGAGGTCGAGGCCCATGACCTGGAGGTCGGCGGCGAAGCCGGGGCTGGCGATGCACAGGGTGTTGGGCAGGCGCGGCGCGGCCTCGCCCATGACCACGCAACCCTCGGCCTTGAGCCGTTCGGCGGCGGTGTCTCGCCAAGCGGCCTGGTGGTGAAGTTCATTGGCAATCGCTGCGGCCACACCGAAGCCATTGATTCCAGGGACATTTTCAGTTCCTCCGCGTCGGCCGCGCTCCTGGCCGCCGCCGTGCTGTCGGCGGGCGAGAACGGCGCGGGGGCCGAAGGTCAGCGCGCCAACGCCCTGCGGCCCGCCGATCTTGTGGGCGGAGATGCTAAGGGTGTCGGCGCCGGTGGCGCGGCTGTCGACAGGGATCTTGCCGGCGGCCTGGATGGCGTCGACGTGCAGCCAGCCGTCCGACGCCCGCACGAGTTCAGCGGCTTCACGGACCGGCTGGAGGACGCCGGTCTCGTTGTTGGCCAGCATCAGGGCGACGAAGGGCCTGCCGTCGGCAGGGTCCCAGGCGGCCAGGCGGGCCTTGAGCCATTCGAGGTCGGCGACGCCGTCCGAGGTGACCGGCAGCGTCTCGACCGCGACGCCCTGCGCGTTGGCGGTTTCAACGACGGTGGGGTGCTCGATGGCCGAAACGATCAGGCGGCGCGCGCCGGCCACGACGGCGCTCTCGATAGCCAGCGCATTGGCCTCGGCGCCGCCGCTGGTGAAGACCACGGTGGAGGCCGGGGCGGCGATGAGGACCCCGACGTGCTCCCGCGCCTGCTCGACCAGCGCGCGGGCGGCGCGGCCGGCGGCGTGCACGGACGAGGGATTGCCCACATGCTGCAGCGCATGGGCGATGGCCGCGCGGGCTTCCGGGCGGACGGGGGCGGTGGCGTTGTAGTCGAGATAGGTCATGCGGCCTGCCGGTTGGCGCCGAGGCGGCCGCCCACCACGTCGGCGAGGCTGACGGAGGCGAGGTAGTCCTCGATCCGCAGGCCCAGGTCTTCCCAGAGGTCGTGGGTCAGGCAGCGCTCGCCCTTCAGCATGCAGCCCTTGCCCTGGCTGGCGCAGCGGGTGGCGCGCAGCGGCTCATCGACCGCATGGACGATGTCGGCGATGGAGGTGGCCTCGGCGGTGCGGGCCAGGCGATAGCCGCCGCCGGGGCCGCGGGCGCTCATCACCAGGCCCTTGCGGCGCAGGCGCGCGAACAGCTGTTCCAGGTAGGAGAGCGAGATCTCCTGACGCGCCGCGATCTCGGCGAGCGCGACCGCGCGGGAGGCGTCGCATTGGCGCCGGGCGAGGTCGGCCATGGCCATCACGGCATAGCGGCCTTTGGTGGAGAGACGCATGGGATGCGGTCCAGTGCAGTTTTCTCGCGTTTCGCGGCGACCCTATGTTACAAGCCGCCGCCTTGCGCGGGACCGGTCGAGCCGGCAGGTGGCGACTTAGGAAGACCTAGCGCAGTAGTCAAGTATTCCGGCCCTCCATAAACGGGCCATGTGAGAGGTTCGAATGCCAGAAGTGGTGCTGACCGGCGCGTCCGGGCGGATCGAGGGTCGCTACACCCAGGGCAAGAGCGAGACGGCGCCGGTCGCCCTCATCCTGCACCCGCACCCCAAGGCCGGCGGCCAGATGAACAATCCGGTCACGGTGCAGCTGTTCCACCTGTTCATGAAGCGCGGCTTCTCGGTGCTGCGGTTCAACTTCCGCGGCGTCGGCCGCAGCCAGGGCGAGTTCGATTCAGGCATCGGCGAGCTGGCGGATGCGGCGACGGCGCTGGACTGGCTGCAGTCCACCAACCCCGCGGCCTCGCAGTGCTGGGTGGCCGGCTATTCGTTCGGCGCCTGGGTGAGCATGCAGCTCCTGATGCGGCGCCCCGAAACCGACGGCTTCATCAGCGTCTCGCCGCCGACCAACGCCTATGATTTCTCGTTCCTGGCCCCCTGCCCGGCCTCCGGGCTGATCCTGCACGGCGGATCGGACACCGTGGTGCCGCCGATCGAGGTGGAACGCGTGGTCTCCAAGCTCAGGACCCAGAAGGGCATCGTCATCGACTACGACGTGGTGGAGGGCGGCAGCCACTTCTGGATGGAGAACCTGCCGGAGGTGGAGCGGCGCGTCGGGGCCTACCTCGACAAGCGCCTGGAAGCCGAACCGGCCTGATCGCCTGCCCTTCCATGGCCGGGCTTGTTTGGGCTGAGCTTGGAGCCGCAAATCCGATGACCAGCCCCGAAGACGCCATCCGGGCGCGCCGGCGCCTGACCAACAAGCTGATCGCGGCGCATGACGCGGTGCGGCTCGCGCCGTTCTTCGCGGGCGACGCGCGGCTGATCGGCGGCGAAGGCGGGCTGCTGCTCGGCCGCGACGCGATCCTGCAGGCCTTCGCCCAGCAGTTCGCCGACCCGACCTTCGGGGACTATGTGCGGACGCCGCAAACCGTCGAGATCGACCACAACGGCGCCCGCGCGTCCGAGACCGGCGAGTGGGTCGCCCATTGGAAAGGCGGCGGCATGTCCGGCCGCTACATGGCCGCCTGGAAGAAGGTCACCGGCCAATGGGTTATCGAGAGCGAGCTCTACGTGACCCTGAAGGGCTGAGCCCTACGGGTTGATCAGCATTGCCCGCTCGTGGTCGCCCAGGACGCGCCACTTGCCTTCGGGGAGATCGCCGAGCCGCAGGGTCCCGATGCGGATGCGGACCAGGTCCATGACATGCATGCCCACCAGCTCGCACATCCGCCGGATCTGGCGGTTGCGGCCTTCCTTGAGGATGAAGCGCAGCTGCTGCCCCTCGGCGACGGTGACCTTGGCGGGCTTCAGCTGGCGGCCGTCCATGGTCAGGCCGTGGCAGAGGCGGGCGATCTTCTCGGGCGTGATCTTGCCGGTGACCCGGACCAGATACTCCTTCTCGAGGTCGGACTCCGGCCCGATGATCGCCTTGGCCAGCACGCCGTCGTCCGAGAGGATCAGCAGGCCGCGGCTGTCCATGTCGAGGCGGCCCAGCGGCGCCAGGCGGGTGTCGCGGTCGGGAATGGAGGGGCTGTCGCCGACCAGGGCGTTCCGGGTCAGCAGGCGCACGGCCGGCGTCTGGCCCTGCTCCGGCTGGGCCGAGACGATGCCCATGGGCTTGTGCAGGACGACGCTGAGCGCGGCGGGGACGTCGCCGTCGGAGAGCGTGAGCGTCTGGCCGGGCAGGATCTTGCGGCCGGTGTCGGTGACGGTCTCGCCGTCGATGGAGATCAGGCCCTGGGCGATCAGGGCCTCGGCCTCGCGGCGCGAGCAGACGCCGGACTGGCCCAGCCACTTGTTGACCCGCTGGGGCTCGGCTTCGTCGTAGCGTCCGGTCCAGGCCATCAGGAACTCTTCGGCGGATAGGCGTGGCGGCGGCCGGCGGGGTCCTCGACGCCCACGTCGGAGAGGTAGTCGGGGCCGACCGGGACCTTCCCGTGGCCGCCGGGGATGTCGAGGATGTAGGTCGGCTGGCAGAGGCCGGAGACCGCGCCGCGCATCTGGCGCATCAGGGCCTGGCCATCGGCGATCGAGGTCCTCAGGTGGCTGGTGCCCGGGGCCAAGTCGCCGTGATGCAGGTAGTAGGGCTTGATCCGGGTCTCCACGAAGGCGCGCATGAGGGCGGTCAGGGTTTCCGGGTCGTCGTTGACGCCGCGCAGCAGGACGGTCTGGCCCAGCATGGGCAGGCCCGCGTCGACGATCCTGGCGCAGGCCGCGCGGGCCTCGGGCGTGAACTCGCGGGCGTGGTTGGCGTGGAGCGCCACATAGACCGCCTTGCCGGGCGCCTGGAGGGCGGCGACCAGCTCGTCGGTGACGGTCTGCGGCTCGACGGCGGGAACGCGGGTGTGGAAGCGCACGACCTTGACGTGGTCGATGGCGGCCAGCCGGGCCATCACGTCGCGCAGGCGGCGCGGCGACAGGATGAAGGGGTCGCCGCCGGTGACGATCACCTCCCAGATGTCGGGATGCCCGGCGATGTAGGCGCAGGCCGCGTCGAGGGCCTGCGGCGACAGCGGGCGCAGGCCGTCGGGGCCCACCATCTCGCGGCGGAAGCAGAACCGGCAATAGACCGCGCAGGCGTGGTTGACCTTCAGCAGGGCCCGGTCGGGATAGCGGTGGACGACGCCCTCCACCGGCGAGTGGGTGAAGTCGCCGACCGGATCGGCGGACTCCTCCGGCCGGACGTGCAGTTCGGCCTCGGTGGGAACGAACTGGCGCGCGATGGGATCGTCAGGGTCGGCGGCGTCGATCAGGTCGGCCATGGCGGGCGTGATGGCCACGGCGTACTGCGCCGCCACCCGCTCCAGCGCGGCCACGCGTCCGGCCGCGATCAGGCCGGCGTCGGAGAGCGCCTGGGGGCTGCGGAGGGTGCGGGTGGTGGTCACCGGCGGCATATGGGCCGGATGCCGCTCGCCTGGCAACTTGCGCGGTCCGTCGCGCGCGGGATCGTCATGGCGCGTCGGCGACCGGGGCCCAGAGCACCTGTTCGATGCGCGAAGCCCCGGTGGCCAGCATCACCAGGCGGTCGAAGCCCAGCGCACCGCCGCTGGCGTCCGGCATGTGGGCGAGCGCGGCCAGGAAGTCTTCGTCCAGCGGGTAGCGGTGGCCGTAGACGCGCTCTTTCTCCACCATCTCGGCCTCGAAGCGGCGGCGCTGTTCGGCGGGATCGGTGAGTTCGCCGAAGCAGTTGGCCAGCTCGACGCCGCAGGCATAGAGCTCGAAGCGCTCGGCCACGCGGGGGTCGCGCGCCGTGGGGCGGGCCAGCGCGGCCTCGGCGGTGGGGTATTCGCACAGGATGGTAGCGCGGCCCTGCCCCAGGTTCGGCTCGACCTTCTCCACCAGGATGCGGCTGAAGATGTCGGCCCAGGTGTCGTCGACGGCGACGCGAAGACCCTGGGCGCGGGCGACGGTCGCCAGCTCATCGCGGTCGGTCGAGCCATCCGGCGCGACGGTGGCCAGGAGGTCGATGCTGGCGAAGACGGCGAAGGCTTCGGCAAGGGTCAGCCGCTCCGGCTCGGCCAGCGGATCGACGCTGAGGCCCCGAAAGGTCAGCGCCTTCGCGCCGGCCGCTTCGGCCGCGAGGGCCAGCAGGGCCGCGCAGTCAGCCATGATCGCCGCATAGGGTTCCTCGGCGCGATACCACTCCAGCATGGTGAACTCGGGATGGTGCAGCGGCCCGCGCTCGCGGTTGCGCCAGACCTTGGCCATCTCGAAGATCCGCCGTTCGCCCGAGGCCAGCAGCTTCTTGGCGGTGAACTCGGGCGAAGTGTGCAGGAAGAACGGCGTCGTCTCGCCGGAATTGCCGATCGCCGCGGTGGCGAAGGCGTGCAGGTGGGCCTCGTTGCCCGGCGAGACCTGCAGGGCCGGCGTCTCGACCTCGGTGAAGCCCTGCCCCTCGAACCAGCCGCGCACGGCGGTGCGGATACGGCCCCGCGCGGCCAGGAACGGGGCGCGGTCGGGGCGCCTCTGCGGGCTCCACCACGGGGATGATCGGTCGTCTTGCAAGGGCTGCGGCGGGCGGGGGGCTGGCGAATTCGGCGTCAATCGCTATAGGGGCGCGACAACAATTTGCTTAGCGGAATCGCGCGGGATCACAGCGCGACCGCAAATCATCGAGGGATATCCGCTTGAAAGTAGCCGCCAGCTCGCTCCGCAAGGGCGCCGTCGTCGACATGGAGGGCAAGCTCTACGTCGTGCTCACCGCCGAGAACATCCACCCCGGCAAGGGCACGCCGGTGACCCAGCTCAACATGCGGCGCATTTCCGACGGGGTGAAGGTGTCGGAACGCTGGCGGACCACCGAGCAGGTCGAGCGCGCCTTCGTCGACGACCGCAACTTCACCTTCCTCTACGAGGACGGCGAGGGCTTCCACTTCATGAACCCCGAGAACTACGA
>Ga0307513_10002480_pt1 | contig 25547 bp, 24 predicted proteins | sample 15_EM_MG_FD_202174 | JGI IMG/M metagenome (GOLD analysis project Ga0307513, IMG submission 202174) | Populus trichocarpa ectomycorrhiza microbial communities from riparian zone in the Pacific Northwest, United States - 15_EM | ecosystem: Host-associated > Plants > Roots > Unclassified | place...
TTTTTTTTGTTTGTTTTTTTTTTTTTTTTTTTTTGTGTTTTTTTTTTTTTTTGGTTTTTCTTGGTTGTTGGGGGGGGGGGGGGGCGGGGCCCGCCCCCAAGGTCAATCGAGATATGATGGAAGGGAGGAAACGGAAGGGTATGTGGGCAGGCAAGACAGAGGCGGTGGGGTGAAGATGAAGTGTGGTGGGTGTGTGAGTGAGTGTGTGAGAGCGGAGGGAGAGAGGGAGAGAAGACTGTGAGAGAGTGTGAGTGTGGGGTGTGCTACCGCCGTACAGTAGGGAAAACGATTCCGCTCTCCCTAATCACGACTCTTTTTTTCTTTTCTTTTTTTCCCTTTCTTTCTTTCCTTTCTTCGCCTTATTTTTTCCCCCCGTCCTTCTGGTTCAAATGCTAGTCTGTCAATTACCTATCGACGTCACAGACCCTCTTTCTTTCTTTCTTTCTTCCTTCCTTCCTTCCTCTCTTCTCTCGCTCTCTCCTCTTCCTTCTCCTGCGTTGACAGGACCGTATCGTCCGGAGCAGTGAGAAAAAATATATACTTTTCCCTCTGGAACTTTTGGAGGGAGAGAGCCGAGTTTGGTCGCTTGATGGAAGAGCGGCTGAGTTACACACACGTATCCCATCTGCTATGAAGGGGTGATGCACATAGTACTCGAGTATGGAAAGAGAGACCTTTTGTACGAGTAGTTTGGGCATATATCCCAACACCAAGTAAACGCTTCCGTTTGTGTCTCACCTCTCTTCACCATGTCATAAACCCTTCTCGCCAATAACCATATCATACAATAGCCGTTCGCCAAAGGTCTGACACTGTGGTAGCGCCACAAATTTTAAATACTCGTGCAACTACAGTACCGGGAGTTGTGGGTAAGTCTGGCGAAACTTGGCTCACAGAATTTCTATGATATCTAAATGGCAGCCAAGACTTCGCCGTACTTTTGCTCACACCCTAGTACAGTAGTCAATTGTTTGTCGTCATCCTTCAACTCGGCACTCCGTACTTTAAGAGAATAGCGGCAACGCACGGTTCAGATATTAAAGGCTTATCGATAACAAAAGTGCCATGGATAGCGATCACAGTACGCCATATTTCTCCCTTATAATACCGTCCGAACGGCGTATGATTTCCCCACAAAGGCACCCAAGCACCAATACTGCACTGTAATACTACTACTCTACACGAGCAAGCAAAAATGCCCCAACTAGCCTTACCTTAGCCTGAGGACACTTCGCCGCCATCTGCTTCAAGCCCGTTCAGAAGCCCTCCGGGACTGACATTGATCACGAACCAAGCAGGTATGGTGAAAGGGGGAATTGAAAAATTAAAATAAAATAAAAACCCCGATCTGATTTTCATGTGTGTCCCTTTCCCTGCATACCATGCACGGCCCCAGCCGAGCAAAATAAACTACGGTAAACCCTGGGGCGCCTTTCCCAGCCTTACCACCATCCCTGTCAGCACCGTGTTCCATCCAACGCTTGAACATGGTATATACCACAAAGTTCCAAGTTAGATAATATATATATTGCAGCAACGAAGACTACGGTCCTCCCTTTCTACATCCCCTCCCTTTTATATTCGCGACGGACTCTATTGGAACATGAATGAACAGAAATAAAGTGTAAGTTTTGGAAGATGAAAGGAAAGGAAAGGAAAGGAAAGAAATAATTTCTCTAGACGGAAGGAAGCCAATGCAAAACCTATATCCCGGGACGCTTAAACCAATGGCTCTGGAGTGACGAAAAACAGGGCATAGTAACAAGACGCAAAAAGGAAAGAAACAAAAAGAACCTAGCTGACTATACAAGCTCTGCCGGTACGCCCCCACTGCCCTGTTGCCCGAGTGAAACAAACCCTACTGTCATGGGCTTGGACCTGCCACGTGTACAAGTTCACGCAACAGAATGAAAGTCGTCGGGTTAAAACATTATGAAATATAAAAACCTCAAAGGCACAGGTGTTCCTGTGACATGGTATAACGGAAATTTAGGGTATTACCGGCTGAAAGGATAGGTGGATGAGTGAACAGACGAACAGTGGAAATGATACACATGCATTTTACCACACGCAGTAACCACCCTGTGTCTGTAAGTACTGGGCAGCGGATGGCCGGATGAAACAAACTTACATCGACAACAATGTCAGACCCGGTCATGAAGGTCGATGCATCAGATGCAAGGAAGATGGCAGTGTTGTTCAATTCGTCGACATTTCCGAGACGGTTCATGGGTGTGCGTGAGCACCACATCTTCTTCTGGGCATCAAGAGCCGGAACACGGTTCAAAGCGGTATCCATGTAACCGGGCGAGATAGAATCTATTTCAACACAGTTAGCTCCCCAATTCCAACCCAATGCAAGGAATCCAATCATGTGAATTACTTACTAACGCGAATTTTGTGAGGAGCCCACTCGGCAGCAAGCGACTTGCCCAATTGAATGACACCCGCCTTGGAGGCATTGTAGCAACTCTGCTGCTGTGGCCAATTGACAATATGCCCCGACATGGAAGCGATGAAGATGATAGAACCTCCGGTTCCCTGTTCGATCATTATCCTTCCGGCGGCTTGTGCACATAAGAATGTACCGGTGAGATTGATGTCGATCAGACGACGGAACCGCCCGATATCGTAGGTTTCCGCAGGCATATTGGAGCTAGTGAAAAGCACGTCAGCAATTTGTTAAGAGTCCAATCGGTTGGCGAAAACGCACTCTGCAATACCTGCAGAGCAGATGAGAACATCTACGCTTCCAAGATCCAGAGCGATCTATCGACAAGGAATCAGCGCCAATCATCCAATTGAGGTTAGACGAGAGGACCATACACTCTGGATAACATCATGAACAGCTTGTTCCTCACGAACATCCACCTTGTAGAACGCAGCAGCAATGTTATACTTCTTATTCAAAGTCTCCGCGGCCTCGTCACCGTGTTCCTGCAAAACATCCATGATGGCAATCGCCTTGCAGCCAACCTGACAGAGAGCCTCTGCCATATTGTACCCTAAACCTCGCGCACCACTAAAAGGATAGAAGACCTCCCAATCAGCGAAACTGCCCCATTTGTATCCCAACCTAACCCAATCCAACCCCATGTGCAGGGCCGGCGGGGGAGGGGCGAAGGGAATAACAGGTAAGGGAGGGGAACAAACCCCGTGACAACGGCGACCTTTCCAACCAAGCAAAACCTCTGAAGCGCCTCAGGGAGCAGCGGGTGACCGGCCGCAGAAGAGGTGGGAGCATACTGCTGTTGCTGTTGTTGCTGCTGCTGCGAAGTGGCGCTCATGCCAGTATCCTGATAAGTAGCAGGAGCTTGAGGAGCAAAGGACATGATTGAATTACGGAAATAAAATAAAATCTAGATTGAAAGAGGAATAGAGAAAAGAGAGAGAGAGAAAAGTAGTTGGAAATACTGGTTTCTTGTTGCTGCTGTCGCTAAGGAGGATAAATGGTGAGTTGAGGTGGGGTGCTCTTGCTCTCTTATCCCAGAACAGCCGTTAGAATTTTTTTTATCTCCAATGGTCGAGAGAGAAGAGAAAATCGAGACGAAAAAATGAAATAAAAAATGGAAAAAAATACTGAGTGTACGGGTTCTAGGAGTGGGGTGAGCTGATAAGAGGAAGATTGAACCAGTTCACTAGCCCCAGAAGGAAGAGGGGAGGGGTAGGAGAGGAGAGAAGATAGGGAGGTACAGTAGAAAGAGAGAATGAAGCGGGAGGGAGGGATATGAGCTGAAGGGGCAAGCAGACACAGATAAACGGCAGAACGACAGGTTACGGGACAGTCCACGAAAATGAGAAGAGGGATGAGGGTGAAGAGAATGAGAAAAATAAAAGAGATATGGGAGCTAGCTCCTCACCGACTCGGGTGCAGAAGTAGGGAAAAAAGGAGCCCCTACAGTACCTATAGAATGTGTGTATGTAGAGTAAAGTACTTACGTACGGAACGGTATGCGCGAGCACCGTCCGGTATCTTTTTTTTTTTTCCCTCTCCGTTTTCCTTGTTTCTCTCCCTACCCTGCTTTCAATTCTTCTCGTACAGTTGATCTTGGACGGTACCGGGATAACTGGTTGTCTGCTAGCAAGCAGCTTCGGAGTCAAGCGCTAAGTTACTGTGATGTTGATGGGGAAGAGCAGGAGTAGGCAGGACGGTAAGTATCAACTTACCAGTCGCAGGAAGGCAGAAACGGGACAACTCGTGTTATGATAGCGAAGATACAATATGCAAAACGCCGGAATGATGTGAGGTAGAGTGGAGTCGAGCCGTCAAGTTCAAGTCAAAACTTCCGAGGGGAAAGAAAGAGAGAGGGGGGGGGAAAGACAATAATTATTATGATAGTGGTATTTTTTGATAGAGTGAACAAACGAGCCAAATAAGATCCAATAATCCTCCACACACCTAGGAAGGAAGAGAAGCCCCCAATATATACCCACCCACCCAGCCCCTTCTTCGAAAAGGGCTGGGAAACACGCACACTCTCTCTCTCCTGCACACACACACACATTCTTCTTGGGCCCCGTACCACGATAGTAGCATAAATAAGCATCGTGTACCTAGACCTCCCTTGAATGGTTTGAAGGGAAGGTAAACTGAACCATGCCTGTCCGGTCAGCCCGCCCGGCAAACGAACGAACGAGCGAGCACAAAAAAGAACCTCCGCACAGACCGTGGGCCCGAGATCACGGAAGAGCCCTTCCCTCCACCTAGCAAGCCAACCAGCTAGACAGGGCTCAAATTCCTCTCCTTAAACCCTAAAAGTACCGTAATGCCATCGTTCAAGTCAAGTGACAAAAGCACATCACCATGCAATGCAGTTATAGCTGCAGCGCGGTACGAAACAAAGGAACAAATAGTGAGAGCGTCCGGTAGCGGCCCAAATAAGATATTACTTGTAATGTCGACTCTGCAACGGAGATTTAGCCATATGATACCGATACTCTATGCAACAGCAACTTCCAGAAGTGCAGGTAAGTACCGAACGGGTACTCCAGCAAGTAAGTAGAGTTTAAGTATCCACTCATACATCCGACTTACCGAACCAGTGGAAATTATGGTTTCCCAAATACAACGTGTAACACGAGCAACGACGGTACGAGCAATTCTATGAATCTATGATAGTACTTATCCGGCCAAGCCAAGCTACTGTGCTGCACTCGAGTACTCGAGCACAGCACCGGCTCCTTAGCATAAGGCACCGTGCTCTACTAGTACTGTGCAGCAGCTCTTCTCAGGATGTTAGGGAGGATAGTCTTCTCATGGCGTTTACCATTAGCCGGCCAGAGAAGGTGGGCTCGGACAGAGGTAGGGGGAAACAAAGAACGAGAAAGTTTGCTCCGGAAGGAATGGAGGAATGGAGGAAGGAATTGTTTTCCCAGACCCAAAGCAAATCTGTTACCGTACTCGAAACCTTTCCTCCCCAGCCACAACACACAATCGTGGGCTCCTCCTTCCTCTACCAAGCCCCAACCCCACACAAATTCACAGCGTCTCATCCCTGTCTCATCCATCCAACCCGAAAAAGAAAAAAGAAGAAAAGAAGAAGGGAAAAAGAAAGAGACCAGGGTCTTTCAGACCCTATTGTAGCCTAGCCTGGCACTCCCCGGCCGGGAGCCCCACAGAATGGATCGGCCAATCTGGACATCCAGAAACCTCCACGATGCTGTTCTTGCATCAGCTGACTGCTCTCGAGCCTCAGTCGAAATTACTGCATGGTAGGCAAAACAAATCTCACGATCGAACAAAGAAAGGGAGAAAGGAGAAGACCTTCCTTTTGGCCAGCGGGTACGGTGCCGCACGCTTTTGCTCCCCGTTTGGAAAATGTATTGCTGGGAGAGGGTGGATTGTATTCGCCGCCACGCACAAGCCATTTGTTAACCATGTAACTTGAACGCGAAAAATAAGGCGCAGAATACCAGTGCAGAAAATGATTTCGCTTGCCGTAGAGTAAGTAGGAAAAGAAAACAACCAGTACCCATTGAAAATACACAGAAAAAGTGAGAAAGCAAGCCAAACACCAAATTGCCAGTGTCTACCGCCACACGTACACACATTCGCTCACATAGTCAACACATACCAGAATGGCAGAGTAGAAGTACCGTGCTGTAGGAAAGTCACAACTAGGCTAAAGCCGAGTTTCTTTTTTTTGAAAAACATTTTGCCTTTTCTTTTCCTCCCCGCCATCACATCTCCCGTCCCTCAACCCAATTGGGAACATCACATGGTCTCAACGTAATTGCTGTAATAAGCGCACCGATCCATAAGCTTCCAAGATCTAAAACCCCACGTTTTTCTCCCTTTCTTTCTCCTTTCCATGCAGGAAGGCGGGAGAGGGGGGGGACAGTCACTCACCTTGGAAATATTCCTGTTTTACCATTGATCTCTCCAGTCCACCAGTCCTAAAGGCAATTGGTCAGCACCTGCACAATCGCACTGTCCCAAGTGGTACTAACGTTTTTCGAATCGGTCTTCTTTACAATGGTGATAATATCGCCTTTCTTGAAACCTAAACGTAAAGGCATTCAGCAAGCATACTCCATCTACTCCACGGATCCACAATTGGTGGAAAACTTCATACCTAAATCACCCGGTTGGTCCGCCTCAAAGGTGTATAGCGCAACAGCTTGGTTGGCACTAAGCTCAGCCCTGCCGGTGAACGGCGGCTTTGGTTTAAAGACTGGTTTGGGTCCTGTGGGTCGTTTGGGAGGTGATTTATCGGAGTAGGTGCTGTTGAAGTGCTGCCTCTGGAATTGAGCGCTTTTGGAGCTTTCATATTTGTCGAATGTCTGAGCAGGATCTGGACGATGCGACGCTCTCCATGCGGCATCAGCAGGATCATCTCTATCCCGATCTCTATCCCGATCGTACACATCATCCTGCCATGTAGATGCCCTAGAAACCCCACGCGGAGAGCCGCCGTCCCGGTCGTCCCTCCAAGTCGAAGACCTGGACAAGTTACGATTTCCTATCGAACCCCGTCTTGTTCCTTCACCGTAAGCATTGCCGCTCTGACCCTCCCAAATGGACTCGTCTCTCTCAGTGTCGTACGTAGGAATGTCATTATACATATCATCATAATTCACACCGGTAAGGTTTCCGGAGAATACACGGGAGCTCAAAACCCGAATGAGTGCATCGGCCTCATGTGGTGGGGAAACGCTGCCGCTGAGCAGCTGCTTGGCAGAGACGTTCCCCCCATAAAACTTCTTGTTGGCATCCTTTCGTTCCACAATCACTGAACCCTCTAACGAGACACCGGCAAAAAGGCCCTTGGTTTTACTGCTCGGGGTCAGCCACCGTACGACAATGCAAGGATTCCTGGCGAGTGGGAAAAGTAGTGCACCTGTACGAAAAAATCCCGGCCACAGATCTCAGACTTGCTGCACCGCTAGCTTCCGCGTTTCTTCCTACGGGACCTGCAGCTACGGATACGTTTCCTCCAAGAGTGATGCTGCCAACCTGAGCGAAGGTTTTGACGGCGTTCGAGTCGTTCAGGATCATGACAAAGTCGGTCAATTCAGCACCAATCTGGCCTCCAAACCCAGCGCTGCGCAGCATAGTAATCAGTTTCCCGCGCTGGCAGCAAGAATCCCAAATATTACTCACCCAGCCGTAGCAATCGCAGACGGAGCGGACCAAGCTTCACCAAAAGTCAGCCATGAGCGCAAGAAACACAAAAACGCAGAAATAAAAGCATACACCCATCAGCCTTCCTCGCAACCACCAATCCAGACCCCACTCTCCCCGAGAATAAGAATCCGGCTTTAAGCACCGTGATAATCGCCAACCCCTAAACAACTCAAAACCAAATTATCAGCCCTCCCAACCCGCCACACAGGGAGGAAGAAAAAGAGGGGATAAAAAACGGAGGGAAAAAAAAAGAAAGAAAAGCAAGCCCCACCTTTGCATTAGAAAGTACAGACGGCGGAATAATCTTATCAGGCCCAAAGCTCTGTTTAGGATCAACAAACGAAGCCAAGATCCTAGAGGCCTTACGGCACTCGCTCTGCAGACTGGCCGGGAGCGGATTGCTGTCCCAGTTAGCTTTAGATTACGGGGAAGAAGAGAGAAGGGGGCCTCACTTGATCCCCATAGCTGTTCAAACAAACGCTTTGAGCTGCGGGTAGATCGGTGGATTGAAACGAGTTTGTCGATTGGATAGGATAGGATCGAAAATAGGAGGACCACGTAGTGGATAGAACAGATGTATCGTATGTAGCAAAGAGGGGAGTGAGGTAGAGAAGAGTAGCGGGACGGGGCAGGTAGCGGGGTAGCCGACTAGACCTCGTAAGAGCACCGTAGGAGAGAGAATAAAACGAGGGAGGAAGGGACACCAAAAATAGTATGACGACGACGACGACGACGCTCTCACGTGAGGTTAATTAGAAGCAGCAAGGCGGAAAGTTACAAAATCACCGTACCAAACAAAACCGCAATATATCGGTCTAGTAACTGGAGGACGGAAGAAAGAGCGAGCGAGTGTGGGTGGGTGGGGATAAGAAGAGAGAGAAACTGTGCAAAAGTGTGGACAAATACGAACCTGCCACTAACGAGAGACCCAAACTTTCCCACACATGATGTAAGTCCACTCTCTCTTTCGCTCGCGGTGGGGTCTTGGCCCTACTGGGCTCGAGTATGGTACAGTCAACTTACTCCGCCTCTTCCCGTTACATCCGTTTACAGTAACCCCGCTACAATGAGATGATAGGAAAAGCGAGGGGGGCACGAGCAACATTCGTCTCTGTTTGCTTATGGTATGCATCATAATCACCACTTTAGTCAGCGCAGTATGACAATCTCCCGCAAGTTCCCCGCTAGGTTACTTGAAGCCACACGCGCACGTGCACACGCGAACGGGGAGAATTTACGGTGGCTATGGCGTAACGTGGTATGGCTCGACAATCGCGTCTAGGATCCGTTCCCTTGATAAAAATTGAGGCTTCGAGAGCACGATTACAGTGTTCAAGTTTTTGTATGATATCGGTATTTGCTTGCTCCGCTCCCACAGGATTCCCATCTTCCGAGTTACGCGAGACGACTGCTGCCGTGGAAGCGTGGGTACAAGTGCTTGTACACCGGTAGTACATACAGCATCATATTATCATACCGCATAAGTTACCGCCATGATGATATAACAGGAAAACTCGGCTGTCCCACCCTAACCCATGCACTTACCATACCTGCACTGGAGAAGAGAGAAAAAATGAGGAATACAAGATAAAAAAATCTCCGGAGGGAAAAGGCATTGAAGAAAAAAGGGAGGAAAAAGAAAAGAAGAAAACCCCCAATCCCCAATGATAATAACAGTTAAAGGAAAAAAAGGGAAAAAAAAGACTACACACATGAAGTGAAAAGCGATAGGCAGACAAGTAAAGGGAAAGAAAGGAAAAAGGCGGGAGACAACTATCCTACTATCCAAGCCACGAGGGGTGGGCAAGCCGGCTATCTGATCCCACACGAAACGGAGACACAGAAAGACTGTGATAGGGGAAATGAGAAATCCATAAACAATCCTACTGAAGACTCATCTTCATAATTGCATCGTGGGTATCTAAACCATATTAACCACTGTTCATCACTCCGTCCGGAGAGAAACAAACATACCACTCATGCCCTGGAAGTTCAACCGCTTCCCCCCACCCCCTCCCCCAAGGGGCGGAGACGCCGCAAGTATGGGACTACCAGAGAGGCCCGGCGACACAGCCCTTCGTTTAAAGACGTTGGGCTCAAAACGCTCGTCTTGGGTTCTTCTACGCTTTGCCCGGCGTATTTCAGCTGGCATGCTGGCGACGGGTGAGTTTACGACAGATTCCGAATTCATCTATGGGTTTGTATATAAGCACGGTAGACCTAAGGGAGGTGTGGAGAGGGAGGGTGGTGGTTACCATTATGTCGCCGTCGGTGGACATTCTGAGGCCAGGGAATGTAGGGGGACTGCCGCTCAGTCCCTCCATTTGGTCCCCGAACCAGAAGCCACCGTGTTTTTGGGCTTGTTTGGAGAAGCTGATGCCAATCCCTTTATTGCTGTCTCCGTAACTCATGCCTTCGTCTTCCTCGCGGATGTCGGATAACTCTGCGTCTTGAGTGCTCGCTGGACCTGGGGGAGGTGAATTGTCTTCATCATCACGGATTTGACGAGTTATTTCGGCTTCCCTCTTAACTTCCATATCGAGGGGCGAGGCTTCTTCGATAAGTGCAGCTTTGATACGTTGGAAATTCTTTGTCTTGGGCTAGATTTCGCAAAAACTCATCAGTAACATCTCCCCCCACCCCCAAGCCAAGGACCCAATACACACTAGTAAAGATCCACGCCTAGACACTGGCCTCCTAATAGGATCTGGTCTATCCTTCTCGTCCTCATTCACAGTTCCGCCAAACAACCCCATCCCCCCGCCGCCGCCTGGTTTCCCAATCTTGAAAGAACTCCTCAAAACCTGACTAAGACTCTCCTTCCTCCTAGCCCCCCCCTCCCCCTGCGGCCTCCCAAAATATCCCCCCGTGAACGCACTCCCCAACTGCACAGGCGGGGTGGTAGGTGAGGGGCTGGCCAGACTACTGTTACTAGCACTAGCAGAGGAGTTAGAGCTATGTCTACTCCTACCACGAGCACCCAGCCTCGCCTTCTGGTGATTCCTCAAGGAAATAGAGGCGGCGGATTCGTTATTCGACATGGCGGGCGTGGTAGGCGTGTTGAGTTCAAAGTCTAGATCGACGTCTAAATCCTCGTCGGATGAGGAACCGCTGTTGTCGACGCTGGGCGCGTAGTCTAGCATACAGGTAGACCCCAACGACGAGGCATGGGACGAGGAATTATGGCCACCGCCGCCACCATGATGGTTTGCTATGGGTGAGTCGGAGCCTTTGTTGTGATTGCTGCTGTTCCGCGGGATTGGGAAGTAGGTATGGTTTAGTGGTGAGGAGTCTGGAGACGGTTGCTCGGCGAGAGTGGAATGGTGAAGGGAGGTACCTGTGAGCGGGAGGTTGTCAGCCTACTATCACACAACAAGCTCCTGCGTACTAAGAAAAAAGAGGTAAAGGATGCAATCATACAAGCCCGAGCAAAGTCAAGCCTGGGCCTCCTCGCAACCGAGTAACCAAGCGCAGGGTCCAAAACCGGAGATAAAGGTCCGCGAGAAGGCATCTGTAGAGATAATCGACCGGGGAAATTCAATCGTCTAGGAGTAAAGGGTGCAGAAGCCGCTCCTCCCCCTGCCGCTGTTGATGAAGAAGGGGTAAATGAATTGTTGTTGATGCTGTTGTTGGTACCAGCAGCTACGGCAGTGGAACTAGAAGCAGCAATCGTACTAGCCATCCGGTCAGATTGGCCCTCTGAGAGCTTCTTCTCAGCATGAGTAGCAGAGGCGGGGGGAGCTATTGCTGCGGCGTGAGGCGGTGGAAGCGAGGCGGCTAGTTGGGAGGATAGTGACGAGGTCGTGCGCCTTGCTCCCGGTAGGGGAGTAGGGGTTGACGGACGGGCGCTGGCGGAATGCATTCTTCCTGTTGGCGACGGCGGGGGACGCTGTCTGTCTGTCTGTCCGTGTCTGTCTAGCTTTTTGTTTCTGGTGTATGGTAACTGCACTGTACGAGTACTGCGGGGATGTGTAGTGGTTAAATGCTCCCTTCAATTGCCTCCGGTCGGTACCGGTTAACCTGCAATAATTATTGTATTAATACTGTTACTATCATAAAGCCCCGACAAGGTTGTCCATCCGCGAATTTTGTTGTTTATTATCTTCTTGTGCCGGAGAGCGGGTATAGTAAGGTGCTATGCCGTGAGACGGTAACATATGATGGAACAGAGCAGTGTTAGTGGTGGTGGTGGTGGTGGTGGTGGTGGGGTAGAGACTTGTTGGTAAACATCGAGTTATCATGTTATCATCAGCCAACTTTTTCGGAGGAGCCTCCATTTTTCCTCGCTCAATCCGGCGAGAGATACTTCTTCTCGCGTTCCCAACCTGTTTCTCTCCCTTTCTCCTTCGTGGGGGCCACGGAATCATAGGGCATCACTCAGATCAAGGCATTTACGGCTTACTTATTTTCTGGCGCCAAGTCCGCCTTGGCTCTTTAGCACCACCACCACCGCCGCCACCACCACCACAGGCGTAAACTACGGTAGGCCAAACATCGCAGACATCTACTCTCTAAAGCCCACGGAACAAAACAAACACTTCACACCAGACCGCAATCATGCAAGGGTTTAATATGGGGTACTTCCCCTTCCCTCTTCCCCACATATAATACTAACACTCACTCTCCAGACGCTACGTCCCCCCGGACCAAGAGGGCATCTACACCGGCAACCAACTTCACAAAAAGAAACCCCCAGGAATCCATGGCAGCACCCAAACCGTGCGTTTCGAAATGCCCTTCGGCATCTTCTGCCTCACTTGCGATGGACACATAGCGCAAGGCGTGCGCTTCAACGCCGAGAAGAAGAAGATTGGCAAATACCACACCACACCGATATTCAGCTTCCGCATGCGACACGTCAGCTGCGGCGGGTGGGTAGAGGTGCAGACGGACCCGAAGAATACAAGGTACGTTGTTGCGGAGGGGGGAAAGAAGAAGGGTGGAGATGAGGAGGGGGAGGGGGCGATGGTTGGGGAAATCCGCATTCGGGATCCGAATATGCCGGACGATCCATTCGCGGCGGTGGAAAAGAAGGTCGTGGATAAAGCGGGCGTCAAAAAGAGCACCGAGAGGATCGAGGAGTTGCGTGGGTTGAGCGATAGGCAGTGGCTCGACCCCTACGAGCATTCCAGGAAAATGCGAAAGGTGTTCCGGGAGAAGAGGAAGGAGTTGCAAGCGAAGGATGCCGCGAACGAAGCCATCCGTGACCGTGCGGGGCTGCACATTGAGCTCCTCGACGAGATCCCCGAGGACAAAATTCGCGCCCAGTTGGTCGAGTTCGGACCGGATTATGGGGATAAGGTCGAGGAGGCTAGGACGAAGCCTCTGTTCCCTACTGCTGCTACCACGGCTGCCACTGCTGGTCGGGATTCTGCGAAGGGGGCTTCCAAGAGGGATACAGCGGGAAAGACGAAGGCGCAGCTGGCTGCTGAGGCTGCGAGGGAGAAGTTGCAGAGCGAGATTAGGAGGAATACGAGGGCAAGGGTGGATCCGTTTTTGAGCTTCGATAAGCCGAAGGTTGGATTGGAGTTTAAACTGCTCAAGCGGAAGCATGCGGAGGCTGGCACCGAGACTGAAACTGAACCTGGGCCTCAGTCTTGTTCTCGGGATGGAGAGCAACCAGATGACCCACCTAGGGAAGCGGCTGCCGATGGAATCGGACATGTACAACCAGGAGTCTCGTTAGGCCTGGGCGCATATGAATCTGACGATGACTGATGAAGTTCTGTGTATATATTCGTTCTCGTGGTTTCATGGAGTTCGGGGCACCTGCGGCAGCATTGTTACGGCGTTTTTGGCTCGGTTTCGTTTGTTTGAGCAGGGTTGGTTATTCTGGAACTTCATATGTCTACACTCAAGCCCGGGCATAATATCCGCATCCTCTGTGCACATATAACTATAATGAACGCACAGAGCTTCGATCAAGCGTTCCAGCTTGTGGATTGTTTTTTGTATGTATTTCCTTGGGAAATAAACTATCTAGCAGCCAACCGGGATGCACTTGAGAACCTTGCTCTCTAGTTACGATCGATATAGTTACAACACGGGTTTGTTAACGCGCTTGTGTTTTCTTGGATCGTTCCTTCTCAGCAGTCTCTTATCTCTGGTTCCTGTTCCACCTTCCCAGTAACCTGTGTACCTCTTAATGAATGCATGCTTACAGTATCCACACTCTTCTGGGCGGTACTGCTGTTCGCTGTATCGCACCAAATGCGTCAGTAGCTGAATCATGTGGGGGCAGCGCCGGGTGTGCTAACCGGGAACAGGTTCCACATATCATTCTGTTTGCATGCTCCCAGTGATGGAACGGTTCGACTTGTCCGTCGTGACATTTGTCACATGGGAAGACCTACAAATTATGGTTAGCATTTGGGTTTCTACCGAATAAAGGTGATAGCATGCCTTGTTACAGCTATTGTCAGCAGAGGATAGTTAGGTTAGCAGCGAGTCATCATAGTTGGCCTTCGCAGATCTTACCAAGAAAACCTAAACCAGCGAGTGCCTAGAAGCTGTTAGTGGATATATATTTGGTGTGGTCCAAAGAGTTCCTACTCTTTTTGTAATGTGCACAGCGTCCCTGGAAGGGCAGTTCATGGCCGATGGTGTAGCGCTCGCGTTCAGCAGACTATTGGAATCTTAGATGTGGTTAATGAGTAGTATTGTGAGTTTTAAGGTACCTTCTTATTGGGAACTTGAGATGCCAGCTCAGCCGACACTATGGAACCTATTAGCATCTGCTCAGTAGAAATATTCAGTAAATCATCAGTTATAATATTTACCTTCACCTTCAAACGTAATACGCAGCAACTTTATTTCTGGAATGAGGATGCCTGGAGAGGCCGTTAGGGCTTGGATCACTGAGAGTTCGGGATGGAAGTTCTTACTCAATTTCGCATGGCATTCGCGACAATTCGTATTCTGTCTCTGGCCGGGAACGAGACCCTTGATGCCGGGTGGTGGAAGTGAAGTAGAGCATGAGGCACACTGTGGAATAAAGTCGCTCGGAAGAATTTCCACAATCGCACAACCTGCCAAATCGAAGAACCCGAGACGATTTGAATTCATGTGAACAAATTCTTGACGAAACCCTATCAGAGTGTTAGTTCAAGCACTATCCAATTGATTGTGGGTATCACCAATTCCCAGAACCTGTGAGCACTTTTCGCACTGGCTCAACTTGGGTTTGGAAGTCTTCCCGGGCATGGTGGGCTTCAAATCATTGACCTCAAGCTCTTTCTTGCATTTTGAGCACTTGACGGTAACATTAAGTTTAGCAACCTCCAGGAGCTGAATTCCAGGCATATCGATACCTGGGAGGGACATTGCTGTTCCACGCTCGATAATTTTCTGATCCGCTCGATCGCCAGCACCTTCGCCGTGGTTGGGCTCAGGATCATCTGAAATATAGTCACCGGAATCATATTCAGAGCCTTCATCATCATCAGACTCCCCATCTTCTGGGGTGTTCCAATCCGGAGGGCGTGGGACAACCTGGACGTGAGCTTTGTCATCTAGGACAAGACCAGTTGGCTTTTCCTTACTGGGAACTGCGTGGGGTATGGAATCTGCTGCTGGGTCTTCAAGAGATTGAGCTGTTTCATCAACGCCCTCCTCGGGGTGATTCTCCAAGAGCTCCTCCTGTGTCGCCATGATGTGTAGGTTCGAACATAAAGCATTGATATTTTCCATTAAGGAAAACTTTGGGTTCTTCTGGATTTGTTTGGCGAAACCATTGTTGACTCTCCGAACCACGTCCTCAGGTACTCCAGAAAATTCTAGCCAAGGCTGATTGATGTCATAGCTTAACGGGACAATCAGCACCACGCTGGTTACTTTCTGCAGAGGGACCGGAAGTTGATATTTTTTCTTCGGCTCAATTGGGACTGTGTAACGAGTGCCATCTTCGGACTTTCTAAAAATACTTGACTCTCTCATCCTCGCCTCCAAGCGGTAGGTCTCGCGTTGCCTCCTGGCTTGCGCGGCGCTGGCTTCCTCGGGAGTCGGGCTATTAACTGGAAGAGTCGTGAGGGGTAGCGAAGGTATAGGTGTCTGAGCAGTAGTGAGTGGTGTTTGGCTCTGGCTGGGCTGGCGTGAAGTAGACTGGCTAGTATTCGGCACAATCTTGAGGGTTTCAACCTTCTCTGTGGCCAAAAATCCTTCCAAACATCTATCTAACGAGTTAAGGAGGTCAAGGAGCGTACGATCCCCTCTTCCAATGGCCAGGCCGTCGAAACCACGCTCGATATTCGCCCTGAATCCCGCGGGAATATCTTCATTTATAACTTTAATAGAAGGCAACGCATCAGGTGATTCAGGATACGATTTTGGGACCGACAACTTGAAAACGAGTTGCTTAATGTCATAAGGAAAATCGGGGTCCGAGGGAGGCATGGATACAGTGATTTCTGTATCCGCAACTTGGCCACGACATTTGAACCTTCTCAGGACCTGTGATAAGAACTCACTTCTGCCCCGTGTAACGGGACGCTTCACGACCTTTGAAGGGTTGACATTGATCATGGGTCGTGCGTGGGGGGTCTGGGCGCTTGCGCCGCTTTGAAAACTAGAATTTTCCCCAATGCCTTGACCTTGGTCGGAGCTTGGATTTTTGCCTTTATTATTGGTGTATCCTCTACCACCTCGGCCGCCTCTACCCCCACGGCCACCAGTGCCGCCACGGGGGTTGTTTGTGAGAGGAGCCTGAGATTCGAGAGCTGGAGATTCCACTTCGATTTGTGAATACACTACACATTGCTGTGAGCATAGCGTTCAACCTAATGTGGCATGGGAAACGGTACTTGGATATCTTACCAGTTGGTTTGTTCTTGGGTTTTCTGTTTCTAGTCCTCTTAGGCTTGGTATTTTCAATCATTGGACCCGGTCCTAGTGTGGAAGCCATGATGGTAGAAATGATCAAGGGACCGACTGAACAAATAGGTCTGTTGGTTGTAGGCTAATTAGGCGCTGATTGAATGAAGGTGAGCTCGCTGGGGGTTCGAGCAAGTTGCCGAGCTTGAGGAACGGAAAATAAAATAAAATTAAGTGCGAGTTAACGTTGGTGGGATTAAGTACTCGAGTAGTGTTGGGTGGCGACCCGTTGCCCTGTTGGGGTTTGGGGGTCCAGAATGACTCGACTGATCGACCTGCCCTGCAGCTGTCGGATTGTTACTGGTAGCCGGATTCGGAGGCAGTGAGATAAACAAGCAGATATTGAGTCAAGTCTAGCGGTTCAAAGAGGTTGCTTTTTCTATTTCAAAAGGAGTAATAAAATGACTCTTTCCTAGAGAGCTGGAGATAGAAAGAGAGGAGCCCATAGACTACCGTACTGGTAGGTACAGTACTGCACAGTACCGGCACCATAGTGGTGGACTTGTAGTACTTGTGGCAACGACACTTGCATGAGCGCGAAGCCAATAAAGGTATCGCTGACAATGCAATTGACAATTACCCTGGTTTAAAGTGGTCGACCCCAGTCTGTTTGAGTAATGGGAGCAAAGATACGCAGACAATCTTTTCATCATGGGCATGCTGAGTGCTACTGATTTTGCTCCATTCTGAGCAGTACACTGCTTCTCAAGCACAGAGTTTTTTATATCACGATTACCCAAAATAGACTGGTTCCAAACAATATGAATGGGCCTAAACATCACGGCGGTTTAAGGGATACTTTGCCCATTACTGACTAGCCATTGCCGATCGCAACACTACTGCAACGCTAAAAAGTCCTGAATTTCGGCATCAAACGAAGGGATGGAAGAGTGGTTCGGAGTGGCGCAGGGTAGTGTAGTGACCCCAACCGCTCACCAGTTTAGTCAGCAGAATGCAAATTCGCACGAGAGATTTCAAGTGCGTTTCTATGACGAGGGCCTTTGTTATCGATAGTGCTCGCATTGACACTGAGTGGTGGATGTGTTATAGTACAGAGTTTGTAAGGTATCATGTGCCCGGGTTGGTACTTAGTAGCGGTTTTTATAGGGCAGACCGGGTTAGCTTTTGTATTAAACAATCAACTAATTCGCTCTCGACCACCCTTCTTTAAGGCACTTTAGCGCAGTACCTCAAGAGAACACTATTGGTATTTCGGTTTCCGGGATCGCTTTCGATGTTCTCGAATACCTTGCTGATGCTTAGGAGTTCGCAATTCCACCCTTTCAACGTCCCATAACCCCTAAACGGGGTGGTATGTATCGGAGCTCTCCCTCATACCTTTTGCTCTCATGAAGACCATTCCAGAGGGTTTTACTAGCGCTCGGCTATCCCGACAAGCATTGTCAGGCTTTCTAGCACGTCTTGGTATTACTGGGAATTTCTTTTGTTTATTCTTTTCCAATCTTGATATTATGAGGATCACTTGCGGAGTTCATCGTAGCAACTTGTTTGGATATTGTACCGATGCTGTACAAGTTGATAAAGCGCTTTGTGGCGCCCCCGGTAGTGGTCACGGGATGAGCCCCCTAGCACTGCAGGCAGTAGTCTCATACCTGAGTGATTGTCTGGGACACCGGCACGCGCGTGCAATCTGGGCTAGAGGGCTTTCCTGGGGGGTTTAGTTGGATATATGAGGTATAATTTCTTCTGGAACGCAGATCTTGGCCATGATTCGGATTGTGGGAGGTCTGGATTCCGGGAAACAGGTTCTGGCCGAAATTCGAATACCAAACCACTGGAGGTGCAGTACCTTGCATGGTTTACTCCCTCCCAGCAAGGTTGGTGGTTTCCCCGTATCCCATTGAGTGCCGGGCTACCGTAAAAGCTCGAATATCATATTTATGAAATCCAAAACTCCTGTTTCGGGAATGCGGGCCAGAAACAGGGCAGAACCAGAGCTGTGTCCCCCGTTTTGAGACAGGAAAAGAAATCTAATTTCTGGACGCTACTGAGAGAGCAAAGCAGAACAACATAGAGAACAGATTAATTATCATATTCGAGTTTCCACTCGTACGGTAGGCTTTGATAATATCTGGTGGTGCTAAAACCTCATGCGACACTTGTATGAACCGCATCGAACAGCGCGGGAAACGGCTTGGCCCTCCCGGTTACTGTATTTTTCTCTGGTGAGTAAGGAGCACTCTTCTTATATGCGATTCCAGTATTACAAGGATATTTAGAAAATTGATGACTGGTGTATTCTCCACTGTTATCACTTATAATAATTTTCTACCAACACCTTATATTCCTGGATTTTGGAAAATGTCAAGCACTTTTAGTAGATAGTAAGAACTATGGTATAACTAGTAAAGTTATTGATAAATAGAAGAAAGTGGTGGGTACTGCTGAATAAGGAAATTTTGGTATATTTGACAAGATGTGTATGAATGAGTTTTAAAGATATAAGTATATGATAATATATATACAAAAGAGATAGTTTGGAATAAAGGTTTACTTAATTGCAATACAGCTATTACAAGTAGAATTAGTGAGTTTCCTATTGATAACAATTTCTTGATAATCCTTGGTAAGGTATTTAATACTATTAAAGCTAATCTTATGTGAAAAAAAATACAATAAATCCCAGTCCTGAAATGTACTGTGCTTAGCAGCTACCCTAGCTGACTTGGTTTCAATATTTTCAGTCTGAAGAATATAGGCATTTTGCTCAAGTTTGCCAATACTAGATATTTTTCTTTTATATAATTCTGATGGTATTTTAAGTAAAACTAACATCTGCCTTAATAGCCGAGTAAATACTACATACTATCATAATACTGGGTACTAGTTACCCATTTTTGCAATATTCAAAATCTTTTTCAAGATTACTGTATTTTCAATCATCCTATTTCACTATGACACATAGTCCATAAAGGCAAGTATGACTCTGGTTTTTTGCTTTTTTTACGCTAAGAGGCTTACATAATCCAATATGCTTACCTAAGGCTTATATATTAATATCAATCAATAGGCATATTCACCTTTCTGTATAAGGTATAATATTTTATTCAATTGAAGATAATGAAATTACGATTTCTTGCAATTAAGTTATAAAGTTTGGCTGATGAACCAATCACATTGTGAGAGTAGGGTGAATATATTACATCAGGCAAGCCCTTCAGCACAAAAAGGAACCCCACACCTCATACTTGCTTATACCTCACACTTGCTTTTATGTAAACCAATAATATTTAATCTCTATTGCTTGAGCGGTCTGAATTACTAGAATTTGGTACTAGTGTGCTAATGCTATTTTGGAGTGGTTTGAGTGGAGAGAATATCTAAGCTGACATCTATTGCTTAGTCATTTGAACTCAAAAATAGCTGAAAGTGTTCATTTCCTGATCAAGTAGAGCCGCTGGTTGCCTAATCTGGCCAGTAATGAATTCTAGTATTTCAAACCACCCAAGGAATCAGATATTGAATCTTTTACCCCTTTGTATAACTTTATTTAATTCCCTATATTAGTTTTATTTTCAATTTACCTGTTAATAATGTCCTTTATATATTATCTTACCTATTGCACTTTTAGCTTATCAGCTATTGTTAGAGTATTTTCCTCTGCCTCTTTAAAGCTATATTTATAAACCTGTGTATTATGGTACCTTTTAGTATATTTTGTCATGAACTTTAAGCTCCTAAAGTGGTCTTCTAGCTAGTCATATTGTAATATCAAGAAAATCCAAATAATTGCAAAAATAGCACAATGGATTAGTAGAATCTTGTGTATAATAATAAGATTACAAGAGTTGAGTTAGAGTTCCTTGAATACTGTCAGATTCTACAGTATTTAGCAATCTTCTCACCTAATTTTAAGATTACTATTATAAGACCAGAAGAAATTAACCCAATAGCAAGCTTCAACAACTACGAACAGTCCAGTTAGTCCACTTGCCCATCAGAGCAAGCCAGTAATTAAACTAAAGAAAATCTCACAATTAGTATTTCTCTACTCCTTTTAAAATCAATGAAATCTGAAGGAAAGAAGGAAGAATGCATCAATAAAGGAAAGAAAAAATGCCATGCCTCCTCCTACCTACTGACATTGTATGACCCCACCTCCCCCACAGCAGGCTACTATCCCATCTCCAAGAGCAAGTTATCATCCCATACTATACTTACCCGCCTGCCTTTCCCGAGCGGATCAGTAATTCTCACAGCTCTACTACAACTACCACGACAATTACTCATGTACTGATTCCATCCCATCCCATCCCATCCCATCCCTCTTCTCTTTTTCTTTTCCCCCGGAGTATCCTGTCTAGCAGCTACGGTACCCTCCGACCACCTAGCCCAAACACCCCCAAACACAAATATATCCCCAACATGAAGTCTCAATTACCGCACCTACTAACTATAGTACTGACCTCCCAGCTCACTTCCCTACACTACGAGACAAAAATCCCCCATCCCCGCCATTCTTCCCTTCCACCAGTTCCAGCTCTTATCCGTGACCGGAGGAGGGAGGGAGGGAGGGAGGGAGGAGGAGGCTCCTTCCTTCCCTCCTTCCACAGCTAGAGTTTCATTTTCAGGATATGCTCGTATGTGTCTGAGCACTTGCAAGATATAATTTTGAATGCCCTGGGTATAACGCTGCCACTGGCGCTTTCCCTTCCCTCCCCTCCCCTTCCACCATGGATGGACAGACGAAATGAACGGTACGGAATAGGAAGGGCAACAGATTGTACACGCATCCGTATGCCGCAGAAGCCCAAAAACAAGACATGAACAAAAACGGCCCCCCATCATTATATCCATATCCTTAGATAAGGTAGTCGGTCCACCGGTTGTTATCCCGATATCCAGACCATTACCCAACCTCAGTGAAATACCGTATCTCAGTCTATATTTGATGCCGCGGTGAGAATGAGAAGAAAGAAAAGAAAAAAAACTAGAAAAAATAAATACTAATGCTCCCTTTACCTCAAGGACACCACCCATCCGCCCCACCCACCCTACCACCATCGTCCATGACATCCAAAAAAGAAAAAAACGCACAACGTAATATAATAGCATATAATAGCATGCGCTACTTTTTTTCTTTCCTCACGACAGGCTAGGCTACCCCTCTTCCTTACAATTCCAGATACTACCGTCCATTCATGCTCACATCACGGTACCAGCACGACGGATATAAAGCTGCATCAAATACCTCCGCATTGTCACCAAAATTAAACAGCCCATGAAAAACCACCCTAATCGTGTTCTTCTCTAACTTCCAACAGCTACAGCCCCGAGCACCCTGTCAAATAGCAGCAGCAGCAGCAACCGCACAGGAAATCACTCGCCTCTACCACAGACGAAAGTATCCGATACGAAATTCCTATCCATCCATACATTTCCTCCCAACTAACAAACAAAACCCAGCACCACATAGGGGGAATCTACAAGCAGAGTGGAATAGAGCAAGCCAAACTCCCGCACACAAAAAGGATAAAATAGAGAAAAAGTGCAAAGAAAGAAGATAAAGAAACAAATAACAGAAACAAACAAAAGAAAGAGCTATCTCACGGATCGAATTAATATATTCAGCTAAGCCAAACCACACCGCCGTACAGTCCAATAACCCCCACTCCCATCCGCCACCAGCTAGCTAGCCCATGCCATCGGCTCCTATCCACTCCCGTCTCGATACACCAATTATCGCTCGCTAGAACATATTCGAAGGACAAGGAAAGCAGAAAAGAAACTACAGTAAACGACAGGTAATTGAAATGTCAAGAGAAGAAAAAGACAAGTTCACATTTCCCCAACGATGCGATTAACCAGTTATTTGCACATTAAGAGCATAAAGAGCATAAAGTGACAGTAGGTAGAAAAAATCACAAGAGGCAGGAAAAGAAGAAAGATCATTACCACATATCGTCGCTTGGAGCTTTTGGGTCGTGTGAAGCTGGTTTTGTGTTTCGTGATTTCGATGACTTGCTCCCACTGTGGTCTCGGTCTCGGTCTCTATCCCGCTCCCGCTCACGTCGGGGTTCTGGTTGCTGGTCGTAGTAGCCGTTTCCATTCTCTGGGGCGTGCCTGGAGGTGTATTGTGCTGCGCGGGATTGCGGTCTGTCCATGTCATTGGTCTCGTCATCGTACATTTGGGAATCATCGACGTAGTCAGATTCGTTAGAGCCCTGAATTTTTTTATAAAAGCATAAGATGTTAGTAACAAGTTTCTACACCATGGGTGCTTTTTTTTTTCTACTTGATAGAACCTACATTATCGTATTGGTAATACTGGTTGCTCTGTTGCTCTGACTGCTGCTGCTGTTGCTGTTGTGGCTTTTGCTGCTCTCTTGATGGCGGACTCACGGTTGCCTGTTGGACCAGATGCGGTTGGGTCTGCTGCACCTTTGCGAGGTAGGAATACATAAAATTGCTAAGCAACACCTGTTGCTGTAGAGGTCTCCTTGGATTGGCGAGTTTCAAGTGCGACAGACGATAAATGGCGCGTTCAATGTGGATCGGGAAACGAGTATAGTAATATGGTTGTTGAGGTTGGTGAGGTGCCGGATCCGGGGAGACTCCCCTAGAGTTGCTACCCTTGGCCTTTTGAGCACCATCACTACCAGACTTCTTCCTTGAGCCCCCAAAGAAGGAGAACAATCCCTCCTTCTCTTTCTTATCCTCACTCCGGGCTTTCCTAGCTTCCGCCCCATCCGTCTTGGCCCCATTCGCATCGCTGGTAATGACCCTCCCGGTATTGCCCAAATCGATAGACTTCTGCAAAAGATCCAATCGAGTGTTGTCATGCTTGTCTGCTGATTTCGGGCGCTTCTCCTTCTTCACCTTGGTCCTCTCTTCCTTATCCTTCTTTTCATGGTGGTGGTGGTGATGGTGGTGGTCTTTTTCCTTCTCCTTTGCCTTGTCCGTTGAATCCCCGAGCAGCCATCCCCAGCTTGATTTGCGCCCCACACTCCCATCGTTACTACCCGCAGAATCAGGTCTCTTTCTCTCCTTCCCATCAGCCTTCCCGGGGTCCAAGAGTGGTGCCGGTTCAGGGCCTCTATTAGGCGGTGCCGTAGGTGACGATACCACCTCGGTGACAACCTCCGAGGCTTGAGCCCTCTGTAAAGCAGGCCGTTGTGGTTTCGCCTGCATTGGTATTTGTGGTACATGCTGCGAAGCCGGTAGGGGTGGAGGATCAAATGATGAATGCCGTTCAGGAATGATTAATTTTTGGGGTTGCTCCGGTGGCGGTGTTTCAACAATCACGGGAACTGGGGGTATAGGCTCACTCTGTCGAGACCTTGACGAGCCCTTAGGAGATGAAGCTCTCCTCTGCTTGGCAGGTGCAGATTTGTGTTTTTCCGACGACTTACCAAGGCCATCGATAGAAACAGAAGCACTACTAGCCTTTGGAGCGGATCCCCTCTGAGAGGGACGTCTTGGGTAGTCATCCGGCTCATCCTTATGGGCAGTTGGTAAGGGTATTGGCTCAGTTGACACCCGTTCTAATCGGAATCCGCCCTTGGAAACTATTGGCGAAGATGCCGGAGAGCTATCCTCCGCATCGGTCTCTGAGGATTTGGTAGCCCTCTTGAAAGGACCTCTTTCCCCCTTCCGCAAACTTCCCCTCCTGTAAGTCGTCCTAGTTGACCTCCTAAGAGCCGCCCCACCGGGCGCGGCATTCAGAATAGGCATATCCCCTCCTACAATCAATAATTAGAAACCGCTCTACCTCATGACAAACATCTAACACAAAGGCAACCCGCTCGCTCCCCCGGTTTCCTTACCTTCTTCATTCCTCCTTTCTACGCTGAGTTTCCGCATGAGGCTACTGGGGTCATTCATCAAGTCCTCCAGTTGCACGCTCGGCCCTTCCCTTCCCGACTCTCGTCCCCCCAGTCTGTCAGCACCATCTCGGTATCCCTTAACACCCTCGGAGCGATCGATCTGCCTTGATAACATGGACTTCTTCCTCCGCAGCGAGGGACTACCAGAAATTGGTCCATCCGGCGATAAAGACCCCTCCCTCTGGGGCCTCCGGATCTCATTTTTCTTAGCTTCCAGGTAGGCACTAAACTCTTTGGGAGCCAATTCTGGGTGCAACCTCGCCGGTACCCAGAACACACTCCCGGGATCACCACCGTCATCAGGGGGTGTCGAGGGGACAAAAGTATTGAAAGACGGCAAATCGGGATCCGCCGACGAAGTGACATCCATAGACATCCGTCGGAGAGCCTGCAGATTACTTATCTCCTGAGCCACAGCAACAGGATCAGATTCGTAGTCAATGTCGTTCAGTGGAAATGGCTTGCTAGCGGTGTCACCGATTGACGATGACCGGATGGATAAGGTAGGCGAGATAGGGGAAACACGCTCATTGCTTCTGGGGTTACCATTGCCCCAATCTCTGGGGGGCAGGGCGGGAGATGGAGCGGCCGACGACGAAAAGATAGAACTATGTCTATTTCGTGAGGCTCCGGTGTTGAGGTAGGGGTCTTGTGGGAGAATATAACTTTGCCGTCGGCCATCTTCGTCTATGTACTCGCCGTACATATCACCTATAGCTTCCGTGACATGATGATCAGGGTCAATGGACAACCGGGAGCCATGGCTAGAGGGGATGCCTCTAGAATCGCGTGCCCGTGATGTAGCCTATAAGTTGCAGGACGGGTAAGCTCCTCATCACGTTGACACGTCCCATAAACTCATTATGACGGCAGAAGCAAGATAAAGCAAGCATTAAGAGGGAAATATTTCCTAGCGGGGGAATAGAAAGGTAACAGGGAGGAGAGGGGGGATTCTAGACACACACACACCTTCATGGACGAGCTGTGAGATGGTTTAAGATGAAGGTGAAAGATAGCGAGAGCCTGACCGCGGGCCTCCGGAGTGACAGTTCTCGAGCTATCAAGCTGTGGTCATCTGCTGCTGCTTTTGAGACGGTAGGTTGCGAGAGGGTGAATCTCTCCAAATGGAGTGTGGTGGGGGTGTTTGTGTGGGTGTGGGTGGGGGGGGGGGGGGGTGGGGAGGATTAGGGGGGATAGGTAAGCAA
>Ga0307513_10002481_pt1 | contig 25546 bp, 12 predicted proteins | sample 15_EM_MG_FD_202174 | JGI IMG/M metagenome (GOLD analysis project Ga0307513, IMG submission 202174) | Populus trichocarpa ectomycorrhiza microbial communities from riparian zone in the Pacific Northwest, United States - 15_EM | ecosystem: Host-associated > Plants > Roots > Unclassified | place...
TTTTTTTTCATTGGCTTTTCAGTAATTGTCATATAGAGTTAAATATGATATAGCTTTTAATATATATATATATATATATATATATATATATATATATATATATATATATATATTTAAAAAGAAAAAGTTGTTAGCATATGCACTGCACACACTAGCGAGGAGAAATTTGCGCCTTTTAAGCAGTGTGTGCTTCTACCGCAATCAAACACCACCTTTCACAACGGTGTTTGAAGTAGTGCATCGAGATCTTTCCAAAGGTGACGCTCGTGATGACAGAAGACAGACGGTGTGGCTCTGGCGGACTTCTTTCTCCTCCTCCCCATTTTCTCTCCTCTCTTAAGCAAAGGACATAAGTTTCATTTCGTTTGTTTTGTTTATACAATATGGTCCTTATTTTTTTTATTTGCATCTATTTTTTTTTAAATTTTTGTAGGTTTTTTTTTCAATTTCATCCCTATCATTTGATTTGATTTGATTTGATTTTCATTTCAAATTTGGTCCTCATTTTTTTGATTTTTTTTGTCTATTTTGTTTTTTTTATACCTTTTGTAGGTTAGTTTTTTTAAAAAATTTTATCTCTCTTCATTTAGTTTTTATTTGATATTTAGTCCTCATTCTTTTAATTGCTATTTATTTTATTTTTAATAATTTTCTAATTTTATTTTATTTTCAATTTCATCCCTCAATATTAAGGATTACAATTTAATCTGAACTCAATAGCATCACCTCAACCCGCCCCGAACTGATTGGTGTTTTCTGGATGGTTACCTTACTCAATGAGTAATGAATATTATCAAAACATACATGAAACTCGCTCGAATCTATTATATAAGAGAGAGAGTGAGAGAATATATACACACTTATATTAACTAATATATAAGTGTTTTTATTGTTTTAATACAATGTGATATATACACATCTTGATAGTGATATTGAAATAAAACACTTATATATGTATAATATTTATTATTTTATAGTTTAATAATTTGATACACACTTCAAATTCATATATTAGTTAATTTATTTTTTATTTAATACTAAATAATTGCTAGATAATAAATATTCATAAGGATAAATAATTTCATCTCTCGATGTTAGAGATGACAATTTAATCTGAACTCGATGGATATCAACCTGAACAGGTCAATAGTTTCTTTGTGGTTACTTTGCCCAATAGATAATGGATAAGGTATGAATATGATCAAAATCGAACCGAAACCCACTCAAAGTTAACATGAAATGTATATTTATATTATATAGATTTATTTGTTGAATATTTTTATTTTCTCAATGCAATATGATATATCTTATTGCACGTGTGTAGCGTTGTGAGGATCGTCCTCTCAGCTCGGGATCTCTCTGGTGATGGGGGGAAAGAATAAAGAATTCTTATTTCTTATCAGTCAAAAAGGGATGGAGTTGCTACCTAATATTCTGGTCACTAGAAACTTTAACTGCTCTCAAAGTATGGATAAGAGGACTTGTTATATATAGAAAAGACGTATCACCCCTAATACAACTTACCTAAGGTAAGTTGCATTGTTTGTTTGTCTGATATAAACTAAGTTATTGTATATTTTCTTGTTGTTGGTTTATCTAAAGTTTAAGAAAAGTTCTCTTCGATAAGGAGGTCTTTATTTTATTAGATTAAAACTTTGTCATTCTAGAGTAAAAAAATATTTTTTTGTTTTTTCTTTTAATATCAGGAATATATTTTACATATGAGTTCGTAATTCTTGATGCTGGGACAAACAAAATAAATTCTTTTAGTATTTTTAAAATGTAGGTCAAGCTCTCAAGACTTTAATAAACTGGTTACTAAATCCAAAAATGCATGTAAAAATAAAAGGACTATTTTTGTGATTTTTTAATATGCTAAAATATGATAATATAATTTATTTTTATAAGGCTTGGCCATATATAAATTAAAATAAAAATTGAATTTTTAAAAGAAAGATTTTTTGTTGTTGTTGTTTTTGTGGAAGGGAACCGATTCGTTTAATACCAAAAAAGCATCTCTTGTGTAGGTTACAGTTCCAAATATTAAATATGTGAGGGTAGAAAAAAGTGAGGAATTCAAATTAATTTTTTTATGGTTTTGACTGAGAAAGGGTCATGGTAATGCTAAAGAAGATGGCCCTCATGATGTTTTCTTTTTGTTCCATCATCTTTATGGATGACAGCTGGGTGTAGGAGTAACAGGTCTAGGGTTTTTTGAGTGTCTTTTGGCGTGTGTGGGAGAGGATGAGAGAATATATGAGTCTTTTTATGTTTCTTATTGTTACTCTTTTTTTTTTGTTGACTAATATGTTCCTCTTTTTTTTTTTTGGTACAACCACATATTTATAGGTAAAATAATTTTTTTCTTTTCCTCCCAGTTGCTCGGTCCCCAAGCAACAACAAAAAAAACTTTGATCCCTCATTTTCTATTTTTTCTATTTTTGGTCCCCTTATCCAAATATGTTTTGTTTTTCATTTTTCTTATTTTTTTATATTTTTTAAAAATACAATATCAACATCGACTCAATAAAATTTTTCAATGATTTTGAAATAAGCGTATTAAATTTTTTTTGAATTCTTTAGAAGAGACGTTGAAAATGTCGAAACGACGCAAATCCATCAAAATATATTTTTTAGATTTTTGTTATTTATTTTTATTTTTTGGATTTAAAAAATTAAAAAAAAGGGTAAAAAATCTAGCTATGACATATCCATATCTTAGCATTGACATAAAATTATAATTTTATAATTTAATATATATATTGAATAACAAATAATAGGCATATGATTGATCACGTGGTTATTGAAGATTCAATTATAGTTTATGAATTTTTATATTTCTTATCCAATGGGTAACATATAGAGTTTGGATATCAAGAAATCGACACACAAGGTAATCATTGTCATCCATACTTCACATTTCATTTTGATTTTTTTTGTATCAACTTTTATCTGTTTTTTTTTTATTGTTCTTTGTTTTGTTTTGGTTCCATTTTTTATTGCTTTTTCTCTTTCAAATTTCATCCTTCAGTGTTTTATGATGGGAAATTTTACTTCGTTATTTTTTGGGTTTATCTTTAATGGGGTTTCAAATATTAACATAGATTGACCTTAATATTATTTTTAGATTATTTATTAAATTTTTTTTCAATCTCATCCTTCAATGTTTGATTTATTGAAAATTGATCTTCACTTTTTTTTTTAGCTTTCTTTTTTATTGAATTATTTCAATTTTATGCCCATGATCGTGGGGTTAACAAGTTGACACGACTTGACCAGGATATGTTTTTTTTTTCATTGTGTTTTTCATTTATTTATTTTTTAATTTCCACCCGTCAACATTAAATTTTTTAATAATTGAGCTTTCAACTTGCTTCTAACAGGGTTACCTTGGTGTCACGGCTAGGTCGCATATTTTTCATGCTAACCTGGATGGATGCAAGTTGTTTATATATATATATATATATATATTTCATCTTTTATTCATATTGTGAAAATTATATAGGCTTATTGACTTGAGTCAAGTCACTGACTTAGGTCTTGTTGTTTTTTCTTTAAGAACGTTGCCTTCATTTCCTTTTTTTACAATGGAAAAAAAATTAGGCCGGCCTGCGGTGTAGCATGGGTCACTAATTTAGTAACATATACTAAAAGGCATTGACATTTCATTCTAATGATGAATAGTGAAATGCTTTGGCCTTATACAATTTAGTCCTCAAGTTTTTTTTTGCGATTTCATCCTCCAACGCTGGGTTTAATGGATATTAAACTTCATAATTTATTTCAATTTATTTTCTGTGGATTTATTTCAGTCTTATGACCCATGTGTAGTAGGTTAACCAAAGTTGACTCAGCTCATTTTTTTATTTTTTTTAATTGATATTTTTCTCAATTTTATCCTTTAATATTAGGTTGATTGATAATTTGACTTCATTTTTTTTTTCTATGTAGTTATCATAGTCTCATCACTTGGACTGTAAGTTTCGTACGTTAACCAGGTTGGCCAAAGTTTGTTTTTGTCCTTTTTTAATTGAATTTTTTTTTTAATTTTATCTTTCAACATTAGGTTGATTGAAAATTTGACTTCATAATTTTTTTTTATTTTTTTTTCTATGGAGTTATCCAGGTCTCATGATTCGGGTTCGACAAGTTAACTCGGGTTGACTCGGGATGGTTTTTTTTGCTTTTCTGAATTGATTTTTTTTCAATTTAATCCTTCAATATTGAGTTTATTGGGAATTGTGCTTAATGACTTTCTTGTATTTTCTTTCTATGGGGTTATTATGGTTTCATGACCCAGGTCGCGGGTTAGCCCAATTACCTCGAGTATTTTTTGTTCTTTTTTTAATTTTATCATTCAATATTAGGTTTATAAGGAATTAGACTTCATAACTTATTTCAGTTTGCTTTCTATGAGGTTATTTTGACCTCATGATTTGGGCAATAGATTTAGTTGATTGAATCAGATGGTTTTTTTATCCTTTTTTTAAATAATTGTTTTTTTTTTCAAATTCATCCTTCAACATTCGGTTGATTGAGAATTGAGCTTCATAATTTGTTTTAATTTTTTTTCTATGTGGTTATCTTGGTCTCGTAACTAAGATTTCGCATGTAAACCCGGGTTGACTTGACTCATTTTACAAATTGAATTTTATTTTCAATTTCATCCTTCAATATTAGGTTGATTGAGAATTGGGTTTAATGATTTCTTTTTATTTACTTTCTACAAGGTTATCAAAGTCTCATGACTTGAGTTGAAGATTTGACAAGTTAACCTAAGTTGATCCAAGTATATTCAATATATTGTCATCTCAATATTTTTTTTTTAAATATCATCTTGATTTTTTAATCAAACTACATTTTTATCAGTCATTTAAGTTGTCTTTGGACTTGTAAAGTTAACTATGTCACATCAAGTCAACTTCCATATAAATTTAATTTTTATTTTGCTAAAAAATATGTTAACAACAATGAATACAGTTTTTTGTTCAATAAAAACTTGATCAGACCCGTAACATAGCACAAACAATTATCTAGTTAACATATACTAAAAGGCCTTGACATTTCATTGTAGTAACGAACAATGAAATGCTTTGGTCTTTTGCATTCTGGTCCTCAAGGTTTTTTCTTTTACAATTTCATTATTCAATGTTGGGTTTAATAAGTATTGGACTTCATAATTTATTTCGATTTAATTTTTATGGAGTTATACCAATCTTATGACTCAGGATTGACAAGTTAACTAGGATAAACTATGATCATTTTTTTTCTCAACTTTATCATTTAACATTGGGTTGATTGAGAATTTGACTTCATATTTTTTTTATTTGCTTTCTATGGGATTATCATCGTCTCATAACTCGGGTCACGAGTTTTGTGGGTTTGTCAGGTTGACCCAGGTTTTTTTTATCCTTTTTTAATTGAATATTTTTTTTAATTTCATTTTTCAGTATTTTGTTGATTAGAAATTTGACATAATTTTTATTTAATTTTCTTTCTATGGAGTTATCTTGGTCTTATGATCTAAGTTTGACAAGTTAATCCGGGTTGACTTGGAATATTTTTTGTTTTTTAATTTCTTTTGTTTTTCAATTTAATCCTTCAACATTGGGTTGATTGAGAATTGTGTTTTATAATTTATTTATTTTGCTTTCTATAGGGTTATCACGGTCTCATGACCTGAATTGCGGGTTAGCTCGGTTGCCTCAAGTATTTTTTTTCATTTTCTTAATTGTTTTTTCAAATTCATTCTTCAATATTGGATTGATTGAGAATTATACTTCATAATTTATATCGGTTTTTTTTCTATAAAGTTATCCCGACCTCATAAATCAAGTCACGAGTTTGATCGGTTGACTCGAGTGGTTTTTTCTTTAATTGATTTTTTGCTCAATTTCATTCTTTAACAGTGGATTGATTACGATTCGAACATCATAATTTGTTTCAATTTTATTTCTATGCAGTTATCTCGATCTCATGACTAAGATTTGATAGGTTAACCTGAGTTGACTCGACTCATTTTTCTAATTGAATTTTGTTTTCAATCTCATCTTTCAATATTTGCTTTCTACAGGGTTATCATGGTCTTATGAGCTAGTTTGAAAATTTAGCAAGTTAACCTGAATTAATTTTAATACATGCAATCCATCAGAATAAATCCAAGTAGATCCAATATAAATATGTTATCGCATTAGTGTATTTTTTTAAATATCATCTTGATATTTTTAGTCAAATTATATTTTTATAAGTCGTTCAGATTATTTTCGAACATATAAAATTGATTATATCACATTGAACAACCTCCACATGATTAATTTTTTTTTTGGTTAGAAAACATGTTAACACCTGAATATTTTTTTATGTTGAAAAAAAATAAATACGACCTACATAGGCCGGCGTCTTTTAAGCACACATGTAGCATAGCTAAAGCTGCCTACTTTATCAACGGTTGCTATCTAGAGAGAATGATAATCAGACTTCTTTAGAAGTACCAAAATTAGATTGTAAATGTAATCAGAAGATTTGCAACACTGTTTGACAGTATAGGTAGTTGTTTACAAACTACTGACCAAAGTCTTCTAGAATTTCATGCTGTGGAACAAAGCTCAATGATGGAAAATCAAATCATATTTGATTATTATGCAGGAAATATAACTTTCATAAAAACAATTATGGCATGATACATAATTAGGAGCAAGCTACAAAACCAGTGCACAAGGAACTCGCTAAGCATAAAAGCTCAAACAAGATCATTTTGGCTTCTAGAAAAGACATGCATCATCCATGTGAGAGTTCTGTGACTGTTCATGAATCTAACGGTCCCAACCAGAGGGCCTCCGCCTTTCTCTCCCTCTATCTCTGGAACTGCAATGGTAAAAGCAACAAAAAGGCCTTGTCAGCATTAAAATTGGAATCATCTCAAAATAAAGAAGGTGTCCATGCTTTGAAATCACTCCAACTGAACATAAACAATAGCAAAGAAAATAATGGAAAATTCAGCTGGGACACGTACCCTTCTGTATTCTTCTGACTTGTATTTCCTCCAGAGTTCTGACTGACTGTCCGAGTTTGAGTTGCATCTCCTCCAATTGAACCACCAGAGGCAAATCCAGGCAATGAACTGGTTGTCCGAGGTCTATCCATATCTTCTCCAATTGAACCACCAGAGACAAATCCAGCCAATGAACTGGTTGTCTGAGGTCTATTCATATCTCCGCCAATTGAACCACCAGAGACAAATCCTCGCAGTGCTGGTCTCTTGTTAGCATAAACACTTGAACTGGTATTCAAGCCTGGACTTTGGGAGTTTGATGTAGCTGCAACAAAGTTGCTCTTGAATTGTGCCATCACCCCCGTCCTCAGCGAATTAACAGCAGTAGATCGACTTGTAACAGCAGGAGATCGACTTGTAACAGCAGGAGATGAGGTACTATTGGATTCTGGATTATAACCAATGCCAAGACCAAAATCCACTCCACGTACACCTCGACTGCCTCCACCCCTCCCTTTACCCTTTTTCCCACCTGCACACAACATTACACTTCATGTAAGCATTTCAATGAAGATTCTATAAATCAAGAATGAGATAACTTCCTTGATTAGCAAGAAAAAATATATAATAAAATGACAGTACTTGTGTTACTCCACACCATCTACAGTTGGGTCTTCGCATTTTAAGGAAAAAGAAATTGCCTTGAAAATATATTTGGGAAATCAAATCATTAATTAGAAGAAGATGCCAACTCTCAAGCATGCTAGAGTAATGAAATAAGCAAGCAATTACAAGTACACACAGATATCGCCCAGCTCTCAAGCAATTTAATATGCAGGATAGAAAAAGCTTACCTCCTTTTCTGGAATCACGTTTGGACCTGAATCTCCCATCCTAATGATTTACATGGTAAATGTCACTCAACAGTCTCATTACATGTGCATCAATTAACTTATGTGCTAGCATGTAAATACGGGAGAGAGAGAGATTAACACATCAAATGGATGCAATGGTGCAACTAATTTTTATTTAGTAACACATAACATACAGGGAAAACTAGAAAACTCCACTCCAAGTCCAAGAAAAAACTGTTAAAGTCCATTAACATGAGGATGCAGCAGAAAACATCCTAATATGGACTGTTGAAACCTTTCAAATCCATCTATCATGAACAATCTTGTTTGGTCTCTTTTGTGCTACCAACGCCCTTCACCTGGATTTGAGCATTCATCCTGGAAAGATCCTTTTAACATAATCTTTCAATTTGTTGCCTTCCAGGATGTTGATCTAATAAGCTCATGTTGGATTGAGAAATATATAGGGTATAATTATTTTTATGATCTCATGAAGCCTGTGAATGGGCTTTATTTATGATGTAACTTTTAGTCCTGTAGGACGAACAAAAGCTAGAGAATTATAGAAAGATCTCCCTTATCCTAGTTATCTTTCCTTTTCTTTCTCCTCCTTTATAACTCTTTGGTCATCATGTAAAATATTTTCTCTTCCTTAGCAAGGCAGAAGAGATCATAGTTACTACGACATCCATTTTCTGTGCAGTTCAGCCTCATTGTCTTGTTACATATGGAAAATTATTTCAATCAACTATTAATATGAAAACCTGGAGTATTTTCTGTTCTCCCTCCTCTTCTTTCTCCTGTTTTTAACTCTTTGGACATAACCTAAAATATTTCTCTTTCCTTGTATTAGCAACACACAAAGAAACATAGGACTATGACATCAAATTTCTGTGCGGTTCATCCTCATTGTCTAATTTCATATGGAGAACTACTTCAATCAACTATGGACATGATAATCTACAGTATTTTGTAGTCTCCCTTCTCCTTTTTAACTCTTCAACTGTTACCTAAAGTATTATCTTCTCTTGTATTAGAAAGGCACCTAAGGAAACATTGGTGACTAAGACATCAATTTATGTGTGGTTCATCCTCATTGTCTTATCCATACAAGAAGCTACTTCAATCGACTATTTATAGGATATGGGCTATCACTTCAATAAGCCATTATATGAAACTCATGTTCATTGTTACAGTTATTCAATAAGGTTGTTGCACCAAAAGAACTATATGTCTGGGACAAACTGGATGTTCAACTGGTTTCCAGTTTGTAACTTATGCAAGGGTGATTGCTGACCAGCCCACCAAGAAAGAGTGTAATGGGAAGATTAAGATTCTGTAAAATGATGAACAAACTAACAAATTTAAGCATCTAAGATGTGTGAGATGTATTATAAAGCATCAAATAAGAAGGAAAATTCTATAAAAAACTTACCTTCATAGCAAGATCCATAAGTTCCACAGAGACATTCTGACCAGCAGCAATCAAACTGTTAACCAATTCACCAGCAAACCGTGCCTCTTTCTGAGTTATAAGAGTGTATGCAATCCCATCTTTATCACCAGCTCGACCAGTCCTACCAATGCGATGCACATGCACATCCATCTCTCTTGCAATATCGAAGTTGACCACAGACTTAATTGACTTGATGTCAAGTCCACGAGCAGCAACATCAGTTGCAACAAGAACATGATAGACACCAGATTTAAATTTTTGTAAAATTTCCATCCGAGAAGCCTGGTCTTTATCACCATGAAGGGCTGCAACTTTAAACGCCTTTTGAGCCAATTGTGACTCAATATCATCTACAGTAGCCTTCTTAGAAGCAAAAACCAGAACATCACCCTCATCAATCATCCCGGGTAGCTTTTCGATAAGCCAAGGCAACTTCTCCGCATCAGAAGGAATGACTTGAACAACCTGAGTAATATCCTCATTGGCCCTTCCAACCTCCCCCACTGTAACTCTCACAGGATCAGTGAGGATCTCCCTAGCTAACTTCTCAATTTTTCGAGGCATTGTAGCTGAAAATAGTAAAGTCTGGCGATCTGGTCTAATCTGACCAACAATAGACCTTATTTGTGGCTCAAATCCAAGGTCAAACATCCGATCAGCCTCATCAAGTACCAAGTAAGTTGCTCTCGACATATTTAATGCCTTCATCTTTAACATATCAATTAATCTCCCAGGTGTAGCGATAACAATCTCACACCCCGCCTTGAGTTCTTTGAACTGATCAAGCTTGGACATTCCACCATACACAGCAGAGACCCGTATCCCATGCGATTTAGAAAATTTCTTTGTCTCCAAATATATCTGATGCGCCAATTCCCTAGTAGGCGCACATACTACTCCTATCGGACCCTCTTCTTTCTCGAGTTCAGGCTGATCCATAATATGAACGATCATAGGAAGTACAAAAGCAGCAGTCTTACCTGAACCTGTCTTAGCCATACCAATAATATCACTACCGGAAAGCACAATCGGCAGAGCTTGGCACTGTATTGGTGTAGGCTTTTCATACCCTTGTTTCGCAATAGCATTCATCAGTTGTGGTGAAAAACCACAATCTTCGAATGTTTTAATTGGCCTTGGAACTTCAAAACCTGAAACACGGATAGCCAGACTCTTCATGTATTCCGCAACATCCTGCTCACTCATCTCTGCATAAAATCAAACATGAAATAAGGATTTATTTCACATTACAAAATTCCAGTTTCCCTAACATACTTAGCTGAAAGTAATAAGAAAACAGCATTTCCTCGGAAATTTACCTGAAATCGATGGGCTCTCCTCATAGAAATCCTTGCTAAAAGGCTCATACTCGATAGAACCATGGTCAAGAGCTTGAATCGGCTCAATCTTCTTTTTATCAACAACAACCGGATTATCATCAGAATCATACTCCAGCATCCCCGCATCCACAGCTTTTGCCGCTGCATAAACCTCCTCATCGGAATCATAACCAGCACGAAGTGCATCTGCGGCCAGCGTCAACCCTAGATCCTTCTTCGCCCTCAAAAAACTCTCCATAGGATCATCCTCTTCATCATCATCATCCTTATACCTCTCCACCTTCTCCTTAGCCTTCGGCGGTGGTGCTGCCCTCATCTCCTCGTGTATTCCCTCCATGAACGCATCCAGAGGGTCAATTTCGGCAGCTGAGCCATTATTTTCTGCACTCTCCTTGGCGGCATCATTATCGTCGTAATCGATGTTGTCAAGGTCGGTATCCTCGTAGTTATCGTGGTTTTGGCGAGAGGAGGGAGGGACGTAGAGCCTTTGCGGAGCTTGGGATCTTTCAAAGTTGTACGTTGCTTGGCGGTTTATGCCAAACCCTTCGAATCCGAATTTTCGCTTTGACATGATTGCTGCTTCTTCTTGTTCAATTAACCCTAGATTGGCATGTAAAACCCTAATTGAACGTGGAGACTTGCGAGTGTGATTTTTTGGGGATTATTATCATTATTATTATTTAATTTATTTATTTTTAAAGAAAGAGGAAAGCGTGACGTCCCGGTTCTTGAGTGTTCACAGAGACGGAAGATGGGTTCGATCCTTTGATGACGGACACAAATTCGGTATTGGGCTGATCGGCTTAGGTTTACTGTGGACTTACAGCCCATGCATATACATCTTGGGCCGGACCATTTTAACCTATGGTCGGCCCTTTTATGTAAGTAAGCCCGTTCAACATGAGCCTGCACCTAAAAACGTGACAGGAAATTGAATATTCTTTGCCTCCTTAATTATTTTTATTATTACTATTTAATTTGTAATAACAAGCGGTGGGTTCGTGTCCTGTTTTCAATGCTTTTTTGGTAATGGCAAGTTAACAACCTGTCTGTTGTTTTCTTTAGTTGAGAAAGAAAAAAGAAGTTAACCACTAGAGGTTGTGAGGAGAATAATGATGATTAATTATTTTTAGGGTCTTGGTATTGAGTTTAAACATGCTTTTGTTAAGATTTAATTATTATTTTTTAAATTAATTTTTTTAAAATATTTTTGAATCATCCTATATTAAAAATAAATTATATATATATAATAGATTTTTTTTTAGTTTAACGTGGGTGTCTGGGCTAGCTTGCGCGTACCTCGACTAATCCCACGGGCCCTGAAGTTAACGACCATGTAAGCCTCCAGTGGCTATCATATAAGCAACCACAGAGCTCGAACCTGAGATCACAGAGGAAATAAACCTCTTGATCCCAAACTCTTATCACTGGACCACCACCTAAATAGTTATATAATAGATTTTTAAATCATGATTTAGTGGGTGTTAGGTGGCATGATTTCGATCATAATATCAATACCACAACATGATATGTGGGATATTGCATGGGCGGTTGCGTAGGCCCCTTGAAATGGCCTGCTGTCATTCCAACCATTTAACTAAACAACATGGATTCATACGACTAAGGGAAATTCGGGTTGTGTTTTGTTAATAAAAATCGGTTTTGAAGTGAATTTAATATTATTAAAAAAATATGTAAAAAAATATTTTGATCTTTTTTATTTCTATTTTTTTATCCCAAAATAATAACTAAATATTATTATGAAATTGGTTATTTTATGCTATGTCTTGATTATTTATTTGAGGAACGAAGATTATTATTGGGATTTCCCTTCATTGGCAATTTGAGCAACTATATGAATTTCCAATATTGACAGTCTCATTTGTGTTTTTGTGAAGCTTCCTACTTTACTTGACTAGTCTATGCCGAGATTTGGACCTTTCATTAGTATATAAATTCGCTGCCTTCCCAAAAATAAGAAAATTCAAACTCGGTGATAATAAATCTGCAGATAAACTATTAGCAAGAAAAGGACAAGTGTGGAGGGCACCCGGCAATATATGTCATGATAAAAGCCAAAACTACTCTCTAATTTTTTGTGGTTCAGGAGTATGAAACGGAGTTAATCTATTAAATTTAAGATTTGAATCATGAATTTGAAATATTTTTTTATAAAAAAATTAAAATAAAATATAAAATTTAATTATTAATCAACACAATATTAAAATATAAAACTAAAATAAAATTGAATTAAAAAAACACGAAACAACAACTCAAGTCAACCTGAGTTATAAACCTCAAGTTAAATATTAGCGTAATTCTTAACTGAAAAATAACAAATTAAAAGGAAAATCTTCAGATTTAAATAGTGTAAAAACTCTGATGAAATAAAAAATAAATTGACATGTGAAAAATACCGATTGTTAGAGATTTGACAAAAATAACACGTGGGACTTTATTAAGTGGCATTTTTATAAATAAAAAGAACAACTTTTCCCCTTTCCTTAAGAACAACCAATGACTTTTGGAGAGGGAGAGAAGTTGATTTTTTTTCTTCTTTCCTTCATGTCTTTCCTTCTCTCTCATATTGGTTTAGAGGGAGAATAAGAGTTAAGTAAATTCCAACCAAGAAACTAAACCAAAGTAAAAACTTTAGAGAGAGAGAGAGGGGTTAGGGGATTATTGAGAGGAAGCTTGCAATTTGAAAGGGGAAAAAGGGAATTATTGGAAAGTATTGCAAAAGACTTATCATATCGGGTTAATCAGTAGTGGCGAGATGTTTTTTTTATAATTAAAACCATTTTTATTCTTGTTTTTTGTTGGGGGGATAAAAATTCCTCAAATATGAAATTTTAGGTTTCATGTAAGTTGTGAAGAGAAATGTTAATTTGTGTTAATTATTAGTTAATTGTGATGTAGATGACATGATTAAGGATTGAATTCGAGAAATTAAAAACCAATTATAGATTTTTAAATATTAAAGTGGTCGACCATGATTTGATATTATGTTGGTTTTGGTATTTTAATGATGTTGAGAATGCTTTAAATTTATTTTGAATGTTGCAATGTGGATTGCTAAAAGTTTATTTGTTGTGGTTATATGTTGGAATGATGAAAATGTTAGAAATTTGACTAAATTATATGATTTTATATTTTTAAATTATGTGGGAGGATGTTTGAGATTGGCTTGAAATACAGTTACGAGGATTAAAGTGGTTAATGTTGGCTAAATGTGGAAAAATAAAAAAAATATAAAAAGTAATAAAATTGTGTAAGATTTGGCGATATAACTGATGTTATAATGCTTAAATTTGATTGGTATGATAATGGTAGTATGTTTAATTCTGATGGTGATTTATGTGGAATAAATTGGTTGTTATTATGTTTAAATTTGATTGGTATGATGATGGTAGTGTGTTTAATTTTGAAGTTGATATATGTGGAATAAATTGGTAGATATGGTTATGTTGATTAAATGTGAAAAATTAAAAATATGGAAATTTATGGACTTGTGTAAGTCTTGGATGTTTAAATGATGTGGTATGCTTAAACTTGATATGGAGTTTGTAATTTGAATGGTTATGTGTTTGGGGTGATGATTGACATATTTGATAAAAGGATGATGATGAGTTTGAATAAGTATGAACAAGAATGAGTTAAAATAATTTGGGTAATAATTGCGAATGTTTTCTTGAAAATTAGGAGAAACATCTAAGGTTAGACAAACAGTTGAGGAAGCGTATACTATTAGAGTGCCAAGTAGACGCATGCTACCTCACTTCTTTTTTTTGAAAAAACATTCTTGTTAAAATTTCTATATATCATGCAATGAGTTTTAACATTCTTGTTAAAATTTATTTATAATATGTAATGAGTTTTGAAATGAACTATGGATGAATTGTGTTAAAATCAAATTTGATCATATGAAAAGTCTAATTAAATAAATTAAAGTTGGTTATATGGATGAAGACTAATTAAATAAATTAAAGTTGCTTGTTTGAACAAAAACTAATTAAATAAATTAAAGCTAGCTAGAATTGACCTTTTAAACGGAGACTAATTGAATAAATTAAAATCGACCATATGTACAACTTTAATTATATAATTTAAAGTTGAGTAAAGCGGGGGCTAATTGTAAAAAAACCAAGTTGGCTATTATGGTTGGAGACTAATTATGTGATATTGAGCTAACTATAATGATAAAATTTTAGTGTGCTAATTTTTTGATTGATTGCAAATAAAAAAAATTACCATCATCTTAACTTAATTATTATGTTCTTGTTTTTGGTTTTGATCATAAATCTAGGGATTGCTATAATTTTCTAATCAAAATATATATTAATAATAACTACTACTCCAAACTTCATACAAGGGTAGGGTATGATGTACCCAATTTTATATAACACATAATATAAATATAACAATAAGGTTAATTCATTCAATTCAATTGACGTATTTTGTTTGATTAAAAAATTTAAATGTTTTAATATTGAAACATGATTATATATATTTTTTTCAATTTACATTTATAGCTAGAAAATATTTTTTATCAAATCAAGAATCTTAAACATTAGTCTCATTGATGTCACTAATACACTAAAAATAATTACTCAATTAAATATCTCGGTTACAATTAACTATACTAGTTTTATTTAGGGTAACTAAATAATTTTTTCCACTTTAAATTATCACACGTAAACAAGCATTTATATTAAAATAAAAATCGCTTTATTTTTTCATATAATTACATCCTTACCATACATTAAACCCTTTAATTAATATAATCACACATGAGTTTTATATTAATTTAATACATAAATTTAAACACTCTCATCCCATAGTGTGGCCGAATATTTTCTATCAAAAGGCTTACCCTCTTTTCATCAAGTTCAACAAATGCACATATTAGCCTCACAATATACTTTCTAATCAATATATATATATATATATATTTTGTAAAAGGTTTTTCTCACCAATTCAACACCTTTTCTCACTAATTAAATCAATTTCACTTTTTCTTTCCTTTTTGGCCGAATGTCCTTAGCATGTTAAATCTTTCATTTCTTTCTTCACAAGTCCGCACCGATCCATCTTAAACAAAAACAACACCACATTTCCTACACGATGCCATTCAAGATTTAAATTGATCTTCCCCCTTTTTGCGTTCACTTTGGTAGAGCCTATTGGCTTAGAAAGGGAAGGAAAATTCTTCAACTCTTCTTTCAATTTCTTTGTCACCCACTTTCTCTTCGTTCCAACTAACACAATTATATTCGTAATTAAATCACCATAATTCAATCAAACAACTCCACACCTTTATGTTTTTCACCTTGGCCGAATCACTCATCCATGGAGGTGGGGTAAGTTTTCTTTTTAATTCCTTGTCATAAATCCTTTTCCCACTTCTAAAAACATGATTATAGCACGTCATCTATAAACATGATTCATTCTGGTCACGGGAGACTTACCTAGTCGTTAATTTTAGGGTCTTTAAAGATTAATCGAGGTGCGCGTAAGCTGATATTGACACCCATAATTATCAATAAATAAATAAATGAAATAATTCATTTAAACTTAATTTTTCATAATGTTTTCCTCATACAAATTTATCAATCTACAACACAAATCCAAACCAAGCATAAGACAAGGTTTCTTACCACTAAGACACAAGAAAATTGAAAAAGAAAGCAAATGAAAATAAGTTCTCTCTTCTTCCTCTTTCTCTCCTTCCAACCCGCCACTTCCTATCTCCCAAAGCTCCAAGAAATCTTCAATTACTATCTCAAAATCCTCCTAAACTCCCCCTTTTGATCCTTTACCCTTACTTAACTAGTGTTTAAATGGATGGATTTAAGGTGAAAATAAAGTAAAATCAATAAAAACTCTCCCCTTTTTCTCAAGCAAGGTGACCGGCCATGATTGGCTTCATGGAGAAGCCATGAACGTATTTATATGGTCAATCTTTCCTTCATTGCACCTTTGCCCCATGTTTTTTATAATTTCAACTTGATCTCAACTTAATCTTTTATGTTTTTCATTTGCTCAAATATCTATTTTTATTTACTTTCATGTCCCAACACTCCTAAAAAAATCTATTTTAATTTGTTCTATTATTATTATTATTATTATTATTAACTATTTTAATAACTTGGAAAAATCCTAGGTTAAAAATCCTAGGTTTATAATTTAATTGTTCATATAAATACTAAACCATATTAATATATTATTTTAATTGTTCATCAACACAATTATTCTATAGCACGCTTGGTTAATACGTGGTGATGCATAGCATGCCTCATCATTTGGTTTAATAGATCCATTGCTTTTTTGTATTCATCATTTGGTTTTTTCCTTTGCTATTTTTTGTGTTTTTTTTTTATTTTTTAATATTGAGTTTTTATTAAATTTTATCATTTTATTTTTTTATCATATAATAAAATAAAAAAATTCAACTCAGTAGAGTTTATAATCCCGATCATGGATTTAATGAATTGAATAAGATGAACCTTTTTTTTTTCCTTAGCTAGTTTTCTTAGGATTTACCCAATTGATAATGTTATGTCAAAATATATTTCACATGATTTAATTTAAAATCTGAGTTAATTAAAGAGTCAAATTAAAATATTTTAAGTTTGAGGTGCTATACTAAATTTAATGATAATATTAAAATATTTTCGATAATCTAGATATTATTTTTTTAATAAGCATTAAGAGCATGTTTAATAAACCAGCTACAACATAAAATACAACGAACCTACATGAATATATTTCAGATTTTGGTTTAGATTGTTTTTTAAATAATTTTTTATTTAAAAATATATTAAAATATTTTTTTATTTTTAACATCAACACATCAAAAATATTAAAAATACTGTAAAAAAATCAATTTAATATTTTTTAAATTAAAAATATATTTTTAAAAATATAAGTATAAAGAAAAACAGCAGGAAACACCACTGACATCCTGCTGGTCACTCACAAACAAAATGTACACCGGTTTTTTTACCGTTAGTCTGTCCTTTTCCGTCAGCGAATAGGGTAGATTATAAAAATTCTGTGCGTGCCTGTGCCCATCCTTTCTCACTCAAAAGCAAAAATAAAACAAAAGGAGTGAAAAACAAAGTCTTAAAATTAGAAAAAGACGAAAATATTTCCAAAAACGAAAAAGCTTCTCCAGTGCTGCACAGTGAAAGAAACAAACAAACCGATGTCTCTCCTCCATAACAATCATTAAAACGTCTCTCCCCTTTTCTCTTCTTTCTGGAGCCTCCACCTCAATAATCTCTGCTCTTCAAGTTAACTCAGTAATGGAGGGTTTTGCTCTGAGTTATCAACTCCGTGTTCCAATTCCTATGATAATATCTCTACCCTTGGATCCTCCTTCACTGTCTTTCCCAAACGAGTTTTGCTTATAGTGTTATGCTTTCAGTCCGTCTGTTTGGGTTCTTGTGCTCGCTAGAGTGTGGTATCGCCGTGGATTTGCTTGAAATCACACAGATCTGACGGGACGGGTGCTCTCAATCAACGGCGTTGGTGATGTCGGTGCTTGCAATTTCAAGCCGCGGCGGTAATTTTTATCTCCTTCTGTTTTTTACGCATTAATGCTGCTTTTTTGCTTTTGACGAATGAGGAAATTGAGGAAAGAAATTGCACTTCATAAAAGAAAAAATCGAGGAAAGAAGTTGCACTTCATGAATATTAAAACCTTTTTAAGGCTACTAAACTTGATTTTTCTTTGAGATTTTTAGCTTACACTGCAGAGTTTTTTGTTTTTGTTTTGTTCTGTTAGGGTTTAACCAAATTTCTGATATTATCGGCACAATACGTTATCATGTTCATAGTCCAATTGAAATAAACAAAGAAAGCTTCCAACACTCGGTCTCATTATTAGAAGATTTAAAATTTTGATTTCTTATGTTTCTAGATGTAATGTTATTAGATTTAAAATTTTCGTCTAATGAAATTGCATGTACTTTGTTGCTGGTGTTTCTGTTATGGTTTCTTGATTGGAACTTTGTATGGGTGTTGCAGGATTATCGAGAAGAGTCTGGTATTTGTTTCTGCAGCTTTTGATCATTTTATGCTATTTAATTCCCATCACCAATGCCGATTTAGCTGATGATCAATTCAGAGGGCCGATCTTATCTCCATCTAGTGTGCCTCTGGTTGCACCTGCCATTCCTGATCTACCCCTCCCATACAATCTACCATCGTTACATAAACCACGGAAAAAGCATTTCTCACCTCATGGTGCACCGGCATTTGTGGTAGCACCAACCCAACCTCCTAATTATGGTCCACTGATAACTTCCGGCCATCCCCCGACTAGTTCACACTTGTCTAAACCATCAATGAAGAAGAATGCATTGGTGCCTCCCAGTGTTGGATTGGTAGATGTTGCTCCAACTCAGTCTGGTGATGGCACAAATCCTACTGTTTTAGCTCAGTCCCCATTATCTCCTTCTTTTTCTGGTAAGATATACTGTGTGAACACCTTTCTTTTCCTCCTTTCCTGTTTTCACGGTTCATATGTTGGTAAAGCAACTTAACCATTGAAGAGAAAGTGGCAATATTTGTTAATGTCTTACTTCTTTATAAACCGTCTTGATAATGTGCTGAACTTCTTGCTTAACTTATAGATAAACTCATTCCCACTAATGAAATCTATGATTGTGCTGTGATTATAGAATTTGACATTAGAATTGATCTTTCCTTCTGCAGATTGTTGTAAACCAGAGATGGTGCTGAAACGAGGGAGTCATGGTTGCCACTGTGTGTATCCAATAAAGCTTGACCTTCTCCTTTTGAATGTCTCACAAAATCCTAATTGGAACCTGTTTCTAGAAGAATTATCTTCCCAGCTGGGCTTGCTAGTTTCACAAATTGAGCTGATAAACTTTTATTTACTAAGCTTATCAAGATTAAATATTTCAATGGATATCATTCCTCACACAGGAATCAGTTTCTCTGCCAGTGATGCATCTGCAGTAAACTCTTCGCTTGCCTTGCATAAGGTTCACTTTGACTCCTCTCATGTGGGTGATTATAAACTCCTGAATCTTACTTGGTTTGAACCTCCTGCACCTTCGCCAGGTAAACTTTGTTTTTTAAGGTGCCGATGTGGTTTTTATATGTAGTGGGTCTTAGCCATTGCATATAGCTTTTTCTTGACTGCCTTCAACTTTGCCTTGTGTGTATTTCCAAGCATCACTTGTATGCTTCCTGATAAAATCATTTTGTTACCAAAGAAAAATAAAAAAGAGGGTATTGTATGAATTTGAGCAAGAGGAATTACCTATAGTTGTGGCCCATTAGGATCCTACCAAATTGCAGGAAGAGGCCACCTGATTCACTGTACAATACTAACATGTCTCTGCAAACGATATGTTATAGCCACTTTCTAGTTTCAATCCAAGTACAAGGGCACATGGTTCAAATTTATACTGATTTTATTGTCAAATCAAGCACTCAGAAAAGTTGCTGTATGTGTGTTGTGATTTGATGTAAATGTTGCCTTTCTATCCAAAACGATAAACACACTAACAAGGGTGTTCATAACAATGATGATAAATAAATAGATAATTGAACAAACTAATGAAAAGAAATTAGAATTTAGCCTTGAGTTTTGACCATTTTAGACTTGCATATGAACGTAGAGAGAATCAGAGAGAAATTTTATTGGACAGTGCTTCTATTTTCTTATAACCTTCAGTTTGCTGTGTGTCATGTAATATCTTCGTTTGGATATCAGAATGTGCAATTCTAGCATATGTTTCTGTGACTGTTCAAATTTATGCAAATTTTTCTTTCAAATCCAGCATTGGAAAAATCTGCTGCTTGTTGTAATATGACATGAACTGCTGCCTTTTCTAGCAAAAAGAAAGAAAAATTCTAACTGTCAAGTGGTATAATAGTGGTGATAAATAATAGATCATTGAATAAAGTAAAGAAGCAAGAGTTAACATTTAGCCTTCAGTTGACATTGTCTTAGATTTGGAGATGAGATTATGCTGGAATTCAGTTTGCTGTTTGATATTTTTATCTTGTAAAATCTTTGTTTAGGTTCCAAAATGTATGGCAGTAGACACCATAGAGATCTTAGTTCTCCAGTATGTACATTGAAGTTGCTTTACCTCTTGTATACAGCTCCTATTGTTGCTTCATCGCCCATGAGGGCACCGGCACATCAATCTTCAACTTCAACATCAACATCGGTTGGTTCTTCAAGGAAGGACAAACATACAAATTTGATTCTTGTTCTGGGTATTGGTTCTGGCATTGTGATTATTGCCATTGTATCTATACTGATCATCTGTTCGTGTGTATTCCGTGAAGGGAAGCCTAAAGCATCCCCTAAAGAAACTGGTAGGTATTCTAAATATCAATGTCCACACATTTAGTCTCTCAGATTTATATTAGGAATTTGTTCATTTTTCCTGATTATCATTGCCAGTAGCAGGTCACTCATGGGACCTATCAGGTTTTCTCTTGATTGTGAAAAGTTCCTCTCTCTACTTGATCTTTATACAAGGAATGCAGACATTCTGTCAAATCCTTCCTCACAAAGTGCTGTTGCTGTGTCATATGCAGCCTTCAGCCTTTAGGGGTGTAATTTGTGCATTCCACCCATATTACATTGATAGGTTCGGGAATATTAAAAAAATAACTAGACAAACTTTCATGCTCTTTTATAAAGTAATATAGAATGTGTTGGAGAGCTCTATCTCAGAAGGGGAAGCCAAGAAGAGAAGTTTCCTGCAAATGATAATTTTGTTTACTGAAGAAGGGGGCATGTTGAGTGTCACACCTAGACAAACCAATCTGCTATGCTTTTTATAGAGGCATTTAAGAAAATGTTGGCCACACTGTTCTAATTCATTATAATAATGCTTGCATCTGATTTCTGTTGACATTAGAATGTTCTCAACTTTAAGTACTTGATTTGCCATAGTTTCCCAATGATAAAATGTTTCTGCTTGAACAAGATTAAGCTTGCAGCCACACCTCTTGAATATAAATGCTTCCTGATGTTGGATCTTTTTTGTTAAAAGTTTTCTTATGGTTTTGCTCATCAATGCTTTCACGTTGTCTTTCTTAATGATTTATCAGGTTTCCTTTTTTTTTTTTCCTTCCAATTCAGTAAAGCCAAGGACCATAGATCCAGTTCCAGCAGCAGGTTCTCTTCCACATCCTTCAAGTACACGGTTTCTAGCCTATGAAGAACTTAAAGAAGCAACAAACAACTTTGAATCTGCAAGCATACTTGGAGAGGGTGGGTTTGGTAGAGTTTACAAAGGTGTCTTAAGTGATGGCACAGCTGTAGCAATTAAGAGGCTTACTAGTGGAGGGCAACAAGGGGGTAAAGAATTTTTGGTGGAGGTTGAGATGCTTAGCAGGCTGCATCACCGTAATCTTGTCAAACTTGTGGGCTACTATAGCAGTCGTGACTCTTCACAAAACCTACTTTGCTATGAGCTTGTTCCAAATGGAAGTCTAGAGGCCTGGCTCCATGGTAATATGATATTTTTCTTTCCAATTCCAGATCTTCCTAGCATTTTGATGTTTGATATGGTATTTTCTTCTTACTTTCAGTTGCTTGCAATAAGATGGAATATATATTATAGAAAAGTTAGGCATTATTCATTACCTATTCCGAGCATGTTTGGCTCTTTAGTCGAATGTATTGGTATCAACCTGGCTTAACACTGGTGTGAAAACAACATCATGTCCACATCAGTAGAATTTTGCACCTGACCTATTCTCTTTCTAATGTTTGATGTAAAATGACTTCGCAGCATGAGTGCACGCAAGATATGAAATTTAACACACTCTGGATTGTTACCCCATCTGTTTCTTCTTTCTGTTGACTGTTAACCATCAATAGAGCTTTCTTTCTTGGCCTTCAAATGGCCACATCAGCGATGGAATATCAAGTGGACTAATGATAACTGGTATTGCATTAACAGTCAACTAATGTTTTTCTGTATTTGCATCGGATTTCTGAGAATCTGATGAGTTGGACTGGTACACATTTGTATAGTATCTGAATCCTTGCTATGAATGTATTGCATTATATTATTCAAATATTAATGCTGCTCCAAATATGCATGCCTTAGGCCCTCTGGGTGCAAACTGTCGTCTGGATTGGGATACCAGAATGAAGATTGCACTTGATGCTGCAAGAGGACTTGCGTACCTACACGAGGACTCTCAACCCTGTGTCATCCACAGAGATTTCAAGGCATCCAATATATTGCTTGAGAAGAACTTTCATGCGAAAGTTTCTGATTTTGGACTTGCCAAACAGGCACCTGAAGGCAGAGCAAATTATCTTTCCACTCGGGTCATGGGAACATTTGGGTTTGTCAGAATTCCTCTCTCTTCTTAATTATATGTTTTCTCAATTTGGTATTGAGATGAAATGGTATTATTGCTCTATAGGTATGTAGCCCCTGAGTATGCTATGACCGGACATCTACTAGTCAAAAGTGATGTTTATAGCTATGGAGTTGTCCTCCTCGAGTTGCTGACTGGAAGGATGCCTGTAGATATGTCACAACCATCCGGCCAAGAGAACCTTGTCACTTGGGTTAGTAGTATACAGACCATCTCAGCCCATCATTAGAATTCTGGCCAGCATGATTTTAAAACTACACTTAAAACCTTGGTTTTGATAAAGCTTAAATTTAACGCTTTTTCAAAACAATGGTTTTAGATGCGAACCATGGTTTTGAAAACGTAATCGCAAACGGAGCGCTCCGTTTGGGATTGTGATTTCAAAACTATTGTTTTGAAAAAGCATCAAATTTCAGCTTTATTAAAACCAAGGTTTTTTAAGTAGTCCGAGTCTTCAAAATCACGGTTTTGAAATGGTTACCAAACACAATTTTTACTCCACCTGTTTTTTCCAACTCAATCACAGTAGCAAACGAGCTCGAATTCATATCCTGATACCTGGCAATACAAAAGGATACCTAACAATTATGAAAATTCTGGAAAGGCTAACAAATTCTGTTCTATCGCTTTCAGGCCAGGCCCATTCTGAGAGACAAGGACCAGTTAGAAGAGCTCGCTGATCCAACGCTTGGAGGGAAATATCCCAAGGAAGATTTTGTACGAGTCTGCACAATTGCAGCAGCGTGTGTTTCCTCTGAGGCAAGCCAGCGACCGACCATGGGTGAAGTAGTACAGTCACTTAAAATGGTGCAGCGTGTAATGGAATATCAAGATTCCATGTCAACCTCCAATGCCCGGGCCAACCTGAGGCAGTCATCTAATACCTTCGAATCTGATGGGACATCTTCAATGTTCTCTTCTGGTCCATACTCTAGCCTAAGTGCCTTAGATAACGACAATATCTCTCGGACAGCAGTTTTCTCTGAAGATCTTCATGAAGGACGATGAATATCTCGAAGGTAGTTTGAAGTAAGCAATCTGATAGCCCCAAGTGGGGAAATATTTAGTAGGATTTCTTTTTGGAATAGATTTTGTAGTTGTGATTGGTGGAGTGGCTGCCTTTTGTTTTGCCTTGTGGAGAACCACCGCTGCCAAGTCCCCTCAAAAGCAGCGTGGCTACTCTACATGGCTGTTGAAATTTTGTATATATAGCGAGGGCCAAGGTTCTTAGTTATCAATCTTCTTCAACCCTTCTTCTATATATAGCTAACTTCCGTAGTTTAACAAAACTAACTACTTAATTAGTCTTCATGGTTTCAAAAAACAAACTATGTATTTAATTCCTATTTTTTTAGAAAATTTATTCATGAATCAGCGAGTAGATTAGCTATCTCATGTGTGCTGCAAGACAACTGCTTGCTAGATATATCATACCCTCCCTCCCCTTGCTTCCCTCGCAACCTTGGTCACCGAAATCCCTGCCCTTGAAAATATAGTCTATGAGAAGAGAAGGAGCTAATAACAAAAACACGCTTCTGATATATTTAGCATCGACAAATTATTGTCTTGTTATCTGAAATCCACCAAAAACCAAGTGGGCGATGGCTGCAGATCTTTGCATTTGGTTTAGGAAAAGAAATTGGAACCCTAATTTCTGGGTTGCCAGGACGTGGCCACTAATATTTGTACATAAATAGTTACACCAAACTTGGAGCTTTGGCAAAATTTGCATGGTGATCCTATTTTCTTGGATAACCCACTCACTCCCTCTAAAGATCCCATAAATATATACTTTCTGTCCCGTTGCTCCCATCGGCCCTCACATTGTGTCTCCATTTCTGCTCTATTTCCAAGAGAAGAGAAGATAATGGAGCTTAACAAGTTCATCCTTCTCCTTATTTCCTCTTCTCTCCTCCCATTTTTGGCCGGGGCCACTTTTGAGGCTCCAGGGATTGCTGATGCCCTAGGGCCGGCCATGTCTTCCTTATCTGCGACAACCACCCGATCCCCATTGCCACCTCCAGTTGTCTCCCCCACCATTCGATCCCCATTTCCGTCGCCAGTTTCCTCCCCATCACAGCCTGATTCTCCAGCACATTCATCCTCCACACTGCCATTACTATCCAACAATGCTGCACTGACGAAAATATGTGACGTAACCCGTTACCCAGCAGAATGTCTTGCCACCATTGCTCCTTTCCTAACTGGCGAAACCAATCCCATTTCAGTCCTTAAAATCGGGATACATGCTCTCCAAAAGAGTTTTGAAGAGGCCACGGCAGTTGCCACGAAAATAATCAACGATCTCTCTACAACAGCAGCGGTTAAGGCCCCCCTTGACACATGCGTTGAGTCTTTTGATAGCGGAATCGCTGTTCTCAATGACGCTTTGACTGCAATTTCCGCTCACGACATAGGCAGGCTGAGCACTAAGCTAAGTGCCGCTTTAACATATTCTGACACATGTGAGGAAGCATTTGCCGAGCAACCAGACCTCGAATCACCATTG